>Ga0207719_100027_pt1 | contig 173781 bp, 193 predicted proteins | sample A23P1SouthBayCA_2_FD_187279 | JGI IMG/M metagenome (GOLD analysis project Ga0207719, IMG submission 187279) | Aerobic enrichment media microbial communities from Eden Landing Ponds, California, USA - A23 P3 (3) (SPAdes) | ecosystem: Environmental > Aquatic > Marine > Unclassified | place...
GACGCTCTCGGAGGCCATCGACGACGACGGCAGACACGAACGGTGACGGGAGCGTCGACCGCATAGACCTGACGCTCTCGGAGGCCATCGACGACGACGGCAGACACGAACGGTGACGGGAGCGTCGACCGCATAGACCTGACGCTCTCGGAGGCCATCGACGACGACGCCTCGACGCTCGATACCTCGGCGTTCTCGCTCTCCGATGGCGCTGTCGACAGCGTGAGCACGGGCACGGCGAACGACGACGCGGTCAGCCTGTCGGTATCCGGTATCTCGGGGAGCGACGCGACGCCCGACGTGACCTATGCGGGCGGGACGTTCGTCGACTCGCTCGGCAACGCCCTCTCGGGGTCGGCGACGTTCACGAACACGACAAGCGGCGCGGCACCCACCGTCGAGTCGGCGACGGTCCTCGACCGTGACGGCGACGGGAACGTTGACGCCGCGAACGTCACCTTCACCGGCGCTATCGACGACGCGACCGTCTCGCCCGGCGATTGGACGATTGGCGGGACGACTGTCGACTCGGTCGACACGCTGGGGACGACCGACGACGACCGACTCCAGCTCCGAATCACGACGGACGCCGCCGAAGTGAACGGGACTGGGATTGCCGACGTGACGTACACACCTGGGTCGACCGCCGACCTCGCCGGCAACGAAATCGCGGCCGTCGACGCCGGCGACGTGGACGAAGTCGACGGTGCGACGCCGGTGGTCACGGACGTCTCGGCGACCGGCGACGAACGCGTCCAAGTCGAAGTGACGGCCACGGAGTCACTCGACAGCGTCGAGGTCGACCTGAGCGGTCCGGAATCGACGACACTCTCCAGTTTCACCGTCTCCGGCGACGGACCGTACGTCCACACGCTGACGTACGCGCCGGACACCGAGGGCGAGTACACGGCGACGCTCCAGACGGCCGCTGACGCCGCCGGCAACGACGGCGCGGGCGGCGAGCAGGATTCGGTCTCCATCTCGTTCCCGGATAGCGGTGGCGGGAGTTCCGCCCCGTCGGCCCCCGGGTCGTTCTCCAGCCGTGTCGCTTCCTCGACGGTGACCGTCTTCGGCGGTACCGGCTCCGTCACCTTCGACTTGAGGTCGGGCCCCGTCGACCGCGTCGAGGTCAGCAGCGACGCCTCGGGGAACGGCTTCGCCCGCGCGACGACGCTCTCGTCGCTCCCCGACGGCGTCTCGTCGCCCGACGACCCGACCGTCAGCGTCGTCTCGATTCAGATGCCCGACGACTGGGCGACGACACCAGCCACGCTCCGCATGCGCGTCGACACGTCGGCGACGGACGTCGACCCCGAGCGACTGCGGGTTGCCCACTACGACGAGTCGACAGAGTCGTGGGATACCTTCGAGACGGATGTCGAGAGTCAGCAGGGGTCGACCGCGGTGTTGACCGCGGAGACACCGGGCTTCTCGACGTTCGCGGTGGTCGAGGGTGACTCGGCGGCGACGGAGACGTCGACTCTCGAGGTGACGACGGCGACGGCCACCCCGACGGCCGATTCGTCCGACGGGAGTTCGGCGGGGACGACCGCCGCTGCCGACGGCCCCGAGTCGACCACGGAGACGGCGACCGCTGGCTCGACGACCAGCGGCTCCGGTCCTGGATTCGGCGTGGTCGCTGTCGTGCTCGCGCTCGTTGCGGTGGTGGCAGTCGTGCGCCGCCGTCGGTGAGTTACGGTTTCAAGTCGCCGGCGTGCGAACGCCGACCGTGAGCCGACACGACCGTCTCGACCGACAGCCGACGTCCGGCCCGCGAAACTCGCTGTGGCACTGGCCGACCGCGAAGCATCCGCTCCGGGTCGTCGTGAACTATCTCGCCGTCTGGCTGATTCGTCTCTCGCCGAGTCTGCGCCTGAAAAACTGGCTTCTCCGACGACTCGGGGCGACGGTCGGCCCCGGCGTCGCGTTCGGCCTAGAGGCGACGCCGGACGTGTTCTGGCCCGAGCATCTGACGATTCGAGCGGACGCCATCGTCGGCTACGACGCGACGCTGCTCTGTCACGAGTTCCTGACCGAGGAGTACCGAACGGGGGAGGTAATCGTCGGGGAACGCGCGCTCATAGGCGCGAGCGCCGTCATCCTGCCGGGCGTCGAAATCGGCGCCGACGCGAAGGTGGCGGCCAACTCGCTGGTCACCGAGGACGTGCCGCCGGGGACGACGGTGGCCGGCGTCCCGGCCCGTCCCGTCGAGGGCGGTGTCGGACGCGGCGAGTGAGACGGTTTATTGTACGTCATTACCGGTGGGTCACCGGGACAGACCGGCAAACAGTTACGAGAAACCGTATGAGCGTCAGGCCCGAATTCGGACGAAGCCCTCGGCGAACACCTTGCTGTTCGGGAGGACGTACTCCTCGCCGTCGGTTTCGACGTGGGTGACGAACAGGTCCATCTCCTGGACGATGCCCTGCACGTCGCCGACACGAATCTCGTCGCCGATAGTGTAGGGTTGATTGAGGAGGAGGTAGGTGCCGACTGCACCGGCCGAGAGCAGGTGGCGGAAGGCGAGGCCGCCGAGGAAGACGAGTGCGAAGACGTACGCGCCGAGGAGGACGATGAGCGCCGCGGTGGCGACGCCCACCTGACCGAGTGCGATGAGCGCGGCCAGATAGAAGATGCTGTACTTCGCTATCAGCGGCAGGACGTCTATCTGCGGAATCTTCACGCCGCGGAAGCGCTCCGAGACGAGCAGTTCCACCTTGTCGCCGAGGAGGATGCCGGCGATGAGGACGACGATGGCGACGAACAGCTGCGGGAGGAAGCCGGCGACGGCGTTCCAGAACTGCGCCACGTACTCGATTTCCGCGACGGCGACGGCGGCGAACACCGCGATGCCGAAGACGAAGTAGCCCGCGATGGCCGCGAGGATGTCGACGGTCGACGTGCCGACACTTCGGGCGGTGCGCTCGAAGGCCGTCCCCTCGACGGCAGCGGGAATGCCGATTCGCTCGAGGAACCGCCGCGCAGTCACGCGCGTCACCCAGCCGAACAGCAGGCCGAGAAAGAGCGTCCCGAAGGCGAACCAGAGGCGGAGCGGTACCGCCTCGACGATATCGGCGAACATCCCGCTCTGCATCTCAGTACTCCTCCGGGTCTATCTCCAGAATCAGGTCGCCACCCTTGAATGCCCGCACCATCCCGTCGGATTCCGAGAGGACGATGGCGATGGCGTTCGTATCGCGTGTGATGGCGCCACCGGCCATGTGACGCGCCCCGAGGCCTTTCGGGATGTCGACGCCCTCCGCCGAGGGTTCGAGGTAGCGGTAGGCGGAGACGATTTTGCCCGCGTCGGAGACGATGAAGGCGCCGTCGAGTCGCGAGAACTCCTTGAGCATCACGTTCACGATGGGGTCGCCGACGTGGACGTGACTCTTCTCGAAGGGGTTGTAACTCAGCGGGCGGGACTTGTTCATCACCTTGCCCGCGTCGCCGACGACGAAGAGCGCGCCGACGGGTTTCCCCTTCTGTCCTTTCTTCCCGAGGTCGATGGCCACCTCGAACACGTCGCGAATGACGCCGGGTTCGGCCCGCGAGTCGGTGAACAGGTCGTAGATGCCGGAGCGAATCGACTCGTCAACGCGTACCCGAACCACCGAGTCCGCGTCCACGTCGTCGCCGAACATCGAAACGGTGCAGGCGACGGAGTCACCCTCCGTCACGAACTCGTGTTCCATCGCGCCCTCGATGCCGAACCGGATTCGGTCACGGACGTTGTCGAAGTCGAGCGGGAGTTCGACGAAGGCGTCGGCGTCCACGCTGTTCTCGGCGGCGATGACCACTCGGTCCACGTCCGCGTCCGCGAACTGATCGTAGTACGCCGCCGACGGTGTGAACAGAAACAGTCCGTCGACGTCGTCGACCAGGCCACCGAGGGAGTCCCGTAGCGTCGCCATTAACGGAGAGACGCGTCGTGGCGAAATAAAGGTTCGTGACCCGTCACACGCCCGTCCGACGCAGTTCTGTCGGTGCCGATTACTCGCGAAGGTCGCGCATGTGGTCGACGCGGCGCTGGACCAGCGACGCCGTGCCGATGTCGTGGCGGACGCGCAGGCCATCGCCCGCCGCCGAGAGCGCGTCCTCCGCGATGCGCTCGGCGTCGGCGATGGTGTCGTCGATGCCCACGACGGCGAAGGCCCGCGAGGTGGTAGTGTAGAGGCCGTCCTCGCGCGCGTCGACGCTCGCGTAGAAGAGGAGCGCGTCGCCCGACGGCGTCGCCGCCGTCGCGACGCTCTCCTCGTCCACCGCGATGCGCGCGCCCGATTCGGGGTCGGTCGGGTAGCCCGCCGGGACGGCGTACTTGCACACCGTCGCGCGGTCGTCGAACGCGAGGGTGGGGAGGTGGTCACCGTCTCGCGCGGCCGTCAACACGTCGAGGAACGGCGTCTTGAGGACCGGCAGCGTGTTCATCGCCTCGGGGTCGCCGAAGCGGGCGTTGAACTCCACGACGCGAACCCCCTCTGCGGTGAGCATGAACTGCCCGTAGAGGACGCCCTTGTAGTCGGGGAGGGCGTCGACCGTCGCTTCAAGCACCTCGACGGCCGCCGCGTAGTCGCTCTCGTCCATGAACGGTAGCGTGGGGGCGGCGTCGCTGTAGCTCCCCATGCCGCCCGTATTCGGCCCCTCGTCACCCTCGTAGGCGCGCTTGTGGTCTTGGACCGCAGGCGTCGGTCGCACGTCGCCGTTCGCGACGAACGCCTGCACGGTGAACTCCTCGCCGACGAGTCGCTCTTCGAGGACGACGCGGTCGTAGTCGGCGTCGCGGAGGTACGCCTTCGCTTCGTCTTTGGTCACTTGGTCGCCCGTGACGCGGACGCCCTTGCCGCCGGTGAGGCCGGCGGGCTTGACCGCCAAGTCGCCGTCGTAGCTGTCGATGTACTCGCAGGCGGCCGCCATGTCGTCGAACGTCTCGAAGTCGGGACAGCCGGGAATCCCCTCCTCCTGCATGAACCGCCGTTGGTAGGCCTTGTCCGTCTCGATGCGGGCAGCGTCGGCCGACGGGCCGAAGGTGTAGATGCCGGCGTCGTCGAGGGCGTCGGCGACGCCCGCGGCGAGCGCCGACTCCGGGCCGATGATGGCGAGTGTCGCGTCCACGTCTTCCGCGAAGGCGACGATAGCGTCGGCGTCGCGTTCCTCGATGGTCCGAGTGTCCTCGGCCAGCGCCGCGATTCCGGGGTTTCGATTGCTCGCGCAGGCGTAGAGGTCCGCGTCCGGGGCGATGGCTCGGGCGATGGCGTGTTCCCGGCCACCCCCACCGACGAGGAGTACCGTCTCTGACATGGTGGTACGACCCCGCGGAATCGGCCTAAACGTTGCCTTTTGAGACTGGTTATTCTACGTCGCCACGGGTGGTTCGCCGGCCCGTCTCGGCGAACCGTCGGAAAACAGTTACAATACTGCGTCTCACTTCCGGTCGTGCCGGTCTTCGCGGTGCAGCGTGAGAATCAGGTCGGCGAGTAACCCGAACATGAGCAGTTGGACGCCGACTAGGATGGCGAAGGCGGCGACGATGGCCAGCACCTCGTGTGACACCTGGCGCGTAATCCACTCGACGGCGACGTAGGCGGCGACGAGGACGCCCGCGGCCGTCGACACCGTCCCGATACTCCCGAAGTAAAACAGGGGGTTGTTGGTCTTCGCTCGGCGGTAGAGTTCGAGGAAGATGATGCCACCGTCCCGAACGGGATGGAGGTTGGTGTTCGACCCTTCGGGGCGCGGGAAGTAGGTCACCGGCACCACCGTCGTCGGAATCGAGCGCTTTGCACACTCGACGGCCATCTCCGTCTCGATGCCGAACCCGTCCGAAGTCAGGTGCATCTGCTCGAACGACTCGCGCGTGAACGCCCGGTAGCCCGAGAGGATGTCGCGGAACGACTCGCCGTGGATGAATCCGAACGCCCGGTTGATGAGGCGGTTGCCGATTCGGTTGAGTGGCGTCATCGCGCCGGCGCGCATGTCCGCGAAGCGGTCGCCGATGACGTGGTCGGCGTCGCCGGCCATTAGTGGTTCAAGCATCGTCTCGGCGTCGTCGGCGCTGTAGGTGCCGTCGCCGTCGAGCATCAGAACGTACGGGGCGTCGACGTGTTCGGTCACGGCCTCGCGGACTGCCTGCCCCTTGCCTGTTCCCGTCTGTTCGACGACGTGCGCGCCGGCCTCGCGAGCGACGGACTGCGTGTCGTCTCTCGACCCGCCGTCGACGACGAGGACGTTCTCGTACCCCGCGTCCCGGAAGTCACGAACCACGTCGCCGATGGTCGCGGCCTCGTCGAGTGTGGGGACGAGGACACAGACGGCGTCGGAGTCGGCCATGACTGCGGATTCGTCGGGGCGACTCCAAAAGCGTGTTTCTTTCTCGATGCCTGCCGGCCCGTCTCGGTCGCTCTCGACGGCTCCGTTCTCGGCTCGTCCGGGAGCGGGCGTTAGCGGCGCGTGAGTCGCTCTTCGGCCGGTAGAATGCCCGTTCGCCCGCTGTCGAGCCACCGCGCAGGCCTACTATATGACAAGGTTTATGCCGATTATCCCAGTCCGTTCGGCCAATGAGTGACGATCAGAGTCAGGGGTCTACATCGGTCGTAGACCGCTTTTTCGACTGGTATCACGTCCCCGCACTCGTCCTCGTTATCGCGGGGATGCTCGCCATCCGTCTCCAGGCGTACGACGCCTTCGTCCAGAACGGGACGGTGTACTTCTCCGGGAACGACGCCTGGTATCACCTCCGCCAGGTCGAGTACACGGTCGCGCACTGGCCGTTCACGATGCCGTTCGACCCGTGGACGAACTTCCCGTACGGGACGAACGAGGGGCAGTTCGGTACCCTCTACGACCAGATAATCGCCACGGTGGCGCTGCTCGTCGGCCTCGGGAGTCCGTCCGAGACGCTCGTCTCCAAGGTCCTCCTCGTCGCGCCGGCGGTGTTCGGTGCCCTCATCGCCCTGCCGGTGTACGCCATCGGCAAGCGTCTCTCCGGACGCCTCGCCGGCCTGTTCGGCGCCGTCGTCTTGCTTCTCCTCCCCGGACAGTTCCTCCAGCGCGGCGTGGTCGGCTTCGCGGACCACAACATCGCCGAACCGCTCTTCCAGACGCTCGCGGTCCTTGCGCTGATGGTGGCCATCGCCGTCGCCACCCGAGAGAAACCCGTCTGGGAACTCGTCCTCGACCGTGACATCGACGCGCTCCGTGAGCCGATTCTCTGGAGCGCCCTCGCGGGCGCCGCCATCGCCGCCTACATGTGGGTGTGGCCGCCCGGCGTCTTGCTCATCGGCGTCTTCGGCGTCTATCTCACCTACCAGCTCACCTCCGACTACGTCGCCGGCGACTCGCCCGAACCGATTGCGTTCGTCGCCGTCGTCTCCATGGTCGTCAGCGCAGTCCTGATGCTCCTCCGATTCCAAGAGGCTTCGTTCTCCGCGACGGAGTTCGGGCTGCTTCAACCCGTCCTCGCCCTCGGGGTCGCCGCCGGCGCAGCGTTCCTCGCCGGTTTGGCTCGCCTGTTCGACGGCCGCGGGGTCGACCAGCAGTACTACCCGGTCGCCGTGGTCGGGCTCCTCATCGTCGGCGCTGGCGTCGTCGCCGTCGCGCTCCCCTCGCTGTTCGGGACGCTCCAGACGAACGCGCTTCGCTTCATCGGCTTCAGCGCCGGTGCGGCCACCCGGACTATCTCGGAGGCCCAGCCCTACCTCTCCCCGAACGTCCTGCAGCAGAACTACATGACCGCGACGGGGCGAATCCTCTCCGATTACGGGTTCACCCTCTTCACGGGTGTGGCCGCCGTCATCTGGCTGCTCGCGAAACCGCTCGTGCGCGATGGCGAAACCGAACGCGTCGGCTACGTCGGTGGCAGCCTCGCCATCATTGCCCTCCTCTTCCTCGTCCCCGGCCCGTTCCGGGCCATCGGCGACGCCTTCGGCGTCGTCTCGGAACTCGTCGGCGTCGGGTTGGTCGCGGCCATCCTCTTCGGTGCCGTCCTCCAGCACAACTACGACGGCGAGAAACTCCTCTTCGTCGTGTGGGCCGCCTTCATCACCTCGGCGGCGTTCACGCAGGTTCGATTCAACTACTACCTCGCCCCCATCGTCGCCATCGCAAACGCCTACCTCCTCGGACAGGTGCTCGGCTACCTCGACCTCGATACCGCGTCGCTCGACACCGTCCGCAACATCCAGGGGTATCAGGTGTTCGCCGTGTTCGCGGCCGCGATGCTCATCGTGACGCCCGTGTTGCTCGTTCCGATGAGCGTCCGCGACACGGGCAACCCGTCGTTCGACCAGAGTAACACGGCGTGGGAATCCGTCCAGTCGTCCAACCCCGACGCAATCACCGAGTGGCAGGGGTCGCTCGACTGGATGCAGTCGAACACGCCCGAACCCGGCACGTTCGGCGGTGCCTCCAACGAGATGGAATACTACGGTACCTACGAGCGGACACAAGACTTCGACTATCCGGCGGGCGCCTACGGCGTCCAGTCGTGGTGGGACTACGGGCACTGGATAACCGTCCGCGGCGAACGCATCCCCAACGCCAACCCGTTCCAGCAGGGGGCAACCGATGCAGCGAACTTCCTGCTCGCGCCCAATGAGACGGCCGCTCAGGAGACCCTCGGTGAGCGTGACCAAGAGGCCGCGGGCACGCGCTACGTCATGGTCGACTGGCAGATGGTCCACCCGCAGTCGAAGTTCAGCGCCCCGGTCGTCTTCTACGACGAGTCGAACGTCTCGTCGTCGGACTTCTACAACCCGGTGTACACCAACAACTTCCGGGGGCAGTTCATGCTCCGCGACCAGCGGTACTACGAGAGCCTGATGGTGCGGCTCTACGAGTACCACGGGAGTTCGATGTCGCCACAGCCGATCGTCGTCGACTGGGAAGAGCGACGCGCCCAAACCCAGAGTGGTGAGACGGTCACCGTCCGCGCGACGGCACAGAACGGGACGCCGCTCCAGCAGTTCGACAATATGTCCGCCGCACAGAACTACGTCGAGAACGATAGCACTTCACAGGTCGGTGGTATCGGGCCGTTCCCATCCGAAAAGGTGCCCGCACTCGAACACTACCGCCTCGTGAAGGTGAGCAACTCGTCGGCGACGTCCTCGGCGCAGTATCAGTCGCTGTCCCGCCGGGCCTTCTCGTCGACCGGCGTGCCGCCGTCGAGTCAGCGACTCTACGAGCCGTCGTGGGTCAAGACCTTCGAGAAGGTGCCCGGTGCGACGGTCACCGCCGACGACTTGCCGCCGAACACGTCCGTCCGCGCCAGCGTCGAGATGCGGGTCCCCACGACCAACGAGACGTTCACCTACACGCAGGAGACGATGACAACCGAGGACGGCGAGCTGGAGATGACGCTCCCGTACGCCACGACCGGCTACGACGAGTACGGCCCGTCCAACGGCTACACGAACGTGAGCGTCCGCGCCACGGGCCCGTACACGCTCGAATCGGCACTCGCCACGCAGAACGAGTCGCTCGTGCAGTACACTGGTGAGATCCAGATTCAGGAGGGGCGCGTCAACGGTGACGTGGACGGCGCTCGGCAGGTGTCGCTGAACCAGACGAATCCGCTCCAGAACCTGAGCCTCGGGGGCGGCAACGAGTCCGAATCCGCCGAGTCGCTCCAGCCGGTGGAGACGGGGTCGCCCACGGACGCGGACGACACGGGCGGGCCGTCCCCCGACTCCACGTCGACCGCCGCTGACCGCGCTGAGACCACGCGAATCGCGGCCCCCACTCGGGACTGATGCGTCCGCTTCGCTCCCTGCTGGTCGTCTACTGTAAGGGCGCCTGCATGGGAGCGGCCGACGCCGTCCCCGGCGTCTCGGGCGGCACCATCGCGCTCATCGTCGGCATCTACGAGCGCCTCATCGGCGCGCTCACGGACGTCACACCCGGTCGCGTGCTCGACGTTCTCGCCGCCCCCATCCCGGGCCGGCGCGCCGACGCCCGCGCGGCCTTTCTCGCCATCGACGGCCCGTTTCTCCTCGCACTCGGATGTGGCGTCCTCACCGCCGTCGTCGTCGCGACGCGCGGCCTCCATCTCGCACTCGAAGCCGCGCCCGTCCCGACGTTCGGGTTCTTCTTCGGCCTCATCGCCGTGTCGGCGCTCGTCCTCGCCGAACAGGTGTCGCTCGACACGCCCGGACGGGTCGGCGCCGGCCTCGTCGGCTTCCTCCTCGCCTTCCTCTCGGCCGGGCAGGCGGGTGCCGCACTCCCCTCCTCGCCGCTGGTGATTTTCTTCGTCGGCGCCGTGGCGATCAGCGCGATGGTCCTGCCCGGTGTTTCCGGGTCGCTCATCCTCGTCATCCTCGGGCAGTACGCCTTCCTCGTCGAACGGCTGACAGCATTTGTCGACGCCCTCATCGGCCTCCTGTTCGGCGGCTCTATCGAAGCTGTCCTCGACCCCGCCTCGACCGTCGGCGCCTTCGTCGTCGGCGCCGTCATCGGCCTGTTCACCGTGGCCCACGCCGTCCGGTGGGCGCTCGTCCACTACCGCTACGCGACGCTTTCCTTCCTCGTGAGCCTCGTCTTCGGCGGGTTGCGCGCACCCCTCGTGGAGGCCGCCAAGGCCACGCCCGCGGGGTGGACCACCGACGCCATCGCGGCGTTCGGTCTCGCCGCCCTCGTCGGCGCCGTCCTCGTCGGCGTCCTCGAATACTACACGGACAGCGTCGAAATCTCGGCGTAGACGTTCTTTTCTACAGCCGACTCGCCGTCACGAACGTCTCCGGTCGCTGGGCGGCGCGTTCGACGGTAAAGCCCGCCTCGGACTGGAGCGAGACGGCGTCCGCGAGGCTGTACGTCTCGTCGCGGGGCGGGCCGGCCTCGCCGTCGCCCGCCCGGTCCCAGTCGACGGTGAGCAAGCGCCCGCCGGGACGGAGTACCCGAGCGACTTCGTCGAGTGCGTCGGCGTCTGCGAACTCGTGAAACGTCATCGTCGAGACGGCGGCGTCGAGTTCGTCCGCGGCGAACGGCAGGTCCGCGGCGTCGGCTTCGACCAACTCGACGTTCGACGGGACGCCCTTCTCGCGGTAGTGGTCGTGCATCGCCGTCTGGACGTCGACGGCGTACATCGTCTCGACGTGGGGCGCCAGCGCGTCGGTGAAAAAGCCCGTTCCACTCCCCAAATCGGCGACGCGCATGTCCGTGTGCGGCGCGACGAGGGCGTGGAGTTCCTCGCGCGAGCAGTAGCGATACCGCTCGGCGGCGTCTTCGAGGGCGGCCGCCCGGTCGCTGTCGAACGTGTGAAAGCCCATACGGATGGCTGTCGCCGAATCCTGATAAGCGTCGTGCGCTTGAGATAGCGTTAAATCCCCGCCCGGCACTATTCGACCCATGAGCGTCACGATCAGGAAACCGACTGCCCGGGAGTGTGAGGACTGCGGCCGGCGGGAGGTCTGGAACGACGCGACCAGTACGTGGCGAGTCGCGCGCGACGACGACGGCGAGCGAATCACTGGCCGGGTGTACTGCATCCACGAGTGGGACATCAACGGCACGTTCGTCCCCATCGAATCGACCACCGACGCCGCCGACGCGTAGGCATGGCAGACGACGCGCCGGTGACGGCGTACGTCACCGCACCCCGCGACGCCGCCACCGACCTGGCGCGTCGCCTCGTCGACGAGCGACTGGCCGCCTGCGTCAACGTCCTCGACTGCACCTCCACGTACCGCTGGGACGACGTGGTTCGCGAGGACGAGGAAGCCGTCCTCCTGGCGAAGACGACTCCCGACCGTTACCCCGAACTGGCCGACCGACTCGTCGAGTGGCACCCCCACGACGTTCCCTGCGTCGAACGCATAGATGCCGACGACGCCCACGACGAGTTCACCGCGTGGTGTGCCGACGCCGTCGAGTGATCACTCGTACCGTGGGTGCGTGTCGCCGACGAGGCGTTCGAACCCCGCAACGACGACGGCGTGAACGAGGACGAGAACGACGACGCTCACGACGATTATCGCCACTTGCTCGGGCGTCGACAGCAGGCCGAGCGAGACGATGAGCGTCGTCGCACACGCCGGGGCGTGTGTCGTATCCGTCGCGATGAGTCCCCAACTCGTGAGGACGATAGAGCAGATACCGCTCGCGACGAGGTGCAGTCCCGCCGCCGAGTGCGGCGGTGGCGTCGCCGTGAGCGCCGCGCCCGCCCCGAACAGCGTGTACGCGACGAGGCCGGCGACGCCCCCGATGCTGTGGCTGGCGACGATGCGCGCCAGTCGCCCGCGGTCACCCGTCCGCTCGAACGCGAGGAGGAACGCCGAGGGGCCGAGACTCGGGAACACGAACGGCTGGCCGCTGAGCCACGCGACGGCGCCGAGGACGGTGAAGAGAACGCCCGCGTAGAGGCTCGTCCCGAGGCGATACCGGTCCACCGTCATCGCAGGGCGGCGAGGACTTCGAGCGTGCCGTCCATGTGCGCTCCCTCGGTGACGTGGTCGGCGGCGGCCCGCGCTCGCTGGTCGGCGTTCGCCACCGCGAACGATTCGCCCACTGCCTCGAACGTCGACACGTCGTTCTCGCTGTCGCCGACGGCGACGAACTCCGCGGGGTCGACGCCCAGCACCGACGCCACCGACCGCAGGCCGTCGCCTTTCTCGACCCCCGGCGTCTTGAGGTGGTAGGCGTAGCCGGTGTCGACGAGGTCGAGGTCGAACTCCGCGGCCACCTCGCGCAGGAGTCGTTCGTCGGCGTCGAGGTTGATGGCCACCTCCGTCTCTCGCCATCGGTTGACCGTGTCCGCCCCGCCCCAGCCGAGGTCACCGCCTCGCTCGACGAACGCGCGCGCCGCCGCCTTCGGGCGCTCGGAGTCGACGGTCACGCGGACTTCGTCGTCGGCGTAGACGACCCCGCCGTGTTCGGCCACGACGAGTTCGGGTATCGCGAGGAAGTGACAGAGCGCGACGGGGTAGGGGAAGGCCTTGCCCGTCGCGAGGACGATGGGGGCGTCCCACGCGGGCAGCGCCTCGAACGCCCGCGGGTCCAGTCCCCCCGCCGGCTTCGTGAGCGTCCCGTCGATATCGAGTACGAGCGGCGGCGCCATACCTGACCCTGCACCGCGGCCGTGATAAACGACGCGTCACGGCGCGAGGCGACGCCGTGAAGTGGCCCGCTCGCGCAGACCACCCCATGCACACGACTGTCCTCGTCGTCGGCGGGGGCGCGACGGGCGTCGGCGTCGCCCGTGACCTCGCCCTGCGCGGCGTCGACACGACGCTCGTCGAGCGCGGTGCCCTCGCCGCAGGCACGACCGGTCGCTCGCACGGCGTCCTCCACAGCGGCGCTCGGTACGCCGAGGCCGACCCCGACGACGCGGCGGCCTGTCTCGCCGAAAACCGCGTCCTCCGCGACATCGCGCCCGACTGTATCGACGAGACGGGTGGGTACTTCCTCCAGCTCGACGGCGACGACCCGTCCTACTTCGAGCGAAAGCGCGAGGCGTGTGACTCGCTCGGCATGGCCGTCGAGACGTTGTCTGGCGACGCCCTGCGGGACCGCGTGCCGGAAGCGAATCCCCGTGTCGAACGCGCGCTCGCGGTGCCGGATGGCGTCGTCTCGCCTGCGACCCTCGTCCTCGCAACCGCAGCCGCCGCCCGCGAGGCCGGCGCCGCACTTCACACCCACTCGCCCGTCGAAGACGTACACGTCGCGGACGGGCGCGTCACCGGCGTCACCGTCGGCGGGCGCTTGGACGCCCGAGTCGAGGCCGACGTGGTCGTCAACGCCACCGGCCCGTGGGCTGGACGGTGTGCGGCGCTCGCGGGCGTCGACGTGCCGATGGCACCCACGCGCGGCGTGATGGTCGCCGTCGACAACCCCGGGGTCGACGCCGTGTTGAACCGGTGTCGCCCGCCGGACGACGGCGACATCGTCGTCCCCCGCGACGGGACGGCCGTCCTCGGGACGACGAGCGTCGCTGTCGACGACCCCGATGACTTCGAGCGCACGCAAAGCGAAATCGAGCGGACGGTCGCCGAATGCGCCGCGATGTGTCCAGCAGTCGACGCCGAGGTGCGGGACACGTACTGGGGCGTCCGCCCCCTCTACGCGCCGGACGAGGCGGAACGCGACGACGCCCGCAAGATTTCGCGCGGGTTCGCCCTCCTCGACCACGCCGCCGACGGCGCCGCGGGACTGGTGACCGTCGTCGGTGGCAAACTCACCACCTACCGCCGGATGGCCGAGGCGACGGCCGACCGGGTGTGCGAGCGACTGGGCGTGGACGCCGAGTGTCGCACCGCCGAACAGGCCCTCCCCGCGAGCGACGACCCCGCCGTTGCCGACCTGCGGGCGACGCTCGGCGTCGACGCCCCCGCGAACTGAGCGGTGGGAGTCGAACGACGAGGACGCATCCGAATCCTCTTTGCCTCGGCTTCACCACCCACACACGATGCAGATCGGTATCGTCGGTAGCGGCTACGTGGGAACGACCGTCGCGGCCTGTCTCGCTGACTTCGGCCACGACGTGATGAACGTCGACATCGACGAGTCCATCGTCAGAGCGCTGAACGACGGCGAGGCGCCCGTCTCCGAACCGGGCCTCGACGCCTTGCTCGAACGATACGCTGGCGAGTCACTCTTCGCGACGAGCGACTACGAGGACCTCGTCGACTTCGCTCCCGACGTGGTCTTCCTCGCGTTGCCGACGCCGACGAACGACGACGGCAGCATCGACACCAGCATCGTCGAGGCCGGCGCGGAAGCCCTCGGGACCGTCCTCGCCGATATCGAGGGGCACCCGGTCGTCGTCGTCAAGAGCACCGTCGTCCCCGGCACGACACAGGACGTGGTCGGCCCGGCACTCGAACGCGAATCCGGCAAGCGGGTCGGCGTCGACTTCGGCCTCGCGGTCAACCCCGAGTTCCTGAAGGAAGGGAGTGCCGTCGAGGACTTCAACGACCCCGACAAACTCGTCTTCGGGACCGACGACGACCGGGCGCTTGAGGCCCTGAAAGCCGTCTACGCCCCCCTCATCGAGGAGGGGACGCCCGTCGTGGACACCGACCTCCGCGCCGCCGAGATGATCAAGTACGCCAACAACGCCTTCCTCGCCGCGAAGGTGAGCCTCATCAACGACATCGGGAACATCTGCAAGGAGTTCGGCATCGACGCCTACGAGGTGGCCGACGCCATCGGTCTCGACGACCGTATCGGCGAGCAGTTCCTCCAGAGCGGCGTCGGCTGGGGCGGGAGTTGCTTCCCGAAGGACACGAAAGCCATCGTCGCCGCCGCCCGCGAGCAGGGGTACGACCCCCAGCTCCTGCAGGCAGCCATTGACGTGAACGACCGCCAACCTCAGCGGATGCTTGACCTCCTCGACAGCCACGTCGACGTCGAGGGCGAACGCGTCGCCGTCCTCGGCCTCGCGTTCAAGCCCGGTACCGACGATGTTCGCAACTCGCGTGCCATCCCCATCATCGAGGGGTTGCAGGAACGGGGCGCCGAGGTCATCGCCTACGACCCCAACGTCGGCGCGCGCGACAACATGGCCGAACGCTTCCCGGACGTGGAGTTTCTCGCCTCCGCGTCGCCGACGCTCTCGGGGGCGGCGGCGGCGCTCGTCGTCACCGACTGGCCGGAGTTCGCTGACCTCGACCGGGAGTTCGACCTCATGTCCGGCAACGTCGTCGTCGACGGCCGCCGAATCGTCGAGCGCCGCGACGGACTGGTCTACGAAGGCCTGACGTGGTGAGCGGCGCCGTCGCTCGTCGGCATCTGTCTCGCGCGGTCGAAGAAACGTAATCCGGACACGACGCGTACGGGCAAGCCCGCACCGCGTGCTGACCTATTCTACTCGTTCCAGACCGATGGTGACCGTCACGTCCTCGACCGACCACTCCTCGGTCAGGTCGTCGGCGTCGGCGTCGAACGCCTCCGTGCGCGTCTCCTCCGCGATGAGGTCGCGGTGTTCGTCGACGAAGCCAGCGACTCGGTCGTCGTCGACGTCGATGCGCGTTCGGATGGGTGCGTCCACGTCGAGTTCCAGACGCTTGCGCATCTCCTGAATCCGGCGCACCACGTCGCGGGCGTACCCCTCGGACTCGATGTCCTCGGTCAGCGACGTGTCGACGTAGACAGTGCCGCCGATACCGTCCTCGACGTCGAAGTCCGTCCCCGTGACGTTCTCGGGGGGTTCCGCTCGGAACGACAGCATCTCCTCGGTGAGTTCGTAGCGCTCGCCGTCGACGGAGACAGCGTAGCCGTCTTCAGTCTCTAAGTCGGCGCGACGGCTTCCCTCAACGGCGTTCATCACGCGTTGGGCGTCGCCGCCGAAGGCCGGGCCGATGGCCCCCATCTCTGGGTCGGCGTACTCGACCAGTTCGTCGAAGGTGTCGACCACCTCGATTCGCCGGGCGTTCACTCGCTCGGCGAGGAGGTCCGAGAGGGACTCGACCGCGTCGGCGACGGCGTCGTCTTCGGTTTCGACGATGACGCGCGGGACGGGCCAGCGGAGTTTGCGGCCGCCCTGCTGGCGGGCGTTCGCGGCCGCCTCCTCGACTGCTCGGAGCACGGCCACGTCCGTCTCGAGGTCGGGGTCGTGCCACTCGTCGTCGACGGTGGGGTAGGCGAGTTCGTGGACCGTCGTCGCCTCCCCGTCGAGGGTCTGGTACATCTCCTCGGCGAGGTAGGGCGTGACGGGAGCGAGCAGGCGAATCACCTCGTCGAGCACCGTCGCGAGCGTCGCGTAGGCGCCGCGTTTCGATGCCGAGTCGGCGTCCTCCCACATCCGCTCGCGGGTCGCCTTCACGTAGAACCGCGACACGTCCTCCGTGACGAACTCGAGGACGGTGTTGAGTGCGTCGTGGACGGCGTAGTCGTCCCACGCTTCGCTCGCCTCCTGTTTGACCGACTGGAGACGCGACAGCACCCACTCGTCGACGACGGTCAACTCGCCGTCGGACAGGTCGGCCCCGGCGGGGTCGTAGTCGTCGAGACGCATGTACTGCAGCGGGAAGCGGAAGACGTTCCAGAAGATGTTGAGCGTCGACTGAATCTCGCCGAGGCCATCCCACTCGAACGAGAGGTCGGCGCCGTGTTGGTCGTGGCTCATCAGGTAGGCTCGGAGCGGGTCGCGCCCGAAGCGGTCGATGGCTTCCTCGGGCGTGACGATGTTGCCGAGCGACTTGGACATTTTCCGGCCGTCGCTGTCGTTGGCGAAGCCGTGCATCACGACTTCGTCGTACGGAACCTCGCCGAGGGCGGCGGTGCCCATCCCAAGCTGCGACCAGAACCAGCCGCGGGTCTGGTCGTGCGCCTCGACGATGAGGTCCGCGGGCCAGAGGTCGTCGAACCGGGAGTCGTCGCTCGGGTAGTCGAGCGTTCCCCACGTCGCCACCGAGGAGTCGATCCACACGTCGAAGACGTCCGGAATCCGCTCGTAGGTGGTGCCGTCCTCCGTGATGGTGAGGGGGTCGACGCTCGGGCGGTGCAGGTTGACGGTGTCGGGGTCGACGTCCTGGTCCGCACGGTCTGCGAGTTCCTCGCGCGTGCCGACGACGAGGATGTCCTCCGCGCTCGGGTCGGGGTCGTCCTCCGGCACCCAGACGGGAAGCGGGATACCCCAGTAGCGCTGGCGGGAGACGTTCCAGTCCGGGGCATCCTCGACGAAGTTGCGGAACCGGTTGTCACGCGCCCACTGCGGGTGCCACTCGCTGTCGTCGATGTTGTCCAGCAAGTCCTCCTTGACGTCGGTGACGGTGATGAACCACTGATCGGTCGCGAGATAGATGATGTCGGTGTCACACCGCCAGCACTGCCCGTAGCGGTGGGAGTGGGTACTCGACGCGAGCAGTCGGCCGTTCGCCTCCAAGTCGGCGATGATGTCGTCGTTGGCGTCGCGGACGAACTCGCCCTCGTACTTGCCCGCCTCGGCGGTGAACGTGCCGTCGCCGGCGACGGGCGAGAAGATGGGCAGGCCAAGTTCCTGACCGCGGGCGAAGTCCTCTTGGCCGTGCCCGGGCGCGGAGTGGACGAGGCCCGTGCGGTCGGCCTCGACGTAGTCGGCGCTGTACACCTCGCCGACGCCCTCGCCGTCGGCGTGGTCCGGCACTTCCTCGGCGAGGGGGTGGTCGTACGCCCAGCCCACCAGTTCCTCGCCGGTGAGTTCCTCGCGCACCTCGTAGTCGTCGTAGCGACCCTTCTTCAGAACGTCCTCGACGCAGGGTTCGGCGACGTAGAGCACCTCGCTCTCGCCGTCGTTCGTCGCTTCCACGGCCTGATAGGTCATGTCGGCGTCGACGGCGACGAACTCGTTGGCGGGGATGGTCCACGGCGTCGTCGTCCAGATGACGAGCGACCCCTCGCGGTCCTGCAGGGGGAACTTCACGTAGATGGAGGGGGATTCGATTTCGTGGTACTCCACCTCGTTGTCGGCGATGGCCGTCTCACACCGCGGGCACTGGTTGATGGCGCGCTTGCCGCGTTCGACGAGGCCGTTCTCGTGGACCTGCTTGAACGCCCACCACGTCGCCTCCATGTACTCCGGTGAGACCGTGCGGTACGGGTCGTCCCAGTCCATCCACGTGCCGATGGACTGGAAGTCCTCGTCCATCTTCGCGCGGTTCTCCTCCGCGAAGGACTTGCACTCCTCGATGAAGGCTTCCATCCCGTACTCCTCGATGTCCTTCTTAGAGTTGAAGCCGAGTTCCTCCTCGACTTTCACCTCGATGGGGAGGCCGTGCATGTCGTAGCCGGGCCGGTCGGTCACGTCGTAGCCCGACATCCGTTTATAGCGGATGATGGCGTCTTTGAGCGTCTTGTTCCACGCCGTGCCGAGGTGCATCTGGCCGCTCGTGTACGGCGGGCCGTCGACGAAGAAGAAGGGCGGGTCGTCTGCGTGGGCTTCCTTCGCCGCCTCGTAGGCGTCGTGTTCGTCCCAGTACGCGTTCACCGAGGATTCGACATCCTCGGGGGTGTACTGGTCGCTGACGTCGTCGGCGTCGTCCATATCCGACCCAATTCACCCGCGTATATCAAAACGGTGGTCGCGAGATGTAGTGGTCAGATATGTCGATGAGACTGTGACCATCTCGAAAGCCCCGCCGCGCTGGAGTCGGGGGCTCGTTGCGCTCCTCGGCCGTCGGCCTGCGGTGCTTACGTCGCCCACCTTCCTCCAGCGCGGCGCCCCTTTCAGTTCTACCCAGCGGTGGCCAGCCGGTCAGCCGATGCGGGTGGGACTGAAAGGGGCCGGTGGTTCGGCGAACCCGGACGATGCAAGCACCGCAACGTAGTGAGGAGCACAGCGAGTCCCGGGAGCCGAACCACCGGGGGCTTTCGAGGTGTCTCTAATGAAATCGCGATAAGCTGAACAGTACCGCGCGACGGCTTACATCTCCTGCTGGGTCGGTCGAATCAGCATCTCGTTGATGCTGACGTGCTGGGGCTGGCTGACGGCGAAGCGAATCGACCGCGCGATGTCCTCGCCCGTCAGCGGTTCGATGGAGTCGACCCACTCCTCGGTTTCGGCCTGAATGTCCTCGTCGGGGATGTGGTCCGCGAGCTCCGTGTCGACCAGTCCGGGCTCGATAATCGTCGTTCGAATCCCGTCGTCGGTCACTTCCTTTCGGAACGCCTCGGTGAAGCCGTTGACACCGAACTTGGTCGCGTTGTACCCGCTCCCTGTCGCCATCGCCATCCGGCCCGCGATGGAGGAGACGTTCACGACGTGGCCGCCGCCGTTCTCTTTCATCACCGGCAGCGCCGTCTTCGTCGCGCTCATCAGGCCGAGGAGGTTGACCTCGACCATCTGCCGCCAGTTGTCGGTGTCGGCGTCCGCGACGGCTTCGAGGAGCATCACGCCCGCGTTGTTGACGAGGATGTCCAGACCACCGAGTTCCGAGGCGGTCGTGTCTATCATCGATTCGACCTGCGATTCCTCGGTCACGTCTGTCGGCACCACGAGCGCCTCGCCGCCGGCCGATTCGATGTCGTCGGCGACTGCCTGCAGTTCGGATTCGCGTCGGGCCGCGAGGCCGACGCTCGCGCCAGCGTCGGCGAGGGCTTTGGCCGTCGCTTCACCGATACCGGAGGACGCGCCAGTCACGAGTGCAACCTGTCCGTCGAGTGGATTTGCGTCGAGAACCATCGATTTAGAGAAGGGTGCCGACGCCGAAAAGACTGTTCGAACCGGAACCTCCGTCGTACGGTCACACGCACCGAACGCCTTTAGCGCCTCGTCGCCCACGCACGGGTATGACTCTCGACGTCGAGGTGCCCCTGCCGCCCGAGCTGAATCAGGTCGACCCGAACGAGTACGAGGATGCCGAAGTGGTGGGCGAGACGGACTATCGCCGCGACGAACTGGAGGCGTTCCTCCGCGACGGCGCGTGGGAAACGGCATTCACCGACTGGGCCGACGAGACGGACCTCGACGAGCGAGAGTTCGATATCGTCACCGACCTCGAGATGCTCCGCCAGTTCGACTTCTTCTGGGACGCGTTCGCGGAACGCGTCGGTTACCACGCGCCCGGCATCCCCGAGGACTGGAAGGAGCGTGACTACCATCCGGACCTCGATTCGTGGGGCACCGTCTCGGGTATCAACGCGTCGTTGACCGAACTCGGCCAGCAGGTCTGTGACGTGCTCCTCGACGAGTACATCGACTGGGAGGGCGACTACGAGGCGCCCGACGACCTGCCCGACTTCGAGTGAGTACGGTCTATTGTAAGTCAGCCTCGGTGGTTCGCCGGCTCGTCTTGGCGAACCACCGACAAACAGTTACAATACTCCGTATGAGCCCGGCGACGCCCGCCGATTACGACCCGACTTCGCGGCCCGGGACGGAGATTTCGACGACGCTCCCCGACGACTCGTCGGTCGAGATAGAGAAGCGCCCCCCCGCCTTGGTGATGACCCAGTAAATCATCCAGAGGCCGAGCCGTTCGGCGTGTTCGAGGGGCGTCTCCCCGCCTTTCAGCACCGTGATTTCGTGTTCGGGGATGCCCGGACCGTTGTCCTCGATTTCGATGTCTATCCAGCCGTCGTCGCGTTTCTCCATCCAGACGTTCACCCGCGGAGTCGGCGCGTCGTTGTGCTTGATGCCGTTCTCGATGGCCTCTTCGAGTGCGGCCACGATGCCCGGCGCCTGCACCAGACACGCCTCGTCGGGTAGCGTCGTCGTGATTTCCGCGTCGGGATAGTGGTCGCCGAGCATGTCGACGATGCGGAGGATGTCCTCGGTCAGGTCGATGCTCGTCGGCGACGACCCGTCGAGCGAGATGATGCGCTCGATTTCTTGGACCGACTCCGCCAGCCCCATCAGGTTGATAGCCGCCTCCGTGACGATGTCGAGTGACTCCGGTTCGTCGCCGTCGGCGAACTCGTCGCGGAGTAATTCCACGTGCCCCTCGATGACGTTCATCTTGTTTTTCAGGTTGTGACTGAGGACGCGATTCAACACGTCCAGTCGTCGTTCCTTGAGTTTCCGGTCGGTAATCTCCGTCTGGAAGCCGACGAAGTTCACCACGTCGCCGTCCTCGTCGTGGACCGGTGAAACGTCGACGTTCTGCCAGATTCGCTCGCCGGTCTTGCGGTAGTTCACGATGTCGACGGACACTGGCTCTGCGGCGTCGATGTGCTCTCGGAGGACCCGTCGCGTCTCGGGGTCGGTGTCTTCGCCCTGCAGGAAGCGACAGTTGCGGCCGAACGCCTCCGTGCGGTCGTAGCCAGTGATATCCTCGAAGCGTTCGTTCGCGTAGACGATGGGGTTGTCATCCTGACTGGGGTCCGTGATGACGATGCCTATCGTCGCTTCCTCCATCGCTCGCTCTTTCAAGCGGAGGTCCGCCACGACGCGTTCGAGTTCGCGTGACTGCGCGGCGAGTTCGGCGGCCGTCCGTCGGCGCTCGATCTGATTGTCGAGTCGCGACCTGAGCGCCGCCTTCGCCGTCGGGATTTCGATGACGTCGTCGACGTACTCCCACACGGACGTGCCGATGGTGTGGGCGTCGTTCGACGGGACCAAGAGGACGAACGGCAGGAAATGCTCCGCGCTCTCGCGCTCCGATTCGATGGTGGTCGAAATCTGCGAAAATTCCGTGTGGCCGACCAGACAGCAGTCGAAGTCGGTCTCGAGGTCGGCGACGTCCGTCGTCGTCTCGACGCGGTACTCGTCCGCCAGCGTCTCGCTCAACAGGTCGCGGTTCCGCCCCGACTGCATGAACAGGAGGACGCGGGGCTCCGCGTCGCCCGGCGTGTCGCTGTCGCCAGCACTCGCCGTCTCGTCGGAGTGATGTGACATCTGTGGGGGGAAGTGACGGCTTCGTTTCTACCTCCAAGTGGTCCGCATACCTAACTGTTATTACCAAAATAGTAACACGAGTGCGAATGCGGACTTCCCTTTATTGCCACGGGCGGCCTACGACTAACTCATGCCCGCATCGTCGACCAAACGCCTCGCGACTGGTATTGATGGGTTAGATGACATTCTGCACGGGGGGTATCTCTCCGGCCGGAACTACATGCTCCGCGGGCCGCCGGGGTCCGGAAAGACGATGCTCGGCCTCCACTTCTTGCAGGCGGGACTCGATGCGGGCGAGACGGGTCTGTTCATCAACTTCGAGGAGCACCTCTCCGACCTGATAGCCAACGTCGACTCGCTGGGCTTCGACACCGACCGCATCGACTTCCTCGACCTGAGTCCGACGGCGGACGTCTTCGTCGAGGGTGGGGCCTACGACGTCTTCGAGGCCTCGGAGGTGGAACAGGAACCGTTCCGCGAGGCAATCGTCGAAGCGGTGACGGATGTCGAACCCGACCGGGTGGTCGTCGACCCGCTGACCCAACTCCGATACCTCTCGTCCGACGACTACCAGTTCCGCAAACAGGTGGTCGGCTTCATGCGCTATCTCCGCTCGGCGGGCGCGACCGTCCTCTTTACCGTCCAAGACGCCCAAGCGGACCCGACGCGTGACCTCGAATTCATCGCCGATGGGACGATTCGCCTGTCGACGGACGGCAGCGCCCGCTCTGTCGCCGTCCCCAAGTTCCGCGGGTCGGGTACGCGAAGCGGCGACCACGCGTACCGCATCGACGACGACGGCGTCCACGTCTACCCCGAACTCGCGCCGGGCGACCACAGTCGGTCGTTCACGCCGAAGCAGGTGTCCTCCGGCGTCGAGGAAATCGACTCGCTGCTCAACGGGGGCATCGAACAGGGGACTGTCACCGTCATCAGCGGCCCGACCGGCGCCGGCAAGACAACGCTCGGCACGCAGTTCATGAACGAGGGGGCCGAACGCGGCGAGCGCTCCGTCGTCTACCTGTTCGAGGAGGGTCGCGGGACGTATCTCCGCCGCGCCGAAGCCATCGGTATCCCGGTCCGACAGATGCTCGACCGCGGTACGCTGGAAGTCCGAGAGGTCGACGCCCTCGAACGCTCGCCGCAGGAGTTCGCCCAGATGGTGCGGACCGACATCGAGGACAACGACACACAAATCGTCATGCTCGACGGTATCGCGGGCTACCGACTGACGCTACAGGGCGACTCGGAGACGGTGCTCACCCGCCTCCACGCCCTCGGCCGCTATCTCAAGAACGTCGGTGTGACCACCATCTTCATCGACGAGACGAAGAACATCACCGGCGAGTTCAACGCGACCCAGGAGAACATCAGCTACCTCGCCGACAACATCGTCTTCCTGCGCCATCTCGAACTCCACGGCGAGCTACAGAAGGCAATCGGCGTCCTGAAGAAGCGAACCAGCGACTTCGAGCGCACGCTCCGACGGTTCGAAATCACCGACGAAGGCATCGTCGTCGGCGACCCGCTCAGGGGGATGCGCGGCATCCTCCACGGGACGCCGGAACTGATAGACGACGGGAACTGACCTAGCGGTCGCGGTAGGACTCCATCTCCTCCACGAGGCGTTCGAGTTGGGCGGCCCGGTCGTCAAGGGCCGCCTCGCGCAGGCGACGCTCTCCCTCGGTCGGACATTCGAGGTCCGGAACTGGCGTCGGCGTGCCCTCGTCGTCGACGGCGACGAAGGTGAAAAACGAGGTGGTGGCGGTGTGTTCGGTGTCGGTCCGCGGGTTCTCGGCGCACACCTCGACGGCGATATCGAGGCTCGTTCGCCCCACGTCGTAGACGTAGGCTTCGACGACGACGACTTCCCCGAGGTCGATGGGGCGCTTGAAGTCGACGTGTTCCATCGACGCCGTGACGACGCCCTCGTTGGCGAAGCGCATCGCCGAAATCGCGCCGCAGACATCCATCCAGTGGAGGACGACGCCACCGAGCGCTCGCCCGTGCGTGTTCGTGTCGTTGGGGAGGACCATCTCCGTCATCTCGGTGTGTGACTCCGCGAGGGTCGCGGTTTCGTCTGTCATGGCCGACCGGTCGCTCTCGGGGGGCAAAAGTCCCGCCGATAGCTACCGCGGGTCGTCGTCGAAGTCCTCGATGCGGTCGGGTTCGAACTCGTCTTCCGGGCGCCCGGCGTGGTCGAGCACTTCGTCGGAGACGGTGATTGGGCAGTCGACGCGGACCGCGAGGGCGATGGCGTCGCTCGGGCGGGCGTCGAAGACGAACTTCTGGGGTTCGCCCCGGTCGTATCGCTCGATGTCCACCTTGGCGTAGAACGTCCCGTCCGCGAGGTCATCGATGCGGACCCCGTCGACGGCGCCGCCGAACTCCGTGAGCATCTCGACCAACAGGTCGTGTGTGAGCGGCCGGTCGAACGGCTCGTCGGACCGAGCGAGTTCGATGGCTCGCGCCTGGTCGGCGGTGATGACGATGGGAAGATATTCGGACCGAGCGGCCAGTAGAACGGCAGGGACGTTCGCCCCGTCCTCGCTCGTGCCCACCCCGATGCCGGTCACCTCGGCGGTGTGCTCCATGCGCCTCCGGTTGGCGCGGGAAGTATGAATAACACGGGGGTGGGAGCGATGTTGGTTCCAGTAGCCGTCGCCGACCGCTCGTTCCGGTAGCCGTCGCCGACCGCTTGTCCCGGTAGCCGTGGGCTCCCGCTTGTCCCGGTAGCCGTCGCCTACCGCTACCGTCGCACGTACCACACGGCGCCCACGACGGCGAGAGCGAGGAGGCCGCCGAGGAAGAAGAGCAGTCCCGGCGGCAGGCCCGATGCGGCGCCGGCCGTGGTCTGTGCCGTCTCCGTGCTCATGGTCGAGACGCCGCCACCGCTCCCGCCCGCGTCGGCGCCGCCGGTCTGTCCGACGAACGGGGGCCCCTCGACGTACCACTGGACGAGGAGGCTCCCGATACCGAGGAGTCCGAGTGCGCCGAGGAGGTTCGTGAGCGCGCTCTGGAGGCCCTCACTCTCCTCTTCGGAGCCGGCGAAGACGACGAGTGGGCGGTCGGCCGGCGCGTAGCGTTTCATCTCGCGGCCTTTCTCGGAGTAGACGGTGTCGGCCACCTCTATCAGCCCAGCGTCCTCGAGGTTGCCGAGGTGGTACTGGGCGTTCTGGAGGGAGGTGTCGACACTGTCGGCCACGTTCGCTGGCGTGTCCGGTTCGTCGTGGAGGGTCGCGAGCACCTCGCGGGCGGTGTCGGAGGAGAGCGCCGACAACAGGTCGTCGGCGTCCTCGCTGTCGAGGCCGATGACGCGGGGGTCGGCCTCCTCCGCCGCGGCGGCGTCGGGACGCGAGGGCAGCAAGTCTGCCATGAGGCCGGCTACGCTCTCCCCGGGTACAAATCTTCCTCTCTCATCTCGGACACGACCGGTGTGAGAGACGGCCGGTAGCGACCCCGAATGTGCCGAATATCGGCGTTTCAAAGCGTGTTAACTGGTCACAGCGAAAAGTGGTAAGTGGGTGGAGACCCAACAATAGATTGCAATGAGTACGCAAGAGTCCGTCCGACAGCAGGCCGGTACCGTCGAAGCCAGCGAAGCCCTTCGACTCGACCAAGAGAAGACCGAACAGCTCGTCGAGGCGCTCAACACCGACCTCGCCGCGACGTACGTCCTCTACCATCAGCTGAAAAAGCACCACTGGAACGTCGAGGGTGCGGAGTTCCGTGACCTCCACCTCTTCCTCGGCGACGCTGCCGGAGACGCCGAGGAGGCAGCGGACGAACTCGCAGAGCGCGCACAGGCGCTCGGCGGCGTCCCCCTCGCCGGCGGCAAAAACCTCGAAGAGAACGCGCCCGTCTCCCCCGAGGGCGACGATGTCTACGACATCCGGACCTCGCTCCGTAACGACATGGAGATGTACGGCGACATCATCGAGACGGTCCGCGACCACGTCGACCTCGCCGAGGGGCTGGGCGACCACGCCACCGCGGAGATGCTCCGTGAACAGCTCGTCGAACTCGAAGCGCACGCCCACCACCTCGAGCACTACCTCGAAGACGACACGCTGGTCACCGACGCGTCGACGCAGTAACTCTCTGACGGCTTGCTGACGGGGCGCTCTTTGCCCTCCCTTTTCGATTTCCGCTCAGTCCCTACTCCACGACCAGCACCCGCAGGTCGTTGACGTTCGTCCCCGTCGCACCCGTGCTGATGATGCCGTGACCGTCGAGATAGCCGTAGGCGTCGCTCGAGTCGAGCGCCGCCCGCGCCGCCTTCGCGTCCTCGACGGTGTCGCTGTCGACGACGGCGCCCGCGAAGTCGCTGCTCCCGTCGCGGCCGTCGGTATCGACACAGGCCAGCGTCACGTCCTCGGGGAGTTCGACGGCGGCGGCCAGCGCGAACTCGGCGTTCGGGCCGCCCTCGCCGTCGCCGCGCACCGTCACCGTGGCTTCGCCGCCGGAGAGGACGACTGCGGGCCCCGATATCGGGTTCCCCGACGCGCCGACTTCCTCCGCGACGGCGACGTGGGTGAGGGCGGCCTCGCGGGCCTCGCCGCGGACCGACGAGGAGAGGACGCAGGTGTCGTAGCCGCGGTCGGCGGCCACCTCCCGCGCCGCCTCGATGGCCGTGAAGCCGTCGGCGAGGACGTGGTTCGTCACGCGGTCGAAGACGGGGTCGTCCGGGCCGGGCGTCTCCGGCAGGTCGCCCGCGGCGCCGGCCTCAAGTCGCTCTCGGACCGCCGCCGGCGGGTCCACGCCGTAGCGCTCCAGTACCTCCAGCGCCTCGGCGTAGGTCGACTCGTCGGGTGCGGTCGGGCCGCTGGCGATGACACTCAGGTCGTTGCCGACCACGTCGCTGAAGGCGAGGCTGACGACCGTCGCCGGGGCAGCGAGGTCGGCCAGGCCGCCGCCTTTCAGCGTCGAGAGGTGCTTGCGGACGGCGTTGAGCGCGCCGATTTCCGCGCCGGCGTCGAGGAGTGCGTCGGTCGTCGTCTGCAGGTCGTCGAGCGAGATACCGTCGGCCGGCGCGGGGAGCAACGCGCTCCCCCCACCGGTGATGATAGCGATGACGAGCGTTCGCTCGTCGGCGTCGGCGACGAGGTCACGAATCCGCTCGGTGCCGTCGACGCCCGCCTGACTGGGGACGGGGTGGTCGCCCTGCAGGCGTTCGATGTACTCGCCCTCGCTCGGTTCGGGCGTGACGACGGCGCCGGCGCTGAGACGGTCGCCGAGGACGGTCTCTAGCGCGTCCGCGACGCCGTCGGCCGCCTTTCCGCCGCCGACGGCGACGATTCGGTCGACGCCCGTCAGGTCGTACGTCGCATCCGCGACGTGGAGTCGGTCGCCGTCGAGGCGGACCGACTCGGTGACGACGTGTCCCGGCCGCGCGGCGTCGATGCCCGCGCGAACGCAGGCCAGCGCCGTCTCCCGGCCGCGGGTCGATGCCAGCGTGTCTTCGTTCTCGATGGAGACCATACCCCGCCTCTCTCCGACAAGGGTAAAAAGCGTGCCCCAGTAGCGAGCGCCAATGAGCGACCCCGCCACGTCGACCGGTCGCGAGGGAAGTGTCAGGGTCGTTGGCACGGCCCACGTCTCCGCGGACAGCGTCCGAGAGGTCGAAGAGGTCATCGACGCCGAACGACCGGACGTGGTCGCCGTCGAACTCGACGAGGGTCGCTACCGGCAGATGCAGGGCGAGACGCCCGACGACATCGAACCCGGCGACCTGCTCCGGGGCAACACCGTCTTTCAGTTTCTCGCCTACTGGATGCTCTCGTACGTCCAATCGCGGCTTGGCGACCGGTTCGACATCGAACCCGGAGCCGACATGCTCGCGGCCGTCGAGACGGCCGAGGAGTTGGGCATCGACGTCGCACTCGTCGACCGCGACATCCAGACGACAATCCAGCGGTTCTGGTCGCGGATGGGGCTACTGGAGAAACTCAAACTCGTCGGCGGCCTCGCGTTTGGTCTCACGGACGCCCGCGGCATCGGCATCGCACTCGGCGTCTTCGTCGGCATCATCGCCGGCCCGCTCTTGGGCCTGTTCGGCTCCTCCGTGGGCCTCTCGACGTTCGTCCTGACGCGTGTCACCGGCGGTGTCGCTGTAGCCTTCGGCGTCGGCCTCTTCGTCCACACCGTCGCCGACGCCTTCGGCGTTCGCGACCCGGACCGACGCATCGTCGTCGCGGTGGGCGCCGCCCTCGCCGCCGGACTGCTCGGCGGCGTCGGCCTCGGCCTCGCCGACGGCTTCGTCGCGTCGCTCGGGACGTTCGTCGTGCGCGTCGTCGGTAGTCTCACCCTCGGCATCGTCGGCGGCGTGACCGTCGGCCTCCTCGCCGGCACCGTCGCCGCCGCACTCGGCTACGGCGCCGCCAGCGAGGACGAGTTCGAGGAGCTGAACGTCGACGAACTCACCGACGCCGACGTGGTGAGCGTCATGATGGAGGAGTTCCGCGCCTTCAGCCCGGAGGGCGCCCGCGCGCTCATCGACGAACGCGACGCCTACATCGCCCACGAACTCGTCCGCCTCCGGGCGACGGGTGCGGACGTAGTCGCCATCGTCGGCGCCGGTCACCGCGAGGGCATCGAGGCCTACCTCGAAGCTCCCGAGACGCTCCCGCCGTGGGAGTCGCTCGTCGGCACCGACTCCGGCGGCGGCGGGATTCCGTGGCTGAAACTCGTCGGTGTCCTCCTTTCCGTCGGCTTCGTCGTCTTCTTCGTCCTCCTCGCGATGGCCGGCGTTCGGGATACGTTCCTCCTCCGTCTCTTCGCGGCGTGGTTCGTCGTCAACGGCGTCTTCGCCGCCGGCCTCGCCCGCCTCGCCGGCGCTCGCTGGGATTCGACGCTCGTCGGCGGCCTCGTCGCGTGGATGACGTCGGTCAACCCGCTGCTCGCGCCCGGGTGGTTCACCGGCTACGTCGAACTCCGACACACCGCCGTCAACGTCGCGGATATCGGTCGGCTCAACGAACTGTTGAGCGACGAGGAGACGCCGATTCGGACTCTCGTCGGGCAGATGTTCGACGTGCCGCTCTTCCGACTCATCATGATCGTCGCGCTGACGAACGTCGGGAGCATGATTGCCAGCCTGCTCTTCGCGGCGTACATCCTCCCCCAGTTCGCGACGGAAGTCGGCGGCATCGACGGCGTCTCTCGACTCATGATAGAGGGGGCGCGCAACAGCGCCGAACTCCTCTGGAGGACGCTCGCGTGAACCTCACCTTCAGCTCCCGCGAACTCCGGGACCTCGCCGTGGCGTGGGTCGTCCTCGGCGTCGCCTTCGCCATCTTCTTCGCCGGCGGCGGGAGTCGCGCGCTCTCGATGCTCGCCAGCGAGGGACTGGTTCGGCCGCTCCTCGTATCCCTGCTCACCGCCGGCCTCGGCTTCCTCCTGCACGAACTCGCGCACAAGGTTGTCGCGGTGCGCTTCGACCAGGTCGCCGAGTTCCGCGCCGACTACAACATGCTCTTTCTCGCGGTCATGAGCGCGCTCATCGGCTTCCTCTTTGCCGCGCCCGGCGCCGTCCATCACCGGGGGCGACTCACCAAACGCCAACACGGCCTCATCGCACTCGCCGGTCCCGTCACGAACGGCCTGCTCGCGCTGGTGTTCGCGCCGATATTCGTCGCGGGGCTTCTCGTCGGCTCTCCCCTGCTGTCGCTCGTCGGCTCGCGGGGCGTTGCCATCAACCTCTTTCTCGCGGCGTTCAACCTCGTCCCCATCGGCTCGCTCGACGGGCGGACGGTGCTGGACTGGAGCAAGGCCGTCTTCGTGCTCACGTTCCTCCCCGCCGCCGCACTCGCGATATACGTGGTGTTCGTGCTCGGCGTCGGGTTCTGACGGCGCGTTGCGGCGACGCGCTCGTCAGTGGTGCGCTTCCGACTGCGCGAAGCCGAATTCGCTGAACCGACCGAGAAGGACGAAGAGGCCGACGAGGACGGTGGCCGTTGCGAGGGCGTAGGGCACCGTCGCGCCGTAGTGCTGGCCGATGTAGCCAGCGGTGATGGGCGCGAACGCGCCGCCGACGAACCGGAAGCTGTTGAACGCGCCGGAGGCCATCGAGCGACTGTGGCCGGAGACGCCCATCGCGAGCGTCGTCAGGTTCGCGTTCAGGAGGCCACAGACGAGGCCGGCGACGACGACGAGAGCGACGAGGAGATTGGTAGCACCACCGGACAGCCACATCACGCACAGAATCAGGGCGAAGGTGGTGAGGCCGCCGGCGGTTGTCTTGCGCGTCCCGAAAACTTGGTTCAGGCGCGGTGAGAGGATAGCAGAGCCGACGATGACGAGCGCCCCCCAGCCGAAGAACACGAGGCCGAGTTGGAACGAGCCGAGGCCCAGAACGAGCGGCGTGTACGCGAGGAGCGTGAAGAAGCCGAACGTGTACAGCAGGCCGACGACGGCGTTCGTCCGGATGCCGCTGTGACGGAACGCGCCGAGTACGTCGCGGACGGTCTGTCGACGCTCGGATTCGGGTTCGCTGATGGTCAGGGCGACGAACACGAACGCGACGACCATCAGGATGCTCGTACCGGCGAACGGGAATCGCCAGCTCTGCTCGCCGAGGACCCCGCCGATGAGTGGTCCACAGGCGATGCCGAAGCCGAGCGACGCCTCGTACAGCGAGATGGCGGCTTCACTGTTCCCGGCGGAGACGCCGACGATGATGGCCAGCGCCGTCGTGGTGAACAGCGCGTTGCCCATCCCCCAGAACCCGCGAAGAATCGCGAGGGTTTCGACCGACGAGGCGAGCGCACACGCCCCAGCGAACACGGCGACGATGCCGAGGCCGAGGAGGAGCGTCTTCTTGCTCCCGATGCGGGTGGCGAGTGCCCCGGCGAACAGCATCGCCCCGCCCATCACGAGGAGATAGCTCGTAAACAGGAGTTCGACCATGAAATGACTCGCACCCATCGTCTGGGCGATGCTCGGGAGAATCGGATCGACGATGCCGATACCGAGAAAGCAGACGAACGTCGCGAGCGCCGTCGCGAGAACCGCTGGATGATATTTCGAACGGAGACCCATACCTCTTCTCGATTCCTCGGTATTCAATACCCTGTCGCTCGCCGATGTGTCTCCGTCACACGGTCACATAGCCGTCTCTCTCGCGTGTCTCCAGCCTCTCGGTCGCACGCGCGGATGGCGGCGTCGCCTCGTTCGCTTCCGAATCGCTTTTTGCTGACTGACCGGTCAGTTACGCCGTGACCGGCGACGACACCCCAACCGACGACATCATGTGTGCGACGTATCGCGCGCTCTGTCGGCACGGGTACGCCAACCTGACGATGCAGGACATCGCGGACGAGTGGTCGAAGAGCAAGGCCGCCCTCCACTACCACTACGACACCAAGCGCGGCCTTCTTCTTGCCTTCCTTGACCACCTCTTCGACGCCTACACGGACCGGGTCGCCGACGGCGGCGACGGGCCACCCCGAGAGCGACTGCAGACGCTCCTCGCCGACGCACTCGACCCGCCGCGGACGGACGCCTCCCAAGAGCTTCGCACCGCGCTGTTCGAGGTCAAGGCCCAGGCCCCCCACGACGACGGCTTCCGCGAGCGACTGGCGCGATTCGACCGCTACCTCCACGACGAGGTTCGCGGCATCGTCACCGAGGGCGTCGAGACGGGCGCCTTCCGCGCCGATATCGACCCCGAGACGACGGCGACGCTCCTCGTGACGCTTGTCAACGGTGCTCGCTCCCGACGCGTCGCCCTCGACGACGAGGCGGGCGTCCCCGACGCGGTTCGCGCGTTCGTCGACGACCACCTCGTGGAGGCCGACGAATGAACGTCCCCGACCTGTTCAAATCCCGCGACGAGTTCGACCTGACCAGCGGCGACGTTGGCAAGCCACTCTTCTATCTCTCCTTGCCCATCGTCGTCACGAACCTGTTGCAGACGGCGTACAACCTCGCGGACACCTTCTGGATCGGCCAGTACAGCACGGACGCCCTCGCAGCCATCAGTTTCGCCTTCCCGATGGTCTTTCTCATCATCTCGCTGGGGATGGGGTTGGCGGTGGCGGGGAGCATCCTCGTCGCGCAGTACACGGGGGCGGACGACCCCTCGGCGGCAGAGTACGCCGCCTCCCAGACCGTCGGCTTCGCCGCCGTCGCGTCCGTCCTCCTCGGCGCCCTCGCCTACACGTTCGTCGGCGACGTCCTCGACCTCTTGGGCGCCGCCCCCGACGTGTTGCCCCTCGCGACGGCGTACATGGAGATCATCTCGCTGGGCATCTTCTTCATGTTCGGCTTCTTCGTGTTCATCTCGCTCATGCGAGGGTACGGCGACACCATCACGCCGATGCTCGTCATGCTCGGCTCCGTCGCCCTCAACGTCGCGCTCGACCCGTTTCTCATCTTCGGCTGGTGGATATTCCCCCAGTGGGGAATCGAGGGCGCGGCCATCGCTACCGTCTTCTCCCGGGGACTGGCTCTCGTCGTCGGCCTCTGGATTATGGTCTCGGGGCGACGCGGCGTGCGGATTCGCCCCAGTGACGTGATTCCCGACCTCGGATACGGGTGGCGACTCGTTCGCATCGGCGTGCCCGCCTCTATCGAGGGCACCGGCCAAGCCATCGCGATCAACCTACTCATGTTCATCGTCGGCACCTTCTCGACACCCGTCGTGGCCGCCTTCGGCATCGGCGTGCGGGTGTTCTCGGTCATCTTCCTCCCCGCCATCGCCGTGTCTCGGGGCGTCGAAACCATGTCCGGGCAGAACATCGGCGCCGGCAAACCCGACCGGGCGGCCCTCGCCGCGGGCGTCGCCGCCCGCACCACGTTCGTCGTCCTCGCCGCTGCGGGCGTGGTTACGTTCGTCTTCGCCGACCCCATCGTCGGCCTGTTCACGACCGACCAGTCCGTCGTCGACGTGGGCGCGAACTTCCTCCGCTACGTCGCGCCCTCTTTCGGCTTCATCGGCATCATGCGCTCGTACAACGGCGGCTTCCGGGGCGCGGGCAAGACGCTGACCGCCGCGGCCATCGCCGTCTCGATGCTCGGCCTCGTCCGCCTCCCGATTGCGTGGGTCGCGTCGCGGTTCATGGGCCCGCCCGGCATCTGGGTCTCCTTTTTCATCTCCAACATCGTCGGCGCCGTCCTCGCCTACGCCTGGTTCCAGCGCGGCACGTGGCGCTCCGCCACTCCGGAAACGCCGACCACCGCCACCGCAGACGACGTGGCCGACGACTGATTGCCGGCAACGCCTAAGTCGGTGCCCGCCCTCTCTTGACCCATGCCAACGACTCCCCCGAACGCCGGGTTTCGAATCTCCAACGACACCGAGCCGTCGACGACTGTCGTCGCCGGCTTCTCCGCGTTCGGGCTAGCCGGCCTCACCGCCGCCGACTACCTCGTCGACCACCTCGACCTGACCGAGACGGGTCACGTCTCCACCGACTCGCTCCCCCCGATTACGCCGTTCGAGGAAGGGCGTCCGCGCCACCACTCGCGACTGTTCTCGCGGCCTGACCTTGACCTGACCGTCCTCGTCAACGAACTGTTCGTCCCCGGGCAGGCGGCCGACGACTTCGCCGACGCCCTCCTCTCGTGGACCCGCGACAACGGTGTCTCCGAAATCGTCGTCCTCTCCGGCGTCCCGTACGCGCACGGCCCGGACGACCACGCGACGTTCTACGTCGCCTCCGACGACTACCGGACGCACCGCCTCGCCGACACCGACGTATCGCCGATGGCGAAGGGCTTTCTCGACGGCGTCGACGGTGCCCTGATGCAGCGCGGTATCGAGTCACCGCTTCGGACGGCCGTGTTCATCACTCCCGTCCACGAACAGGTGCCCGACGTCACCGCCGCGATTCGACTCATCGAGACGTTCGACCGGGTGTACGACCTCGGCATCGACGCCGGACCGCTCGAAGCCTTCGCCCAGAGCGTCGAGCAGTACTATCAGGACCTCGCCGAGCGTCTCGAAGCGGCCGACGACCAACAGGTGCCCGAGGACCGGATGTACATGTGACTCACAGCCAGTCTTCCGACCGGAAATACCAGAGCATGATGGACGCGGTGAGCGCCATCCCCACGAGGACGGCTGGGTAGCCGAACTGCCACCCGAGTTCGGGCATGTTGTACGGTCCGCCGTCGAAGTTCATGCCGTAGACGCCGACGACGAACGTGAGTGGCAGGATGATGGTCGCCACGACGGTCAGGCGCTTCATCACTTCGTTGGTCGACTGCGAGAGCGTGTTGAGGTAGATGTCGCGTGCGCCACTCGCCAGGTCGCGATACGTCTCCACGAGGTCCACGTGTTGGACCAGGTGGTCGTACACGTCGCGGTAGTACTTCTCGGTCGACTCCTGGACGTGCTGGGCGTCGCCGCGAGCGAGGACGCTCAGCGCGTCCCGTGTCGGCCACACGATTCGCCGTATCGAGAGGAGTTCCCGCCGCAGGCTGTTGAGAATCTCCAATGTCTCCGTGTCCGGGTCGTCGATGATGCGGTCCTCGACGGCCTCGATGTCGCGACCGATTTCGTCGAGGACGGCGAAGTACTCGTCGACGACGGCGTCGAGGACCCGATACGCGGTGAAGTCAGCGTCGTGATGGAGCAATCGTGGCTCTTCCCGACGCACCCGCTCCCACACCGTCTCGACGGCGCCCGTCTCCTCGATTGCGATGGTGACGATCCAGTCGTGGCCGAAGAACAGCCCCACCGGCTGGTCGCGAATCTCCTCCTCGAAGGTCGTCTCGCCGCCGCGGAGACTGGCCGTCTTGACGAGGACGAACGTGTGCTCCGGGAACAGTTCGACTTTCGGGTTGACGTTGCTCTGGACGTCCTCTATCTCTAGTGCGTGCAGGTCGAAAGCGGCGCTCAGTCGTTCGAGTTCGTCTTCGGTCACGTCGGAGGCGCGAATCCACGTGGTGCCGGCCTCGACGCGGGCCGCGCGGAGCGACTCGGCGTCCGTTCCTGTTTTCGTCTCGACGGTGTCGCCGTCGTAGACGAGCGTCCGAATCGTCACGCGCCGACCCTCCGGTGGTCGCCGATGGCCGCGAGCGTGATGCCGACCATGACTGCCGTTATCGAGAACCCGCGTCCCGGATAGGAGACGACGAGGCCGCCGACGTAGCCGCCGACGCCGAGTGCGGTCAGGCCGGCGCCGAGGATGAACGTCCGGTCCATGCACCAGCCACGCACGGCGCTCACCAAAGAGTACCGGCTGTCGAGCCATCTCGGCAAACGGTGTGCTTTTGCGTCCGGCCGATGGGATGTAGCGCATGGACGACGCTGGCGAGGACACTGACGACGAACTGACGTACGCGGCGACCGGCGTCGACATCGAAGAGAGCGAGGCGGCGACGGCGGCACTCGTCGGCGCCGTCGGCGAGAGCGCCGGCGACTACGCGGGCCTACTCGACATCGGCGACCGCTATCTCGGCTTGGCGACCGACGGCGTGGGGACGAAACTCCTCGTCGCCGAGGCGCTCGGCGACTACTCCACGGTCGGCATCGACTGCATCGCCATGAACGCCAACGACCTGGTGGCGGCGGGCGTCCGCCCCATCGCCTTCGTCGACTATCTCGCCGTCGACGAACCGGACGAGACGTTCGCCGAGCAGATCGGCGAGGGACTGGCTGAGGGCGCCGAGCGCGCCGATATCGACCTCGTCGGCGGTGAGACGGCGGTGATGCCCGAGGTGGTCAAGGGACTGGACCTCGCCGGCACCTGCGCCGGACTCGCGGCGAAAGACGGCATCTTCCCCGGGAGCGCCGAGACGGGCGACGCCCTCGTCGGCGTGCCGTCGTCGGGCATCCACTCCAACGGGCTGACGCTGGCGCGGACGGCCGTCACGCGACAGGGCGCGTACACCGACCCCTGTCCGTTCGGCGACTACGACACGCTCGGCGAGGCGTTGCTCGAACCGACGCGCATCTACACGGACCTGCTCGACCCGATGCGCGCGCACGGCGTTCACGCCGCGGCCCACGTCACCGGTGGCGGGTGGACCAACCTCGAACGCCTCGGCGACTTCCGGTACGTGGTCGACGACCCCTTCGACCCCCAGCCGGTGTTCGATTTCGTCCAAGAAACCGGCAACGTCTCCGACGAAGAGATGCACCGCACGTTCAACATGGGCACGGGTTTCGTCGCGGCGCTCGATCCCGACGACGCCGAGTCGTTGGCCGACGCCGTCGACGGGCGCGTGATTGGCCGGGTCGAAGACGGCGAGGGCGTCGCCATCCGCGGACTCGACTTGTAGCGAACAGGTGTCCGTTCGGGAGACGGAACGGGCTGGACACACACGCGCGAACCCGTAGCCGCGTCACTCGTTAGCGCACGTGCCGGGTGGCCGCGCTCTCGGACAAAAACGTCAGGAGAGTTCGGCGGCGATGTCGGCCTCGGTGATGATGCCGACCGCTTCGCCGCTGTCGGTCACGATGACGGCCTTGTAGTAGTCGAGGAGGTTGCTTATCTTGTCGACGGAGTCCTCGCGGGAGACGGTCGGGAACTGCTCGCTCATGATTTCAGCGACGGCCTTCTGGCCGACGTTCTCGCCCGCTCGGCGGATGTCGCTGTAACTGATGGACCCGACGGGGAGGCCGCTCTGTAACACCGGCAACTGCGAGAAGGCGGCCTCCTCCATCCGGCGTTCGGCATCGGCCACGGAGTCGTCCGGTGCGACACTGACCAGCGTCTCGTTCATCAGGTCCTCGGCGCGCACGACGCTACCTTCGGCCTCGTCGAGGGCGTCGACGATTCGCCGCAGCGTCGACAGTCGCGGGTCGACGTCACCGCCTTCGATTCGGGCGATTAGTGGCTGTGACACACCCGCCATCTCGGCGAGCGCACTCTGTGTCAGGTCCAGCGAGTTCCGTCGCTCCCGTAGGTCCTGCGACGTCGGTAGCTCCATACCGGGTGATAACTAATGGTTATTAAAATTACTTTCGGCTATCGTCGCCGGTGGCCCAAATACTTATGATGTATCTGACGTGAATTCGACTCATGCCGGAGTGTCAGAACTGTAACTCGTTCGTCACCCCCGCGTACGCTAGGGTGTTCACGCCGAACGGCGTCGACGAACCCCGAGTCTGCCCTCGCTGTGAGGACGTGGTTCGGGACGGGACGGAGGTTCGTGACGCTCGCTCCCCACGTAATCCTTGAGAACGGCGGTCCGCGAGTGGAAGGGGCGGGATTCGAACCACGCGAAGCCATTTACCGGCCGCAGAGCGGCCGTTTCCCGCCGACTCGGGGCCGGCGGAGACGCTCTACCACTGAGCCACCCTTCCACCTAAAAGTAGGCCGACGAGTCACTAATACGCGTTGGTGGGGTCGTCGTGACCGCGTGAAGCTCCACCTCATCATCCGTTGCGGTGGCATCTCGCGGCTCAGACCGAGACGCTACCGTGTTCGAGTGGTGGTGTGTCGAAGCACGCAAACGATCCGCGAGAAAGGGACTTCAGCGGGTTACTGGAAGCCGATGCGGCCGCCGCTGCCGCGACCGGCGAGACCCTCGCCGCCGCCACCGCCCTTGAACTGCTCTTGGACCTGGTCGTAGTAGTCCATGATGTCCTCGGTGATGGTGGGCCGGACGTTCTCCATCGCCTGCCGGAAGTGACGCATCTCGATGGACTCGGCGTCGTCGTCCTCGCGGAGGGCGACCATCCCCGCCTCGCGGGCGATGCTCTCGAGGTCGGAGCCGACGTAGCCGTCGGTTATCTCCGCGATTTCGCGCAGGCTCACGTCGGGGGAGAGCGGCGAGTCCTCCGTGTGAATCTTCAGAATCTGCTCGCGACCCTCCTGTTCGGGTTCGCCGATGAACACGAGGCGGTCGAACCGACCCGAGCGCAGGAGTGCGGGGTCGATCATGTCCGGGCGGTTGGTCGCGCCGATGACCATCACTTCGCCCATCTCCTCTAGCCCGTCGAGCTCCGTGAGGAGTTGGTTGACGACTCGTTCGGAGACGTTGTTACCGGTCTCGTTGCCCCGGGACGGCGCGAGCGAGTCGAGTTCGTCGAAGAAGATGACCGTCGGGGCCACCTGTCGGGCCTTTCGGAACGTCTGCCGAATGGCCTTCTCGCTCTCGCCGACCCACTTCGACAGCAACTGCGGGCCGCGCACGCTGATGAAGTTGGCGTTGGTCTCGTTGGCCACCGCCTTCGCCATCAGCGTCTTCCCCGTCCCGGGCGGGCCGTACAGCAACACGCCCTTCGGGGGTTCGATGCCCATGCGGTCGAACTTCTGTGGCGAGGAGAGCGGCCACTCGACGGCCTCCTTGACGTTCTGTTTGGGTTCTTCCAACCCGCCCACGTCGTCCCACGTAATCTTCGGGAGTTCGACCAACACCTCCCGCATGGCGGAGGGTTCGACCTCGTTGAGTGCACCCCCGAAGTCGTTGTCTTTGACGATCATGCGGTCGATGAGACTCGGCGGGATGTCCTCCTCGTCGAGGTCGATTTCGGGGAGGTAGCGCCGGAGCGCTTTCATCGCCGCTTCCTTCGTCAGGCTCTCGATGTCGGCGCCGACGAAGCCGTGAGTTTCGTCCGCGAGGTGGTCGAGACTCACGTCGTCCGAGAGCGGCATGCCCCGGGTGTGAATCTGGAGAATCTCCTTGCGGCCCTCTTCGTCGGGGACGCCGATTTCGATTTCGCGGTCAAACCGGCCGGGACGACGGAGCGCGGGGTCGACGGAGTCGACGCGGTTGGTCGCCGCGATGACGATGACCTGTCCTCGCGTTTCGAGGCCGTCCATCATCGTCAGCAGTTGGGCGACGACTCGGCGTTCGACTTCGCCGGTCACGTCCTCGCGCTTGGGCGCGATGGAGTCGAGTTCGTCGATGAAGATGATAGAGGGCGACTCGTCTTTGGCGTCCTCGAAGATTTCGCGCAGCTGCTGTTCGGACTCGCCGTAGTACTTCGAGATAATCTCCGGGCCGGCGATAGAGAAGAAACTCGCGGAGGTTTCGTTGGCGACGGCCTTGGCAAGCAGGGTTTTCCCCGTCCCCGGCGGGCCGTGGAGAAGCACGCCCTGCGGGGGCTCGATGCCCAGCTTCTTGAATATCTGCGGGTGCTTCATCGGGAGTTCGACCATCTCCCGGACGCGCTGAATCTCGCTTTGCAGGCCGCCGATGTCTTCGTACGTGATGCCGCCGCCGGTCTTCTCGAAGCCCGAAATCGGCTCCTCACGGAGTTCGACGTCGGTGTCCTCGGTGACCAGACAGACGCCCTCTGGCTCTGTCTCGACGGCGATGAGCGGGATGGCCTGCCCCGGCGAGCGCATGAACGGGTGGTTCGTGCTCGACATGACGGGCACGATGTCGCGCTCGACGACCGGTCGCTTGAGAATCTGGCGTTTCACCATCCCAGCGGCGTCGGAGCCGAACTGGACGCTCGCCTCTTCCGGCGGCGCGAGGACGAGTTTGTCGGCTTTCGTCGCTTCCGCCTTCCGGATGGTGACACGTTCGCCGATGCCCACGTCCGCGTTCTGGCGCGTGAACCCGTCGATTCGGACCGTGTCGGTGTTCCAGTCCTGCCGGTCGGCACGCCACACCTTCGCAGCAGTCGTGTCGGCACCCTCGATTTCGATGATGTCACCTGGCGATAGCTTCAGGTGAAGCAGCGTATCGGGGTCGAGCCGGGCGATACCACGTCCCGAGTCGTTCGGGTACGCCTTCGCCACTTCGAGTTGCACTTCGTTCATGATGATTCCGCGAGGATGGTGGGGTTTCCGCCGTGATGCGGGATAAGTTTGTTGCTACCCCCGACCGAGTTCCGGGACGGCACCGCTACCTGTGTCATACAATAGCATACGAACGGGGCGTACAAACCCCTACCGATTCCGGAACCGGTCGCAAGCCGTTTGGCCGTTGGGTGCGACGAGCGCGTATGAAGACGCTCGCGTTCGACGGCCGCATGGGAGCGAGCGGCGACATGCTCTGTGGGGCGCTTATCGCCGCCGGCGCCGACCCGTCCGTCCTCGACGACGCCGCCGACGCCCTCGACGTGCGCTACGCCGTCGGATCCACGACGAAAGCGGGAATCGACGCCACCACCGTCGACGTGATTTTGGACGGTGAGACCGGCGACGACGGCTCGCACGACCACTCTCACGACCACAGCCACGACGACTCGCACGACCATTCTCACGGTCACGACCACAGCCACGACGACTCCCACGACCACTCTCACGGTCACGACCACAGCCACGACCACAGCGACCACTCACACGACCACACTCACGCCGAGGGTCACGGCCCCAACCGCACCTACGCCGAAGTCGTCGCCATCGTGGAATCGCTCGACCTCCCCGCCGCCGTCGAAGCCGACGCTCTCGGTGCCTTCCGACGACTCGGCGAGGCGGAGGCGACGGTCCACGGCACCGACCTCGACGACACTCACTTCCACGAAGTCGGTGCCGACGACGCCATCGCCGACGTGGTGGGTGCTTGTCTCCTCCTCGCCGACCTCGACGTCGAGCGAGTGGTGACGACTCCCGTCGCGGCCGGCGGCGGCACCGTCGAGATGAGCCACGGCACCTACCCGGTCCCGGCACCCGCCGTCGCCGAAATCGCCGCCGGCGCCGACTGGTCGCTCCGTGGCGGCCCGGTCGACCGGGAACTCCTCACGCCGACGGGGGCGGCCCTGCTCGCCGAACTCGCAGACGGCGTCGAGCGCGTGCCGACGCTCGATATCGACGCCGCCGGGTACGGCGCCGGCGACGCCGACGTGCCGAACCGGCCGAACGTGCTCCGTGCCCTCGTCGGCGACGGTGAGGGTGGCCTGCGCCGCGAGGAAATCAGCGTGCTGGAGACGGCCGTTGACGACGTGACGCCGGAGGTACTCGGCGGGCTTCAGGAGACACTCGCCGAGGTGGGGGCACGCGACGTATCTGTCGTCCCGACGACGATGAAGAAATCCCGGCCCGGCCACCTCGTGAAGGTGGTCGTCCACCCCACAGACGCCGAACGCGTGGCGCGCCGCCTCGCCGAGGAGACGGGGACGCTCGGCGTGCGCGAGGGCGGTGCCGGCCACCGCTGGGTCGCGGACCGAACCGTCGAGACGGTGACGCTCGACATCGACGGCGCGACTCACGAGGTGGGGGTGAAAGTCGCTACCGACGCCGACGGCGTCGTCTACGACGTGAGCGGGGAGTACGACGACGCCCTCGCGGTGGCGCGAGCGACGAATCTGTCCGTGCGCGACGTGTTGCGGCGGGCCGAAGCGGCCGTCGAGACCTAGCGCTCGCGGTGTTCGGTCAGTGCCTCTTCGATTGACAGGTCGCCGGTGGCGACGCGGCGGGCGAGGGCGTCGTCGATGGTCCGGTCGTCGGCCGACACCTGGCGGGAGCGGTCCTTGATTCGCTGGAGTTCGCCGGCCGTGGGGTCGACCTCTCGCGAGGTCACGCGCTCGCCCGACAGTCGGGCGATGTTGACCGCGGCGAGTACGTCGTCCATCCCCCGCGCGCCACTCCCGAGATAGGGCGTCGTCCCCGTCTCGTCGACGAGTTCGACCGTCACGTCTTCGAGGTCGTTGACGAGGCGGGCGCTCTGAATCCGTGCCCCGTCGCCGATGCGAACGAGTGGGTCGGGCGCGTCGGCCACCTCGCGTCGAATCGTCTCGACGGCGTCGCCGAGTGGCACTTGGAACGCGGCGACGACCGTCTCGCCGGAGAGGACGGCAATACCCGGCCGCGGACCGGGGTCGACGCCGACGACCGTCCGTCCATCGCCCCCGCGCAGGTGAGCGAGTGCTTCGTCGACGGCGCGGCGTGCCTCGTCTGCCGTCGCGGTCACGTGGTCGACCTCGCCCGTCGGAACTGGGTCGTCCGGCGCGGTGACGACGACTGACGCGCCGTCGGGGAGGCCGTCGCCGGGTTCGACGGTGGTGAACGTCACGCCGCGCTCTCGGAGGCGGTCGACGACCTCGTGGTACAGTTCGAAATCCGCGGTGGCGACGACGATCACGCCACCGCTTCGGTCCCGTCGCTGTAAAGCGTGTCGTGCTGGCCGCGGTGTCGAGGGTTTATGACCCACAGCGACCCAGTGCGTGTGTGTCCGAGCCAGTCCCCATCGGCTGTCCACCGCTCGACGACCTGCTCGGTGGCGGGTTCGAGCGCGGCACCGTCACGCAGGTATACGGCCCGCCGGCCGCCGGCAAGACGAATCTCGTGCTCTCGGCGGCAGTCCAGGTCGCCGCCGCCGACGGGACGGCCGTCTTCATCGACACCGAGGGACTCTCCATCGACCGCTTCCGCCAACTCGCCGAGGCGACCGCCGACAGCGACGACGTGGAGGAACTCACCTCCCGCATCGTCGTCTCGGAGGCTCACGACTTCGAGGAACAGGAGGAGGCGGTCCGGGACGCCGCGGACCTCGCCCCCCGCGCCGACCTGATCGTCCTCGACAGCGCGACGGGCTTCTACCGACTCGAACGCCATGACGACGACGCGGGCGAGACGCTCCGGCGCGTGGGCCGGCAGGTGACGCATCTGCTCTCGCTCGCTCGCAAACACGACCTCGCTGCGGTCGTCACGAATCAGGTGTTCACCGACCCCGACGGCGAGCGGTCGAAGGGCCTCGGCGGCCACACCCTCGACCACTGGACGGGAACGGTGCTCAGACTCGACCGGTTCCGCGGCGGCAACCGTCGAGCGACGCTAGAGAAACATCGGTCCAAACCCGCCGGCGAGTCGGCGGCGTTCCGCATCACCGGCGAGGGACTGGCCGCGAGCGACGACCTATAGTTCGCCGAGCTTCCGGAGCAGCTGGCCGCGGTACTCCTCGTCGGCGATGAGGCCCTTCACTTCGAGGACGTTGCGTTCGAGCGTGTCGGCGGCGACGTGGAAGGCGTGGTCGGCACCGTACCCCTCGCCCGTGCCGGCGACCTGCCCGCGGTTGGTCCGCAGCCGAATCTGACACTGGATGAGCGGCGTCCCACGGAGTTTCTCCTTGTGTTCGTGGAAACGAACGTGGGCGTGCTGGACCTGCATCTCCTGGTATTTGTCCGCCACCCCGGTAATCTCCTCGACGATTTCCTCGCGGCTGATGGTGTCGAGCAGCGCCACGTTGGTGATCTGGACGTCCATCTGCCCCTCCTCGGTGAAGGTGAGCGCGCGGAGCACGTCCGTCTTGGTGAGGACGCCGGCGACGCTGTCGCCGCCCTCCTCGTCAGTGACGACGAGCCCGGAGATGTCGTTGTCGAGCATCCGTCGGACGGCGTCTTCGACGGTTTCGTCGCCCGTGGCGGTCAGCACGGGGCTGCTCATGAGGTCGTACACCGGGATGTCGAGCATCCGGTCAAGGTCGCCGCGGCGGTCACCGCGTCCCTGCCGGTCGGCGTCGCGGACGACGAAGTCGACGATGTCGTGCGTGGTGAGCACGCCGGTGAGGTAGCCGTCCTCGTCGACGACGGGCAGCCGCGAGATGCCGTGCTTGCGAAGGCGGTTGATGGCCTGTCCGACGTGGGACTGCTCGTTGACGGTGACGACGTCTGCGGTCCGAATCTGCTCGACGGTCAGCGCGTCGAGGCTGTCGAGCACCGCTTCGAGGATAGCGTCGGCGGTGACGATGCCCCACAGATTCTCGCCCTCGTAGACGGGGGCAATCTTGGTGTTGCCCTCGACGAGCACGCGCGCCACTTCGCGGACGTCCTCGGTCCGGTCGACCCGCGGCGCAGACTTCATCAGCACGCTCGCTTTCGTGTCGTTCTCGATGCGCGAGCGAACGAGGTCACGCTCGCCGATGACGCCCGCGTATTCGCCGTCGCGCGTGACGATGAGTCCCTTCGGATTTTCGCGCTCGAAAATCGAACGGACCTTCCCCAGGCGCTCGCCAACGTCGACTTCGGTGTAGTCGGAGATGGCAATCTCGGAAATATCCATGGGTGTACGTGCATCGCACGATGGCTTGAAAGTTGTTCCTTCGACCTAACTGGTGAGAATCACCCCGGCGACGCGGTAATCTTTGCGCGGAGGTCTACGCTTTAGGCCCACAGCGGCGTTGCAGCCACGGTGGCCCGTTCGAACGTGCCCATCGTCGCGAACCGGTGGCTGCTGCGCCGCGTCGCCCGCCCCGTGGTGGCGCTCGTCGGCGTCGTCGTCGCCGGTGTCGCCGGGTTCGTCTACGTCGGCGGCGTCGGACTCGTCGACGCGGCGTTCTGGCTGCTCGACCCGTCGAGCATCGCGCTGTACTACCAGACCCGGTCGGGGCCCGTCCAGCGCGTCAAGACGTTCGCCATCGTCGTGCGTGTGGCGCTCGTCGCGGCGCTCCTCTGGACCGGCGAGACGGCGTTGACGGCGGCGTTCGGCGGACAGATTCGGGAGGAACTCAAACGCGTGAAAAACCAACGAGAGCGAGCGTCGGTCGACGACCACGTCGTCATCTGTGGCTACGGCATGTTCGGACAGACCGTCGCCGAGCGAGCGCGGGCGCGTGACCGCGATGTCGTCGTCGTCGAGAGCGACCCGACCCAGTACGAACGCGTCCTCGATGACGGCTTCCTCGGCGTCGAGGGCGACGCCAGACACGAGGGCGTGCTGGCGGACGCGGGCGTCGAGCGTGCGTCGTCGCTCGTCGCCGCCATCGACGACTCGAACGCGAACATCCAAATCGCCCTCCTCGCGACCCAGCTCGCACCGGACTTGACCGTCGTCGTCCGCGTTGGCGACGAGACGTACGAATCTGTCGCCCGCCACGCCGGCGCCGACGAGGTCATCATCCCCGAAGTCGCCGGCGGCGAGCAGGTGGTCGACCGATGGTGACACGCATCGCGTATCACGAGCTATATTTGCCGGCCAACAGATGACCCGGTAACTCACACGCTATGCAGACACCGCACACGTCCCGTCGCCCGAACGCCCCGACAGACCGTCGCGAGCAGCACGATAGTCGAATCGGCTGGCCCGTCGCGTCTGTAGCACGCTATCTGGAGACGTAATCGAATGGCAACGACGGACACGCTCGAACGCCTCGACGAAATCGTCCTCCTCCACGTCGACGACGACGCCTCGTTCGCCCAACTCGCGTCGACGTTTCTCGAACGACAGGACGACCGCTTCCGCGTCGAGACGGCGACCAGCGTCGACGAGGGCCTCGCCCGCCTCGACGACTGCGACGTCGACTGTATCGTCTCCGACTACGACATGCCGGGACAGACCGGCATCGACTTCCTCGAAACCGTCCGTGACCGGGACGCCGACCTCCCCTTTATTCTCTACACCGGCAAGGGGAGCGAGACAGTCGCGAGTGACGCGTTCTCGGCCGGTGCGACCGACTACCTCCAGAAAGCGAGCGGTACCGAGCAGTACACGCTCCTCGCGAACAAGGTGACAAACTACGTCGAAAAGTACCGCGCCGAGCGCGAGGTTCACCGCCGGTCGCGGGCGATGCAGACGGCGACGGAGGGCATCGCGATTCTCGACGCGGTGGGCCGATACGTCTCGCTCAACGAGGCCTACGCGGACATCTGTGGTATCGCCCCCGACGACTTGGTCGGCGAGTGTTGGGACCGCACGCTCACGGATGCCGAAGCCGAGCGACTTCGGGCCGAGGCGTTCCCGAAACTGGCGGCGCAGTCGCCGTGGAGCGGGGAGGCGACCGGGCGCCGCCCCGACGGGAGCACGTACCTGAAGCAGCTCTCGCTCGCGCCCCTCGAAGACGGCGGTCACGTCTGTATCGTCCGCGACATCACCGAGCAGCGAAAGCGAGAACGGGAGCGTCGTCGCTACGAGCACATGCTGAACGCGATGACCGAGTGTGTCGGCATCTACGACCACGAGGGGCGGTTCGTGGCGGCCAACGAGTCCCTCGCGTCCTTCTACGACTTGGACCCCCAGACGCTCGAGGGTCGGCACAGCGCGCTCGTCCAGCGGCTTCGTGATTCCGCCGAAGACGACCCGTATCGAGAGTTGCTCGCCGGCGAGCGTGACGAACTCTGCGGCGAGTTCGAGGACGACTTCCCGAACCACGGACACGCGCTGGTCGAATATCGGTTCACGCCCCTGACCATCGACGGCGACATCGAAGGGGCCGTCGGCGTCGCCCGCACCGTTACGGACCGCGAACGACGCGAGTGGCAGTTCCGCCGCTACGAGCGCATCGTTGAGGTGTCGGGCGACCCGGTCTACACGCTCGACACCGACGGCAACTTCACCTTCGTCAACGACCGGTTCGTCGAGCTGACCGGCTACGACCGGGACGCGATTCTCGGCGAACACGTCTCGCTCCTGATGGACGACGAGGACATCGAGACGGGGCGACGGCTGATTACGTCTCTCCTCACCGGCGACGACGACCGGGACACCTTCGAGATGGACGTCACCACCGCGTCGGGGAGCGTCTGTACCTGTGAAGCCAACGTCGCACTCGTCGTCACTGACGGAGAGTTTCGGGGCACCGTGGGCGTCCTGCGCGACATCACCGAGCGCAAACGGCGCGCTGCGGAGCTTCGACGGAAGAACGACCGCCTGGAGCGGTTCACCGACATCGTCAGCCACGACCTTCGCAATCCGCTCAACGTCGCGCAGGGCCGTCTCGAACTGGCGCGCGAGACGGTCGACGACCCCGACCACCTCGACACCGCCGCCGCGTCGCTCGACCGCTGTCAGCGACTCATCGACGACCTCCTCTCACTCGCCCGAGACGGGAAGCACATCGACGACCCCGAACCAGTCTCGCTCGCCGCCGCCGCCCGAGAGAGCTGGCGACACGTCGAAACCGGCGACGCGACACTCGCCGTCGACACCGAGGCGACGGTCCGCGCCGACCGAAGCCGCCTCCACCAACTCTTGGAGAACCTCGTCCGCAACGCCGTCGAACACGGCTCGACGGGAGGTGACCGAGCGGCGACTCTCACCATCACCGTCGGCGACTGCCCCGACGGGTTCTACGTCGCCGACGACGGCCCGGGCATTCCCCCGGACGAACGCGCTCACGTGTTCGATTCGGGCTACTCCACGAGCGCAGACGGGACGGGGTTCGGCCTCAGCATCGTCCGCGCCATCGCGGAGGCCCACGGATGGTCCGTCGCCGCCACCAAGAGCGACGACGGCGGCGCCCGCATCGAGGTGACGGGTGTCGAGTCCGCGTAGAGCGGGCTGGATGAGTTGTCGGCGAAGGGACTAGTCCCCACAGACCAGTTTACTTTTCAACATAGTGTACGAGTTCGTAGCATGTCCAAAATCGCCGACGCGATACAGAGTTTTGAGGGGCATACTCCTCGCGCTATCGCGGACCTCAGAAGCACGACCTGGGAGCTCGAGTTCGTCCGTGACGACGTGAAGGGGCGCTACTCGGACGATGACCTCGACGAGGCGTACCGACTGGTCATGGCGAACCACGTCACGGGCGACGATTTCAAGTCGCTCATCGGCGAATCCCAGTTCAACGCCCAGACGCTCTTTTTCGACGACATCATCGCCTTCTTCTTCCCCTCGAAACGGTACGAAGGCGTCTTTGTCTCCTTCGATTACGAGGACGGCTTCCCGGCGGACGAGTTCGTGACACACGTCTCGACGGTGTGGGACAAGGAGTGAGCGGGTGTCGAAGCCGCGACGCTCGGTAGTTAAAGTGTAGAAAGTAGTGGGTTGGGGCAGATTTGAAACGTTCGGGTCTGTGCTGCCGTCGTCTGCTGATTATTTGGTGTCATCTTTCTTATCTTCGAGTTTGTCGAGATGGTGCTCGCGACGCTTCTGGTAGCGCGTCACGGAATCGGCCTTGTCGTAATGCGCCTCGATGACGTCGACGGACGCGTTCACCCGTTCGGCAACCACATCCGCAGGGACACCGCGGTTCAACTGCCACGTGATCGACCCCGACCGAATCTGATGAGGCGACCTCGAGGACGGGCATTTCGACGAGTCGTTGACCGAGTAGTAGTCACAACTCTCCTGCTGGTACTCGTGCGGGCAGTCGCCGAATCGGCAGGAGAGCGTCGCGTAGTAACTGGTCGTTCGGATCGTGTTCGCCGACGCACGGCCGTGGTTCGTCGTGAACAGCGGTGACCGACCGTGCGAGTCCGTCGTGTCGACTCGCTCCGACCCCAGATAGCCACGCAACGCCTCGGCAACAGGATCGCTGATTCCGACTGCTCGCTCTCCGTCGCGGCCGTTCTTCAGTGGCGTGTCCTGATTGGGCCGGTGACGGAACTCGACGTAGCCAGCATCGGGGTGGACGGCGTCGAGATCGAGGCCACGAAGTCCACCGAGACGCGCGCCAGTGAACCACGCCAGTTCGAGGAAGGCGTGATTCCGCGAGTGCTGTCCTGGCGCTCCACGGCGGTAGCTCTGGAGCAACGCCTTGGCGGTCGGTTCTTCGAGGATGATATCGCTGACCTCGTCATCGGCGTCGATATCTGGCAGTTCGACTTTCTCCGGTAGCGACTCGTCGACCAGGTCGAGCCGCGCTGAGTACTTGAAGAACTGCCGGAGAGTGATGAGCTCGTTTTTCAGCGTAATCGGGGCGAGCCCTTTCGCGCGCCGGTGGGTCTCGTAAGTGTCGACCTGCCACCCTCCGACCTCCCGAATCGACTCGATTTCCTCAGACTCACACCATTCGACGAAGTGTTTGAGTCTGCGGCTGTAGTCCGCAACGGTCTGGTCGGCCTTGTCGAGCCGGAGGTGGTCGAGCCAGCGGTCGACCGCCTCACGAACCGAGAGGTCAGGTGCGCCGCTCATCGCTCGTGCACCTGCTCGACGCGCTCGCGAGGCACCCAGTTCGGAATCCCGAGCCCACCGCCGAGCCGGACCCAGTTGGGATAGACCTCGATTTGTCCCTCGTGCTTACACTGGACATCGGCGTCTTCGCCCTCGAAGACCCACGCGACGCCGTCCTCGATCTCGACGAGCGGCTCACTCACCATTTGGGTGGCCTCCCGGTACTCACGCGGGTCGTCCCGCGCCCTCGTCGACTCCCAAGATCGATGCCTTCGTGCTCGGCGATCTCCTGGTAGGCGTTCCGGACCGCGACACGACTGACGCCTGCCGAGTCCGCGACGCGCGCCTGCGTCTCCTTCTCGTTGACCAACAGCGCCGCCAGATAGACTGCGCCGGCCGCGGTGGCCGACGGCGAGCGGTTGATCGGATGCTCGAAGTCCGCGCGCTCGGCGAATTTCATCGTCCGATCAACACACTGCTGACTCAGCTCGAGGCCGTCGACGACGTCCTCGATTAGATCGCTCGCGAGCGTGAGGCTATCACTCATCGAGTATCGCCTCCCGAGCCCGCTGGACGCGTTCGAAGGCCTCGCGACTGCCGCCCTTGTCCGGATGGACGTCCTGAACCTTCGCGCGATACGCGCCCTCGACGATGGCCTCGGGCGCATCCTCCGCGACCTCGAGGACCTCGTGGGGCGGCGGGTCAGCGGCGACGGCGTCGTCCTCGCCACTCGGAAGGCGTGCGGCGGCGAACTCGTCTTCACCCGTCTGCACCGGCCGGTTCGAGCGCATCCGTGTCTCGTGGACCCACAGGTACACCGCCCGAGCGTTGTCTCGAAGCCGCCGGTACTTGTCGCAGGCAACGGCGAACTGCTCTTCATCCTTCGACCACCGGAGCACGAAGCCGGGATCGTCCGGATTCGCAGTGTGCTTCGGTAGGCCGTTCGACTTCGTGTACGCGCCGCCGGAGCCGGTCGACGCACGCCACTCGTCGACGCCCATCCTGTCCATCTCGGCGGCGATTTCGGATGTCGTATCCGCGAGCGACGCCTGAAACTTCGACCCGCTCTGCCGGTGGTAGTCGTCGGTCCGCTCCCAGCCGGCGGGCCAGTCGATCTGGCTCATCGTTCGTCCTCCAGAAGCTGCATCGCTTCGCGAATCAGCTCGCGCCCGCGTTCGTTCGGATGCTGGCGTTCGGCGTCCGTCAGCGACAGCCGACACGCCTCGGCGTCAGGCTGGGGCTCGGTGACCGGTTCTTGGGTCATCGCTGCCCTCCTGCAAGTTTCGAGTCCTTCCCGACCTCTTCGGGATCAGCCTCGTCGAGCGCACCGGCGAGCCCCCTGAGATCCGGTTCGGCTCGTGGTTCGCGTTCGGTGGGCTCGTCGAACGTCTCCTGGCACGTCGCACAGTACCACTTGTCCGTTGAGGTTCCGGGCGACGACGGATGGTCTGGATTAAGCCGGTAGATCTGGGTGTTACCACACTCGGGACAGATGGAGACCATCCCGCCGTCGGTGGCGATTTCCTCAGAACTACTCTGATTCGCTTCGACGCGCTTCTCAACGCGTTCGCGGATGTTCGCGCGGAGCGGGTCGCTCAGGTACTGACCGATGTTGCCCTCGATCTGAGCCAGCACTTCCTCCGCGACGGACTCCGGAGTCACCTCACCGTGGCTGATTTCGACGCCCTCGGCATCGATGAACAGTTCCTCAAACGTATCGTTCACCGCTTGGTGGATCGCCGTTTCCACACCACGCGTCGGATCGTCGGCATCGGCGGCGAAGAACGTGTGAAATCCGATGTCGCCTTCGAGGATCGCTTCGAGGTCGTCGTTCTCAGCGTCGAACTGCTCGCCGGTCGCCTTCAGTGCCTCCAACCAGTTATCGTGGGCGAACTCCTCGCCACCGTCTGTTCGCAGCTCGTCGCGGAAACAACTCCCGCAGGGCTCGGCGAATTCGGCAGCTTCGTCGAGCGAGCGGCGCTCGTAGTTGTCTCCGATTGGGCCACACTTCGGGATGCCCGCGACGCGCTCGCGGTGGTAGTGCAGTACCGAGCGTTCAGCAGTCGGAACGAGAACTGTCTCGCGGTCGCTCATTCGCTGTCCGCCTCCTCGACGGCGTCGGCGAATGTTTCCAAGGCGGCCGCGGCCTTTCGAGCCTGCGTGGGCGTCAGATCGCCGGCCAACTCGACTTCTCGGTCATCGGTGTTGAACCAGAGATTAACGCGCACCGCGTCGTGACCGAAGCCGATGCCGAGGCTGACGCGGTCATCGTAGCCCTCGGGCCAGAAGTTGACCATCGGCGAATCGATCCGGACCGAGCCGCTATCCAGCGACAGCCGATCATCGCCGAACAGTTCTTTCGAGATCTCGGGTCGGCCGGTATCTTCGCCACCGTCTGTTCGCAGTCGATTCGTCGGTCGGTCGGGGGATTCTTGCCCCCGCGTCGTGTCTTCGAACATGGCTTTCGTGCCTGGTTCACGGAAGCCCGCGCGGACCCGCTGCGGCAACAGCGGGGCCCGCTTTGATTTTCGCGGGTGGACCCATCGCCGAGCGACGAGTCCGCGAGTAGCTTCCGTGCTTTCGTCTGTATCTTCCCCTACACTTAACTTTTTGCGTCTATTAGCACGAGTAGAATGCCAAGGACACCAATACGCGCCAATAGAAACAATACTGACAAGTCCGGTGGGAATATTGCACACGAGGCTAAAGATGGGCGTATGCCGCCAAGGGAGCGCGAAGACAAGGTTCTCAAATTTCTTGAGAAGCACGGCATCGCGCTCCCACCAAAGGCGATCTACCGCGGGCTGAAGGTGCAGGAGGATATCACGTTCAGTTATCGAACCGTTCAGAATATCGTCAGCCGACTCAACGACGAGGGCTATCTCATGCGCTGCGACAAGGACGAACTCGATGAGGGCCGTATCGTCGAACTCCCGGATGACGTGGCTGGTCGACGCACCTACTACTTCATCACAGAAGAAGGCCGGGAGCGGATATCGAAGCCGGAAGCACACTAACAAACTCTCTTTTTCGTCTAAAGGCGCAACCAATAAGTGCCTATAGACGCAAGTATCTACTGAGAACACCACGTCGCCGAGGAAATCTCGGCCGCGCGCCTGAACGCGCGACCGTGGGTTCTCATCGCACCAATGTCCGAGGCGAACCCATCCGTTGCTACGACGGACACGACGCAAAAGCGTACCGACGACGAACCAACCTGTCCGAACGGCCACGCCTGCTGCCCGGTCGCGAATCCTAACGCGCGAGCGGATGCTCTCGAGTGTTTCGCGTGCTTCCAGGAGGTGGCTTGATGGCGCTCTACGGAACCACCTGCACGAGCTGCGGCGCAGCGATGGTTCGCGGCTCGGGCGACACGCCGGTCTGTATCGACTGCACAGCCGACACGACTGACGCGCCGCGATAGATGACCACCGACCGCGACCGGGCGCTGATGCACCTCGCCCAAGCTGAGACACGGGCGACCGCACCCGAGGCCCGCGAGCACATCCGCGCGGCTCGCGAGGCTGTCCGAGCGATGGGGCCGACTGGCCTCCAAGAGTGCCCTGCCTGTGGACGGGTCGGCGTGCCAAACCAGATCGCCGTCCACGACTGCGACGGCTGAGGCCGACACTTCTTTTTTCGAGCGAGCGATACGACTGACTACCTCGGCGGCGGTCTCGGATCATTGGTATGGGATGGGGGCGTCGTCGAGGTCTTACGGCACGTGCAGCGGCCGTTCGTCGTCTTCTGCGAGCCGGACTGCCGACCACGGAATCAGTTCGTCGGTCGCTTTATCGAGCAATTCGTAGTGTTCGGGGTCGACGTCTTCGCCGTGCTCGCAGGCGCGGCGACACATCCGACACCAGATGTGGTTGTTCGTTCGGTCCCACGTCGTGTGCCCGTTCGGGCACGTGTAGCGCATCCGGTCGACGTCGTCACTGCGATCAATGACGACAGGGTCAGGCGCATCCGCTTCGGCACTGCCATCAGTTCGGATCGACATACAAGACTGGTCGAGAACCCCGAGTGACATAACTGGTTTTCTGCAACGGGGTGAAAGTATTAGGGGGCGAGAAAGGCGGTCTATCGGTAGATTTCGACACGCAAAATTCGTCTGACGGCCCTCGGGATTTTGACGAGTCGGTGAAAGTGAATCTACAGCCAGCCGACCTGCTCTCGCTCTCGCCGCTGCACTTCGGGGTCGTAGCTCCCGCGGTAATGCTGCAAGAACGTATCCAGATCGGACCACCCACCCCAGTCACAGACGACCAGTGGGTCGACCTCGCCGGCGCCGACGAGGTTCGTCGCCCAGGTACGCCGGAGATCGTGGAAGGTCAGTTCGTGCCAGAGTGCTTCCCCGGTCTGCTCGGCCATCCGCTCACGGGCTTTCTCGGTCCAGCGCCGGAGCGTCCGCGTCGTGGCGTCGACGACGGGCGCGTCGTCGCCCTGGTCACGAAACTCTGCGGCGGTGTCGATGGTCGTCTTCAGCGAGGGCGGAATCGGCGCCTCACGAATCCCGCCACCCTTCGCGCCGTCGATGCGGACGGTGGGACCGAGCTTCGTCTCGACGACGTCGGCGGGCGTGACAGGGCTGTTGTCCTCGCCCCCGACGACCTCGGCGGAGCGCAGGCCACAGCGCGCACCCAGCCCGAGCGCGATTCGATGCACGGTCTCGTCGGTCGCGGCCAGGAGCGCGTCGACCTCGTCGCTGCTGAGCCAGACTTTCAGGGAATCGTCGGCGTCGTGTTCCTGAACGTTCATCGGCCGAATATCCAGGCTATGCCGCACGATTCACATTCCGTCTTCTCAGTGTCGTCAGAAACCCACTGCTCGTGACCGCACCGACATTCAACGAGAATGGCGCCAGCGGTTGCGTACTCGTCGCCACTCTGGACATCTGCTCCGCTGTGAATCGTGATGTTTTCCGCTGAGTCTATCTCGACCGTGTCCGACATACTCGTATATCGGACAGATTCGACTAGAATCTACCGGTGGTTCGCCTCGATCACGGCGGGGACCGCCCCGATTCTGTCCGACTCTCTCCCAAGAACCGGACACACTACTCGCGCACGCGCTCCTCGATTTCGTCCCATCGGAGCGACCGCCGAAGGTCGTCACGACCGAGGTCGTAGTCGTGGATTTGCTGTGAGTGGTCGGTCGCGTAGTCTCGTGACCGCTGGCGCTCCCGGAAGTAGAGGGCCCACCCACCGATAGTGAATCCCCCAACCAAGAGCCACAGTAGCGATTCGGCGAGGCTCACACCGACGGCCCTCCTGCTCGCGAACGTCGATGCGACACGAGCATCCGCCAACAGCGCTCACAGACGTCGAGGCCGGCCGTCCGCCGCGAGGCTCGCGCCCCACAGATACACCGGATCACATCGACAACCCTCCTGCTCGCCCCGGCCACGGGATGATGATCCAGAGCAGATAGACGATTCCGGGGATGAGCATCAGTAACATCCAGACCGGCGGGTCGGGAGTGTACGCGCCGCCGCCTATGACGGCACCGCGATAACTGCTGGTCGCGTGGTTGCTCCACGTCCAGCCGACGTACATCCCGCCGACCAGCAGGAACGCGACCTTGTAAAGTTCGAGCGCCCACCAGGCGGGCGTCTCGCCGGTGACGTCCTCGACGCGTTCACTGATCTGCATCGCGCACCTCCGGTTCGTCGTACTTCCAGATGCGGTAGTTGTGAGCCACAGTCTGCGCGAGGACGACGCTCAGGGCGACAATGAATGCGAGACCTATCGGGGCGACCCCACCACAGGCGAGGACACCGTTCACGGACGCGCAGTGGGTCCCGCCGTAGACCCACGGTTCGGTCGCCCACTCCGAGAGCCACTGAGCCGCAGCGAGCCCGCCCAATATGAATACCCCGAGCGACACCCAGAACGGATGACGATCCATCGTCTCGCCGTCTGTCTCAGTATCGTTCAGTGGCCAGTTACTGCCCATCGTTCCCCTCCGGTTCGTCGGTGATGCCGGTGGTGCCAAACAGGCGCTCGCCGACGCTGCGGGTCCGGGCGCCGCCACCGGCAATCGGGAGGTCGTCGTCTCGACTGACGCTGACGCTCACGCCACAGTCCTCGCAGCGGTAGTTTCCTCCGATGGCACCGGTGATTCTGAGGTTCGTCATCTTCTCGCCGCAGTCTGGGCAGTCCATGTTGCTCACTCCCCTCGCGGGGAAACCGCGGCGCGGAGTCGAACCGCGCTACGCCATCGCGGTCAGTCGTCCAGCCGAACTGCGTCACCCGGGTCGAGGTCGGCTATCTCCTCGCTCCAGAGATGGTCTCCCGGCTCGACGATATCGAGGCCGTGTTCCTCGGCATCGCTACGCTTGAGCATCCGAATCTCACCGTGGGTCTGGCCGTTTGCGACGAGTTCGTCGTGGTTCTCGACAATCGGTTCGGCGCCGCTGTCGTCGACGTCCAGGTCGGCATCCTCGTCGTAGGCGACGAGATGGACCGGGACGTGCTCGCTGTCGTCGGTCGTGCTTGCGGACATAGTCGCTCACCCCCTCTCAGGGGAAGCCCACCGGCGGGATCGAACCGCCGAGATGCCTGCGTGGGTCAGTATCGCCCGCCAGTCGCGTGACTCGCGACAGCGAGCGAGCCGACGGCGATGAGGACGATAGCGCCAATGCCTCGGAATAGCCCGCCGAGAGAGATGCCACCACCACCGGCGGGCGTCTGGGTTGCGTTCGACGCTGTTGCCGTTGCTGTGGTCGTAGGTGTCTCCCTCTGCGGCGTCGACGTCGACGAGCCGTTCAGCATCCGCGGTGCCTGGGCCGGTGTCGATGTCGGTCGCGGCGTCGTCGTTGCCGTCGGTGTCGCTGTAGACGTGGACGTCGCGTTGATCGGGACGTCGATGGTGCGCGTGTTTCCTGCCCGGTCAACCACCTCAACCGTCACCGATTCTCCGGCGACCGAGCGAACCTGTGTCTCGAAATCAAACGTTGTCGCCTCGAGGTCGAGCGCTCCCTGCTGGGCACGCAACACGCGAGTTCCGGTTGTACTCTGGATTCGAACTATATCGACCTGCGTGTCATCCCGGACGGTGCCTTGGAGGCGAACCGCTCCTTGGCCGATTCGTGTCGCCGATAGATCGGCTGTCGGTGCCGTCGTATCCTCAACCTCAATCGACACCCGCGAGACGTGGGTATTCCCAGCCGTGTCGGTGACGCTAATCGTCAGCGATGTCTCCCCGTGTGTTCCGGCGTGAACCGTCTCATCGATTCGCTCGGTTGCTCCGAGACGAATCGTCCGCTGATCGCGCTCCTGTTGGCCATCGACGTCGGCCTCGTAGACGCGTCGAATCGTCACGCGCTCGATTGCGCTCTCGTCGTGGATGGTCGCCTCGAGCTCGAGTGTACCGTCCTCGGCGACCCAGTCGGCACCGCCGTCATCAGCATCAGGTACGCCCTCGTACTGCCCACGCTCCCACGGCGATGACCACTCGATACGGGGCTCGGCGGTATCGTCGGTCTGGGCGACGACTGTCGGTGCCAGCAGCGCGACGATAAGTAGCGCGGCAAGCACCCTACGCATCGAACACCACCCGGTCGAAGCCAAGGAATCCAAGCGCGGATGCGACTGCGATGCCGGTGATCGTCGCGATAATGCCGGGGACAGCACTCGAGATAAGCGCGACGACACCGAGCCGAACCGCAAGACGCCCGGCGTCGACCCCGAGATAGCGCGCCCACTCCCGAAGCGGCTCGGCGTCACTTTCCCAGGTCCGCCGCCGGTTCCACGACCAGTTCCACGTCGCGGCGACAGCCCAGCCAACTGCTTGGGCAGCGAGTAATCCGACGCCGACCGAAGCCAGTGTCGTCACGGCGACATCGACGGGAACTCCGGAGGCGCCGACAACGAGATAGGTTGCGGGCTTAGTCAGTTGCATCGTCGCACCTCGAAGTTCTCGATAGCGCGCTGTTGCCCGACGGCGATCCAGACCTGCGCCCGGTCGCCCTCGATATAGGCGCGCTGGTCGGGCGCGGCGATCGTCACGTTCTGTGTCCCGTCGAACAGCCGAATATCGCGCGACTCCCAACTGAATTGGACGTGTTGGCGCGAACTCCAGACGTGTGCGGTCGCAGTTGCGGATGGTGCCGCCTCGAAATCGACCTGCAGCGTCAACTCGTCCACGGCGCCGGCCTCGCAGTGCTGGTCGAGGACGTCGACGTCGGCGTCGAGCGTCGCCGCTGCGTGCCCGGCAGTCACGATCTGCCCGAGGACTAACACCGAGACGGCGACGGAGATGATGCCGACCACACCGTAGATCTTCCGCGGTTCAAGCACTCCCACCCACCTCCTCGCGGCCACGCTTGGCGTTCAGTATCATCACCGCGACCGGCGCGACGACGATGAAGTAGTTCGCCAGCGAGCGGTAGTTGAAAAACAGGAGTGGCGCCCACGCGATCCAGGCGAGCCACCGCACCTGATCGAAGTACAGCCAGTAGCCAACGACGCCGGCGATGCCGACAGCGCCCATCAGTAGCGTGTGCGCTCCCTTCGCGAGGGGGTACGCACCCGACAGCGTCAGCGCCGAGAGGCCGACACCGAGATGGACGAGTGTGCCGCTGGGGCCGTAGAGGTTGGTCAGCAAGCCGACGACCGCGGCTTCGGGCGCCATCGCTACCACGGGCAGGTGAATCACGCCGAACGTCGCAGCGACGACAGCGACGTACTTCGCGGCACCCCACCGGCCTCGTTCGTGCCAGACCCACAGCATCAGGAAGGGCGCACAGAACCACGCCTGTTGCTTGACGGCCATCGCGATGCCGAAGAGAACGCCACTCCAGACCAGCGAGTCGCGACCGGCACGCGACCACGGCCAGAGGTAGACCGCCGCCAGCAGCGGCGCGACCCAGAGCGGGTCGGTCAGATCTGACACACCCCACGTGATGAAGTCGCCGACGAGCAGGCTGAACAGCGCCAGCGGGGCTACCTCGTGAGGCGCGGAGCCGATCAGGACTACTCCGGCCAGAAACGTCATCAGCAACACTGCGATCCGGCTGCCGTCCTCGGCTATCGCGACGAAGGGGGCCGCGAGGACGGCACTGCCGACGGGGTAGCTGTACTGGTTGACGTGGCCTCCCGCAACCATCGGCGTCGGAAACTCACCACCGGATTGCATCGAAATCGTGTATGGCGACTTACCGGAAAGAAGCGCCTGAGCGGCTATATTGACGAAATCGAGTGCATCGGTGTTGATCGGTGTGCCGTGAATCACGAGGTAAGTCACACCCAGCGCGGACATGATCGCGAGGAAGGCCAGCCCTGCGAGCGGTCGTCCCCAGCGCCGCACGTCGACGGTCGAGACGCCGGCGCCGATCAAAAGCAGCGCTGACGCGAACACATAGATAGAGGCGACCCCCCAGATGATCGACGGCTCGCGTGCGTAGGACATCTCCGCGCCAAGGTGCAGGACGAAGAGTCCTGCGAGGATGGCGTAGGTGTCGGGGGCCTCGATATCGAGATCGGGCTCTGGAAGCGACTCAAGGAGCGAGTCCGCGTCATCCGTCGACATGCTCGACCTCCCCGGAGACGACCTGAACTGAGTCACGTCGCGCCGGTATCGTTATTTTTATCAAATGTTTGATATATTTTAGATACTCACTCGCCCCGAGATTCGAGTCGCCTTCTGCGCGCTCGGCAAACGTGAACGGCACCTCGTCGATCCGCCCAACTGGACAGCGAGCCACCAGTTCGAGGAGAATCTTGTAGCCGCTCGGACGGAGCCGCTCGCGAACAGGCTCGACGACATCGGCCTCAACGGCGAAGTAGCCGCTCATCGGATCGGAGAGTTTCCGAGCCGTCGGTACGGCCATCTGGGCGAGCGTTTCGGCACCGTGGGAGATCACACGACGGTGTGTCGGCCAGTCGCCGGCGACATCTCCGCCGTCGACGTGGCGGGAACACACCGCGAGGTCGGCCCCATCGTCGAGCCGGTACAGCAAATTCCGAATCCGTCGCGGTGGATGCTGTCCGTCAGCATCGAGGACGACGTAGCGCTCGCCGTCGGCGAGATCGAAGCCCTCGAGGACAGCACTCGCCAGCCCGTTCCCACCGCGATGCAGCCAGCGCACACACGCGTCGTGATGGTAGGTGTCGTGGACGACGTCGACCGTGCGCGAGGTTGGTGAGTCGTCGACGACGACGATCTCGTAGTCACGATCACCGACAGCCTCGCGGGCGGCCTCGATCACCGAGCAGACCGTCCGGTGTTCCTTGACGGTCGGCAGGATGACCGACACATCCCGGGTCATCTGCTCGCCCCCGTTCTATGTGTTGGCCCCCCTCTCCGAACCCTATACGTGTTGACTACGCTTAGGGTCACCTGATGCATACATACGCATCGTGGGTCGGTGGACGACGGGTCGCTCATGCATCCACCTCAGCCGATGAGTTGCCGATAATCCGCGAAACTTGGCCTTGTGAGAGGCCGACGATCTCTGCGATATCTGGTTGTGAAAGCAGATCTTGTCCGTAGGCTGCACGAATGAATGCATCCCGCTGTTCGCGTTGGGCTTCTTCGCGCGCTTTCTCGACGCGCTCCTGATGCTCGTCAACAGGGACGTACTCTTCGCCCTCGCCCTGGAGCTTGTCCCACTTGTGCTGGTCGAGGCGCTGGTAAACTTCGTCACTCTCCGGCAGCGCACCCCACTCGATGTTACAGATTGGTTTGGTGTACGTCTCGTCTCGGAAAGGGTCGTTCGAGAGTTCGTAGACACGTGCTCGCCCACGTCGCTGCACGAGCACCCAGTAGTGAGCGAGTTTCCGCACTGTCTTGTCTATCTGCCCGATGTCGGGCATGTTCCAGACAGCGTACTTCTCACCGACTCGGCCCATGCTGACCTTCTCGTTCATCTCCTTGTTGACCGTCGTCATCGCGTCCCGGCTGTTGATCCCAGCCTCGGCCTCGTCGAACACGAGTCCGCTGCCTTGCCCTTCTTGGACGTAGGCGTCGATGAACTCCTCGGGGGAATTGGTCACCTTATCGGGCGTCAATCCTTCCTCGGTGCGGTCGAAGGCACGAGCCAGTTTGATCGAGAGCGTGGTCTTCCCCGTCCCACGCATCGCGTGGTAGTCCGAGAGAAGGATAGTGAGCTCCATCCCTTTCTCGGCATGCTCCTCGAACTCCTCGTAGAACGGTGTGTCTTCGAAATCCACGATCCACTCGTCCATGTTCCAGCCGTCAGGGAACGACGGCCCCGGTGCCTGTGGATAGGCGTCGCGACGCAACCCATTCCGATAGGCGAGCGGGTCCATTTCGGGCGGTCCAGTGAACGCTTCCCAGTCGCTCATAGTTCCCCCGTCGGTAGCGCGCGGTCAGATTCTTGCAGTAGCCCACACTCCTCGGCGGCGAGATCGAGATATCGCGCCGCGCGCATCAGGACGGTCGGGTCAAGTCGCTGGGGCACTTCGACGGTCTTCGTGTCGGCACTCCAGCGCCCACCACCAACTGTCTCGGTTTTCGTCTTGTTCTGCCACGCTGAGAGGCGCTTGAGTCCACAGGCCCACTCGTAGAGCGGGCGCCCCTGATCGTCGGTCTCCTTGCGCGTCTGTGGCTCGACGGGCAGCCCACACTCAGGACACGGGCCGCCGGCGCCGAGGTCGACGTCGTCAACCTCGTGCTGGTGTTCGCGAGCGCAGAGCCATATCTTAGTCGTCAAACGCTCTTCGGGCCACAAGGGGGCCGACTCCCAGAGTTGCTTGACTTCGCCCGGCCGTTCGGCGATATAGGGAACCAACGCCTCGAACCACGAGAGCACCGACTCGTGGAGGTGGGAGTGGGCCGCTTCTTTCGGGACGTCATCGGCGGTTCGATTCCGGACCGAGAGCCACAGCCGCCGCGCCTCGAGGCACTTCTGGTAGGCTTGGCGGATATTCGAGTGGCCGTTCCCGTCAGCACTCGTCGCCATCAGCCACCTCCATCTCCATGTCGGGTGCGAAATCGAAGACGACGAACCCGTTCTGAAAGTCGGCGTAAACAGGGATATCGTCGCCTTTCGCTGCGGGGAGATTCGACGGGGCTTCCGGTGGCACGCCGATCAGATGGCGGCCGTTGTTGTGCATCAAGGCGTATGAACGGAGTTTGATTAACTCGCCTCTCATCGCTCTGTCAACGGCCGCTTGTGCTTGGACGCGCCGGTCTGGGCGTGTCGATTGGGCCATTACTCACATATTCTAGATGTAGGGGTAAAAATCCCATAACATACCATATGGTTATCCATAGGATACTGATTGGTTATTATGAACGTAGGCACGCCACGAGGAAGTAGGACAGTTCCATGTCCATGTCCGCTACTGCGGCCTCGGAAACGGGGCCGACGACAACTCTGGCTCCGGAGGCGGGGTTCAGAGGGAGTATCGCAAACGCCGGTCGGAAGCTCCGAACCGGCAACAATACGGTAGATGTCGCCGTCGGCGCGGCGGTCGGGATCTGGCTCAATGCTCACGACTGGGCCGAAGAGAAGTCCAACGCCGTCGTCGACCGCGACAAAACCGTCGCGCACAACATCATCGGTGCGACGATCACCCTCGGGCTCTCGGTTATCATGCTGATCCTGATGGCCATCGTCGCTGGCTACTTCGTGGCCGAGGCCCCGTCTGACGGAGCCTTCTCAGAGGCGATCAATCGCGTCGAGTCAATCGGTGGGACGTCGTTCATCCTGCTCGCGGTCGCACTGCTCGCTGTGCCGGTTGTCGCCGTCGTCGGCTACTTCATCAACAGTGGCCTCGGCGGCTTCATCTCGGGTGGCGGCATGCGACGCTGAGGGGCTGACGACACCCCATTCACGATTTTAGATACCACACATTATGACAAACAAATGGGCTGCCGCGGTCGTCCTCCTGGCTGTCTGCATAGTCTTTGCAGCGGCCGGGATTCAGGCACTCAGCGCCTCGTACACTCAGACGACCGAGACCCGTAACGCCTCCAGCACCATCGACGACACATCACCACCGGTTCTCGAAACTGGCCGGCAGACAGGACGGACGGTGGGTCGCCTTCTCCCGACACTCGCGTACGTGGGCGTCCCACTCGGGATTCTCGGCCTCATCTCGCTGGGTGGCGTCGTATACCTCGTCAATCAGTCGCCGGGAGGGATGAGTCGCTGATGTACGAAACTCAGTACATCCTCCTGTTCCTCGCTGGGTGTGCCCTGACGGTCGGGGCATGGACGGACCGAGCGACTGGTTTCTCGGCAGGCGCTGGCGTGTTCGTCTGGTTCGTCATCGGATTTTCGTCGATGGCAGTGGTCGCCCGCGACGGCGCCGGCGGCACGGACGTCTACGCGTCGGGCGCACTGGCGTGGCTCTGCTTTGGCAACGCCGCGATGCACCTCGTCCGGCTGGGGATCCACATCCACGACCAGCTGAAAGACGCCGACGAGGATGCAGCCGCGCTCGACCCGCGACAGGCCCTTTCAGATACTGACCAGCAGCAGACACCATCACCACCACAGCCATGAGTACGACACCGAAAGATCGCGCCGACGAGATCACCGAAAAGCAGATGCGCGAGGGGGCCATCGGCCAGGCCACTCAGAGCGCCCAGATCGATCAGGCCCGTGGCGGGCGTTCGCGGACGTTCATCACCGAGATGGGCGACCCGGACATCTCCGCGCCCGAAGGCGCAAGCGACCTCGAACAGCGCCTTGCCGCCGAACTCTCTCATCACCACGTGTTCGGCAACATCACGCGCGAGGAGTATGAAGGGCTCAAAATCACGAATCAAGCCCTCGCGATGCAGTTCAAGGCTGAGTATCCACGTCCGACCGGCCCATCCTCGAAGTGTACCGGGGAATATCGGCGTGAGATGTTCGGCGAGGACAAAGCCGTCCTCACTGACGACCTCGCCCGCGAAGCCGACTCAACGCTCGGCGAAGAGGGCACGCGGTCGATGATGCAATCCAAGTCCGTCGAAGCGATGGCACTGGAGGTGGCGACCCGCGTGAAGTCTGTCGTCGCGACCGAAGGCGTCGGCAGCGATGGGGGATCGGATGGGCTGATGGGGTCGCTGAAAGGCGCCCTCGGGATTGGGGGTGACGACTGATGTTCGGGTTCGTCAAGTCGTTTATCCCGGGGACAGCTCGGTACTCTCGCAAGCACCACGTCAAGTACCTCCATAAGAAAGCTCGAGGCCACGACGCGCTCCTGCTCGTTGAGTGGGAAGACGGCAAACTCACCGAGATCGGGGCGGACGTCCACCCGGAGATGGATGGCTGGTATCAGGCGACCAATGGCCTGATCTTCGCGCCTGCTGGCGAGGGTGCTGATCCAATCGACTACTACGGTGTCCCGGTGATTCGCTGTCACTCTCAGATCGCCTGTCCATTCTCGACAGAGGCGTGTCTCGCCGCTGACTTCGATGAGGTGGGAGACTTCCAGTACGAGATCAATCGAGAGGAGAATACAACCGAACGCGTCGTCGAGGTCGATATGAGTAGCCAGCCATCGCCCGAGGACGCTGGTGTCGGGAACGGCCAGAGTAACGAGGCAGCAGCTGACGGTGGTGTCGAAAAGGTTCGACAGTACGACCTCCGACCGCCGGCAGGCGCGGTCGGCTACACGTTCAGCCTAACCCAGGCCAAGCAGCGCGCCCCGAACGCGATTTCGGCGAACATGGTCCGTCGGGCTGTCGAGTACGGCAAGGAGAAAGCCCGCAACGAGGGCCGCTACATGAAGGGGCTCCTCCACGGCGGCGGGCTTGTCCTCGGGACGCTGATCATCATCGCGATCCTCTACATCGTCGGTGCATCGGTTCTATCCGGCGGTGGTGGCGGTGGTGGCGGTGGTGGCGGCACCGTCCTCGGGGCCCTGTTCGCTCTTGCCGGGCCGCGGCTCAAACAGATTAGGACCCATCTCGATCCGCGGGAGGACAATGCAGAGTAACCGAGCCTACTGGAACGGCCGACTGGCTGTTCGAGCCCGAGGCGTGACACGGCTCGCACCGGGGCCGGGAGGCGGATAGCATGAGCGCCCGGTCGGGGTCGCTCGGCTGGGTCATCATCGCGGGAGGTGCGAGTATCGCGATTGCGTCGGCGATGTGGGGCGTATTCGACTCAGTTTTTATCGCGGAGTTGATTGCGACGGATTCGTGGAGTGCGCCATCCGATTCGGTCGTCTCGATGGGGCGCTCCTACGTCATCACGACGTGGGACTGGCTGCTGTTAATCGTCGTCCTCCGCGTCGGCCTCGAGGCAGTCGTCGCTGCGCGACTGCGTGGGGCGACGAGTCTACTCCCAGTCGCAACGCTCGTCCTGTTGACCTCGCACCTCTTGGTCGTTCTCTGGTCGCTGGTTATCCCGGAGATGGCACAGCCGCTGTACTCGCTCGCGATGAACGACTATTCGAACGCGCTGGCGGCGATGTCCGGGACGAAGACAGCCGTCCAGGTCGGCTACGAGTGGGGTATCGGCATTCTTCCAGCCGTCTTGTTGATCGTCGCCGACGGCTGGTACCTATCGGCCCCGATCCGGAACGATATGCTCGGGAGGGCTGTCTGATGCGGGCACGAACACTGCTGGTTGTCGTGCTCGCGGTGTTAGCGTTGTCGGCTCAGCCTGTCGCCGCTCAGAACGCCTCGACTGTCGCGAGCGAGCACACCACCTTCGGGACTGGCGGCGGCGAGCCGGCGCCGACGCAGACGAATAATTCGTTTGTCACAGGAAGTGGAGAGTCGGCAAGCGTCGTTGCACTAAAATCTGGGACCACTACCGACATTAGCGACTCTCAGAATTATAGCGGCACGCCCCGCGATTTTCGGGCGGGATACGCCATCGAGCTCTCCGACGACATCTCTCGTTTGGCTGCTGTCCTCCATGCGGATTCGGGCGCTACGACGGCATACATCCACACCACGGACGGGACCATGCTCGCGCAGACGACCATCTCAAATAATAAGGCGGTTTTCACCGGGCTATCGCTAACTGCGGGAGATCGCTACTATATTACAGCTGACGCGGAGGGCGCCGAATACACAATCCCCACTGAAGGATCGCCGTCGTACAGTTACACGGCCGACAAGTTCGAGGTTTATACGGGGGTCTCGAATGGGCTGACGTACGACAACGCATACAATTTTGTCCGACTCGAGACCGGGACGGACAGCAGCCGTGTCGTCGGTGCCAACCACGCCGCCGGCAACATCAGCGCGGGATGGACTAACTTAACACTCAAGAATGCTTCTGCGACCGTTACGTGGCAGTCAGACGCGGACGGTGACGGCACCTGGACCAACGTTACTTCAACGAGCGTCTCAACGACCACCAACGTCACCCAAGACCTCTCCGGGACGACGAGCGACCGCTGGCGAGTCCGCGCCGACATCTCCGCGACTGGTGCCGACCCAGTCGCCGAGATCCACGACGAGGGCGTGCTGTTCGATCCCGCGGCGCCGACGCTCTCCGATCCGGCGCCAAGCGGCGTAGTCGAGAGTCGCGGTGATTCGGTTCGCGTTAACGTTTCTGACGCTGACTTCAGCTTCGCGCAGAATGATGCTGTGACGGTCACTGCGACAGACAGCGATGGCTCAGAGGTCGGCTCGCAGACTGTGACGAGCAACGGCACGGTATCGTTCAACTACGATAGTTCAGCGGGAAGCAACGAGATCACGTGGACTGCGACAGACAGCTACGGCCATTCAGACACACTCACACAGACGTTTACGACACCATCGGTACTCTACATCCGCCCTGAGTCCGATCCGGATGCACTCGTTGATGGGTCGAATGTCTCGATAGAGGTGCGCTTCTACACGGGCGACGCCATTTACACACGGATGACCTCGGACGGCACAGTAAGTCTCGCAGGGCTGCCCGCCGGTGAGCGCTTCGCAGTCGTCCTCTCAGCAGAGGGCTACTACCGGCGTCGCCTGATCATCGATTCACTGTACCAACAGCAGACCGCGTATATGCTCAACGACTCGATGACCGCTGCTGAGAAGCAGTTCGTCCTAAATGACGTAGGTGGGAACTACCCAGCAGAATCGACGCGACTGTACATCCAGCGGTCTATCAACAATTCGACGGGCTACCAGACTGTCGCGGCGGATTACTTCGGCGCGACCTCGTCGTTCTCCACGTTCCTCCAGACTGACCAGAGATATCGGTTAGTTATCGAAAACGATCGAGGCGACCGCCGTGTTCTCGGTAGCTACACTCCAATCGCGGCTGGCGTCGAGCGGCTCAAGATCGAAGGCGTGAGTCTCTACCAGCAGAGTCAGGAAGGCTACATCGCGAACGCCTCAACGCAGCGCCTCGAGTCCGGACAGCGACAGGTAATCGTCCGGTATCGCGATGCTGCCGCGGCCACCAGTGAGTACCAGGTTCGTGTCCACGAGCGCGGCGCTCCCGAGAATGTCACGTACACGGACAGTGTCTCGGGGACTGTCGAGAACTATTCCGCATACGTCAACGTCGAGAACAACACGAACTACGTCGTGAATTGGTCGGCGACGCGTAACGGAAACCAAATTCGCGGTACAGTTCCGGTCGGCGGTGGCGACCTCGGGATCCAGATCCCGCTGGACCCTCAGTGGTTGGGGACGCTCGGACTGCTGATGCTGGTGTTCGTCGCGTCGTTGGCCGGAGAGCGGTTCGCGACGCACATCGCGATGGCGGTCGTCGCGTTCGCAGGCGTCCTGATGTATCTCGCCGTGATTGACCTGTTCATCCCTGGGTGGTGGGCAGGGCTGGTAATCGCAGTTGGGGGACATGTTGCCCAACGGAGGCCGGCATCATGATTCAGGGGATGCGGATCGGCGCGACGCTCATCGCGCTCGTGCTGGCGATGTTCACACTCAACGCCCTCGGTATCTCAGCAGTCGCCGGTGTCGATCCGGCGATGGGTGGGATGGATCGGGCCGATGTCGCTGGCATCAACGAGAACGCAAAAGCCCAAGAGATCGAGGGCACCGGCCAACAAGAGCCCGGATTCTTCGGCGTGGCTGCGGCCGGGATTCGGACCTTCAACCAGCTCTGGGTACTCATCACGAATCTGAGTGGGCTCCTCCAGTCATGGATGGTTCCGTGGCCTATCGCATGGTCTGTTCAAGCGATGGTTGACTTCGTATTCATGTACGGGCTGTATCAAATTGCACGGGCGGTGAACCTATGATGCAGACAGACTGGTTCGAAGTCTGGCGAAGCGGCAACTGGTTCGAGGCAGTGTTCGGGCCGTTGCTCAGCGTCCTCACCGAGGAAGGCGCGATACTCCTATTGGGAGTTCCGCTAACACTCGCACTGTGGATTCAGACGCGGTCCATCTACGTCCCGGCGACGATTCTCGTGTTGTTCACGGGATTCATCATCAGCGGTGCGCCGCCAGCGGCCTCGTTCGCGGGATACCTGATCGTCGTCGCGGCGACACTGCTGGCCTACCGCTCGATCTACTCGTCAGGGAGGCCGATGTAAGATGTCCCGCACACCGCGCTGGTGGCGCGCACTCCCCACGTGGGCGCAAGCGCTCTGGCTCGCGACGTGGCTTCCCGGCGCCGTCGCACACGAGCTGACTCACGCGATTTGTGCCGAGCCGTGGGCAGCGACGCGAATCGATTTTGACGAAATCGCCTGCGAGTTCGAGTGGGACGGCGACCACTATCTCGCGCGGGCGGTCGCCTACATCGCCCCGCTGGTCGTGGGTAGCGCCCTCACCGTTGGCATCTGGCTGACGGTGGCTGGCCAGCCGGGGAGTGTCGTCGAGGTCGCTGTCGCCGCGTACGTCTACGTCAACCTCGGCGTCTACACTGTCGCGTCAGCAGTCGACCTCCATCGCTTCGTCGTCTTTCTCGCCGCCTGGTATCGCACGCGAACCACGCCGACCACGACACTCAACTGATGCCCAGCAAAGACAACCCCAGCAAAGACAACACGACCGACTACATCGGAGAGAGCGGGGGCGAGCAGTCCCAGCCGAATCTCCAAGAAATCGGAGAACAGCCCGGACAGATGAACGACCTCGAGGCTCGTCGTGCGGCGGCTCAGCGCTCCGAGCGCTACGACCCTGAGGAACTCTACGTCGCTGAGGACGGGTCAGTGCGCGTTCGCGACGAAGTCCGAAAGCGGCAGGTAGCCAAAGAGGCGGACTACGAGAGTGACGATCTGCGCGTCACCGACGACGGCTCTGTCGAAGCGCGTGGTGACCCTGCTCCCGAGGCAACCAAGGTCACGGTGTGGGACCCGGGAGAGGACGATCCAAGTGGTGAAGTGACGTGGGTCGGTCCGGACGGCGAGCGTGTCGAGACGGGTAGCCAAACCGGGGCGAGTGGTGACCCGTATTTCGCGTACGTCGACGTCCCAGAGAAGCAGGGTGAGTGGGAGTTGCAAGTGGGTGGTGAAACTGTCGAGACGGTCGATGTCGGTCCACGAGCCGCCTCACGCGACAAGCCACAGTCGGATGTTCGAGCCGGTTGGAATGGAACCGTCATCTCCGTCGATGGGGAGAGTGGCGAGGGCGAAGTCACCCAGACAGACTACAACCCGACCGAACGTTCCACCCCTGCGTCGGCGGACGAGGATGTCGTCGCTGGCGCCGGCGCTGCCGAAGCGCTCCAAGCCGGCGCCGATCCCGAGCAGTTGAGTCAGCGGAACCCAATCAGCGAGGCTGAAGGCGAGCGCATCGCATCGCGGCTGGACGAACAAGAGGAGCGAGAGACGATCAGCGACCCGACGGACCTCGCCGATGCAGACCAGAACCGCGAGGTTCGTGAGGCCGTTGCCGATCAGCTCGAAGACACCAGCCCCGACGAGGTCGACATCGTTAACACTGGCAGTGGCCCGGAAGCCGTCGTCGACGGTCAGATGGTGACGTCGGTCGGGAGTGGTAGTGGCGTCCCCGGTCGACAGCCGACCGATGCGACCTTCTCTGGGCCGGGGCGGTCGGTCGGTGACCCGGGAACTGGAGCCGGTACTACGGCGAGCCTCGAGGCTGCTCGTGCCGAGGCACGCGAGCAACTGGCCGGCCAGTCCGACCGAATCGACGAGTCCGATGTCCAGACCGAAGTCGTCGACGGCCGGGTTCGCGCGACTGTCACGGACGACGCGCTTCGTCCAGAGACCAACCGCGAGGGATCGAACCCCTCACGACGTGCGCTCTCGCCCGACCCGGGCGGTCTGAATGACGACGATGCACAGCCCGCCGGTGGCTACGGGCGACCACAGTCAACGGGTGATATGGAGGTCGAAGGGCAGGCCGAGCGGGTCGCTGACCAATCTACTCGTGAGACGGGACAGTCGGAACAGTTCGGGGATGTCGACTGGTCGGCCGGATACGGAGGTCCCGAAGACGAAGTCGAGCAGTTTGTCGACGAGGACATTCCTAACGCAGTCTCGGATGCAACCAGACCGTTGGACGACGCTGTGGCTCAGAGCCGTAAGACTACCCGCGGGACAGGACGTCCTGTCGGCATCGTCGGTGCTGGTATGGTCGGCCGATCCTCGCCGGCGCAATTGGGGGCAGATTTCGCCGGGGATATACTGACCATGGTCGATGACTCCGCCCGGGCGCCTGCATCCGCGCTCGAAGCCGTCGAGACGGCAGGCTACGCGACCGGGCAGGTCGATGATAGTGGCGCGAATCAAACCGGAGTCATCGGGTACGCGAGTGATCCGGAGCAAGCCACAGAACGAGGTGGCGAAGTCGCTGTCGCAGGGGCAAAAGTCGCCGAACGCTCGGCCAGCTACGCTGCCGAAAATCCGCAGGATGTGACTACCAAAGCACTGACTGGTGCAGTCGTCAGCGGTGGTGCAGGGCGAGCGATTGGGATGGCTGGTCGATTCGGTGTCGACCGTGTCCGGACTGCAGGTGCGACGAAGGTTGACCTCGAGGACGTCACGAACCCCGAGACAACTGCCTACTTCCGCGGTGAGTCCACGGACTCTGACGCTCGGTTCCCTGGAGCAGACGATCCCGATCTCTACGAGGACGATCCAGCGGAAGCCGTCCGCCAACAGGCTGCCGACAACACACCCGAGGAAATCGAGACGCAGTTCGAGGAAGCTGGCGTCACGGAAGGGACAGACCTGAAGAAGGCTCTGGAGACTGAACCGGAGGGGCACAGTCAGTCACGTATCGGTGACGGAGCAGGCTTCCGTACTGAAGAAGGGAGCTATGAAAGCCCTGGTGCGTTCGTCGGTCCAGAGCTCTCGCCGAACTTCCTCGGTGTCGGCGAACGAAGCGGCTACTCCTTGCGCCCAGGGCTACCGAGTGTCGGTGGGCGACCGACCGCCGTCATCGCCCGAGCCGATGTCGAGAATCCTGATGCCGATACGATGGATAGATTCAATCGCGAACTCGTCGACGAGCGTGCTGGCGAGACGACCGCACGGACGAAACCTGCCGAGGAGGTGAACTCGGGCGAGATCGAGGCCGTGATTCCACCCGAATCTAGCTTCCGCGCGGTCGACGAGGTCGCCAGTGGTGGCAACCGCTTCGGCATCGGTGCGAACTACTACACCGAGGTCGGTGGCCGACGCGTACCGTTCCGGCTGGTCGCCCCAGAGGATCGCGTCGACGTGGATGCACCGAATGTCGATGCCGATGGCAACGCTCAGCGTATCGATGCGTACTACCGACCGCCCGGCGAGGATATCGACCGCCCGACCCCGACGAGTCCTGTCTCGGGACGTGAGAGTGTGTCGCCCTCGGAGCGCGTCAGCAGTCCAACGAGCCGATCTCTCGCGGAGGCGAGCGATGGGTCGCGTCGGACAACTCGTGACGACACGCGGCGCGTGAGCGACCCCTTGAGCCAGTCGTTCGGAGCGGCAGCCACCACATCTGGGTCTGGATACAGTCCAGAGGGGAGTAGTGGTTCGGTGACTGATATCCCGTCGCGTGGGTTCAGGTCCGAAGGATTCGACCGCCCTATCGACTCCAGTGGTGGATACGGGTTCGGTCAGTCTGGTGGTGGAATTGGGCCCTACTACAACGACCCGCCGACTGGTGGCGGTGAGATCACGACGCCGACACCGATCAGGCCAGGTGATCCCTACGATCCGCCAGCTGACACCCCGCCGACTGATACTCCACCAACCGATCCTCCAGATATCGGGGATGGAAACGAGGTTCGCGAATACCCGCGCGACGCAGAAGTCGCACCTGAGCGCTTCGACAATCGTATCGCATCGCCATTCGAATTCCTATTCTAACAGCACGCGAGAAACCTAAGATAACTGCACACGCATTTCGTCTGAAACCAACACGGGGGTTTCGACACCGTGTTTCTGGTGAACCACGCTCCTGAGACCTATCAGAATTCAGTGTAGTCGACTTCGAACTCCGCGGTCCGATACCGCTGTTGGCCGAGCGTCATGACTGCTCTATGAGGTAAGCGTCTTTGCCACGGTTCGACTCGTGAAATGAAGTCCGTTTCATGCATCGGTTTGGTCGTGTTGCAGCTGGTTTTCGACGGCTAATCTGCCGTCGTATCAGAATACTGACTCAGTTTCTCGTAGACGTGCGCCGGCTCGTCCTCACGGACGTGCTCGATCTGGTCACGAGCGGTCTTCGGGAGTTCGTCCTGGTGCATCAGTACTGGCTCAGCGCCGTGCTCTTTCTCCGCGGTCGCGCCGATCCAGTCGACGACGACCTCCGGCGCGGCGTCGTCCCAACGGATTTTCGGGGCACGGGAGAACAGCCAGAAGCGGTCGTTCGCCCAGAAGAACACCATCTCGTGGTCGGCCTCCTCGGCGTAGAGGGCGAAGGCTTCGTTCCCCTCGAACAGCCGCTTGATGGCGGCGTAGTCCCACGCCGTCATATCTCGGTGCAAGTACTTCGACTTCGGCGAGAGGTGCGGGTTCGGGTCTGTCACGGTCGCCCACGCTCCTCAGCTGGCAACACAGAAGTCATCGTTTGAAATCATCTTGTCCAGTTTTCGTGCGGAGTGATTGGGTTTTCCAGAGCTCCGGTTCGGCGTCAGAAGGCTGATAGAGCGGATGAATCGGATGCCCGCCTTTCGTCGTGCCGAGTGCGTAGAGGTTGGAGTCGAGCATCTCCGCGACCTCTCGGCCTCGCTCCAGAAGCGAACCGTTCGCTCCCCACGCGGCAACGACCTTCTCCGCGCTCTCACAAACCTGGCAGAGATGAACGTCGTTCGCCCCGCCGATCGGGGCTTCGTGCTTGCGCAACTCGTCGGGGTCGGTGGCCCGGAGTGCGAACAGATTTACGACTTCAAGCCGGCCGTATCCCCATTCCTTCGCGTAGTTGAGACAGCGGCGAAGAGTGGGGTCGTCTTCGTTCTCGTCGGCGGTCGACGGATTCAACATCACGAACGCGACCGTCGGCCCCTCAACGTCCCACGTCCGCCAGAGGCGGTATCTGTACTCCCGGTCTTTGTCGAGAGTGGCCCCGTTCCGGTCGTCCCTCAGTAGCGCGGACTGTTCAGTACCGCCCGACGGCGGAGTGCTCACTGACCACCACCTCCTGATAGGCCACTGTCCAAGCCTACTGATCGGCTACCCCCCGCGTCAGTCTGCGCAAGGAACTCCTCGAGCCCTGACTGGTCATCATCGTCGCGGACGTGCGACGGATCATTTGGAGAGAGGCCACAGCGGACACGAGCAACGTCCGCCCACCTCGGGTCCTGCTCGATCCCGATCCACTCACGACCGAGTTCCTTCGCCGCTTTGCAGGTCGTTCCGGTCCCGCAGAACGGATCGACGACGACCTGCCCCTCTCGGGAGACCAACGTTACCAGCCACTCCATCAGGTCCATCGGTTTGACCGTCGGATGGCCGTTGTCGATCTTACCATTCAACGTCCGCTCGGCTTCCGTCGCCTTGCTGGTGTAGTAGTACCGTGATGGGCCGCCGGAGTTCGTCTCGACGCGCTGGCCGAGATCTTGCTGTCCAGTAGCCGAGCCGAACACACGGTCGGAGCCGATGCCGTCGCGCTGTGCCGGCGTGCCGCCCGAGGAGAGTTCGCCGATCTCGGCGTCCAGGTCGTCGGCAACAGGTTCATCGAAGACGACGTTTGCAGGGTAGCGGCCTTCGCTCGTCGTCCCCGTGGCTTTTCCGCTGCTCTGGAGCGATTTATCCTCCGCGGCGTCCAGTGAGTTCCGGTTAGTCTTGCCCTCTTTTTGAGTGCGTTCGGGCCTCTCCACCGACGAGACGCGGCAGGCGTCGATGTTCAGGTAGGCCGTCCCGTGCTCCTCGAAGCAGTCAGCTGCCGGCCCGTCGAACGGCCGTCGGGCGAGGACGACGAACTCCGTGGCTGGTTTGAGGAACATGTTCGTGTGCTTCGGGAAGCCGTTCCCGTAGTGCCACGTAATGGTGTCGCGGATCTCGAAGCCGGCATCCTCAACGCCGCTGAACAGGCGGTGATGGGTCCGATTCGACGAGAAGGCCAGGAGATGCCCACCAGGTTTGAGGACACGGTAGGCCTCCTCTGCCCACTTCCGGCACCAGTCTTGGTACTCCTCGGCGGAGAAACGGTCCCAGTCTCGGCCCATGAAGGCGAGGCCGTACGGCGGGTCAGTGACTACTGCGTGGGAGGACCCCTCCGGGAGCTCTGGTAGCTCCTCGAGAGAGTCGCCACAGATGATTCGTTCAGTACTGTTCTCTTGCATCCCTGTTCTTGGCCATGTGGCCAAATACCTTAGTTCTTATCCATGCGGGCAAGAACTATGATTCTTCACCACATGGACAAACCTAAGATGGCGGAGACTGCCACTCAGAATGTGCCTCGCCCGCGCGATCCACCGCTGCCCGATGAAGTTCTTGACCAAATGGTCGAGAACCGTTGCTACGTCGTTGCTGACCTCGTCGCCGAATTCGAGGATGAATACGATCCGGCGCGGGGAACGGTTCGAAATCGACTCGAGTATCTCGTCGAGGAGGACGATGTTGAGCGTCGGAAGCACGCGAACGGCACGGTCACGTACCGGCGGTCTGAATAACGCGTTTCTCTCCATGTGGCCAAGAACTATAGTGCTGGCACAGTACTGTTTGGTGTAGCTTCGCCTACGGCGATTTCCTGTCAGATGCGGGAGGAAACCTTATTTATCCGCGTCCATTACCTCGCTTGAAACGTGTCACCGTCGCTGGAAGACCGCCTCGCTGCCGAGGCGAGGACTGAATACGAACCCACCCTTCCCAGCGACCACCGCACACCACTCGACGAGCAGCTTGACCGCTTCGTGTTCGAGCAAGTTGTGGCGAACCGGCCGCAGTTCACCTTCGCCGACATCATCGGTGACAAGGACAAGGGCTCAGATCCGTTCGCCCACGCACGAGCGTATCAGGCTCGGTGTCTCCACCCCGAGATTGGCTCCGACCCTGGCCTCCACCGATTCCTCAGCCGATTTGAAGACGAACTCGACCGCCTCGGCTTCACCGATGGAGACGGTAACCCCGTTCTCCCAAGCCGGGAGGCGTTCCGTCGCTTCCGCACCGAGCGTGTCGACCCCGATTGGTTAGATCAGTGCGGCTACCTCACGGTGAAGGTCAGAGAAGAGATCGGCCAGCGCTTTGGCTACGAGAGCATCAAAAACGCCAGCGCTCGTCACATCAAAGACGACGACCGCGTGGCCAAGGATGAGATTCGCAGCGCGTACGAGCGCTTGGTTCCGCACCTTGATGAACACCTTGAGGATGGCCGCGACCGGGACAAGATCACGCACCCGTGGTCGGCGTTCAAGGACGTCCTCGGGAATGCCAGCGGGATGAAGACGAGTTGTAGCGACGCGCTCCGGGAGATGCAACGGCCCGAGCATCAGCAGGACAAAGTGCTGGTTGAGCCCCACCACGACAACAGCCCCGGCGAGATGTCCGTGAAGGGGTTCTTCGAGGGGTTGGCGGCAAACTCGGCGACGAAGTACATGAAGTGCTTCGAGCATATCTTCCGCGAATTCCTGAAGAAAGCCGAGCGCAACGGCATGTTCGGGCGGCCCGTAGACCTGATGATCGACGGCACGAAGTTCGTCTACAACCCGAAGGTCTGGAACGACGGCAAGCCCGAACTCCCGGAGGGAACGGTCGGAACCGGGAGCAACGAGTACTCCTACCGGTTCATCACGGTCTCAGTATACGACCGTGAGCACCAGAAGACGCTGAAGCCGATCTCGTTCCCGATGCGGGAGCGCTCGCAACTCTTCACGGCGGTCGCGTACATCATCCGGATGCTTCAGGACTTCATGAACATCCGCGAGGTGTTCGCCGACAGCGAGTTTGCCACCGGCCCGATCCTCAACTTCCTGGCGAAGCGGAACATCGACTACACGTTCCGCTTCTCCAAGGCCGGTGACGAAATCAAAAGCTGGCTCCGCGGGATGAGTGGCAACAGCATCGCCGGGGCGATGGACTACACCATCAACCAATCGAAGGACGAGAGTAGCAACAAGCACCACGAGACGCGGCTTCTCGCCAAGCGGGTCAAGCGCGGGAAGCCCGACATGTCGCTCCCGAAGGGGCAGCACTCCCTCGGGTCGTTCGTCTCGGAGTCCGGGCAGCTGGGCTTGGACGACTTTGACCGGCGCGACATCGAAGAGTACGACGGCCCGTGGTTCGTCTACGCCACCAGCCACGACGTCCCGGATGACCGCGAGAGCGTCCGGTCGAAGCTGCGGGAATACGCCTCGAGGTGGAACGTGGAGACGGACTACCGGGTCGTCAAGCAGAACTTCATGCCGTTCACGAACACGGACAAGTACGCTATCCGGGTGCTGTTCTGGTTCTGGGCGGTCGCTCTCTACAACGCGTGGGTACTCGCGGATATGCTCATCAAGATGGACCGGGGGCAGGACTTCGAGGACGACTACTCGGTTCGGTCGAAGCCCTTCCGCCGGGAGATCGCCAAGGTCGAGTACGGATAGCCCGGCCTGATTCCTCTCGTGTCCGCAGACTCGTGAGCGACAGCCCCATCGGTCGTCGCTGATTTCACGCCCGTCGCCGCTTTTTCTCGACGCAGTCTTGTCAGATTCACAGAATAGCCTTGCTGGCGGTGCGTAGGACTCCGACAAATCTCTATATTTCGCCGAGAACTGGCGTGGATATTTACGCTACCTCACAGAGCAGCATGAACCGACTCGCACGGATCGGCGGGCGATTGCGCTCTGAGTCCTCGAGGTGCTGGCGACGCGCCTTCGTGTTGGCGGCGACCCACGCGTTGTAGGCCGTCATGCCGAAGAGATAGAGGTAGATGCGCATTCCGAGGTTCGTGCTCTTCGTCGAGGGCAGGAAGTTCTGCTTGTAATCTGAGAACGCCGATTCGATCGCCCAGCGGTAGTGATAGTACTCCCGCAGCGCCCGCGCTTGCTCTTCGTTCGGGTCGAGGTTGGTCACGAACGTGAACCAGCGCATTCGGTTGTTCGCCTCGAAGATATCGCCCTCGAAATGGTCTTCGTAGGCCGCCAGCGTCGCCTGATTCTGCCGTCCCGATGCCCACTCGGCCTCGGGGTCGAAAAAGTCCGAGAGTTTCTTTTGCGACTCGTCAGAGTAGCCGCCGAGCTTGCTCTGGTACTCACCAAACAGCGAGACAGTCGCCCGGTCCGGCGGCGTCTTGTTCTTGTTGATGGTGTAGTTCTCTTCCAGGCCGAACGTCGTCCGTTCGTCCTCCCACTCGTCAGTGTATTTCGTCACGTGGCGCTTCGGATATGAGATCACGAAGTCCACGTCCAGCGATTTCAGCCGGTTGACGACCTTCCCGCTGGCGAACTCGGAGTCCACGAGCAGGAGGCCAATGGAAAAGCCACGCCCACGGATTCGCTCGATAAGGTCTTCGAGGCGATCCTCTCGATTTGCGGACTCCATCTGGAGTTCGTGGGCGATCTGGAACGGGAAGCCATCGGAGACGACCTGTGCGTTGAGAATCCGATACGCGTAGTGCGTGTTGTCCATCTTCTCGGTCCCGATCACGCCCGGCAGGTCGGAGGTCTCGTTCGTCCAGGTCGGGATGTTCGTCGCGTCGACGGCGACGGGGAGTGCTCGCGACCGAAGGCCGCCGCTGTAGACGGCGTCGAGCAGGCGCTCGGTCCACTCGTTTATCTTCGCCCGCCATGCGACAATCGGGGCGCGATAGATGTCGTTGCGGAAGGTCTCGGCGTCGCCCCAGATGTCGGTGTAGGTCTGGAGCCCGCGGTTGTCGGCGAAGTTCTCGAGCTCTCCTTCCGGTGTGCCCCCGGTCTTGCAGAGGTGCAGGCTGAAATCGAAGTGCTTGCCGTAGTCGTCGAACACCGGGTTGCCGGCTTTCTCGATGGGCATGTCGCCCCGGAGGAGATCAAGCGCGCCGTGGGCGTAGCCCCGCTTGCTCTCGATGGGAATCTCCGTGATGCCGCCGTTGTTGTAGAGGCGGCGCTCGTCGACGTCCGGAAACTCCATGTCGTTGCGGGCAGCGATAGTGCCCAGCCGGATCACCCAGTGGCTGATGAATTCGGAAACCTCGCGGTTGAACCGGTTCTTTCGGGCGTTGTCCAGCGTGTTCGGGTGCGGAATGGAGCCGAGTCGGAGTAACTCGTGGATGGGTCTGTCGTCTTGGAATTTCGACTTCCGGAGGTGGCCGACCAGCTGCGGACTATTCTTGATGCCAGTGAGTTTTCGGTAGATCTCGAGGCCGACAACCGATTCCAGCGGGAGGGCATTGCTGGCGTCGTACTCGTCGTCAAGGTCGCGAATCTCACGGCGGAACGCACCGACCAGGAGCGCGACGTGGTTGGACTCCCACTCGTTGCCTTCGAAGTGAAGCGAAAAGATGGTCTCGTGAAAGAGGCCGTTGAGCAGGTCCGGCGGGAAGCGTGCGTCGGTGTCGGGGTCGAACAGATGGTTGAGGAGCATCCGCCACTTCGCGGACTCGTCCCTGACAGTCGCCGTCTGTTCGTCCGAATCAGTCACGTGTGGTTCTGTGGTGAGTCTTCGTGCAGTCTTATAAACAGTACGCGTTCTGTCTTGTTAGCGGCTCTCGGTTTCTGATTCTGCGTATCGGTCAAGGATTCGTGCAAAAGTCATCGCAGCAACGAAGAAGAGCAGACCAAGCGCGCCCAACAGCTCCAGAGTCGAAAGTACTCGTGCCCACACGTATTGCCAGTCAAAATGTGATAAGAGGGCGATGATGAACGCGTAGAGTAAAACAGACCACAATACGTAGTACACGGCCTGTGCTAACCAGAATGCTGTCTTCTTCGAATAGTGTCCAGCCATCAGCGATTCACACTCCTTGCAGCCTTCTTCTCCTCGCGAACGGCCTCGACAGCCCCAACGTGTTCGGCGAGGCAGCCGGCCGAGCAGTACCACGTCGTTCGCTGGGTGGTGGCGTTGCCATCAGTAAGCGCGAGGACAGCGTCCTCGCCACACATCCAGCAGTCGAATGAGTCGATCATAATCTGATGGGTTTGGATGGCCGAAGCCTCGTTCCAACGGCAGTCGCCGCGATTCCACTCGCGATGCTTCCGGTGGTGATGATGAATATCACCAGCACGAGCGATAGCAATCCACTCCCGGCCGAGAGAATTCTAATTGCACCAAAGAAGGTGAGTCCAATGCCGGCGGACAGGACCAGCCACCCGCACAGTCGGGGGAGTATATTGGATTGGGTCATGGCATCACCTGGTTGCGCTCTATCATCTGCTTGCCTCCACCGTGGCAGTCGCCACGGTCCTGTCCTGTCCATTGAGCAGCACGATCTTTGTTGAGCCGGGCGGGATGCAGGCCGGTTGGGTCACCCATTCGCCCTGTTCGAGATTGAGTGTTCGGTACGCCCGGCCACGATGAACCAGCCGGACGCGATCGACGCCGTGCTCAGCAGTCACGTTCTCCGCGAGTACGATTTTCGATGCCATGACTCCCTTCTCCAAATCGATAGCAGGGTTGCGGTTATCATCGACACAGACAGTGAGATGGTTCTCCTCTTCCATCGCCTCGACGCCCGTAACAAGTGACGAGCCGGTGAGTGTGTACGATAGCGTGTCCGGGTTTGCCCCGAGCGAATCAAGCGGCGTACTACACCCGGCGAGTACTACTAAGACCGCCAGGATGACAACGCCGAGGCCGCGGTCACGCACCCTCGCCACCCCCATCCTTGGCGCACTCACAAGTCATAGTCTGTCCACCACATCCATATTTTGCCGTTCGCCCTTGATGTCGCAAACGAGACCGACGTACTCCTCCGCGAGTTCGTCAAGTGCGTCGAGGTGCGTTCCGTACGTCGGCCCTGCGATCTGGTGCTTCCCGACGCCAAGCCCCCGATACTGCCCACTCGCGAACGCCGGGAATACCATCACTTCCTGGCCGGCGAATCTAACGTCAGATTCACTAACGACGACGTGGCGGACTTTCGGTTGAGCCACCCGTTTCACGTCCATGATTCCGGATTCCTGCTCTACATATTCGCGCATGACTGGCTGGATGGGCTTGTCGAGTTCGACGAGCCACGCGTCCGTTCGCCAGTTGTCCAATGACTTCGTGAGGATTTGCATCCCGAACTCGTAGTCATCCATCCTCGTCACCTCCACGTGAGTTTCCCCGGTTTACGGGGTCTGTGTGGAATGAATCCTCAATTTCGGACTCTGTTAGGATCTCAGTGAAGTTGCTTGGTCCCACATCGGATTCTCGAAGCCGGTAGAGAGTCTCGCCAGTGTCTACGTCGACCATCCGATTCGTTATTTTCCAGAGAGACGAGTCGAATTTCTTCAACTCATCTCCTGATTCGAACTTGTGCTCAACGTCTTTGGCAGGCAACTCATCTTGGCTACTTCCTTCCATACCACGAGATAGCGCCTCCAGTAACATAAATCTATACGTCGTCAACTACGTTGTATTTGTCATCGTTAAGAATACAAGTGTAAAGGACAAAATCAACATAGAGGATAGAGACGTGTCCATCACTGTGCCACACGAGTTGAACCGCGCGGACAAGCGCATCCTGCGTGAGTTAGAAGCCGGCGTCCGCAACCCAAGTTGGCTGGCCGACGAACTCGAATACAGCCGCCAGTACGTCCACCAGCGGCTGCAGTTGCTCGTCGCTGCGGAGTTCGTCGAGAATCTCGGCCACGGCCTCTACGAACTGAACGAACTACCCGACGAGATCGAGGACTGAGACTGTGTCAGGATTGCGTTACGTCGCTCCGTAGGCGACGGAAATCACGTCACGAACCCAACGAGAAATGCCACTAAATTACACACGAAATGCGTGTGCGACTAATCAAGGATTCTCGCGTGCTGCTAACAGAGCTCCAAACTCGCATACACTTTTCCTCTATCATCAATATAGATCCCAAGGCCTGCTTGATCCGCTGAAGCTACAAGCATTGCATCTCGATGTGGTGGCGAGTTCATCCACTGGATGAATAATCCTCGCGCGAGGTCGTGCTCGCTATCTACGTAAATCGGCCCCTCTGCTGTTTGAACGGATCTATCCACCCAAAAGTGAGCGGCGTTTTCTGCGCCCGGATAGTAGCTATCTGAACCTTCTATTGGCAGGCGACATTCCGGGAGTAAACCACGGTCTCGATATCTGCTTTCAATTGTTGATCCATCCGGCTCTTCGTGACCGATATAATTGTGTTCAGCCATATCCGCACTGTGAGATCGCCCCATCTCTGTGAGGCTATCGCGCTGTGAAACCGTCTGTAAACCGCGTTTCTGGCGTTCCTCGTTCAGTAGTTCTATGAATATTTCCTCAACTTCGGCAGGACTGTAGTCAGTATTTCCAGAATCTGTTGCCGTAGTTGCCGGCGTCGAGGTCGCCGTCGCCACCGACTCCGGCGTCGACGTGCCACCTCCGCCAGCGCTCGCGACAGTCTCTGCGGTCGGCAGCCCGCCGAGCGAGGGGGCGAGCAGGACAAGCCCAACGGCGACCACGAGCACGCCGAGACGCGGCCACGTAATCGAGCGCCAGATCTGCTGGACCGGGACCGAACGTGTCACCCAGCGGACGCCGGGCCAGCCGGCAGTCCAGCCACAGCGTCCACAGCGGAGGAGGAGATCACCGCGTCGGCGATAGATGTACTCTCCGCAGTTCCCACAGCTTCGGGACTGGTGTTTGTTCGGACGGTCGAGCCAGTAGCGCGTGCGGTAGTAGGCGGCGAGGAGGACTCGGATACTGACGTAGCCACCGAGCGCGAGGGCGACGGCCTCGAGGACGGAGACGGCGTACAGACGGTGGGCGACGGCGCCGAGTGTGACACCGAAGCCGGCGGCGAGGAGGGCCTGTCGCCAGTACATACCTTGGCGTACTGGTCAGTCGAGTGAAAAGGTGTCGACGTTCAAATGAATCCTTCTGTGTGTTGGGCGACCGCTGCGGGAGTCTCGTTACTCACCGTCTTTTGAGACAAGATATGCAACACCGACGACGACAATCAGCAGGATGCCGATGAGAAGCGGTGACGAGAGTAGGCTCGGCGTGGAATTAACTGCACCACTGGTTGCCTGTGCGGTCGTCTGGCCGCCCCCTGATGCCGCCGCCTCTGTGGCTGCTTCAATAGCGTCTTGACCGGGTTTTGTCTGTGTCCCGGCGGCTCCGCCGGCGGCTACAGCTGCAACTGCAGCGCCCTTCCCTTTGTTCGAATCAGGAACCATGGAAGCTGCCTTTCCTGGCATAGATATCAGGTGAGAGTGATCCGACATAAGCAATCATCATGGAGTGAAAGTAGAAATCCGACCACCCTTTCTCGTGCATCAGGTGGAGCAGCCGAAGCTGTGCGGTGTATTTTGTTTTCCTGCGCCCTTAGGCGCACTTCCTAAGGGGATCTTCCCGGAGGCCGGGACAGCCCGGACCGGATTCACAGCGAGACGGTCGGAAAGAAACGAAGTCGGCGCTCGCGACGTTCCACCCGAAAACAGGGTTATGCGATTGGGTATATAAAGAAAAGCACTACGCGACGGTGATGCCTCTCACCAGTCGGTCGCTCAGTCGGGGTACGACTCGACCGGGGTCCCGTCGCGGTTCAGCAGCGAGGTCACCGACACAGTATGTTCCTGTGGGCCGTTGCTCCAGCGCACCTGGGCGTTCCAGAACTCCTCTCGTGGTCCGCCGGAGTTGCGCCACGCCTCGAGGGCTTCCGCGACGACCTCGTCGACGAGCGGCCGATCAGTCGCACGAAGCCGATCCATCATCGTCGAGATCTTGATGAGCATCCGGTCGCCCCGGTCACCGTGCTCGACGGCTTCGGCGCCCCAACGCGCGAGCCACTTCTGCCAAGCACTTCCCTTCTGCTCCAGCTGCCGCGGGTCGAGATCGAGCAGTTTGCACAGTCGTCGGACACCCGACTCCAGTGCAGTCTCGGTCTCGGCGAGGACTGACGAGAGCTCTTGACGGATCTTCTCCGAGATGAACGACAGCGTGCCGTTCTCGTTCCGGAGTAGGTCACTCAGCCGATCCTGTGCCCGATAGATCGTCGACAGCGAGAAGTCGGTCTCCTCGGCAGCCTCGTGGACATCGACCTCGCCACCGTCGGCGACGGCCTCGAGGACGGCCTCGTCGGACTCGGTCAACTTACTGAGCGCAGTCATCAGCTGACTCTCCTGCTCAGCCTCGATCTGCGGGAGCGGATCCTCGACGAGTCGCACCGGCTCGTCGGCTTCCTCCACGTCGAAGGCGTCGTCGGCGATGTAGGTCGTCGGGTCTGGCTTCGTCGTGATACCAGACCACGACAGCAGGTTCATCAGCGTCTCGCGAAGTTCTTGGACGAGTTCGTCGACCTTTCGCCACGGCACGGTGCTGCCGCCGTTCCCGAGGTGGTCTTTCGAGAAGTGGAAGAGGACGCCCAGCTTCGGATGGTAGCGAGTCTCTTCTGGGTCTGTGTGGACGTAATCGGGATGGTAGAGCTTGATCTGCTTACCGTAGCGATGCCGGTTCAGGAGTTCGTCGGCCTGGTCCTTGTGAAGGAGGAACCGGTGGCGGTAGCCGAGGACGTCCCGGTTCTTCCCCGCGTTCGAGAAATAGTACGCACCCTCGGCGCCGCGTTTCGTCGCGAGCAACGATCCCAGACGCTGGAACGGGCCGTCCTCCTCGACCAACTGCTCGGCCAGGGCACGGCGCAGACGGAGGTACAGTTCGAGTGCCTGGATGTTGCTCATCGGATTCAACTCGCGGAAGTAGTCGTACGACGGCGTCTCGCCGACGTGTTCACCGAGCGCGTGAATGGCGTGCCGGAACAGATCCGGATAGCGCGTGATGTCGACGTTCGACCCCGAGGCACGAACCGCGAAACCTTCGTCGGGGCGAGAATCTTGGTTGAACGGCGTCTCGATCACGTCGCCCGTCGAAGCAGCACACATCCCGGCGTACCGTGGCCGAACGTGGAAGTTGATGCCGCGACGGCCGGGGCCGTTGATGGCGATCCGGGGCTCGTACAGCGTCTCACCACCGACTGAGTCGAACGGGGCGGCGGAGATCCCGCCGTCCTGGTAGTAGAGTTCGACCGTCCACGCTTCGTCGCCGACCTCGAAGGCGATCTCCTCGGCGTGCCCGTCGTACTCGTTGATGAGCAGGGAGATGAGATACCAGTAGGGATCGAGGCCGTTCTCGGTGTAGGTCAACTCGGCCTCGACCTCGTGGGTCTGGGGGAGGACCTGCCCGGAGACGGCGTCGCTCACGCGTCCCCACCTCCTGCGTGCCCATCATCCGTGTTTAGTGACGGAAGGGTTCGTTGCTGACGTGAGTGAAACAGCGTAGTCGTATCGGGGTCGAAGGTCAGCAGAAGCCGCTCGGGACAGTCCTTGTCTTCGCCGTTCGCCCGCGACAGGGTGGACGTGACTGTCTGCTCGCGGAGCGTCCATGAGTCGGGATAGTCCGGCAGTTCGCCGTAGGAGATGACGGCCTCGCCTTCGATCTCGGACAGCTGTTCGACGAGAGCCGCATGGTCGAGATCGTGGTGCGGGTAGTATCCCTCGCTGCGGACTGCGGGATACGGCGGGTCGACGTAGAACACCGTCGTCGCGGAGTCGTACCGGTCGATTATCTCGCGCCAGTCGAGACACTCGATGATGACCGACTGGAACCGCTCCGCGAAGGCTTCGAGCCGCTCACGGGACCGGTGGTAGTTCCGAGCCTGCGAGTCGCACGGGTAGCCCCGCGCCGACGTCGAGGTCGAGAACGAGTTGCGTTTCGTGAGGTCTCCGTTGAACCCTGCCTGGACGAGATACCAGAGGCGTCCGGCCCGAACGACCGGGTCGTCGGCCCGTTCTCCTGCGTGGTAGGCGTCGGCGAACTCGTTGTAGAGTGTCCGCGAGTACGGGGTGTGACGGAGCCAGTCGAGGAGTTCGTCGCGCCGATCGCGGAGTACCTCGAAGAACTCTACGAGGTCGTCGTCGATGTCGTTGTAGACCTCGTTGATGGATTCGGGCTTGTGGACGAGGACGGCCGCGGAGCCCCCGAATACCTCGACGTAGGTGTTGTGCTCGGGCAGATGGTCGATGATCCACGGCGCGAGTCGGGCCTTCGCGCCGGGGTAGTTCATCACCGCCTTCCCCGGCTCGATATATTCGCTCATGCGTCCTCACCCCCCTCGACCGCATCGAGCACCTGCTGGGCGCGCTGACTCGGCTCGTCACCAGTGATGAAGCCGCGATGCGTGCCCTCTTCGAACGGCGGCAACTCGACGGGCGGCATCAACGGCAGGCTCAGGTCGATCCACCGGCACTCGCCCTCGCTCTCGCGAAGGTACCAGTGGGTGCCCTTGAGGTCGGCGTCGACGTCGCTCCAGGAGAGGCAGTAGACCTCGTGCTCGCACCCGGTCGCGTGGTAGTACGCCTCGGCGGCGGGATAGCACAGCGACCCGAGCGGGTCACCGTCAGCGTCGGCGTATTCGTCCTTCTGCAGCTCGGGATGGGCACGGAGGTACTGCCGGATCTGGAAGGCGGTGTCGTCGGGGATGACCAGCACCTGCTCGGGACGGACGTATCCCTCACCGTGGCAGTACGAGCACGAGTCGCCGTGCATACAGCGCCCGCGCCCGCGGCAGATATCGTCCCAGCAGTTGAAGCCGCGACCGCGACAGGACGGACAGCGCCGCGTCAGCCCACAGTCACACTGTGGAGTGGACTGGTTACACCGGCGACAGACGTTCATCGGGTCGAAGTGATCGGTCACGCGTCCTCACCCCCGTCAGCGGCGTAGCGACTGGCGTCGACGCTGTTCGTAAACGGATACTCGCCGTCTCGGTCGGACCAGGACCACTCCGCGGACGGCGAGGGCGTCCGTCCATCAGGGTCGACACGCTCGTCGCGCTCGCCGACCTCCTCGAGGACGGCCTCGCGCTCGTCGAGCCAACTCATCACCTGCTGGCGGTGATGCTCGGAGACGACGCCGTTCTCGGAGAGGTTCCGCTCGACCGCGCGCCAGGCGCGCAGGACGCCGAGGAAGTCGATCCCGCGGATGCGAGCGCGGGCGAGTTGCAGGTCTTCGATGCGGTCGACGTCGAGATAGCGGGCGGGATCCTCGCCGATGTCTTCGGCGACGCGCGGGAACGTCTCACGGTCCCGAGATTTCCCGCCCATCATGTCCGACCACGCTCCGAGAGGTCTGTCCGAGTCCGAGCGGGCACGCCCTCCGGCGTGTACAGTTTGTTCGAGGGCCGCTGCGTCGAGCAGCCGACACACAGCGCGATGGCGACTTCCTCGAGAGGGTCGCGCTCGGGAACGTAGACGCGAACTCGCCCGGCTCGGAGCTGACGCCCACACACATCACAGAGCGTCATGCCGAACCGACCTCCTCAACCTCGTCCGGGGCGATGAGATTCGACCACGCCAGCTGCGCGTAGTCGCTACGCCCGTCGCCACCGTCGAGCCAGCCCGGAAGCAGGTCCTCGACGACCACTGCCGGGACGATCTTCATCGCGAGGACGGCCTCTCCCTCGCGAACGGTGATGCAGTAGACGCCACCCGCCTCGACGAGGGACTCGTGCTGTGCGGGTCGGAAGTACAGCCGCCCACGCTTCCCGGACGAGAGCCGGCGCACGGCGCTTTTGATCTCGACAGGCGTGCCGCGCTCGACGACACAGAGCCCGACCATCGGCAGGTCAGTCGCCGGGAAGACGGCGCTGGTAGCGACGGCGTCGTACTCGATGGCGACCTCGTCAGGAACGAGCCCGAACTCGGGGATCGTCGTCGAGACCACGCGCTCGATGGTCTCTCCCGCGCGCTTGTTCCGCGCGACAGCGTCGCTCACGACTGCTCACCTCCTGCGAACTGCGTCAGATTCGCCTGCGTCTGTGTCTCGACATCATCAGTGGTGCCGGTGCCGTCGGCGACAAACTTCAGGAAGGCGTCGCAGTCCCAGTTCGAGCAGTTATCGAACGATGGCGCGGAGCGATCAGCGCCGTAGATGCTGGTCTCGAAGCTCCCGCCACACTCGGGGCACTTGTACTGAACGCGCTCGCCGAACGGTATCTCGATGGTCGCGTCGGCGCGCTTCTCGCGAACACGACGAACATCGACAGCCGAGCGGTCCTGGGGTGAATCGCTCACGCCAGATCACCACCCTGTACGTCGACGACATCGCCGAGTTGACGTAGTGCGCGACGGAGTGCGGACTTGGCGGTGTCGGCGTCGATTACGGTGACGATCGCCTCATCACGACGTAAGAGAACGGTTCCGCTCGGTCGATGGAATCGAACCTCGTCAGCGTCGAGGCCGTGGGGCTCGGCGACAGGCGCGCCCTCGACCCACGCCACCACCGGGCCGTGGTCGACGTCGGCGCTGCGGGCCGCCCAGCGCTCGGCCGCGTGGTCGGTGAGGTCGATCCAGTCGTTCACCGCTCCTCACCTCCCTCGAGGAGAGCTCGAAACCGCGAGGGGATGCTCACCCAGCCGCGCCGTGCGGCGACGAACTGGATCCAGTCGTCGAGATTATCGGCGAGATGCTCACGATGGGCGACGACTCCCGGCTCATCGACGACATCGAGCACGTCGAACCCGTGAGGCGAGCGGTCGAGCAGATGGACGGCACCAGTCTCGTCGCGGCCGACGACCGTGTCGTAGCGAGTAACCGACTCGATGGTCAGCGCTCGGGCGAGCGTCGCCGTCTCGAGTCCGGGGCCGGAAAGAAGCGGGCCGTGTGCCGAGCGGTCGACAACGGTGGCGAAGGTCCAGCCGCCGGTCTCGGTGACGCCCCGATCGACGAGGACGACATCGCCGACCTCGAGATCGGCGGTGGAGAGACCGTCGACGTCGTGAGAGTCGACGGAACTCACCGGCCGTCACCTCCAGACTGTTCGGTTTCCGTGTCCGGTGATCGGCCGTTTTGGTCCTCCGGGAGATGGAACAAACACTCCTCGGGAGGGTCGATTACACAGATACGGACGCCCTCGATAGACTCGCCTTTGAGGTCCTGCAGGCGCTCGAATCCGTCGGTAAATTCGTCCCCACAGACGGGACAGACACCTCCATAAACGAGGTCCTCGCGGCGATCAGTATCGCCCGACGACTGGTCGGTCACCGCTGCTCACCTCCGTCGGTCGCGACCGCGTCAGGCGAGCCGTACGGCAGGTGCTCGGGGCGGTTCGGGCATCCGCTTCGGTGACCGAGCTCGATATTCTTCGTGGGCGAGCGCGTACAGCGCGCGTCGCACTCGTCGCAGCGGAACTCCGAGGGCTTGTCCGTCGTGGTGGATTGCTTCTGTCGGCTTCGGAGTTCCTCGAGTGTGATATCGTCGACCCCCGTCACGGCCGACACACCCCCTCGTCACGAGCAGGGCAACGCTGCTCGTCGGTGTCGATTGCCTCTCCACAGAACTCACAGGTGGGCTTGGGCAGGTCGGACAGGTCCGGCTCGCGGGCCTGTCCGCTCATGCCGACCACCCTGTCTTAAGGGGGTTGCTACTGTCCTGCGAATCCCACGTAAAAAGGAATGGGTTGGGGCAGATTTGAACTGCCGGCCTCCTCCATGTCAAGGAGGTGTCATAACCAGACTAGACCACCAACCCGGTCGTGACGTGCTTTCGAACGCATTCCTACGTACCGCCGGCCAGTAATTGAACCTTTCGGAACCGCGACCCGCGCGGCGATTTCGGGGGATATATGAGCCACGAACCAGCGCGCGTCGTGCCCCGTTCGTCCGCCCGAACGCGACGACAGGTTTAAGAAAGTGTATAGATTTGATCATCACAAGCCGAACTCATACACTGGTGTTCATTAATGCAGGACTATATCGAGCGCGTGACCGAGGGCGAGGATCTGACACTGGACGAGGCACGGGACGCGGCCCGGGCCGTCTTCGAGGGAGCGACCGAGGCACAGATCGGGGCGTTGCTGGCGGCGCTTCGGTCGAAGGGTGAGACGGAGACGGAGATTGCTGGCTTCGCACAGGGGATGCGCGACGCCGCGCGGACTATCGACCCCGACCGCGCACCGCTGGTCGACACCTGCGGGACCGGCGGCGACGACTACGACACCATCAACGTCTCCACGACGAGCGCCATCGTCGCCGCGGGGGCGGGCGTCGCCGTCGCCAAGCACGGCAACTACTCCGTCTCCTCCTCGTCGGGGAGCGCGGACGTTCTCGACGTCGCGGGCGTGAACGTCGAAGCGGAACCGCCGGCCGTTGAGTCGGCCATCGAACGCGACGGCATCGGGTTCATGCTCGCGCCGGTGTTCCACCCGGCGATGAAGGCGGTCATCGGCCCGCGGAAGGAACTCGGGATGCGGACGGTGTTCAACATTTTGGGGCCGCTGACCAACCCTGCCGGTGCGGACGCACAGGTCGTCGGCGTCTACGACCCCGACCTCGTCCCCGTCCTCGCCCGCGCGCTCGCGCAGATGAACGTCGAACGGGCGCTGGTCGTCCACGGGTCCGGCATGGACGAAATCGCGCTCCACGACGCGACCACCGTCGCGGAAGTCGACGGCGACACCGTGACGGAGTACACGCTGACGCCGGCGGACATGGGACTGGAGCAGGCACCCATCGAGGCCGTCGCCGGCGGTGACCCCGAGGAAAACGCCGCGGACCTGGAGGGCATCGTCACCGGGTCGGTCACGGGGCCGAAACGCGACATCATCCTCGCGAATGCGGGCGCGGCAATCTACATCGCGGGCGCTGCGGAGGACCTGTCCGCGGGCGTCGAGGCGGCACGCGAAGCCATCGACTCGGGCGCCGCCGCCGCCACGCTGGACGACCTGCGGGGTGTCTGATGGTCCGCTCGAAAATCTGTGGCGTGACGACGGAGGCGGACCTGCAAGCAGTGGCCGACGCTGGCGCCGACGCCGTCGGTATCCTCACCGAGGTGTCCGTCGACACGCCGCGCGAAGTCGCCCCCGAACGCGCCGCGGACCTCGTGGCCGCCGCGCCGCCCTTTCTCTCGACAGTCCTCGTCGCAATGCCCGAGACGGCGTCCCGCGCCGTCGAACTCGCGGGCGCCGTCACCCCCGACGCCATCCAGCTGCACGGCGACTTCGACGAGACCGACATCCGGTATATCCGGCGCGAGGCGCGCGCGGACGTTATCACGGCCGTCGACGCCGACGACCCGGACCAGGCGCGCCGATACGACGACGTCGCCGACGCCATCCTCCTCGATTCGACGACGGAGTCCGGCGCCGGCGGGACGGGCGAGACACACGACTGGCAGGCGGCCCGTGACCTCGTCGCGGACCTCTCGTCGCCGGTCGTCCTCGCGGGCGGCCTGACGCCAGCGAACGTCGCCGACGCCGTGCGGACGGTCGACCCCTACGCCGTCGACGTGTCCAGCGGCGTCGAGCAGACTGGCGGCGAGAAAGACCACGACGCAGTCCGCTCGTTCCTCCGGAACGCGGACGTGGAGGTACCGGCGTGACGCCCGACCGCGACCGAGAGGCGTTCGTCGACTGCCTCGCCGACCGCACGGACCCGGCCGTCGCCCGTCTCGCCGTCACGCTCGACGCCGACACGTCGCCGCTGTCGGCGTACGCCGCCCTCGACGACCGGAGCGACTACGGTTTCCTGCTTGAGAGCGCGGAGAAGACGCCGTCGAGCGACCCCGAGGGCGCGTTCACCGCCGACGACGAGGGTGCGGACCGCCACGCGCGCTACTCGTTCGTCGGCTACGACCCGGACGCCGTCGTCTCGGTGACGGGGACGGACGTGACCGTCGACGCGTTGGGTGGCCCGACCGGTGACCTCGTCGCTGAATCGGCGGGTCTCGACGACGCCGACGACGCGGACGTCCTCGACGCTCTCCGGACGACCCTGCCCGACTTCGAACGCGTCGGCTTCCCCGACGCGGACCGCCAGCAACTCGACGGTGGTTTGGTCGGCTTCCTCGCCTACGACGCGGTGTACGACCTCTGGTTGGACGAGGTGGGCGTCGACCGCCCCGACCCGGTCGTCCCCGACGCGGAGTTCGTCCTCACGACGCGAACGCTCACGTTCGACCACGCCGAGGACGCCATCCAACTCGTGTTCACCCCCGTCGTCGGACCGGACGCCGACCCCGGAGACGTGTACGACGACTTGGTCGCCGAGGCCCGCGACATCGAGCGAACGCTGGCCGACGCCGCCCCGCCCGAGACGGGTGGCTTCGTCCGGACGGGCGAGGAGGCCGGCCCGCGCGAGGCCTACGAGGACGCCGTGCGGACGGCGAAAGAGCACGTTCTCGACGGCGACATCTACCAGGGCGTCATCTCGCGAACGCGCGAGCTCGCCGGCGACATCGACTCGCTCGGTCTCTACGAGTCGCTGCGCTCGGTCAACCCCTCGCCGTACATGTACCACCTCCGGCACGGCGACCGCTCCATCGTGGGTGCCAGCCCCGAGACGCTGGTGTCGGTACAGGGGACGCGCGTCGTCTCGAACCCCATCGCGGGCACCTGCCCGCGCGGGACGAGTCCCGTCGAGGACCGCCGCCTCGCGGGCGAGATGCTCGCGGACGGCAAGGAACGCGCCGAGCACACGATGCTAGTCGACCTGGCGCGAAACGACGTGCGCCGCGTCTCTGACCCCGGGTCGGTCCGGGTCGAGGAGTTCATGAACGTGCTCAAATACTCCCACGTCCAGCACATCGAGTCGACGGTGACGGGGCGTCTCGCGACGGGGTCGGACCCCACCGCGGGCGGCGAGCGCACGCCGCCGTTCGACGCCTTCGACGCCACGCGCGCGACGTTCCCCGCGGGGACGCTCACCGGTGCGCCGAAGGTGCGAGCGATGGAGATAATCGACCGACTGGAGCGAGCGCCCCGCGGCGTCTACGGCGGCGGCGTCGGCTACTACTCGTGGTCCGGGGACGCGGAGTTCGCCATCGTCATCCGGACGGCAACCGTCGACCACGGCGACCCCGACCGAATCACGGTGCAGGCGGGCGCGGGCATCGTCGCCGACAGCGACCCCGCGAGCGAGTACGAGGAGACCGAACAGAAGATGGGCGGCGTCGTCGACGCCCTCGAACGCATCGAGACGACGGCGACGGAACCGGAGGCGACGCGATGAAGGTCCTCGTCGTCGACAACTTCGATTCGTTCACGTACAACCTCGTCGAGTACATCTCGGACCACCCCGACCCGCGGACGGGCGAGCAAATCAAGGTCGAGGTGCTGAAAAACACCGCGCCGCTCGACGAGGTTCGGGCCGTCGACCCCGACGCCATCGTCATCAGTCCCGGGCCGGGGCACCCGAAGAACGACCGAGACGTGGGCGTGACCACGGATGTCCTCCGAGGGGTGAGCCAGACGGTGCCGACCCTCGGCGTCTGTCTCGGCCTCGAAGCCGCCGTCTACGCCTACGGCGGGCGCGTGGGCCACGCGCCGGAACCCATCCACGGCAAGGCCTACCCCGTCGACCACGACGGCGAGGGCGTGTTCGCGGGCCTCGACCAGGGATTCCGCGCCGGGCGCTACCACTCTCTCGTAGCGACGAGCGTCCCCGACTGTTTCGAGGTGACGGCGACGACGACACACGTCACCGACGACGACGAGGTGGACCTGGTGATGGGGGTCCGCCACCGGGAGCACCCCATCGAATGCGTGCAGTTCCACCCCGAGAGCGTCCTGACCGCCGCCGGTCACGACGTCATCGACAACTTCCTGCACCGCGTCCGGACGCCGGACGAGAGGGCCTAGGTCATCCGAGGAACATGGACGCCAAGAGGAGGACGCCGACGACGAGGGCGGCAATCGTCACCAGTCGCCATGCGACTTTCAGGACGACGCGCCCGACGAGGACGACGACGCCGATGGCGACGATGGCGACGAGCAGTTGGCCGAACGGTCCACCGAGGAGGCCACCCAGCTGGAGCACCACTTGCGGCGAGAGCGACATGTCCGATTACGACTCACAGCGGGCGCATAAGTCTGTGGGCAGTACATCGCCGTTCGCTCCCGTTATCGTTATATCATAATCTGGAGAGGTAATCGAGGGGAGCCTTCGAGCCGTCGAAGGGCATGTGTCACATTATGTCACTTGACTATCGGTAGCCCGGCCGTTGGCGCGGTGACCCCACGACCACCGTTTCTACTGGATAATGGGGCGCTATCGGGCGATTTCGACACTCGAATTTCACTTTCACTCCGGTCTACATACCGTTATATGCGTCGCGCCGGGATGATTGTGCGTACCCAGGGCATCGCGCCACAGCCCGTCACACGAAGTGGACAGGAATCGGATACTTCGGCGACGAGAACCAACGCCTTTACGCTCTGATTCCGTGTATCCACGAGCGGATTGAGCCAATTGCCGGGCCGGGACCCGCAACCTTCACACCAGACATGAGTACGCACGACATCGACACCGACGAAGTGGACTTACCGATCAAACGCACAGACGGCGAGACGCTCGAAGACCGACTCACCGCCAACGCGTATCACAACATCCTGCCCGCGCGCTACCTTCGAAAGGACGCGGACGGCGACCTCATCGAGGAGCCGGAAGACCTCTTCCCGCGCGTCGCGAAGAACATCGCGCTCGCGGAGGCCGTGTTCGAGGCACGCAAGCAGGACGTCGAGATTACGGTCACCCCCGACCAGTTGAAGCCCGACCACCCCCGCCGTGACGAGCTCGCGGCCGAGGTGTTCGGTGCGGGGACCACCGTCGATGACGACGCCGAGACGACCCTCTCGGAGCACAACGTCAACAAGTTCTCCTACGAGACGGTCGTTCCGGAGCTGCCCGCGGACGTACGCGCAGTCGTCGAGGACACCCGCGAGGAGTTCGAGACGCTGATGGGCGACCTCTCTTTCATGCCCAACTCGCCCACTCTGATGAACGCGGGCGACGAACTGCAGCAGCTCTCGGCGTGTTTCGTCGACTCCCCCGAGGACGACATCGACGACATCCACCAGACCGCAAAGGAGGCCGCACAGGTCTTCCAGTCCGGCGGTGGCATGGGCTATGCCTTCTGGCGACTCCGACCCTACGGCGACCCCGTCGGCTCCACCGGCGGCATCGCCTCCGGGCCCATCACGTTCATGCGGACGTTCGACCAGATGTGCGAGACCATCGCGCAGGGCGGCGCGCGCCGCGGTGCCCAGATGGGCGTCATGCGCGTCTCCCACCCCGACGTCATCCAGTTCATCCACGCCAAGAACAAGGACGTCTCGCTGGCGCACACGCTTCGCCTCAACGACCCCGACGACTACACGCACAACAGTTTCACCGAGGCGCTCGAGGAGGCCCGCGAGCTCATCGACGACGAGGGGAAGGTGCCGAAACACCTCCGCAACGCCGTCGAGGGTCACCTCTCGAATTTCAACATCTCCGTCGGCATCACCGACGACTTCATGGACGCGCTGCAGGAGGGTGAGGAGTTCACCTTCACCAACCCCCGGACGGGCGAGCCACACATCGCCACGCCGGAGACGAAGGAGCTCTACGACATGTTCGACCTCGGCGAGTACGTCGAAGTCGGCGAGGAGCTCTCCCTGCCCGCAGAGGTAATGTGGGAGGACATCGTCGAGGGCGCCCACGAGAACGGCGAACCGGGCGTCATCTACCTCGAACGTGTGAACAAGCAGCACTCCTTCGACGTGGAGGAACACCCCGACCACCGCATCCTCGCGACCAACCCCTGTGGCGAACAGCCACTCGAGGAGTACGAGGCCTGTAACCTCGGCCACATCAACCTCTCGACGCTCGCGGACCTCGACGCGCCGGACTGGCGCGTCTGGGCCGACGAGCACGCCGACGAGTACGACACCGAGGCCGAGGCAGTCGACGCCTTCCTCGAAGACGCCATCGACTGGGATGCGTTCGACCACCGCATCGAGTACGGGACGCGCTTCCTCGAGAACGTCGTCACCATGTCGGACTTCCCGGTCGACGAAATCGAGCAGAAGGTCCGCGAGATGCGGAAAATCGGCTTGGGCGTCATGGGACTGGCGCAGCTGTACGTCCAGCTCGGCATCCGCTACGGGAGCGACACCGGGAACGAAGTCGCCGAGCAGCTGATGACCCACATCAACCACGAGTCGAAGTGGGCCTCCCACGAACTCGCCGGGGACCGCGGGACGTTCTCGGACTGGGACGACTCGAAGTACGCCGACCCGACCGAGTACCGCGAGTGGTTCGAGCACCACACCGGCCTCGATGCCGACGAGTGGGCAGACGGCTTCCCGGTCCGCAACCACAACACGACGACCATCGCCCCCACGGGCACCACGTCGATGGTCGGCAACACCACGGGTGGCTGTGAGCCGATTTACAACGTCGCCTACTACAAGAACGTCTCCGACGACGTGCAGGGCGACGAGATGCTCGTCGAGTTCGACGACTACTTCCTGCGGACGCTGGAGGCCAACGACCTCGACATCGACGCGGTCAAGAAGGAAGCCCAAGAGCAGATGGCGAACAACGAGTTCGACGGCGTCGAGGGGCTGGAGACGGTTCCGGACCCCATCGGCGAACTGTTCGTCGTCACCGGCGACCTCTCCGGGAAGCAACACGCCGCGGTCCAGTGTGCTTGTCAGGAGGGCGTCGACTCCGCCATCTCGAAGACCTGTAACTTCCCCAACTCCGCCTCGATGGAGGACATGGACGAGGTGTACCGCTACATCTACAACAACGGCGGGAAGGGCGTCACCGTCTACCGCGACGGGACGCGCTCGAAGCAGGTGCTGACGACCCGCGCTCAGAACGCCGAGTTCTCCGACGAGAGCGAGGCTGCCGAGATGCTGGTCGAACAGATGAACGAGGTGTTCGGCGGGCTGCAGGGCTTCCTCGACAACGAGGACGTCCAGGCCGCCCTCGACACCCAACTCGATGACCTGCTCGCGGCCGCGGACGGCGAGCGCGAACTCGGGACGAAGCGTCCGCGTCCGGACGTGCTCCACGGCGTCACCCAGCGCATCGACACCGGCTACGGGAAGCTCTACGTCAATATCAACGAGGACGACGCGGGACAGCCGTTCGAGCTCTTCGCCAACATCGGTAACTCCGGTGGCTTCACCGCCTCCTTCACCGAGGCGCTGGCAAAGACTATCTCGACGGCGCTTCGCTCGGGCGTCGACCCGCGCGAAATCGCCTCCGAACTGCAGGGCATCCGCTCGCCGAAGGTCGCTTGGGACAAGGGCGAACAGATCAACTCCATTCCCGACGCCATCGGGACGGCGATGCGGCGCTACCTTGATGGCGAAATCGACCAGCCCTACCCCAAACAGCAGAACCTCTCCGAACTCGAACAGGCTGAGCGAGAGGCCGCGGCAGCGGCGCCGTCCGATGACGGCACCGCGACGGCCGTCGACGACGACACCGAGGACCTCCTCGCCGCCGGCGAGAGCCCCGAGTGTCCGGAGTGTGGCTCCATGAGCCTCTACTACTCCGAAGGCTGCAAGACCTGCGAGTCTTGTGGCTGGTCCGAGTGCTGAATCGCTAACGACGCGACGTTTTCTTTTTTCGCCGGCATCGCCCGTCACATCTGTCGATAGTGTCGAGTAACCTGCCCGGACTGGCCAACGTCTGCCGTCGAAGGTTCCGATTCGGACACTTCCGGTGCGACCGGCGGAACAATGATGTCGCTGTGTATGATATATAAGGCCATGTCCGCTCAGAGTGGTCGACCCTGTCCTCACTGTGCGGCGGCGATGCACCGCCGTCACTGCAAGTACGTCTGTCCGAACCACGGGGTCGTCTACGACTGCAGCGACACGTTCTGGTGAGTATGACGGGGCGTGATGTACTCCCGGATGGCGTCCCGGGCACGACGGTCAGAGGGATGGAGGGTCACCCGTGGTGAGCGACGACGGCGTCGCCCGCGGGAAATCGATTCAGCGTCGCACGGGCAAGACGTTCCACCTCGCGACGCGACTCCTCCCCGAACGGGTTCGCCAGTCCACCTACGTCCTCTACGCGTTCTTCCGCGTCGCCGACGAGGTGGTCGACGACGCCGAGGGAGTCCCGCCCGCCGAACAGCGCGCGGAACTCGAACGGTTGCGAGCGGCGGCGTTGGGTGAAGAACCGACCGACGACCCGGTGCTCGCCGCCTTCGCCGACCTCCGCGAGACTCACGACATCCCCGACGACGACGTGAACACGTTCGTGGACGCGATGCTGACCGACGTGAGCAAGAGTCGGTACGCGACGTTCGCGGAGTTGCGGGCGTACATGGACGGGTCGGCGGCCGCCGTCGGGCGGATGATGACCGCCGTGATGGACCCCGAGGACCCCGACCGGGCGCGCCCGCACGCGACGGCGCTTGGCGAGGCCTTCCAACTCTCGAACTTCCTCCGCGACGTGCGCGAGGACATCGTCGAACGCGACCGTATCTACCTGCCGTTGGAGACGCTGTCGGCGTACGACGTCTCCGAGGCCCAGATACGGAACTTCGAGACCAGCGAGGGCTTCAAGCAGGCGATGGAGCGCGAACTCCGGCGGGCGGAGGCGCTCTATCACGAGGGCGTCGCCGGCATCGAGGCGCTCCCGGAGGACTGTCAGTTCCCGGTGTTGGTCGCCGCCGTCCTCTACGCGGACCACCATCGTCTCATCCGGGCGCGAGACTACGACGTGCTCTCGGAGACGCCACAGATTAGCACGGCTCGAAAGCTCGCGCTGGTCGCACTCACGCGCTGGCACTGGGCGTGGAATCGCGACCCAGAGACGGTCTTCCGGCGCGTGAGCGCGATTCCCGACCATCCGGACGCCACCACGCCGAATCGCGAGCGGACGCCGGGCCTCGCTCGCCGCCTCCTGCGTGGCGCGGTCGACAGCCTCCGTCGACTCACCTGAGCGGCACGTCGAAACGCGCCGTCCGGAGGAGTCCGAGTCCGAACAGGCCGCCGACGGCGGCCGCGCCCCAGTTGCCGAAGTAGACGTTGACGCCGCTCCAGAGCAGGACGAAACTCACCAAGTCGTCGAGCGCAAATTCACAGGAATCGAGTCTGGCGAGCAGCGCCGTTCGGTCGAGAACTCTGTCGAGGACGAGGACGGTCACCGTCGCCGACAGCACCCAGCCCGCGAAGTTCGAGAGGGGGACGCCGTACACCGGGCCACCGCTGGGGTAGGTCCAGAAGCCGAGCGCGACGGCACCGGGGTCGAGGACGAGGTCCATGGCGACGACGGTTGCGATGACGGCGGGGAGTCGAACGGTCGCCGACCGCGCCCGGTCGCCGAGCAACAGGAGGCAGAGCAGATAGCCGTTGCAGACGAGTGGCAGGAAGAAGACGGGGAGGCCGACGGGGACGCCCGCGATGGTGGGCCCGAGGTCGATGGCGTAGTGGAACTCGCCGTAGGGCCATCCGGTCCGCAGGCCGACGTACTCGATGAGATAGGCGTAGCCCGCGAGCGCACCGACGCCGAGAGCGGCCCGGCGGTCTATCAGGGGCCCCATCCCGACGAGGAGCGGCGAGCGCATCACGAGCGTCCCCAGCAGGATGAGAAACGGGTCGAACGCCAGCGGTGGCGGCACGACCCCCTCCGCGCTGGCGACGAGGAGGACGGCGCCGACCAGCGGGAAGACGACGGCGATGGTGACGCGGTTGTCGCGGACGAGTTCGTCGAGGCGGGTTTGCACCTCGTCGCTAGCCATGGACGAGCCTCCAGAGACCGCCCATCGTCAGGAGCGCGCCGACCACGGTGTTGACGGCGGGGAACCACCAGTAGGCACGCGCGGTATCGATGCCCGCCCACCGAACGAGCGCGACGCCGACGGGGTAGACGGCAAGCAGTGCGCCCAGCCGCGGGTCGAGCAGGCCGAACGCGAGCGCGGCGACGGTCCAGCAGGCGGCGCAGTAGGCGTAGGCACCGCGTTCTCCGAGTCGGGTCGCCGTCGTCTCGATGCCCGCCCGTCGGTCGGGGTCGATGTCGGGAATCGCGGAGAAGGTGTGCATCGCCATCGACCACGCCCAGCCGGCGGCGACGGCGAGGAGTGGGGGCTGTGCGCCCGCGACGGCGGCGTAGGCGGCGGCGCCGGGGAGGACGTACAGCCCGTTCGAGAGCGAGTCGAGCGGTGGGCGGGTCTTCAGTCGGAGCGGCGGTGCGCTGTACGCGACGCCAAGCGCGAGGAAGCCGGCGAGCCACGGCCACGCCAGCCGCGGCGTCAGCGCGGCGGGGCCGAGGAGGAGGGCCGCGCTCGCGACCACGGCGAGTGGCACGACTCGCTGGCCGCGATACCGGACCTCTCGGTCCTCCTTCTTGGGGTTCTCGGCGTCGGCGTCGGCGTCGAACACGTCGTTGACGCCATACAGAAGCACGTTCGCGGGGAGGAGGAAGTACGCGAAGAGTGCGAGCGTCGTCGGCGTGAACAGGTCGGCCGTCGAGTCGGCGGCGTAGACGACGCCCACCGCGACGGGCCCGGCGAGGTAGAGCCAGAATCGGGGGCGCGAGAGCTTCAGGAGATAGCGGAGCGTCATCGGCGCTTGCGTGCCATCGTCTCGGCCGTCAGCCGTCCGCTGATGAGACACATGGGGACGCCGATGCCCGGCGTGGTGTACGACCCCGTGAAGTAGAGGCCGTCCACCTCGTCGGAGACGTGGGGTGGGCGGAGGAGCGAGGTCTGTCGCAGGGTGTGCGCGAGGCCGAGTGCGGTCCCCTTGGTGCTGTTGTAGCGCTCGGCGAAGTCGGAGACACAGAAGGACTTCTCGAAGACGATGCGGTCGCGCAGGTCGACGCCGGTGTGGTCGGCGATGTCGTCGAGCAACAGGTCGCGGAACTGCTGGCGTCGTTCGGGGCCGTCGTCGAGGCCCGGCGCGATGGGGACGAGGGCGAACAGGTTGCTGTGGCCCTCGGGGGCGACGCTGTCGTCCGTCTTCGAGGGGACACAGAGGTAGTACGCGGGGTCCTCGGGCCACGAGGGGTCGTCGCTGAAGATGGTGTCGAAGTGGTCGTCCCAGTCGGTCGGGAGGACGAGCGTGTGGTGTTCGAGGTCTGCGACATCGCCCTCGACGCCGAGATACAGGAGATACGCGGAGGGGGCGTAGGTGCGGGAGTCCCAGTAGTCGGCGTCGTACTGGCGGTCCTCGGGGACGAGCAACTCCTGTTCGGTGTGGGCGTAGTCGGCGTTCGACACCACCTCGTCGGGGAAGAACTCGCGTCCGTCTTCGGTGCGGACCGCGAAGCCACCCTCTCGACCCCTGATCTCCGAGACGGGATGGTCGGTTCGGAAGTCGACGCCGAGTTCCTCGGCCATGGCGACCACGCCGTCGACGACGCCGCCGAGTCCGTTCTCGGGGTAGTAGACGCCGAGGTTGAAATCGACGTGGCTCATCAGGTTGTAGAGCGCGGGCGTGTTGTTCGGCGCGCCACCGAGGAAAACCAGCGAGTACTGGACGATTTGCTGGAGTTTGGGGTGGTCAAAGTAGTCCTCGACGTGGCCCTGCATCGTCCCGAGGAGGGAGAGGCCGCGCGCGTATCGGAGCACGTCGGAGTCGACGTAGTCCCGGAGGCGGGAGCGGTCCTCGTAGACGAAATGTTCCATGCCCACGTCGTAGGTGTAGGCCGCTTGGTCGAGGTAGTCGTCGAGGGCCTCGCCCGCGCCGGGTTCGTAGGACTCGAAGAGCTGGCGGTTCTCGTCGATATCGGGGACGAGGTCGACTTGGTCGCCGTCTTTGAAGAAGATGCGATAGTGGGGGTCGAGGCGTTCGAGTTCGTAGTACTGGCTCGGTGTCCGCCCGAAGTCGCCGAAGAAGTCCTCGAACACGTCGGGCATGAGATACCACGAGGGTCCCATGTCGAAGCGGAAGCCGTCGGCGTGTAATCGGCTCGCGCGCCCGCCGAGCTGTTCGTTTTTCTCCAACACAGTCACGTCGGCACCGGCGTCGGCGAGATAGCAGGCCGTCGAGAGGCCGCCGAAGCCACTGCCGACGACGACGACCGACCGACCATCGGCCGACCCTATCGCCGGGCTACCGTCCATGCCACGGCGTAGGGACGTGACCCGTATATACTGCCCGCCCGAATCGGGCTACAGCTTCCCGGTCACGACTTTCGCGGCGACGAGGACGGGGTCCCAGACGGGGCTGAACGGCGGGGCGTAGGCCAAATCGAGGCGTTCGAGTTCCGCGACGGTCAGATCCGCCTCGATGGCCGTCGCGAGCGTGTCGACGCGAATCGCGGCGCGGTCCCGGCCGGCGATGGCGCCGCCGAGGACGCGCCCGGTCGTGCAGTCGGCGACGAGGGTCACCGTCGTCTCGTCACCGCCGGGATAGTAGCCCGACCGCGACCCCGCGGTAATCGTCTCACTCACGGGGTCGAAACCCGCGTCAGCGGCCGCCGCCTCGTCGACGATACCGACCCGTCCACACTCCATCTCGAAGGCCTTCACCACCGCCGTCCCCGCCACGTCGCCGACGGGCGTGGGGTCGCCGGCAACAGTGGCGCCAACCGCTCTCCCGGCGCGGTTGGCCGTCAGTCCGAGCGGAATCCACGTCTCCTCTCCGGTTACTGCGTGTCGCGCCGTCGCCACGTCGCCCGCCGCGTGGAGGGCGGGCAGACTCGTCCGCCCATAGGCGTCGGTCCGTATCGCGCCGTTCGGGCCGCGGGCGACGCCCGTCCCGTCGAGGACGGCGGTGTTCGGGCGAACGCCGACGCCGAGGACTGCGAGTTCGATGGGGAAACGCTCGCCGTCGGCGACGATTGCTTTGATTCGCTCGTCGCCGACGAGGCGGTCGACCGTCGCGTCGGTGTGGACGGTCACACCCCGTTCGGCGAGGTGTGGTTCCACTCGCTCGGCGACGGCCGCACCGAACGGTTGGAGGACGTGCCCCGAGCGCTGGAAGAGGTGGACCGCCACGCCGCGGGCGGTCAGCGCCTCGGCCATCTCGACACCGACGTAGCCGCCGCCGACGATGGCCGCTCGCGTCGGCGGGTCGAGCGCCGCGTTGTGACTCACGCGGGCCTCGTCGACGGGGCCGTCGCCGAGGCGGGCGGGGTCGTAGGCGTCGGGCGGGGAAAGGTACGCGTCGAGTGCGGCGGCGCTGTCGAGGCCGTGAATCGTGAAGACGCCGTCGAGCGACGCATCGAAGTCGCCGGTTGTCGCCCGCGCGCCCGTCGCCACCAGCAACTCGCTGTAGGGCTGGTCGAATCGCTCGTCGCCGGCGTCGACGGTAACGGTCCGGGCCTCGGGGTCGACGGCCACCACCTCGTGTCCGCGGCGCAGGTCGATGCCTCGCTCGGCGATGTCGCTCGGCGAGAGCGAGAGGAGGTCGGTCAGTCGGTCGACCGACCCCTCGACGAAGTAGGGGAGGCCACAGTGGGCGTAGGACACCCACTGGCCGCGTTCGAAGACGACGACGTCGCGGTCGGTTTCGCGTCGGAACTTGCTCGCCGCGCTCAGGCCGGCGGCGTCGCCGCCGACGACGACGAACGGGTCGCGCTCCATACGGGTGCTTCGCGGACGAGCGACAAAAGCGTGTATCGCGTCACGCCTCTCGATACAGGAGGTAGCCGAGGAGGACGGCGAGTGCCGTCTCGGAGACGAGCGAGAGCGTCTCGGCCGGCCCGGCGACGACGTGGGCGCCCAGATACGCGAGCGTCGAGCCGTGGTGGTGGGTACCCGGCCCGACGACGAACAGCGGACGGTGACCGCTCGCGTGCCACGCGAAGTAGCCGACGACGTACACGACCATCAGCGCGATGCCGCCGAGATAGAGCGGCCGGCGGTCGGCGCCCGCGATGGCGGCGACGAGGCCGCCGACGATGGCGGCACCCGAGACGACGAAGAGCGGCCAGCGCAGGTCTGGAGGCAGGAGGACCCCCCCGCTCAGATACGTCAGCCAGTTACTGACGCCGAGGGCGAGATGGATTACGGCCACGAGGACCGCCAGATGTGCCGCGACGACGTGGACCGGGTCGAACGAGCGGAGGTTCATCCCCCGAGAGACGGAGCGGCACGCGGAAAATAGCCTCGGTTCGCTTTGCTCAGAAGCGCCCGCGACGGCGGAACAGGCGCGTGAGGAACTGTTCGATGGGCCCGGCCGTCGTCGGTGCCGAGACGCCGGGGAGGTAGTAGTCGCGGTCGGACGAACTGTCGTTCGCAGACGAGTTGCTCATGTACTCACACCTCAGTACCAGACCAGATTAAAAATTCCGAAGTAAAGTTCGCGAACACCCAACTGAAAACCATTATAGACAAACGTTCACACGGTTCGTGGCCGGGAGTCCAGAAATCGAACGTATTATTAATTGCTGGCGGTTGGTTGTTAATATGAGACGAATATCGGTCGTCGGTGGTGTCGCCGTCGGTGCCTTGGTCGCTCTCTCTGCACTCGCGGCGTCCGCCGGCACGTGGAAACTGCTCGGTATCTCGTGGGTCGCCTTTCTCGCTATGGCCCTTGGCATCCCCCTCGGGCGGCGGTCGTGGGGCGGACGCTCGTGGGCGCTCGTGTGGGGGTACGGACTCGCCGCCGGTGCGATGGTGACGAGCGCCGCCGTCTTTCTCGTCCCGCAGGCCATCGGCCATCACACCACCTTCGGCGGGTTCGGCATCGCCCTCGGGTTGCTGATCGGTTTCGCCGGCCACACCATCGGCCACCGACTGGCACACTATGACCTCCCACTCGACCGGACTGCCGCGGCGCTCACGGCCCACTCGCTCTCTGCGGGCGTCATCATCGGCATCGTCTACGGAAACATGCCCGAACTCGGGCCGGTCCTCGGCCTCGCTATCGTCTCGCACAAGGGCCCGGCGGGGTACGCGGCGGCCCGCCGACTCGCGGCCAACGACCGCGACCCGACGCTCTTGCTCCTGCCAGCCGCTGGCGTCGGCATCGCGGCCATCGTCTCCAGTCTGATTCAACTCCCGGCCGTCCCCGCGCTTCGCGGTGTCGTCTTCGGCTTCGCGGCCGGGCTGTTCCTCCACGTCGCCATGGACTTCCTCCCGCGGTGTGAAATCGGGAGCGACGTCCACGAACTCCTCACCGTCTCGGGTGACGCGCACGAACTGCTGGACCAACTTCGTGTCCACGCCGTCCTCAGTACGGGACTGGGGGGCGTCGCCGTCTTCCTCGCTTGGCTTCTCGTCAGCTAGCCGTACAGCCGTCGGAGCTGGTACGAGATGCCGACACCGGCCGCCAGCACCACGATGAGGTTGAACGCGGCTTGGAACAGCGACCGGTACTCGTTGGTGATCCACGTCGTGATGACGTTCGAGACGCTGAAATACAGGCGAATCACGGCGACGAACGCGAGCAAGCCGAGAACCAACAGGATGGCGTAGTTGGCGTAGCGCCGGACGTCGTTACCGGTGCTAGTCTCTGCCGTCGGTTCGGTCTGCTCGGACTCGCTCTCTTGGGTACTGGATTCACTCATTGGTCTGCCTCCGGACGAGTAGGGCGGCGGCCAGAAGCGCCACGACGGCGACGACGACGCCGAAGCCGGGGCCGCCACCGGAAGTCGCCATCTCCGTCTCTTCGGGTCGCGGTCGGTCCGCCCCGCTCCCGCCGCTGAAGTCACTCACGCGCAGTTCCACGTCGCGTTGGGTCTCGTTGACGCTGATGGTCTCCGTGGGGTCGAGGTTCGCCGCGCCCCGAGCGCTGTCGATGACGACGCCGTCCTTCCAGAGAACCACGTCGATGTAGTAGTTGTAGCCGTCGGGCACGGTCAGCTGCGTCGAGACGGTTTCCGTGCGTCCGGGCCGGATGGACCCCACCGCCACGTCCGCGCGGTTGGCGACGATGTTCGAGTCGGCCTGTCGCAGCGTCACCGTCACGCGGAGGTTCTCCGGTTGGTCGTCGCCCGTGTTCGTCAGCGCCATCTGCAGGTCGAGCGTCGTCCGATTCCCGCTGGTCTCGGCGATGGAGAACGCCACCGGCGGGAGGGCGTCGGCGCTGGCGAACTGCACGTCGCTCTGGGCGTAGGATGGCTGGAGCGCCTCCAACCCTTGGAGTTCGCGCTGTCCGCTGTCGACTCGCTGTCCGTCGCGGTAGACGACCGCCTGAATTCGGTAGCCGCCTTCGCGTTCGACGGTCAGGTTCGTCGGCACCGCCGTCTCGCGCTCCTCGGTCAGGTCGCCGACATCGACGGTCCGGGTGGTCGCGACCAGCCCCGATTCCGCGTCGATGGCCTGCACGCGGAGACTCACGTTCCGCGTCGGCGGCCCACGGTGTGACAACTGGGTGTCGACGCGGAGCGTGACCGTATCACCGGTCACCTCGCCCGACGAGATGTCCATTCCCGCGATGTCGACCGGGCCGGGTCGGACCGGGCGGTCCTCACTGGGATTGGCGAGGGCCCCGGGCGCGACGACGGCGCCGACGACGGCGAGGAGGGCCACGACCGCCGCACCCGCGGCAAGCGTTGTTTCACGGCGCATACCCGTGGCAAGTCGTGGCCCCGGCAAAGCCTTTGGGGAGGGTCAAACGGGGGTTGTGCCATCGCGCTCGGCCTAGTCGCCGAGGGCGTCGTCGAGGAAGGCGAGTTGGTGGGCGACCGACGCCTCGAACGCCCGGTCGAGGGGGTCGACGTGCCCGACCGGCAGGCGGACGTACGTCGAGCGGTCGATTCGGTCTGCCGCCGCGGTGACGGCGTCGGGCGGTGCGACGTCGTCGTCGTCGGCGGCTAGCAGGAGTGTCGGACTGCTCACGTCGGCGGCGTCGGCGAGCGGTCGGTAACGGAGCAAGGCGAGAAGCGACCGCGCCGGCGTCTGATTCCGCCAGTCGCTCGTCCGCGGCACGCAGTCGAGATATGCGTCGCCGGTCGGGCGCGGCAGGAGGCCGAACTCGTCGCGCCCGCCGACGACGGGAACGGTGTGCGACCGACCGACGGCGGTTGCGAGGCGGTCACGCACGCCGGCGCAAGTCGCTCGTGCCAGATAGCGGGGCGAGCGAGCGCGGGCGAACGCCCGTCCGTCGAGGAACGGCGCGACGGCGACGACGGTGTCGACGCGGCGGTTCGCGGCGACGCGAATCGCGTGTCCGCCGCCCAGTCCGTAGCCCCAGAGCGCGACGCGGCGTCGCTCGCCGTCGAGTCGGGCGACGCGGTCGATTGCCGCCTGCAAGTCGGCCACCTGTGCCGCGGGGTCGACGAAGTGGTGCGTTTCGCCGCCGAACCATCCCACAGGGTCGGCGTCGTCGCTCTCGCCGAAGCCTCGGTAATCGAAGACGAAGGCGGCGTAGCCCGCCTGTGCGAATCGCTCGGCGTACGCCGAGTAGCCGAACGTCTGCTCGGCGGCGATGTCGGGAGCGCAGACGACGACCGGCGGCGTCGCCGGTCGGTCCGGGAGATAGAGTCGACCGCGACACTGCGTCCCCTCGCTCTCGAAACTGAGCGTCCGCGTCGCGACGTCGAAGCGACGGCGTGAGTGTGTCGCGGTCACCGACCTGTCACTCCAGGTCTTCCTCGAGAGTTTCGAGGACGCGCGTGGAGAACTCGGTTTCGGAGATTCGGTACTCGCGAAGCCCCTCGAACCACTCGGCTTTCGCGTGCCACGTGTTCAGCACCTCGTCCTCGAACCGAAGCACGGTCGCCTCGACGCGCGTCGCTTCCCAATCGTCGTCCTCCTCCATGTCGAGGAAGGCGTTCAGCACTTTGCCCATCTCCATGTGGTTGACTTCGTCGCCCGGATAGGCCGTAATGTACGACAGTTCGACGGGGTCGACTTCGTCGACGTCGTGAACGTCGACGCCGAAGTTCCGGAGTTCCTCTTCGAGTTCGGATTCGTCCATAGACGTAGTTGGACCTCGGCAGGCAAAACCCTTGCCGGATAGGTTGCGTGCGCCGCTACGGGCGGCAAAAATGGTGGGGTGACCGTCAGTTCGTCGTCGGCTTCGGCCCGAGGCCGCCTCCGTCGATCATCGGGACCGCCGCCGTCGATTCGGACTCCGCCTCCGGTTCCGGCTTGTCGCGCCGGCCGTCGGTCGTCGGCCCGTTTCCGGAACGCGGCTGCAGCGGGATGACCGGGTCGATGGTTATCGTCGAACGGTTCTTCGGTGTCGTGCGTCGGGACGTGCTCATTGGGGTGTGTCGTATGCTGCGTCGGTGGTCGAACGGCGTTGCGTCATCGAACCACGGTCAGCATACGAGTACGACGCGTTGCATCGTATATTCTCCATAGCGCCCATCCATAATAAACCTTCATGATTGTTGGTGCGGGTGATGGCACGCCGCACAGTCCCTCCGGTATCTTGAACACGCTCCCCACTCTCCATCCATCGAAGCGTGCTCTCGTCTGGTTCGTCACTTTCGACGGTCGCTCTCGTTGCCGACGTGGCGTCGCTCTCGGTGACCGCGGACGCCCTCTTCGTCTTCGGCGTCGTCGCGCTCGCGCTCGTCCTGTTCGTGACGGAATTCCTGCCCATCGACGTGACTGCCATCTTCCTGATGGTGCTGTTGATGGTGTTCGGGAGCGACGGCGTCGTGAACCTTTCTCAAATTTCGGCGACCGAAGGCGTCTCCGGGTTCTCGAACCCCGCGACCATCACCGTCCTCGCGATGCTCATCCTGAGTTCGGGCATCAGTCGCACCGGCCTCGTCCAGATACTCGGCCGCAAGATGACCGCCTTCGCCGGGACGAATCGCGACCGACAGCTGCTCGCCACCATCGGCGTCGCCGGCCCCGTCTCCGGGTTCATCAACAACACGCCCGTCGTCGCCATCCTCGTCCCCGTCATCACCGACCTCGCGCACGCGGGCAAGACCTCTCCCTCGAAACTCCTCCTCCCGCTCTCGTACGCCTCCATGTTCGGCGGGATGCTCACCCTCATCGGCACCTCGACGAACATCCTCGCCAGCGACGTGTCGGCGCGACTGCTCGGCCACCCCTTCTCCATGTTCGAGTTCACGTCGCTCGGTGTCATCGTCCTCATCGCCGGGAGCCTCTATCTCATGACTATCGGCCACCGCCTCATCCCCGAGCGCGTCCCCGTCGACGAAGACTACGTCACGGAGTACGCCATCGAGGAGTATCTGACCGAAGTGGTCGTCGAACCCGACTCACCGCTCGTCGGTCAGACGGTCGGCACCGCCATCGACAGCGTGGAGTTCGACGCCGACATCCTCCAAATCGTCCGCGACGGCGAGGAGTACATCGAACCGCTCGCGCAGATGACCATCCACGAGGGCGACCTACTTCGCCTCCGCGCCGACCGCGACACTGTCAGCCAACTAGCTGACCGCGACACGCTCACGCTCACCGGCAGTCCGCCACAGACCGAGGCGGAACTCGAACCCGAGACCGAGTCCGCCCAGACGCTGGTCGAAGTCGTCATCCCGCGTGGCTCCTTCCTCGCCGGCAAGTCCCTCGCGAGTTCCACGTTCCGCCAGCGCTACGACGCGAACGTCCTCGCCTTCCGGAGTCGGGGCGAGACCGTTCGCGACCACATGGACCGCCGCACGATTCGCGCGGGCGACACGCTCCTCATCCAGGCGCCGCCCGACAGCATCGACCGCCTCTCCGACAACGAGGACTTCATCGTCGCCCACGAACCCGACGAACCCCACTACCGAACCGAGAAGATTCCCCACGCCATCGCCATCATGGCCGGCGTCATCGGCATCGCCGCCGCACCGTGGGCCACCATCGGCTCCGCGCTCGCGGGCGTCACCGGTGTCGCTGCCTTCCAGTCGCTCGCGGCGCTCTCGCTTCCCATCCTCGTCACCGCCCTCGCGGGCGTCGTCGCCATGGTCGCCACGGGCGTCCTCGACCCGACCGAAATCTACGACGCCGTCGAGTGGGACGTCATCTTCCTCCTCGCTGGCGTCATTCCGCTCGGCATGGCGCTCGAACAGACCGGCGGCGCCGATATCCTCGGCACCCTCGTCGCCATGACTGGGCTCGTCCTCCCGCCCATCGGCGTCCTCTGGGTGTTCTACCTTGCGACGGGAATCATCACCGGCGTTATCTCGAACAACGCGAGCGTCGTGTTGATGCTCCCCGTCGCCGTCGAAGCGGCGACCCAGATAGGGGCCGACCCGTTCTCGTTCGTCCTCGCCGTCACCTTCGCGGCGTCGACAGCCTTCATTACGCCCGTCGGCTACCAGACCAACCTCTTCGTCTACGGCCCCGGCGGCTACAAGTTCTCGGACTACCTCCGCGTCGGCGGCCCCCTCCAACTCTTCCTGTCGTTCGTCACCGTCGCCGGCATCGTCGTGATTTGGGGCGTATAGCCCATCCTCTCCGAGTGCTACCAGTCGTCGAATCGATGGGACGAAACCGATGATGGGTCGGGCAGCGACGAGCGTAACACTCAACCGATACGAAGAGGGGGTTCGGTTCGAGCCGACGCGTTCGCCGTCGCTGTCGACGTTGACGTTTCCTCACTCGTCGAATCGTTGGTGGATGTCTGAGTTGTGGTGGTGGTCGGCGTTGCCGTCGCTGTCGCTGTTTCTTCACCTGCCGAATCGTTGGTAGATGCTTGAGTCGTGGTGGTGGTCGGCGTTGCCGTTGCTGTTACTTCATCTGCCGAATCGTTGGTGGGAACTTGAGTCGTGTTGGTAGCTGGTGTCTCGGTCGCTGTTTCCTCACTTGCCGAACCGTTAGTGGGTGCTTGGGTCGTGTTGGTAGTCGATTCCGGTCGTGGGTGGGAGCCGTTTTTAGGGGCAACGGTCAGTGAGACCATCGGGAAGGGTTGATGCTGGATTCGTACGCTATCCGCATTAGGTGGTATCGGACTGTTCGTACGATTGATGTTATGCTTGTTCTTGATTTGGAGCGACCTCTCATCGATGACTTTCGTTGAGTTCGTTTCGTTGAGATACTGTAGCGTTAATTCTCCGGCAGGACTCTCGCCTGTCACCTGGACCGTTTGTCCATCGTCGCTGAAAGAAATTCCAACATCGTGACTCCAAGGAACCTCAGCTGCTCCCGGAAGTGCCGGGCCGCCCAGTGGATTGAACAACAGTGATGCGACGATGAGATACAACACGACGACCAGCACCGCTATCGCGACATCGTACGCCACGTCGGGCGTGGGCGTCGGAAGCAACGTCTCGTCGTCGTCCGACGACTCGGACTCGGGGTTCATCAGCGCCTGCGTTTGCCCGAGTGGTTCTAACCCCGTGTATGGCCCCTTTTCGACGATTAAATCGTATTTTTCCATGGGCCCGCCGTGGGTGCTGTCACCTTCGGTGATTGCGAACTCTGCCCCCGCCCGGGCGTCCGAAAGGTCGCTTATCAACTTGAACGCCTTCTCGTACGAGGTGACGCCGAAGCGGAGACGCTCACCGACGGACAGGAGTTTCCGAGCTCGTGTCAGTTGGTGTTTCCTCCCTACTGGTCCGGGGTCGTCCGTATCGAGGTTGCTCAAGATGTTCTCCCCCGATTCGGTGCGCTCGATTTCCAACCCGTGCTCTCGTTCGGCAGTCTCGATGACCGACTCCCGGAACTCCTTGAGGAGTGCTCGATTGCTGGATGTGGTGTACGTCGCGTAATACTGTTCCATCCGCCCGCTCGAACTCTCGTACGCCCGGAAGTACGTCGACATCTCGTAGGGCTGGGTGTACGAGATGGTGAACACGACGCCGTACCGGCTCATATTGCGAATCTTTTCGTTTCGGTCGCCGTTCGGGTCGTCCAGCGGATAGCCGCGGGAATCGTACAGTGTGATTTCGCTCATCCGTGTTCACCCAGTCGTTCGAGGAGCTCGTCGAAGCCGACCGTCGCCACGGAGCCACTGTTTCGCATCGGGACTCGTTCCCCGTCGTCGTTGATTCGTGTCTGGTAGAACACCGGATGGATTTCGCTGCCGGCTGACTGTGCGACCAGCGAGTGGATGGTCTGGTTCGCGTTGAGTCGGTCGTTGACGAACTGCTTGAAGTCCTCGTAATACTGTTCGGCGTTCAACCCCTTTTCGTCGCGGAAGCGCTCGGCCAGAACGTCCGCCTTGCTCGCGACGAGGATGACGTCTTTGTCGTCGGCAGCCTGCAAGATGTCGAAGTACGGCTCGATGTCGAGTGATTCGTCGTTCACGTAGCGCTCACAGTCGATCAGGAGAATCAGAGTGTCTGCCCGCTCGACCGATTCGTGGACCCGGGAGAGCGTCGTCGGCATCTCCGATTTGTTCATGGTTCCGAGCATCGCCTCGGGTATCTCTTCGAGCCATTCACCTGCGTAGTCGATACCCGAAAACTGGATATTCATCGGGAAGACCGACCCGTAGACGTACTGGAAGTCGAGCGATTCGAGTTCCTGCGTACGTGTCGCACTGATGAACCAGCCTTCCTGCTGGCGGTCGAGTTGCCCGACCAAGTTCATCAGGTCTTGGCTGGGGTTCAGCGGCGTCGCTGCCTCTTCGTTACCGCTGTACCGTTCTAGTGCTTCGAGGTAGGCACCGACCAGCAGGAGGCTCTTCCCCGACGCCTTCGGACCGAGGACGAGGAAATCCTTCTGAGCGTCGTACTGGACGAATCGCTTCGTGACGACGATGAATCCGGCCACGAGAGCGGCGTTGAACGAAATCTGTTGTGCGCCGCCGTAGATGCCGAACGAGCGTGTGGCGTTTGCCAGTCTGAACTGCCCCTCCGGTGTGACTTCGAACGGAATCGGATAGGTGAGGTGGTATTCGAGGAAGCCGACGACCACCATGATAGTCAACATGTAAAACACCAATTTCGACGCCCGACGCAACTCGAGAGATTGCGTATTGCGAGACGACAGTAACTCTCGACCACCACCGACGGCGAGGATGGATAGCAGTCCCAACACCAACCAGAGGACTGTCTCGCCGAAATCGATGTTCGGGAGCAGCAGTCCCTGCGTAGACAACAACACGATGCCGATGATGCTCCCACCGAACAACAGCACTCCCTGGAGTCGTTTCTTGGTGTCGTAGATCATCAAGAAGAGCGCGCCGAAGAATAGACCCATGATGAACGACGTCACCGCACCCAACCCGAAGCCGAACGTGTCGAGGGTGTAGAACAGGCGCCGTGAGAGCCCGGCCCGTTGCCACGCTTCGCCGAGCATCGGGGTGAGGAGGGCCGCGAAGACGACGATAGCGAGGAGATACGCGACTAATTGGACCTTCTCGCGATTCTCTTGAATCGTGTCGGTGAACCCCGCCATGTTACTCGGAGTCTGGCGAATCGTCACCCGACTGCTCGGTCACGTCGCCGCCGTCACGGCCGAGTGGCGCCTCGCCCGACCGTTCGGTGGCCGAGTCCCCCGTTCCGTCTCCCCCACCGTCCTCCTCGTTCCACCAGACGCGCTCGCTGTACTGGTCGAGGAGGTTGTCGACGATGGCGTCCTCGTCTTGGAGGAAGAATTCGACGTCGTCGGCCGATTCGATGTTGAGCGTATCGGTCCGACGAACGTAGTTTCCGTCGTCCAGACCGAGACTGTGATGAACGCGGATATCGACGTCAGGGTTACTGGCCCACTCCTCGTAGCCGCTGGCGTATCCGTCGGCCTGGATTACCTTCCGGATGTTGTCGAGGAAGACGCCGTCGATGAACACGCCGAGGCCGATATCCCAGTCGCCACCGATGGGCGGGTTCCAGGCGCTGTATCGCTGTTTCGTTGGGTTCCCCTCTAAGTCGAACGCCTCCCGATACGTCGATTTCAGGTCTATCGTCTCCCCGTCGATGTTTTCGACTGCGGGGGTCATGAGCGCGACTCGAACGCGAAGGTCGCTGTATCGCCGCCCCTGGTAACTCAGTTTCCGACGCTGGAGTCCCGTGTACTTCCGGTCGAGTGTATTCTTCGCGAGCTCTTCGAGGCTCTCACGCATCCGATTTCGCTCGTGTGGGTCCGCGAAGATATCCGTCTCGGCGAGCGTCTCGCTCCCCGTCGCCTGAAGTACGTCGTCTGGCTGGATGTTCTTGATGAAGACGTAATCTTCCGATTCGACCGCGACGGAGTCGCCGGTGTCGTCGTCGAAGGTGGCGAGTGACTCCCGGAAATCGACGTCGTTCTGCTCGAACGTCCGTCGATGAGCGTTGACTGCCTCGAAAAGGTCTATCGTCTCCTCGTACAGCTCTATCTCGACACTCAACTCTTCGATCCGAGCCTCCAAGTTCTCGCGTCTGGCTTCCAAGTCGTCCGTCTCGACGAGTTCCCGTTCGAACGCGCGGCGGACGATGCCCCGACACGCCTCACGGTCGACAGTTTCGGTATCGAGTTCAGACTCTAGGTCTGCGATATCCCCTTCGTTTGCCTCGTCGTCGAGCTCGTCCCGAAGTGCCCGAACGATAGCGCTACGGAGGTCACCAGCCTGCTGTTCGACGCTTCGGACGACGGCGTCTGCATCGTACGCTATTTCGACACGGAACTCGTCGGGTGGCCCGACCGAGAACACTTCGGCGTCGTCGAGGCGGTTCGTCGCCATCCGAAAGGCCTTCTGCGCGTCCTGTTTCTCTTCCGCGGTCGACGACTCCCAAGGCGTGAGCGACTCCAGCGTGCCCTCCTCTTGTTGCATCGTGAGGAATGCCTTCTTTGCCTCGGGGAGTTCGTTGAGTGACTGATTGATGGCCCGCTTGTCCGACTCGACAGAGACGCCCATCTGTTGGAGCGTCCCTTCCAGTTGGTTCAACGCCTGATTTACCTCACCCCGTCCGACGTTGTCGACCTCGCTTTTAGTATTGGCATTGACGATTTCGCTCATGTAGCCTGCGAGCGCCGAGTGTAATGCCGCGAGGTCGTTCTCGACGGCCTCCACGTCGAGGGTCTGGAGTCGTTCCAAATCCTCTTCGACGGTCCGTTCCCACTTCGAGATACTGGCCTTGATCTCCTCTTCTTGATCGTCGCGGACCTTCTCGAGTTCGGCTTCCGTCTCTGCGAGGTCGTCTTCTAAGCGCTCCAGTTTCTCGACTGAATCGTCGAGTTGAGACTGCAAGCGCTGGATTATCCCTCCGGCACTCGTTCCAACGTCCTCCGTCCCGAGGAGGTACTCGATGGTCCGCTGAATTCGACTCGTATCGATGGTCGTCTTCTGCTCTAACAGTCGCTTTCGACGCACGAGCAGTTCGAGTTCCTGACTGAGCACCTCGACTAGCCGTGCGTCGACACTGTCTTTGAACGTTACCTGTTGGTTGGGTTCTGCGACCCCTGCACGAAGCGACCCACCGATGACGTCGATCTGTTCTCCGATGTTGTCACCCTCGTTTTTCGCGTCAGAGAGTATCTCTTGGAAGATGCCGACCGACTTGTATTCGAGTTCGTCGAAGAGTGCGGATTCGAGAAGGGATTCGAAGGTATCTAGTCGCTCCGAGAGGTCGTTCTCGTCCTCGTCACGAAGCCCGCCTTCGACCTCGTCGAACTGAGTGTCAAGAGCTTCACCTCTTCATATATCTCTTGTTCGGCATCCATCGCAGCCTCCTTCGTGTCGAGGAGCTCTTGGAACGTGCCGCGTGCTTCCTGTACGGCGTCGATGTTGTAGCGGAGAATCTGGGGGATACCGATGGTGAACGGCGCAAACTGAGGTGAGCCGCTGAACACGTCCTCCATCCCCTGTGTGTTGTAGTAGCCGGCAATCAGATAGACGGCGGCCTCGTCGAACTGTTCGAGCAGTTCGTCTGATTCGACCCGATTGCCTCGCTTGCCATCGAAACCCGTCGGATCGATTGGCATGAGAATCCGGTCCTTGAACAGTTGATCGTCTTCGAGGCTGAGACGTTCGAGTTCCGAGAGTGCAGCGAAGGCGTTCGCGCTCTCACGCAGTCCCTCCGTGTGGTTCGGCAACACGCCGAAGAGCGTGATATCCGCAGTCGGCATCTTCTCTGCCAACTCTGTCGCGACATCTGTGAACAGGCCCGACCCCGTCCCGCCACCGAGGCCGCCGATAATCGCTACCTCTCCCTTGCTCGGGATGTCGATCAGCGTCGCCAGTTCGTCGTCTTCGGCGTACGACTTGTAGTACATCGCCTTCCCCAAGCCACGCTTTCTCACGGCCCCCTTGGCGAAATTGAGGTTCTCCTCGATGTGGTCCTCCTTTATCCACCAGTTCTTCTCCTCGATACCATTACCGGCGGCGATGCGAGGGACCACGTCCTCGCCCGTGAGGTCGATTCGGCTGTTCAGCATGATGTTTTCGGTGATTAACTTGTACCGAATATCGATATCACCGACGCGTCCTTGATTCGTATCTCGAAGGTCCGCCTTGAGTTCGTCCCGGCGTTGCCGAATCGCCTCGATACGGTCGAGGTCGTCGTCGCGTTCCTCTTCGGCCGTGTCTAGAAACGTGATGGTGAGCTGTTTCGGGTCTCGACGTGGCCGTAGTATTTCCTCGAGTATCCAGTCGGACTCGAGTAGTTCCATGCCGATGTCTTTCCCCGCCCCCCCGATGGTAAAGATCCGGTCCGGCAAGCTCATCGTGCGTGGGCATCCTCATCGTGTTATTTTAAAAATGTTGTCCAAGGGGAACATTTGCTTGGTTGACCAGTCTCGCCGACAGGTATCACGTTTGACGAGACACGGGTCAGGTGGCGCACGCTCCAGACGGGAGAGGCCTAGCAGAACCGATAGCCGAGCGTGGCCGATTCCAGCCGAGCTGTCACGTCGTCGACCGATTCGAACTGTCGTTGCCCCGACGGTGTCTGCCAGCTCAGTATCTTCAGGCGTGCAGCCGTTTCGTCGTCGACGTCTGCCGTCCTCGAAAGTTCCTCGACCGATAACCCCCGAAGGTCGGTCGGCGTCTCGTAGCCCGCATCGCGAAGGGAATCGATGGTCTCTGTGTCGATATTTGGAATCTCGTCGAAGGTGTCGATTTCGTCGAGTGTCTCGTCCGTCGAGACGTCGACGGACAGTTCCAATTGCTCGATTCCGTCCTCGTCGAGCAGTTCTATCGCCCGTTCGTACCGACCACGGGCCTGACGGAACCGGACCCGAGCGACCGTTAGCTGGTCGTTCGCGAACGCGACGATTGCGTTTTCCATGTCTTCCTCCGCAGCGGCGAGCAACTCTTCGACGTCGTCGAGTGTCTGACGAATCGAGTCGATATCCAGAAGCGCGGCCTTGGCTGTCTCGAGCTCGTCACGAAGCTCCTCCGTCCGGTCGGCGTCAGCGATAGGCAGCGCTCGGTCGAAGGTTTCGACAGCGTCTTCCAACTGTGTTGCGGCGCGACCGTACTCGCCCCGTTCCTTGGCCCGCTGTCCCTCATCCAATGCTGCCGTCGCTTCCCCGACGAGTTCGTCGATATCCGTGGTTTCGGCAATATCGCTATCGTCTCCGGTTTTGCCCCGATTCGTATCGCGGTTGCGCGACTCCCTGGTAACACCGGCAGCATCGGAATCGGACGTGGCTCGAAGCCCGAGGTACCCCGCCAGCAGAATCGACCCGATGACGGCGCTTCCAATCCCCCTGACAATCATGCGGTTCTGCCTGACCGGAGACCCCTGTGAACCCTCGGTGACTGGCCCCGATGTCGTGACGTCGGCTTCCGTCGTTATCGCTGGGGTCGCGGTCTGTGTCGGGTCATCCTCCGATTGGCTGCCCGAAGCGGACGCCGTTTCGGTCGGCGTTCGAGTCGCGGCCCCAGACGAATTAGTCTGGGGGGCGGGTGTCTCATCCCCGACGACCGCGTACAGCGTCCCGTTTTCGCCGCCAGCGTACACGACACCGTTCGAAACCGAGAGCGAAGGATGGGTCGACGGACCGAGTCTGTGTGACCAATGCTGAGCACTCGTGGCCGGGTCGAGGGAACGGATGCCATCACTAACTCCGACACAGAGGACGCCGTCGGACACGGTCGGCGAGTAACATCGAGCACCGGCGTTGAATTGGTACTGCTCGGCGCCCGTTCGTGGGTCGAGGGCGTACAGTGTGCCGTCGCTCCCGGGGACTGCCAGTATCGACTCCGTCACAGCCACGTTTGCTGGTGCTCGAATCGGGATGTCCTTCGACCACTGTCGCTCCCCGGATTGTGTCGAGAGGGCAAGCACCTGGTCGGTCGTACTCGTGAGATACAGCATCCCGTCGGCAACGACGGGTGCTGAATCGAAGTTCCCCTCGACTCGGGTCTGCCAGCGTGGTCTGCCCTCCTCGGCGTCGAGTGCGAACACAGTACCAGGTTCGTTCACGCCGTAAACAGTGCCGTCGACGACTGCTACCGACCCGTAAATCGGGTCGTTCGTCGTGAACGTCCACCGTATCTCCCCGGTTTCGGCATCGAGGGCGTACACTTCTCCATTCCGTCCCCCAACGTAGACGGAATCACCAGCGGGTGTCGGGGAAGCGTGCACCGGCAGTCCGAGTGATACTCGCCATTGCTCGCTGCCCTGGTCGGTCGACAGAGCGTAGACCGCCGCGTCGGTAGAACTGACATAGACCGTTCCGTCGGCGACAGCTGGGGTCGAACGGATGCTATTCCCCGTCTGGAACCGCCAGCGACGTTCACCCGTCGCCGTATCGACCGCATAGACGAAGTTGCTACTACTGCCGATGTACGCCGTTCCGTCGACGACGGTGGCCGCCGAAAGTAGTTCAGACGTCCCATCGACGTCGAATTGCCATCGTTCCTGTATCGACTGCATCGGAACGACACTCGACCCAGTTCCCGTGTTGGCAGTGTCACCACGGTACATCGGCCAGCCGGTGGTCGCTGACGATTGGGCATCAACAGATGCCGAGGCAACCCCGGCGGTCGCAGCCGAAATCGCCCCGAATCGAGCGAGAAATTGCCGCCGAGCGAGCCGAGTGTTCTCAGTAGCGTCCATCGATTTTCCTCCCGTTTTCGCCCACACTCGGCGTCACTTCACACGCGGCGTCGCTAATACGAGATATCGCCGACCCGTTCGGAGAGCAGCCCCCCATGTCCAAAGGTAAAATCACATACAGGTGATAAATGCTTGTGTCGGTGAACGCGATGAGATTCGAGCGTACGACTACCGCCCCGCCTCCGCGGCGTCGACGACTCGCTCGACGCGTTCGACCGACACCGGAGTGCCGGCTTCGCCGCCCTCCTCGAACGCGCTGCCGACGATGACGCCGTCGGCAATCGAGAGCGTCTCTGCGACTGTCTCGGCGGTCACGCCGCTCCCGACGAACACCGGCACGTCGAGGCCGAGTGCGTCGCGTTCGTCCACCGCCGCCCGGACGGCCTCGTGGTCGGTCGACTGTCCCGTCCCAGTGCCACTCACCACGATTCCGTCGGCGAGGCCGCGTTCGACGGCGTCGCCGAGCATCGACGTCTCCGCCCCCAGCGGGACCGAGTGCTTCACGTCCACGTCGGCGAGCACTCGCACGTCCGCATCGAGGCGGTCACGCGTCCGCAGCGTCTCGTGGGCGCGCCCCTCCAGCACGCCTTGGTCGGCGACGCGCGCGCCGACGTGGACGTTGCTCCGGACGAACGACGCACCGGTCGCGGCCGCGACGGCTATCGCCGCCGGGCCGTCGTTGCGGAGGACGTTCACCCCGACCGGCAGGTCGGTCGTCGCCCGCACGGTGTCGACCAGCGCCGTCAGGTCGGCGACGACGCTCTGCGGGACCGATTCGGGGTAGAAGGGCGCGTCACCGAAGTTCTCGACCAGAATCGCGTCGACGCCGCCGGCTTCGAGACGTTCCGCGTCGCGACGGGCCGCCTCGTGGAGTGCAGCGCGCCCCGCGTCCGCGTCGAACCGCGGCGATTCGGGCAGTGGCGGGAGATGCACCATCCCCACGACGGGGGTGGCGGCGCCGAAGACGTGTTCCGTGTCCATACGCGCTCCGCGCACGGCAGCCAGTTAAATCAGTCCGCCAACCCCACCGGCTCGGCGTCGAGAACCCCCCACTCGTGTCCCGGGAGGAGGCGGTCCGCCCGGTCGAGTACCTCCGTCGCGCTCTCCCACCACGCCACGTCGTCCATCGGTTGCCCCGGAATCGGGTCGTCGTCCTCCGGCGCGTTCTCGAACGTCTGGACCGCGTCGGCGGCGACGAGCGTTGTTTCCCCTCTTTCTTCGACGGCGACCGACTGATGGCCCACCGTGTGCCCCGGCGTCGGGAACGCTGTCACGCCCGGGCAGAGCTCCGTCTCTCCCGACAGGGGCGTGAGGTCGATGGGTAGCCACGGCGGCTCTCGGTCCAGCGACGTGGCGTCGTATCGGTCCGCGTGTATCGGATAGGGGGCGACGGCGTACGCCAGTTCCTCGCGCTGGACGTAGACCGTCGCCTCCGGGAACGCATCGAGTCCGTAGCAGTGGTCCCAGTCGAGATGGCTGAGGACGACGGCGTCCACATCGCTCGGCGCGAGGCCCTCGCTGTCGAGAATCGAGCGCAGGTCTTGGCCCGGCGCGCGGTGACAGCGGTAGCTCGGGTGGTACTCGGCCATCAACTCGACGGGTCCGAAGCCCGTATCGACGAGAATCGTCTGTTCGCCCTCGATGAGGTAGACGATTGAGGGCGCTTCGACGGTGCCGCGTTCGCCCTGCACGAGGACGCTCGCGTCGAGGCGCATGGAGCCACAACACCGGGGCGTGACGGTCGGCATGGGTCGCTCGTCGGCTGGGAGTGGGATAAGCCTGTTCGACGCCGTGGCTCGGCGAGTACTCTCACTCCTCCGTCGCCGACGAACTCACCGTCCGTTCGATGCTTCTGAGCCCCTCGTCCGCCGGATACTCGACGGTGAGTGTCTCGCCGCCGTGGTTCTCGAAATACAGTAACACGTCGCCCGGTCGCCCCGTGTACGTTTCCGACTCACCCGCTGGAACGGGGAACTCCACAATGCTCCCGCCGCTGTACCCGTCGAAGGAGACGCGAGCCGCGAAGTGGCCGTCGCGCTCCCCTTCGTTAGCGACCGTCAACTCCAAGACGCGTTCGCCGTCGCGGCGCGGGACCCGGAACGCCGTCACCGAGAATTTCGGTTCGACGGCGAGTGACCCGAGCACCGCTCGGGGGAGCGTCCAGTACACGTCCGTCTCGTCGGTCGCCCACTGAATCGCGCCCCGGTCGTGACGGGTCGCTGGGAGCGCGAACGCGTAGCCACCCGCATCCGTCGTCGGGAGCGGGTCGCTCCCGTCTCTCGTCTCGCCGTCGACGGCCGACCGGAACTCGCGGTCGAAGGGCTGGTCTGGCGTTGCGCCATCGACTGCGATATCCACGACGACGAACTGCCCCGCGTTCGCCACGACGCGCGTGTGCGCCATCCCCGGCGTGACGACGGCCTTTCTCACGCGTGGATTCTCGACGGTCACGCTGGTGCCACTGACCGTGACCGTCGTCCCCATCGACACCTGGCGGCTCTCGGTCGAGGACGTGGCCGGCGAGGTTGCTGTGGCGCCGTCGGACCGTCTCGACGGCGTGGAGACACAGCCGGCCGAGCCGAGCGCAACACCGAGCGCTGCCACGAGTTCCCGGCGAGTTGCTGGCATGCGCTGGGAAGCGTGGGACGGTTCTGATAAGTGCCTTTCGTACGTTCAACCGCGGATTTGAGCGACACGCGACAGAAGCGAACCGAGCAGTCGCTCGGGGCCGCTAGCGACTCGAAAGAAAAGGGGAGATGTCCGTTATTCGCCGCCGAACATGTTCCGCATCATCGGGTGCATCTCCATCAACTGCTCTTCCGCAATCTCCTCGTAGAGCTTGTAGGTGATGGAGACAGTTAGCAGGAGCCCGGTACCGGACACCTGTCCGATGGTGCCGAGCATGTTGGCGCCGACGGCGAGGAGGCCGACGAGCGCACCGCCGATGACCGTCACCTGCGGGATGTAGCGCTCCATGACCTTCTCGATGACCTGCGGGTTGCGCCGGAAGCCGGGAATCTGCATCCCGGAGTTCTGAATCTGCTGGGCGGTCGCTTCCGGGCCCATCCCGGTCGTTTCCACCCAGAAGATGGCGAAGATGGCGCCACCGATGACCATGATGGTGAGGTCGAGCCCCACTCGAATCATGATCTGCCAGGGTTCCGCCGAGGTGCCGGCCAGCCACCACATCCAGTCGGCTCGCGTCTGGATGGGGGCCAGATAGTAGAACAGCCCGGAGATGGGCTGTCCGTTACTGTACTGGCCGAGCCACGCCGGCATCTGATTCCACGTGCTGTTGAGGATGCGCCCCGCGAACTGGATGTTCGCCTGCAGGGCGCGCACGAGAATCATGGGCAGGACGCTGGCGTAGATGAGCTTCACCGGGAAGCGTCCGCGGGCGCCCTTGACGCGGGCGTGCGAGAGGGGAATCTCGATGCGGACGCTCTCGGCGTAGACGACGATGGAGAAGATGAGCACCGTCGTCACCAGCGCGAGCAACTGCCCCTGGCCGAGTAGGAGCGCCTGCAGCCCCTGTGCGGTGAGCGGCGAGGCGATCTCCTGTGCGCCGGTCAGGATAGCGGCCCACGTCGGGAAGAAGCCCGCCGTCCCGCCGAGGCCTTCCCAGGCGAACAGCCCACCGACGAGCTGCTGGCTCACGCCGGCGATGATGAACAGCCCAACACCGGAGCCGACGCCCCACTTGCTGACGATCTCGTCCATGAACAGGATGAGGATCCCGCCGACAGCGATCTGGAGGAAGAGCAGGCTCTGTACACCGGTCAGTCCGATGCCCAGCGCTTGCCCGACCGCCGGATCGGCCGGAAGGAAGTTCCCAGCGAACACCATCGGTAGCCCCGTCAGACAGATCATCGCGACCACCAGCAACTTCTGGAGGCCTTGATACAGGATCTGGTCGCGGGGGTCGTCGGTGTCCAAGCCGAGCAGGTCAGCCCCGCCCAGCAGCTGCAGGACGATGCTCGCGGTGACGATGGGGCCGATCCCGAGCTGCAGGACCGAGCCACTCGACCCGGCGAGAATCGATCGGAAGCGACCGAACAGGTCGCTCTGCGTGCCGGCATCCAGCCCGAACAGCTGGATGTTCGTCAGGAAGAAATACAACACGAGGACGCCTGCGGTCCAGCCGAGCTTGCGCCGGAAGGGGACGTGCCCCTCCGGACGCGCGACTGACGGCATCCGCGTCAGCACCGGTTCGGCGGTCTCCTTCCATCCCATCGGTTTACTCCTCGTCTGTCTCCTCGGCGTCGTCCGCCTCGTCGGCCGTCTCGGCTCGCTCCGAGAGGTCGGCGCTACCGCCGGCGGACTCGATCTTTTCGACGGCGCTCGCGGTGAAGGCGTCCGCGACGACCGACAGTTCGTTGCGAACCTGGCCGTCACCGAGCACTTTCACCACGTCCGCGGCGTAGCCGTCGTCGGCCACGTCGCGGGCGTCGATCTGGTAGCCGTCACCGCTCTCCTCGGCGAGACCCTCCGCCACGTACAGGGCGGCGTTCTCGTCGAGTTCCTGAACGGTCACCTCGCGCACGTCATCCTGGACGGAGTCGGGGCGCGTGAAGCCGTGTTTGCCGAGCGGTTCGTAGTTGTGGAACTCGTGTTTGTCACGGCCTGCGCGACCACGACCGCCACGGTGACCGGCACCGCGCCGGTTCTTGTGTGTCCCGCCGCCGTGGGTGCGCGAGCCGCGCTGGCGATTTTTCTTGCTCGTCATCGCATGGCCTCCAGCAGTTCGTCTATCTGCTCAGTCGAGTGCTGGCCCAGCTGGCCGCTCTCGATGGTCGGGTGCTTGACGCCGTCGTGGCCGCTACGCGGCGGGTGCAGCCGAATCGACGGGGCGAGCCCCGCGTCGCGGAGCGTCGCCTCGTCGTCGACCAGCGCCGCCGCCAGGTCGTCGACGTCGGTGTAGTCGGTGTTCTCGGCCACCCACTCGTCGTCGATATCGGCCGCGCCCTCGAGGGGTTCGGCGCGTCGACGGATGAGCGTCGCGACGACGTCGGCCGACGGTTCGCCGTGGGCGACGTAGTCGTTGACCTTCGTGATCATGCCGCGGTAGGCGTCCGTCTCGGGCACCAGCGTACACTGGTTGACGGCGTGCAGGTTGAGCATTTCGAGCGTGTCCTGCACCTCGCCGGAGATGTTCACCTCACCGCGAATCTGGACGAGTGCTTCCATTACTCGTTCACCTCAGTTTCGCGCTGCTTGCGGCGCGCCCGACGGGGCGTCCGCGACTGCGAAGCGTTCTGGAGCGCGTTGTACGTCGCTTTCGCGAGGTTGACCGTCGTCCGGGTGTTCCCGGTCGACTTCGTCCACGCGTCCTGGACGCCGGCGAGTTCGAGGATGTTACGGACGGTCGGTGCCGCGGCCAGTCCCAGCCCCTGCGGGGCGGGGATGACCTCGACGGTCACCGAACCGGCCTTGCCCGTCGCCTTCCGCGTCAGGGAGTTCACGCCGCCTGCGCGGTCCTCCCAGGACCCGGAGCCACGGTCGACCTCGATGATGTTCAGCTTGGCCACGTCGATGGCCTTCTGGATAGCCGAGCCGACTTGGTCGTCGCGGCCCTCGGCGTAGCCGAGGTAGCCGTCGCGGTTACCCACTGCGACGACACACCGGAACTTCACCCGGCGACCGGAGTCGGTCATCCGCTGGACCATGTTGATGTCCAGCACCTCGTCGTCCAGCCCCGGGAGGAGCTGATCGACGAGTTCGGCCTCTTTCAGGGGGAGCCCGGATTCGAGCGCCTCCTTCATCGACGTGATGTCGCCGTCCTGTACCTTGCGGCCGAGCCGCGTGCGCGGTTCCCAGCCGTCGCCGTAATCGTTACTGCTCATTGTCCTCCATCAGTCGTTCGCGCACTTCGTCGAAGTGCTCGGGGAGGTCCGTCGCGTCGAGGTCGCCGCTGTACAGCGGTTCGTCCAGCTGTTCAGCGTACTCGGCGATGTGCTCGCCGCGATTGCGCGACCAGTCCGCGAGGACGTTATCGCTGTGCGGAATTTCGAGTCCCGCGTCGATTGCGCCTTCCTGTACTGCGAACACCTTGTTGCCCGGTGTCGCGGTGTTGAGACCGATGTCGAGGACGGCCTCAGAGAGGCCTGCCTCGATCGCCCGCATCCCCGCGAGATACCCCGTGAGATACGCACTGGGGAGGTTGCCCGTGGGGGCGTCCCAGCCGTACTCGTCGAGGTCCTCGGAGGAGGCGGCCACGTGCGTCTCGTCACCGTCGGGACCGGGTGTGATCAGCTGCGCCCTGACGTGTCGGTTGCTCACGCGAGCAACCAGACGCGGCTTGCCGGATTTCAGCAGGCGCAACCTCTGGTGGTAGTCGGTTCGGTCCTCGCGGCGACGCCGCATCGGGACCTTGTATCGTGGGCCTGTAGCCATTAGTCGCTCACCTCAACGTCGTAGTTGTTCTCGATGTACGCTTCGAGTCGCGCCACGCTGTCGAACTCCCCACCGCCAGCCTTGTTGTAGAGCTCGCGGTACTGGGTGCGGTCGAGCGGGCCGTCGTCGCGCAACTCACGCAGACGACGGCGCTGGGCGCGGATGCGACTCGTCCAATCTTCCTTGCTGTTCTTCCGGGCGCCGGCGGTCCCGCGGCGGGAGCCGGCACCGGTCTGGTGACCGTAGGCTCGCTTGTCGGCCCGTTCGCGGGCGCGACCACGCGAGTTGCCCGAGGCGTCTTTCTGCTGAATCGTGCCCTGATCGACCAGGTCACGGATGTCTTCGCGGGTAATCGCGTCCGCGATTTCACCTTGTTCCTCCGGGTCGAACCACACGCGGTCTTCGCCCACGTCGAGGACGTCGGCAGCGAGCCGCTTCTGTGCGCTCAGATCAGTCATTCAGCTTCCTCCTCGACTTCGACCTCGATGTACGTCGGGTTGAGGACGCGAATCTCGCGGTCCTCGCAGACGTCTTCGATGCGTTCGCGCTTGCGCGCGCCCACGCCGCTCGCGATGCGGACGGCCTCGGTGTCGGGGTCGACCCCCTCGAGGTCGTCCGTGTTGTGGACGCGAACCTCTTCGAAGCCGCTCGGGTGCAGGCCGCGGGCCGCCTTCGGCGAGCGGTAACCCGCTTCGACGACTGCGCCCTTGCCCTTGATACCGCGTCGCTGCTTCGAGAGCGTCCCTCGCGGCTTGCGCCACGACGGGTCGACGCGCTTTTTCTTGTGGTGGTCCTGCCGGTTGAACTTCGGCTTGCCCTGACGGCGCTTCTGGACCAGTGCGCGTGCGGCCTCGTCGTCGAGGTCCGGCGTCTTGTCGGCGTGGCCGCGGGGACGGAGCTCCGTCTCCGCTTCCTCGCTTTCGTCTTCGGCTTCTTCGGTCTCCTCTTCGACTTCGGCCTCGGTCTCTTCGCTGACCTCGAGGCCACCGACGTCGGCTTTGATTCGCGCTGCGAGCGCGTTGCCGACGCCGTCGATGTCTGCCAGTTCCGACTGGCTCGCGGCCTTGAGGTCCTCGATGGACTCGTAGCCGGCCGCGCGGATCGCTTCCGCTTTCGAGGGACCGACGCCACCGATGTCTTCGATGTCCTGAATCTCGTCGCTCATCTACGCCCCACCTGCCTGCGGTTTCTTCGTGATGTAGACGCCGTCCTGGAAGACACGAGTGTCTTTGTCCGGGACGCGCGTCAACTGTTCGATGTCGGCGGCGGTCTGCCCGACGGCTTCCTTGTCGGGACCGGAGAGGGTGATCTCCTCGCCGTCGACCTGTACCTCCGTGTCGCCGCGAATCTGCACCGTTCGCGGCGCGCGCTCGCCGAGGAAGTTCTCGATGACGACTTCGTCGCCCTCGACGGTGACCTGCATCGGGAAGTGGGCGTAGAAGATTTCCATCTGATACTCCCAGCCCTCGGTCACGCCGTGGAACATGTTCCTGACGTGGCTCTCGAAGGTACCGAGCGTCGCGTGCGTGTTGGCGTCGTCGGCTTCGCTCTCGATTACCACGTGGTCGTCCTCGACGCGCACCGACACGTCGGGGAACCAGAGGCGTCGCGTGACGCTCCCGTTCGGTCCCTCAACGGTCAGATCCAGGTGGTCCATTTCGGCGGACACGTCGTCCGGAATCTGGAGTTCTGTTCGGTTCATTGTTAGTATACGTACGCGATCACTTGGCCACCGATGCCCTGTTCGCGGGCCTCGTAGTGACTCATGACGCCGTGGCTGGTCGTGACGACGAGTGCCCCGTAGTCACGGGCGGGGAGGTATCGCTTCTCCCACTTTTCGTACTCGTCGGCGCCCGCGGAGTAGCGGGGCTTGACGACGCCACAGCGGTTGATCGCACCTTTCAGTTCGACGTCGAAGCGACCGGACTTACCGTCATCGACGAACTCGAAGCCGTCGATGTACCCGCGGTCGTAGAAGACCTCGAGTACCGATCCGATCACGTTCGACGCGGGCTGTACCGTATGGGACAGATGTCCCACGCTTTCGGCGTTGTCGAGTCCCGAAAGCGCGTTCGAGAGGGGATCGTTCCCTGCCATTGTTATCGATACTTCTTGAAGCCCATGTCGCGCGCGACCTCTCGGAAGCACTGCCGACACAGGAAGATGTCGTACTTGCCGACGAGTCCCTGTTCGCGGTCGCACCGACGACACTGGTGGCGGTCGTCGGTCCGCGGCGAGGCGTGCTCACCGGTCACGTCGCGTTCGTCCTGGGTTGATTCACTTTCGCTCATTGCGTAACCTCCACGTCAAAGGTGGATTCGACGAAGGCGACGGCGTCGTCTGCGTCGAGTCGGTGGGAGGACGGAATCTGTCGCGACTCCTTGTTCCGCTTCGTGACGCGGTAGCCTGGGCGAACCAGGTTGACGGTCACGTCGAGTCCGTAGATTCCGATGTTCGGGTCGTACTCCTGGCTCGGGAACTCCGTGTGTTCCTCGACGCCGAAGCTGAAGTTACCCGTGTCGTCGAACTGCTGGGGCGAGACGTCGGCCACGGCGAGCGCCGTTTCGAGGAACTCGATCGCGTCCTCGCCACGGAGCGTCACCTTGGCGCCGATGGGGTCGCCCTCACGGATGTTGAACGCCTGGACCGTCCGCTTGGCCTGCGTCCGCACGCTCTGCTGGCCAGTGACGCTCTCCAGGATGTCCTCGGCGTCCGCGAGTTCGCGGCCACCTTCGCCGACGCCCATGTGGACGACGACCTTCTCGATTTGCGGCTCGCGCATCTCGTGGAACTCTGCGCTTTCACTCATTCGTCGTCATCCTCCGTGAAGTTCTCGTCAATCACGACGACGTAGTCTTCGATGGTCTCGAAGCCGTCGCCATCGTCCTGGGTGACGGTGACGACGTTGTCGCCGCTCCCGGGCGTCACGGTAATCGTGTCGATTTCGCCGATTTCGCCGGCGTGGCTGCCGGCGACGGCGGTCACGAGTGCACCCTCTTCGTAGACGAAGTGGGCCACGATATCCTTGGTCTCGTTGTCGATGACGAGCGAGTCGCCGGTGTCGTACTCGGTGCCCGCGTCGACGCGAACGTTCGCGCCGTCGTGGAGCGTGAGCTGGATGTCGCCGCCGGAGACCTGCGTCTTGCGGACGATTTTGCCGAGGCGGCTCCCTGCCGCGTCGGCGTCGATGGGCGTTAGCGAGAGCCGACCGCCCTCGTCCGGGAACACGCGGTACTGCTCTTCGCGCTCGACAAAGGAGAGGATGTCGAACATCCCGATGGGGCGCTCGACATCCGAGGGTGCGTCCCCGTTGACGAGCACGCCGTTCTCGTTGAGCGCGTAGTTGGCTTCTTTCCGCGAGTCGACGTAGCCGAGCACGTCCCGCAGGACGATGAGCAGGGGAACCCCCGCCTCGCCGTGCGGACCGGCACCGGCCTTGACCGTCCACGTCGCGGTCTTCCGTTCGACCGGCCAGGACTTCGGTACTGAGAGTCGCTTCTGGTGTCGCGTCATTCGCTACCTCCTTCGAGACGCGCCTGCCGGCGGTCGTCCTCCAGGTCGAGTTCGGTCACGCGAAGGTTGCTCGCGTCGAGCGGCCGGGGCACCTCTTCGCCGTCGGCCTTCTCGACGGTCACGTCTTCGACGTGAACGACTTCGTCCGTGAGGTCCACCGCGACCACTTCGGCTTCTTCGCCGGCGTGGTCGCCGCGGAGCACCTCGACGGTGTCGCCCGCGTTGACGCGGACCGAACGCTGGTCGTACTCCTCGCGGAGGTCATCGGCCAGCGTGGCTCGGACCTGGTCGTGTCGCTCGTGCAGGGGCGCGTTTCGCTTCTGTGTGCGCTGTTTGTGTGGCTGTCGAGTCATACGATCATCGTTGCCGTGGATGCGATGCTCCCGAAGCGTTCGGCGACTTCGCGCGCGACGGGGCCCTTGATTTCGGTCCCGCGAGGCTCTTCCATGTCGTCGATGACGACGGCGGCGTTGTCCTCGAACTTGACGCGCGTGCCGCTCGGGCGGCGAATGGGCTTGCGCTGGCGGACGACGACCGCCTCCAGCACCTGCCGGCGCATTTCCGGCGTGCCCTTGGTGACCGAGACGGTCACCTTGTCGCCGATGCCCGCTTTGGGGTGTCGGTTCTTCGTACCGGAGTAGCCCGCGACGCTGATAACCTTCAGTTCGCGAGCGCCGGTGTTGTCGGCGCAGTTGATCAGCGACCCTTTAGCGAGGCCACGGGTGACGTCGGCCTTCAGCGCCTCCATCACTCGTCACCTCCCAGTCGCTCGACGACCACGTGTGATTTGGTCTTCGAGAGGGGTCGCGTCTCCGCGATGCGGACCGTGTCGCCTTCCTCGAGACCCAGGCACGGAGGTGCGTGGGCCGGAATGCGACTCCGGCGTTTCATGTATCGGTCGTACTTCGGAACGCGAACGTCGTATTCGCGCTCGACGACGACCGTCTTTTCCATTGCTGTGGAGGCGACCGTACCTTCCAGCGTCTGGCCGCGCACGGAAAGCGATCCGTGGAACGGACAGTGCTGGTCGGTACAGGCGTCCTCCGGTTCTGTTACGTTCAGTCCTATCGCCATGTGGATACACCTGCCTTCTCGGTTCGCAAGGCGGGTCGTGAGAGCAGTCGTGTGCCATCCACCGTAACGTAGGCCGCGTCCTCGCAACCGTCAGACTGACCAGTTCGGCTGGCAGTTTCCGGCGGAAGTTTGGGCGCGGTCCCCGACACCTTCGCGGCGTCGGCGGCTTCATCTGTGCACGGAATCGTGAATTCAAAGGTCGTCCCCGACTTGGGGAGGCGTCGCACCCGAGACCCGGCCGACAGACTGAGCGTCCGCATCGTCTCGCTGACGACGCGGCCGCTAATCCCGACAGCGTCGGGATTCGTCGACTCGACGACCCGCGCGTGCAGGCCGTTGAGTTCGTGTCGGACCAGGGTTTCGGGTGTGAGTGCCATCAGATATCGCCTTCTTCGCGCTGAATCGTCTTGATTCGCGCGATCGTCTTCTTCAGTTCGCCGACTCGCGACGGGTTCTCGGGCATCCCACCAGCGGCCTGGACGGCCTTGGCGTTCAGCAGTTCCGTCTCGAGCTCTTCGAGTTCCGCCTCGCGTTCGGCGGGCGTCATGTCGCGAATCTCTGCGGTGTGGAGAATCGCCATCTACGTGTCCTCCTCGTCGTCGTCGGGTTCGTCTTCAGCAGACTCTTCCATCTCCTCGACGAGGTCCGCGGCCTCCTCGGCCACGTCCTCGTCGAGTTCCTCTTCGTCCTCGGACGACTCGTCGACCGTCTCCTCGGCGGAGTCGTCGGTCTCGGAGTCCTCGTCGGTCTGGGTCTCTTCGACGACTTCCTCGACGATTTCCTCGTCGATATCCTCGTCGATGACGTCCTCGGGGCCCTCGGTGGGCACCTCGACGTCGTCGCCTTCGCCAACGTCCGGAACGTCGCCCGGCTCCTCTTCGAGGAGCTCCTCGACGCCTTCGCCCGTCTCCGCGGCCTGCTCGACCGGTTCGATGTCGGCGTCTTCGGCGATTTCGAAGTCGTCGGGGAGTTCGGCTCCCGGCGGGATGATTTTCACCGTCACGCCGATGGTACCGAGCTTCATCACGGCGACGCCCTGCCCCTCGTCCACGATGGACTCGGCGGGTTCGCCGTTGTGCTTGATGTAGCCGCGGTTGAACTTCTCGACGCGCGAGCGAGCGCCCGTGACCTTCCCGGACAGGACGATTTCGGCGCCGAGGGCGCCGGCTTCCATGATCCGGTCGATGGTCGTGTGGCCCGCTTTGCGGAAGTACCAGCCACGCTCGAGGGCGTTGGCCAGTCGGTCCGCGACGATGCGTGCGTTGAGGTCGGGTTCGTCGACCTCCTGCACGTCGATCTGGGGGTCGTCGAGGTTGAACCGCTCTTCGAGTTCCGTGGTCACCTTGCGGATGTTCTTTCCACCCTTGCCGATGACCATCCCGGGCTTCTCGGCCTTGAGGACGATCTGGGTCCCCATCGGGGTCTTGGCGACGTCCATGCCGCCGTAGCCCGCGCGGCCGAGTTCGTCCGCGAAGAACTCGTCAATCTGGGAGCGCTGAAGTCCGTTCTCGATGAACTGGTGTTCGTCAGCCATTATTCCTCGTCCTCCTCGATGATGAGTTCGACGTCACAGAGCGTGGTGTTCCATGGGTCCGCGCGACCGAACGCACGGGGCTTGCGACCCTGTCGTTCGCCGACCTTGTGGGCGGCGACGTGGTTGATCGTCATGGACTCGCCGTCGAAGCCCTGTTCGTCCGCGTTGTTGCGGGCGTTCTCGATGAGCTTCAGGAAGTCCTTGCTGGCCTTCTCAGGGTAGCGACCGGCGTCCCAGCCGTCGATGTCGCTCCGGTGACCGACACCGGAGTTGTGCTGCTTGAACGGGACCGACTGCTTCTCGTCGATCACGTCCTGCAGGTACGCTTCGGCGTCGGCGACGGTCATGCCCTTGATCGCGCGGGCGATGGCCTTGCTGTGCTTGATGCTGATGGGCCGCTCTCGGAGCATCGCCTTGGCGGTCGTCTCCGGGTCGGCCTCGACGCTGTAGTTGATTCCCATATGTTACTTGAGTGGCACGAACTTCGAGGACCGGGTCGCGCCGATGCCGGCCTGACCGTGCTCGACCGAGGTTCGGGTGAGCTGGAACTCGCCGAGGTAGTGCCCGATCATCTCGGGTTCGACCTCGACACGCTGGAACTCTTGGCCGTTGTAGACCGAGAAGGTCAGCCCGACGAACTCGGGCAGGATCGGCATGTCTCGGAGGTGCGTACGAAGCGGGTCGTTCGCCGTCTCCTCCTCGCCGGCGTCGCGCGCCTTCTCGAGCAGCTTCTCCTGTTCGACCGAGAATCCTCGAGTGATGGTTCGCCGCTGTCGAGCGGGGAGCAGTTCCGCGACCTCGTCGAGCGACATGGACTGCAACTCGTCGAGCGTGTGGCCGCGGTAGGTGAACTCACCTTCACGGCCGGTTCGGTATTCCGAGCTCATTAGTTGTTACCTCCGCGTCCGGTCCGTTTCGATGCGATGTCGCCGACCTTCCGTCCCGGCGGGGCGTCCCGCGAGACGGACTTGGGCTGACCGGGGTGCTGTCGGCCACCGCCACCGAACGGGTGGTCGACAGCGTTCATCGCGACACCACGGACGCGCGGCCACTTCGTGCCACGCGATTTCATCTTGTGGTGCTTGTTGCCGGCCTTGACGAACGGCTTCTCCGTTCGACCGCCGCCCGCGACCACGCCGACCGTGGCGCGACACTGCGGGTTGAGGCGCTTGACCTGCCCACTCGGCAGTTTGACGACCGTCACGCGCTTGTCGTGGGTCATGAGCTGTGCGCTCGTCCCAGACGCGCGTGCGAACTTCCCACCGTCACCGGGGCTGCTCTCGACGTTACAGACCGGGACCCCTTCCGGAATCTCGGCCAGCGGGAGCGTGTTCCCGGGCTTGATTTCGGCGGAGACGCCGACCTGAATCGTCTCACCGACGGTCACGCCCTCGGGGGCGAGGATGAGGCGCTGGTCGCCGTCCTCGAACTCAACCGACGCGATGGGCACCGAGCGAGCCGGGTCGTGTTCGATGTCGACGATTTCGCCGCTGATCGTATCGCGCTCTTCGTCTTTCTTGTGTTCGAGGTCGGCCTTGTAGCGATGGCTGGGGGCACGGAACGTCGGCCCACCGCGACCACGTCGCTGGCCTTGAATTCGTCGTCCCATCTTAGAACACCCCGATTCGCGAGGCGATTTCCTGTGCGTCGTCGTCCTCGGAGAGCCGGACGACTGCCTTCTTCTCGCCCTGCGCAGTAATCTGCGTGTTCACCTTCGTGATCGTCACGTCGTAGCGCGACTCGATCGACTCGGTGATCTCGGCTTTGTTCGCGTCGATGTCGACGATGAACTGGAGCTTGTTACCGAAGTCCATCTCGTCCATCGCCTTCTCGGTCACGAGCGGATGCTCGATGATCGTGCTCATCGGTCGCTCACCTCCGCGAGCGCGCTCTCGGTCCAGAGGGTCAGGCGACCGGCGTGCGTGCCGGGCGCGAGGTCCTCTGCGTTGACCTGTGCGGCCGTCGTTACGTCCGCACCAGCGAGGTTGCGCGCCGCCTTCGACGGCTCCTCACTCGTCACGAACAGCACCGACTTGGGCTCGCGGTACTTCCGACCGCGGGCTTTGCCCTGACCGGCCTTGATGCTCCGGCCGTCGTCTGCGCGTTCGATGTCCGCGTGGACGTCGAGCGCTTCGAGCAGGTCGACGACTTCGCGGGTCTTGACCAGATCCTCGAAGTCGTCGCTGACGACGAGGGGCAGTTCGAGGTCCGAATCGAACTCGTGACCGCGCTCGGCCACCAGTTCGGCGTCCGCCGTCGCAGCGATGGCGGAGCGGACCGCGAGTTTGCGCTCCTTGTCGTTGATTCCCTTGCCCTGGTCCTTCTCGGCTTTCGGCGGGTGCGCCTTGCGTCCACCCACCGTCTGGGGCACGCGGGCACCCTGCCCGTTCGAACGGGGCACGTGGGCCATACCGCGGCCACTACCGAAGGACTCTGCCGGGGTTCGAAGCCCGGCGTAGGGGTCGGCACCGTACGCCTGTTTTCGGTTCGCCTGTGCGGCCAGGACGGCACGCTTGATGAGGTCCGGCCGGTAGGCCGTCTCGAAGACCTCGGGGAGGTCCACCGTGCCCGCATCCTCGCCGCTCAGATCGCGTACTGTTGCTTGCATTGGTTATCCCTGGTTGGATGCGGTTGAAACGTAGCGCACCTCGGGGTCGAGGCGCGGTTGGTCGGTCGGACGGACGGCGGGTCGGAAGCGCAGGAGGCGCTGGTCCGGACCCGGCAGCGAGCCCTTGACGAGCGCGTACGGCCCGTCGACCTCGCCGTAGTTGACGAAGCCACCGTCGACGGTGGCCTCGTCGCCGTCGCCCATGTCGATAAGGCGCTTGTTGAGCTCCGTCCGCTGGTGGTAGCCCGTCTGGCCCTGCTGGGGAACGGTCGAACGCACGCGGGACGGGTTCCACGGCCCGAGGTTCCCGATGCGTCGCCGCCAGCCCTGGCGGGCGTGCTTGCCTTTCCGCTTCTGGACGCCCCAGCGCTTGACGGGGCCCTGGGTACCCTTGCCTTTCGTGATACCGCTCGCGTCCATGTACTCGCCGGCACGGAACACGTCGGACATCGCGTGCTCGCCTCCGTCTTCGAGGAGGTCGAGTGCGAAGTCGACGCGTTCGTCGAGCGAGCCACCGCCGACGCGCGTTTCCATCACGTCGGGCTTTTTCTTCGGGACGTTCGCGAGTTCGCTCGGCACCGTGTGGGTGATCATGCGAAGGTCGTCGACCGAACCGTCGGCGACGGCCTCGCGGAGCGCGTCCGCGTCGTCCTCGAAGCTATCTTCCGCCGGCAGGTCGAGCGTGCGGTCGAGTTCCGAATGGAACTCGTCGGTCCACACTTCGGTTGTCGGCTTCAGTCCGTACGACGTCTGTTCGTAGGCTCGCAGGGCGACGGCACGCATCGGTGGCGTCTCGACGACGGTCACCGGCACCGACTCCTCCATCCCTTCGCGGGGGGAGTTGGCTTCGTCGTTGACCATGACGACGTGGGTCATGCCGGCCTTGTAGCCAGCGAAGCCCTGCAGCGCGGGTGCGCCGTCGTCGTCGGGCCACGAGCGAATGCGCGGGACTTCGTCAGTCGCGCGCTTGCGCGGGCCAAAGCCCATCGAGCCTTTTCGTGGTCTGCTTGGTTGTGGCATGGATTTACTCCGTGAGATTCAGGGGCGCGAGCGACGCGAACATCGCTTCTTCCGTTCGCACCGTCTCGCTTCCCTGTCGCGGAATCGTATTCAGCCAGAGGTCGAACCCCGGATCGGGTTCGACTGTTCCGTCGCCGTCGGCGACGGCCTCGACGGCCAAGTCGAGGATAGCCGGGAGCCCTCGCCCGGGTGCACCGAACGCAACGGTCAGATCACCGTCGTCGATTCGCCCGACGAGTTCCGTCAGGCGACCGACCGACAGCGTCGTCCCGTGGCGGGACGCGGCGATCCGAACCCCTGCATCGGGGCGGGCCAGCACTTCCGGCAGGTCCGCGCGTTGGACCTCGAACCCCGGTAGGGGGTCGTCGACGATCCGTGCGCGGACGGGTTCTCTCGAAGAGATCCTGATGGCGACGCGCTCTCCGGTCGACACCTCCATCCCGTCTGGGAGGAGGAGGGAGATTGGGTGTTGCAGTCCGCAATTGACCCGGACGCGGCCGTCAGGTCCGACCTCGGTCACGATTCCCTCTTGTAACGACCCCGGGCTCTCAGACCCGGGGCCGGTCCGTGACGAGACACGAAGGGGCGGCAGAACGCCGACGTACTCCAGTTCGTCGCGTGTGCCCCACACCTCCTTCCGGAGATAGGGGGGCGTCGCAGCGTACCGAAGGACCGTCTCGACGAAGCCGCCGCCCCAGCGCCGTTCGCCCTCCCCGTCGGGGAAGACGACCAGGCGGTCCGCCCGAAACACCGTCGCCGCGCGGGCGACGTAACCGAGTTTGCGAGTTGCCTCGCGTTTGTCCTCGGCTTCTCGGACGACAGACGACGGCACGAGTACGGTGAACGTCATGCCGAGCCGTTTCGCGTCACGTCACTAGACTGTGATGGTTCTACCGCATCCTCCGGTAAAAGGGTAGCGAAACTCACGGCCGGCTGTGAGGCGCTCACACGCCTCAAAACGCCGATTCGTGGGCTTCGGTCACACGGCATCTGTCCCCACGCCGGCCGCTATTTCTCGGCGATTTCGGAACGCTTAATTATCTATCCCGGTTTGGTGTGAATGCGAAGGGCGCTGGTAGTGTAGTGGTATCACGTGACCTTGCCATGGTCACAACCTGGGTTCAAATCCCAGCCAGCGCACTTTTCCTGAACTTAACGAACGAGGAGCGGAGCGGCGAGTGAGCCGTGAGGGAAAATCGCCCTTGATTTGAACCCTACCAGTCGCGCACGGCGACCGGAGGGAGCGAGCACGTCTGGTTTCGGTTCAAATCCCAGCCAGCGCATTTCTACTGAAGCCAACCGACGAGCGGTACGAGACGAAATCGTCTCTGGATTTGGATTCACCACGTATGCGATTAACCTCCGCCACGAAAGTTCGAAGATGACAATGCGATACATCCATTCCGATTCGGAATCGAGATGAGCAATCCCTCTATGTGGTGAAATACACCAAGCTAAACGGTTAGTCTTGATATCCCCAAACACCGTATCCGAGGCCAATCAGAAAACCGGTGGTGTGGGTTGCTTTTGCACTTGGAAGACCGCCCGAGAGAGCATTCAGATAACCAGTGATTATCAGAGGGATTGCTATAGAAAGTACGATTGCAGTAAGTAGCATACTAAATCGAAGGCTACCTGGTTGGTAATCATCATTTTTCAGCCCCAGACACGCAAAGAGAGGCGGGTATGCGTAAACAGCACCGCTGAATCCTAACGTTGCGGCGCTCCCTGTGGTAATAGTCGAATATATGACTTGAATATATGTCGTTAGGTATGCGGTAATCAAAGTAAAGACCAGAAATTTCCGAGTTCCTAGTTCAACTTCGGTTATCCATCCTGATAGCAATAAAATACCAATATTAGGTACGAAATGAATTAGGATAGCACCGTGTGAAAGTGGTGCAAGAATCACGCCAGGAGTTGCCTTCGCTTGTGCCACGAACAGAAATTGGAATAAGGATTCAGAATGGTCAGCGACGTATAGTTGTGCCATCAAAATAGCACTCATTACCCCAATCAGAACAGGAGTAACGGGGTTTCTGCGGCAAAAAGGCACAAACTCGGGTATCCTCATAAGATACAACTCACACCTGTCACATAAATTTCTTTTATGAACTCATGTCAGGCTCAGCCACCCATCCGTGACGAACCCTTTTCACCCTGACTCCCTCACCGCAAGCCATGCATCGACGTGCGTTGCTCGCCGCGACGGGAACCTGTCTCGCGGGACTCGCTGGCTGTGGCGCTGACGGCTCCACCGAGACGACTACCCCGACCTCCATCTCCACGCAGACGACGACCACGCCGCCACCGACGCTCACACCCCCCGAACAAAGCTACCGGCCGCAGTTGCTCGACGTGGGACTCGTCTCGACGTGGGCGGAGGCTGGTGACCTCTCGGAGAATCGGGTCGAACAGGTTCGACGGGGCCGGCCCGCCGTCATCGCCTTCCGCTATCGAATGCGTATCCCCGAGGGGACGGTCAATCTGAAGGAGGGCATCGACATCATCGCGGACGACGAACTGGTGATGCGACGGAACAACGAAGTCGACCGAACCGTCGACACCGCGGGGCTCCACACGTGGGAGACGGGCATCACCATCGAGACGGCGGACTGGCCGACCGGGCAGGTGACCGCGTCCGTCGCCATCGGCGAACTGCAGTTACACCGCACCTCAGACCCGATGGCGACGACGTTCGAAGTCACCGAGTAGCGGGCCGATGGCCTTTTCCTCGCTGCGCGCCAACGTATACCAATATGGTCGATTCGTTGGTGCGTCGTGACGGGTGAGCTACCGGCCAGCGCCGACGGCCACCCCACGCCGCTGCACCTCGACGGAGTGCTCGACCGGGTGACCGACGGCGTGTTCGGTCTCGACGCCGAGTGGCGCGTTACGTTCGTGAACGACCGCGCTCGCGCCGTCGTCTGTGACGCCACGGGCGAGACGGTCACCACCGAGGACCTCGTGGGCCAGTCCATCTGGGACGTGCTCCCCGAGGTCCGTGACACCACCTTCGAGACGGAGTGTCGCGCGGCGATGCGGACCCGAGAGCCGGTGACGTTCGAGACGCACTACGACCCGCTGGATGCGTGGCTCGACGTGCGACTCTACCCCTCGGAGTCGGGCCTGACCGTCTGGATGCACGAGAGCGCGGAGGACGGACACGACTCCCGCGAGCGCCGCGAGGCGGTCCTCCGGGAGATGTACGACGTCATCGCCGACCGCGACGCCACCTTCGAGGAACAGGTGGACGACCTGCTTCGAATCGGGCAGCGGATTCTCGGCACGGCGTACGGAACGCTCTCTCGCGTGCGCGGTGACAAGTACACTTTCGAGGTCGTCCGCTCGCCGGGCGATATCAAAGCCGGTGACACCGTCGACCTCTCGGCGACGAACTGCGAGCGTGTCGTGCTCGACGAGGAGACACTCGTTCTCGCGGACCTCGCGGCTGAGGCACCAGAACTCACGGAGCGGGCGGGCTTCGCCGAGTGGGGAATCAGCTGTTATCTCGGGACACCCGTCATCGTCGACGACGAGGTGTACGGCACGTTCTGTTTCTACGATACCGACCCGCGGACGGAGACGTTCTCGGACTGGGAGGTCACGCTCGTCGACCTGATGGGCCGATGGGTGAGCGTCGCGCTCGAACGCGAACTCGTCGAGGAGCGACTCCGCCAGCAGAACGCCCGCCTCGAAGAGTTCGCGACGATGGTCTCTCACGACCTTCGCAACCCCCTCAACGTCGCCGACGGGTGGCTCGAACAAGCTCGCGAAACGGGCGACGACGAGTCACTCGACAGAGTCGAATCCTCACACGCCCGTATGCGGGAGATAATCGACGACGTGTTGGCGCTCGCGCGGGCGGGACGCGCCGTCGACGACCCCGTTTCGCTCGAGCTGGGACGTATCGCCGCCGACGCGTGGGAACAGGTCGACACCGACGGCGCGACGCTCACAATCGACCTTGAGTTGGACGCCAGCGGCGACCCCAAACGCCTCCAGCAACTGTTCGAGAACCTGTTTCGCAACGCTGTCGACCACGGTTCGGGTGAGGACGGAGCGGCCGGGTTGACGGTGCGAGTCGGCTCGCTCGTGGGCGGATTCTACGTCGAGGACGACGGCGTCGGCATCCCGGTCGCCGACCGCGAGCGAATCCTCGAATCCGGCTACACAACGGCGGATGACGGCACTGGACTCGGCTTGGGCCTCGTCGACGACATCGCCACCGCCCACGGGTGGTCGGTCGACGTTACGGAGAGCGAGTCGGGTGGCGCGCGCATCGAGTTTACGAACGTCGACTGATAGCGACGGTCGATGGGTCGACCGAAAGAGACGGATTTATCAATAGCCCTCCCTTGCTCCAATATGCAGCGCTCGGTTGGTGTAGTCCGGCCAATCATGTTGGCCTTTCGAGCCGACGACCAGGGTTCAAATCCCTGACCGAGCATGATTCTCTGTGGCTCATTGCTCGATAGCACCCGCCCCGCGAAAACGGGTGAATTTATCATTCGACCCGATATGTAACCGCACACACGACGGTCGTCTCACTCGGAGACTGGACCGCGACTCATCCACCGATGTCGTCTCACTCGTCCCCCGATACAGAGACCGAGCACCTGTCGAAAGATACCGTCTTCTCCCTGTTGAGCAATCAGCGCCGGCGCTACACACTCCAATATCTGGGGCACCACTCGGACGCGGTGTCGCTCCGTGACCTCGCCGCACAGGTCGCGGCGTGGGAAAACGACATCGCACTCGACGACTTGGAGTACAAGCAGCGCAAGCGTGTCTCCACCGCGCTCCACCAGACCCACCTCCCGAAACTTCACGAAGCAGGCGTCGTCGACTACGACCGCGACGCGGGAACGGTGACGCTCGCCGACCGCGCTGCCGACCTCGACGCCTATCTCGAACTCGTCGGCGAACACGACGTGCCGTGGTGTGCGCTCTATCTTGGACTGTCGACGGTCGCCGCCGTCTGTATCGCCGCGGCGTCCGCCGGCCTGACGCCGTTCGCGTCGCTCCCCGGCCTGTCGCTCGCGGGGGGTCTGATCGCGGCGTTCCTCGTTGCGGCGGGCGTCAACGCTCGGCTGGCACGCCGCCACCACCTCGGACGCGGTGACGACGGCCCGGCCTGAGCGTCAGGCCAACCAGTCGTCCGGCTTCGTGTCGTAATCCACGTCGTCGGCGACGATTCGGGCTTCGAGGTCGGGGTCGAGGGCGTGTGTCTCGAAGTCGTCGCCGTCGTATCGGATGCGCTTGCCGACCTCCGTTGGCGTCGGTTCGCGGTTCCGGCGCTGTGCGATTTCCAGTTCGTGTTCGTCGTACTCGGAGACGACGGTCATCAGGTTGACCGGCCGCCCCCAGAGGTCGTAGGTGCGTTCGAGGACGCGCTTTGCCTGCTCGATGTCGAGGCCGATGCCGTTGTACTGGTGGCCGAGCAACAGCTCGTTCCGGTTGTCGAAGTTGCCGTCGTACACCGCAACGGTCGGCTTGCCGAAGTTGGTGAACTGCAAGAGCAGTTTCTTCTTCACGTCTTCGGGGTCCGTCGACGCGGCGCGGAAGTCACCCGTCGCCTCCGAGTACTCGTAGGTGAAGTAGTCGTTCGCGTCGACGAACTCCTCGGAGAGGAACGCGTCGATGAAGGTCACGTCGTTGTGGCTCTCGCGGAGTTCGCGCATCCGCCCCCACCCCGCCTCGTACGCCACATCGGCGAGCGCTTCGCTCACCGACCCGTACTTCTCGTCGTCGAACATGTACCGCGCCAGTCGTTCGAGTTCCGACCGGCGGATGCGCCGAAGGAACTCACGGTTCTGGGGCTTGCACAGCGAGAAGTGTCGCTCGGCTAGCCCCGCCCTCGTGAGCACCTTCCACGGGTAGCGCTCGATATCGATATCGCCGGCCCGCGCTCGGTCGAGTGCCTCGGCGTCGACCCGCGGGTCCGCGGGGTCCAACTCCGCGAGCGTCTCGGGCGTAATCGAGGCGATGGCCGGGTCGGGGTCCAGCGCGGCCTGCACGGCCTCGAAGTCGACCACGTCGTGGAAGTTCCGCCAGGTGACGCCCTCGACGCGGAGGAGTTTGTCGACCACCTCGCGCCGGTTGGTCACGTTCTCGACGTACTCCCAGAGCTCCATCCCGAGTTTGTAGGGGTTGAGCCCCGGCGACCCGAGGACACGCGCCATGTGGTCGGCGTAGGTGACGAACTCGTCGTCGCCGGCGAAGCCCTCGTCGCTCATCATCGTCGATTCCCAGAACGCCGCCCACCCCTCGTTGAGCACCTTCGTCATTTTCTGGCCGGCGAAGTAGTACGCCTCCGTCCGCAGGAGTTCGAGGACGTCTTTCTGCCACGGTTCGAACTCGACGGCCTTCCCGGACTCCTCGTCGTACTGCCGGCCGTGTTCGAGGAGGTAGGCGAGGACGTCCGTGTGCGGGTCGTCGAGACGAGCGTCGGCGCGCTCCGATTCGGCGAGGTCGTCTAGCCACTCCTCGTCGAAGGCCTGGCGACGGACCTCCTCGGACACGTCGAGTTCGTCGAGTCGCTCCCGGAGGTCCGGCGGCGCGTCGCGCTCTCGGCGCTCGTCGGCGCGGGCGAACGCGCGGTGCTGGTCGATGGTGTCCTCCAGACAGAGGACGGCGTCGATGAAACGCTCCACGTCGTCGCGGTCGATGTCCGGGTCCTCGGTGTACTCTCTGACCGTCTCGGCGTGGCGTTCGAGCATGGCGGCGGCGTCGGGGCCCGACCGGTCGTCGCCCGGTCCGTCGCCGAAGAGGCCGAACCACTCGTTGTTGGCGAAGAAGTCGGCGTGGGCCTCGACGTGCGTGATGACCGCCTTCTGGTCGGCGAGGGAGTTCGACTCCTGCAGGAAGGCATGGGCGGGGTTGTCGTTGTTGACGATTTCGAACGCCTTCCCCATGCCGAACTGGTCCTGTTTCTGCTGGCGGTCGTAGGCCATCCCCCACCGCCAGTGGGGATAGCGTCGCTGGAACCCGCCGTAGGCGATGAGTTCGTTCATCTCGTCGTGGTCGACGATCCAGTAGTTGACGGGATACGGGTCGAGCCCCAGTTTCCGCGCCAGGTTCGCCGCCTCGGTGACCGGTTCGTCGAGGCGGGCCGCTTCCCTCCGTGCGTCGATGCGGTCGTCTCTCATTGGTCGTCCTCCGTGCGTAGGACCTCGTAGATGGCGTCGGTCACGTCCGCCGGGTCCGCGACGGACGTGACGACGACTCGCTCGCTGTCTTCAAACGCGCGTTCGACCTCTTCGGCGTGGGTCGCGTTGATGGCCGGGCCGCCCGGTTGCGTCTCCACGTACGCGTGGCGGTTCGCCGGAATCGACTCCATCAGCGGCACGACGTTCTCGCGGGTGTCGTTGCTGGAGTTCTCGGAGTCGCCCGCCGCGAAGACGTAGCGGTTCCACTCGCTCCAGGGGTAGCGCTCTTCGAGCACCTCGGCGGCGAGTTCGTACGCTGAGGAGATGCGGGTCCCGCCGCCCGACTGGATGCCGAAGAAGTCCTCGCGGTCGACTTCCCACGCCTCCGCGTCGTGGGCGATGTAGACGAACTCCGCGCGGTCGTATTTCCCGGTGAGATACCAGTCCAGCGGCGTGAACGTCCGCTCGACGAGTTCGCGTTTCTCCTGCCGCATGCTGCCCGACACGTCGCGGATGTTCACCACGACCACGTTCTTCTCCGTCTCCTCGGTCACCTCGGGGTGGCGGTAGCGCTCGTCCTCGCGACGGAAGGGCACGTCGCGCAGGCCGTCGCGATGGATGCGTTCGAGCGTCGTCGTCCGCTCGACGGCCGCCACCATCTCCTCGAAACTCGCCCAGCGCCCGCGCTCGTCGTCCGGAATCGTCTCCCACTCGGTTTCGACCCACGCCCGCGAGACGAGGACGTTCTCCTCGCGACACCAGCGAAACACGTCGTCCGGCGTCGCGTCCGCGACGCGCATCGCCTCGCGGACGAACTCCTCGTCGAAGTCCGTCGCCAGCTTTCGCTTCAACCCCTGCTTGAACAGGCGCTCGAAGTCGAGCGTGCTGTTCGGTCCGGCGCGAGTGAGCTCGGTGTAGTCGCCCTCGACTTCCTCGACGACTTCCTTCCCTTTCGGTTCCAGGTCGAGGCCGAGCTCCTCGTCGAGTTCTTGGGCGAACTCCTCGGGGTCCATCTCGTAGTACTCGTGGTCGCCGGCCTCGTCACCGGGGTCGCCGTCTTCGCCCTCGTCGGCGGGTTGGGGCTGGCCAACTGGCTGACCCGCCTCGGGCGTGCCGTCCTGGCCCTGTCCGACGCCGCCGCGGTCACGGGGGTCGTACTCGAACTCGGGCAGGTCGACGACCTTGATTGGGATTTCGATGCTGTCGGGGTCGCTCCCGCCGAGCGACCCGTGGCGGATGAACTCCGTCAGGTCCTCGCGTCGACGCTCGCCCACCTCGCGGAACCGGTCGAGGTCCTCCCTCAGTCCCATCGGTAGCTCACCTCCCGCATCACCTTGCGGCTGGTCAGCTCCGCCGACGCGGGGGAGTAGCCCTGCGATTCGAGGGCGGCAAGGGTTCGCTCCTTGCAGCGCTCGGTCTCGGTCCCCGACGGCGGGTCGGCCCACTGCGTCGGGTCGAACTCCTCGAACAGCCGTTTCACGTCGGTCCAGTCGTGGGTGTCGAGGACGGCGCGAATGATCGGAATCTCGCTCACGTCCACGTCCTCGATGGCGAAGTCCTCGTCGCGGTTCTCCCACGCGTAGCGGTTGATGGCCGTGATGACCTTCTCCCGACGGAAGCGTTCGACGCGCTCTGTCGGCTCCGGGCCGCGGTAGGCGTCGTCGTCGAACCGACCCAGATGCTCCGTCTCGAACACCTTCATCAGGAGTGGGTCTGGGTCGACCGGTCTGCGGTCGGTCGCGACCCGTTCGTCGTTCGCCCACGCGAAGACGTGTTCGACGTACTCCGCGACCGTCGCCTCGTCGACGCCTTTCTCCGCCAGCAGGGCGTCCAACACGTCTTCCTCCTGCCGGTCGTAGACGTAGCTCTTGACGACGGCGAGGCGGTTCTCGTACTCCGCCGCCTCGGCCCGGGAGAACACCGGCGCGTCCGATAGCCCGTCGGCCATCGCGTCGAGCACGTCGTCGGCGGTGACGACGCGTTCGACCGGGAGGTCCGGATGCTGGCGGTCGGCGTCGGTCTGGAGCAAGTCGGCGACGATGTCTCGCGTGTAGGTGACGGGAATCCCGTGACTGCCGTCGTCGCCGTCGAACTCGAAGGCGTCGGCCTCGATTCGCTCGTCGCCCTCTTGGAGGTAGCCCTGGTCGAACAGGAGCGCCTTCTCGACGAGGCCGCGGTCGCCGGGCGTGTCCTCGCCGTCGAGACGGGTGACGACGCTGTACAGCGCCGCCGCCTCGACGGCGTGCGGGGCGAGTTCGCGTTCGACCACGTGGCCCCGGCCGTCGCGCATCGGCAACGTCACCCCGGCTCGGACCCGGGCGTCGAGGTCGGCGTACCCCTCGGCTTCCCACACCCCCGTCTCGTTCGTCAGTTCGCGTCGAATCAGTTCGGCTTCGAGCGAGAGGGTGGTCAGGTAGCCGAACTCGTGTTTGTCGAGGCGGCGCTTGAGCGCCTTCAGGGGGTCGCGCCCGTTGCGGTCGGCGTACTTGTCGAGTTCCACGTCGAGGTCCGGGTTCGAGATGATGAGCAGCTGCGTATCGATATCCATCCCGATGCCCTTGTCCAACTTCACGCGCCCCTCGTCGGGCACGTTCAGGAGTTTGCGGAGCAGGTCCGCGTGCTGGGAGGCGTCCTCAACCACCGTCAACAGGCCGTTGCCCTGCGAGAGGACGCCGTCGTAGGAGAATGCCTGCGGGTTCTTCCGCCCGCGCGAATCGAGTTCGCGGAGCATCCCCGGCATCCACGACCCGACGAGGCGCTCCTTCGGCGAGCCGTCGTCCTCCGAGTGGAGAATCCCGATGCCGCGCCCCACGTCGACGACGTAGTTTTTGACCCGGAGGTGGCGCGGGTCGGTGATGGCCGAGAACAGGTTCGTCTCGCCCGCCCGGCGGTACCGCTCTTCGAGGAGGTCGTACGCCTCCCGGCAGAACGGGTCGAGGTCCGCCGTCACTCGCGTGGGGACGTGCGCCTCCTCGTTCAGGTCGGCCAGCAACCGCTCTCGCACGTCCGCGGGAAACACCGAGAGCGGATGTGACTGGACGGGGCTTTCGTACCAGTCGTCTTCGTCGTCCAGTTCGCCGCCGTAGCTCAGCCCGCGTGACTGCTCGGCGCTGTCGACGTTCCACTCGACCGTGTAGCGGCGTCCCGCCTCCGTCTTCGAGTACGCCCGCAACCCGTTGACCAGACAGCGTTTGAGCTCCGATTTCCCGGTGGCGGTCGGGCCGTCGAACCAAATTATCTTCTCGCCTTTCCCCCGGTCCGTGGCGATGGTCCGGAGGTCGTCGACGAAGCCGTTGAGCACGTCGGTGTTGCCGAGGACGGCGTGTTCGCCGTCGTTTTCGGGGTCGTCGAAGAAGCGGTAGCGCTCGCGTTCCTCGCCCTCCTCAACGACCGTTCGAGTGCCCATCGACTCGATGGCTTCGAGGAGGTACTTCGGGGCGTGCGCGGCGATGGAGGGGCGTTCGAAGGCGGTGTCGACGTACTCGTCGAGGCTCATCGGCTCCTCGTAGGCCCCGGCGAGGGCCTCGTCGCCCGCGCGGATATAGTTCTCCGTCATCCTTCCAGTTCGCTCTTTGCGACCTCCGCGCCGGCGAACTCGAGGACCTCTTGGGCGCCCTCGCGGGAGTAGCCCTGCTCTATCAGCGCGTCCACCCACGCGCTCCGCTCGTCGTCGTCGAGTTCGTTCGCCGACACCAGCGCCGAGAAGTTGATGTTGTGTTTCTTGTCCTCCCAGAGCTTGCGCTCCAGTGCGCGGCGCAGGCGGTCGTTGTCCTGCGGGTCGAACCCCTCGCCCTCGCGGGCGCGGCGACTCACCCAGTTGGACACCTCCTGTCGGAAGTCGTCCTTGCGGTCGCTGGGAATCTCCAACTTCTCCTCGACGGAGCGCAGGAACGTCTCGTCGGGTTCCTGTTCGCGTCCCGTGAGTTCGTCGGTCACGGTGGCGTCGTCGATGTACGCCATCACGTGGTCCATATACTTCTCGCCCTGTCGCTGGATTTCGTCCACGTCGTAGGCGAGGGCGTGGCGCACGTCCTCGATGGCGCGTTCCTTGTACTCCTCGCGCACGAGTTCGAGATAGCGGTGGTAGCGCTCCACGTTCGATTCGGGGATGGAGCCGTGGTTTTCGAGGTTGCGCTCGAAGTGGGTGAATATCGAGAGCGGCGAGAGGTACGACCGGTCGCGGTGGGTGGCGTCCATGATGGCCTCGGCGATTTCGTCGCCGATGAACCGGGCCGAGACGCCGTCCATCCCCTCCGCGATGTCGGCGTTCGCCTCCCCCTCCTCGCGCAGCTTCTTGACGTCGATGTCGTCGGTCTCGTCGATTTCGCCGTTGTACGCCTTGGCCTTCTGGACGAGCGTCACCGTCTCGCCGTCGGGGTCGGTGATGCGCGTGAGCACGCCGAACAGCCCCGCCATCTCCATCGCGTGGGGTTCGATGTGCATGTCCGGAACGTCGGCGTTGCGCAGCATCTTGCGGTAGATTTCGGCCTCCTCGCTGTACTCGAGGACGTACGGGAAGTCGATACGCTTGGTGCGGTCGTTGAACGCCTCCATCTTCTCGTCGCCCTTCTTGTCCCGGTACTCGGGCATGTTCGTCCGCCCGACGATGACTTGGTCGATGTCGATGCGGGGGTTGTTCTTCGGCTTGATAGTCTGCTCCTGCGAGGCGTGCAGGAAGTCGTAGAGGAACTCGCGCTGGAGTTTCAGGAGTTCCTCGCCGGAGAACAGGCCCCGATTGGCGTTACAGAAGGCACCGGAGTAGTCGAACGCGCGCGGGTCCGATTCGCCGTAGACGGCGATTTTGGAGTAGTTGACGTCGCCGGTCAGTTCCGTCTCGTCCTGATTTTTCTTGTCTTTGGGCTCGAACGTCTCGACGCACTGGCGCTTGTTCTCCGAGGCGACGAGGCGAACGATTTCGACGTGGTTGTCGAGGACGGCCTTCAGGTCGTCGTCGTAGTGGGCCAGCAGGCGGTCCATGTAGAACTCGCTCGCGGGGTCGAGCGACTGCTCGTTGCGAATCGTGTAGGGCGCGTCGAGCGACTCGTTCAGGCGTTCGAGCACTCGGTCCCGCTGTTCCTGTGGCAACAGGACGAGTGGGTCCTGATTCATCGGCGAGACGACGGTGTCGTCCGCTGGGTCCTGGTCGCGGACGATGTCACAGAGGTTCACCCACCGGAAGGTGTACATCCGCCCCGCGTCCTGTGCGGTGTAGTCCTCGAAGTAGCGCCGCACCAGCCAGTCGAAATGTGACTTCCCAGACCCGACCGGGCCGAGGAGGAGTTTGATGCGTTTCTCTGGGCCAAGTCCCCGAGCACCGCTTTTGACCTTGTTGACGAACTCGTGCATCGACTCGTGGACTTCCCGGCCGTAAAACGTGTTCTGCCCGTCGTGTAACGGGTCCTCGGAAGCCATGCGGTACTCCACGACGCCGGCGTCCTCGTCGTACTCCGTCCCGTAGTGGTCGAACATGTCGGCGACGCGTTGGTGGGCGTTGCGGGCGACTCGCGGGTCGTCGTACACCTCGTCCAAGTACCAGTCGAAGTGCCTTGCTTCGCGGAGGTCCGACGGGACTGATTCCTTGTACTCCTGGCTGAGGTCTTCGAGGGTTTCCTTCGTCATTGTTCGGAGACTCGGTCCCGAGACAGCCGCGTGAGATATTATCCCACGAGGTATGTGAACTCACACCACACTACGACCGCGACCGCGGGGTGGTCGTCGGTAGTGTCGGGAGTGGTGCGGGTGAGCCACCGGTGGCGTCTCGGTTCGCGTAACCGAGGCTATAACACTCATCAGATTCACATATTGATAAGCCTTCCCCTGATACAGTACTTTGACACGTCTGTCATATCGGCCGGAAATCCCCTGACAGCCGTCGATACGGCCGCTATCGACGACAGTCGAACGAGAGGTAAGTCGGGAGACGAACGATTCGACCCGCTCGCTCGTCACGCGGCGCTTATGTGTGCGCCGGGGCGAGAGAGGACATGAGCTTCGAGACGCTCCCCGACGGGTGGACGGTCTGGCACCAAGAGCCAGACGGGCGCGCGATTCTCGCCTACCGACCGGACGTGTTCGACACGGAGGCATTCCCCGCGGCCTGTCTCCCGACCGTCTACCTCTCGCCGGGGAGTCCGCGCCGCCGCCCCGGCGCCACCCAGCGCGACGGCTGGACGGTCACGCTGTATCTCGAACCCGAAATCGACGTGCGAACCGAAACGGCCGACTCCCGAGCGGCGGGTATCGAGACGGCGATAGACTTCGCCCGCGCGTTCGCGGCCGGCGATATCGACTACCGGGGCGCGTATCAGGTCCCGCGCGACGACTACTTCGACCGACTGGACGAACTCGTCGGTCGCGAGGCTTAACCACTCGGACCGAGAACCCCCGTCCATGTCCGAGGTCACGCTCATCGGCACGCGCCTCGCCGAGGTCGGCCGCGAGTTCGTCTTCCGCGGCGAATCCAGCGCGTGCGAGGGCTGTCCGTATCGCAGTCAGTGTCTCGACCTCGATACTGGCACGCGATACAAGATCACCGATGTCCGCGAGAACGCCCAGACGCTCGACTGTGCCGTCCACGCCGACGGCGTCCGCGCCGTCGAGGTCGAACCCACGACCATCCCCGCGAACGTCCCCTCGAAGGCCGCCTACGCCGGCAGTAAAGCGTCGCTCTCGGGGCCGTGTCCACACACCGACTGTCCCAGTCACGCCTACTGTGTCCCCGACGGCGCCGACTTCGATTCCGAATATCGCATCGACGAGGTGCTCGGGGACCCGCCCCACGACTACTGTATGCTTGACCGCGACCTCACGCTGGTCGAACTCGCGCCGCCCGACTCCTGACGCTCCTCGCGTTCGAACTCGCTCAGGTCGCCGATGCGCTCGCCCGCGTACCCGAAGACGTCCTCGTACCCCTCGGCCGACATCAAAATTGGGTAGAACGCCTCCTGTGCGACGTGTTCCGTGTCGTCCGCCGAGGCGAAGGGGACGCCCGGTTCGACGCGCTCGAAGTTCTCGACGAACACCTCGTGTCTCGACGCCGGCGCCTTCGACACCTTGCCAGTGAGTCGGAAGACCGGCACGTCGTGGCGCTCGTAGCCCGCATCTTCGGGCAGAACGCCCGTCGCCGCTAGGAACGCGGTCACGAGATCGCGGGCGTTCGCCGCCGCCTCCTCCGACCACTGGAGCCCACACTCCACCTCGACGGTGCCGGGGTAGGAGATGAGTCGACCCTCGGCGTAGTCAGCCGTCTCGACGACGGCGTCGACTGGGAGGCGGGCACAGCGCCCCGCGGTCTCGTGGTCGACAGTGTCGACCAGGGCAAACGGGTGGGCGTACGACTGCGTGGAGTGTAGCGCGAGCGTCGCACAGCCGTCGAGTTCCGCGAGGAGGCGATGGGCCAAGCGTCGCTCGTGGCTCTCGGCGTCCGGGTCACCGGGGAACGCGCGGTTGAGGTCCTCGTCGACGTACCGCACGTCGCGTTCGAGGGCGCGTTCGTTGGCGACGACGAACTTCACCGGGCGCTGGAAGTCGGGTGGGTCATCGAGCAACGCCTCGACTGCGTCCGGGCCACAGGGTTCGTCCCCGTGGATGCCAGCGACGACCACCACCTCCGGGTCGTCGCCGAACTCTCGAACTCTCATTGTCTGTCTCTAGCCGTCGGCGTTGAAGTGCGTTCCGTGTCTAGCGCCTCGAAGACCCGCGTGAAATACGCCTCCGTGGTCGGCACGGCGATTTCGAGCGTCGCGTACCGGATGAAAGGGCACGACGGCCGTCGCATCACAGACGTTACACTCGTGGGTCGCCTACCACGGATATGGACGAGCACACCCGGGATTACTCCGTCGGGCCGCCGACGTCGGGCGACCCGACCGGGTGGCGAGCGGACCGCGGTGCGTCGAACGGCTGGGAGCACGGCACGCTCCGGCGCGCCGTCGTCCACGGCGTCCGCCTCTACAACGTGGGCGCGTTCCACGAGGCACACGACTGTTTCGAGGACGAGTGGTTCAACTACGGGAGCGGCACCACCGAGAGCGCCTTCTGCCACGGGATGGTGCAGGTGGCCGCCGGCGCGTACAAGCACTTCGACTTCGAGAACGACGACGGCATGCGCTCCCTGTTCGAGACGGCGTTACAGTACCTCCACGGCGTCCCGGACGACTACTACGGTGTCGACGTGCGCGACGTGAAGGCCACACTCGACGCCGCCCTCGACGACTCGAGCGCGATAGAGGGCTGGCGCATCGAACTCGACGGAGAGTACCCCGACGCTGGCGACGCCGATTTCGCGTACTCCGACGCGTTGGAGTGAGCCCTCACCCGTTCGAGGTCGGCGTCGATACCCAGAATCCGTCCGGCGCCGAACGCGACGGTCTGACCGAACATCTCCGTTTCGAGGGTGGCCCGTGGTGGCACGTCTGGCGACGCGCGCCACCACTATGGCCGTTTCGGCGACAGGAACTACGCCGACGCCTCGTAGCCCGCGTCCTCGACGGCGTCGACGAGGCTGTCGACGTCGGCCTCGCCGTCGACCGTCACCGACCCGGACTCGTGGTCGGCAGTCGCGCCGGTAACGCCCGCAACGTCTTCGAGTGCCTCTTCGACCGTCTGCTCGCAGTGCGAACAGGACATTCCGTCGACGGTGAGCGTCCGTGACATGCGCGTCGACCTACGGGATGGGACACTTTTTGCGTTGTCATTTCGAGAGCAGCGTATTTTCGAGACTCTACTTTGGAATCGAACGTACGGGGCGAACGAATCTTGTGTCTCCAGTCTGTCCGTCCACCTATGCGAGACTTCGACGAGACGGACATCGAGATTCTATCCTTGCTCGCGAAAGACGCGCGGCGGCCGTTCAGCGCCATCGGCGAGGAAGTCGGCCTCTCCGGGCCGGCCGTCTCCGACCGCGTGACGCGACTCGAAGAGGCCGGAATCATCGAGGGCTTCACCGTCGACGTGGACCGGTCGGTGCTTCGCGCGGGCGTGCCGGTGTTCGTGCGACTGTCTAGTCCCGACGACGTGGACGAACTCCGGGAACGACTCGCCGACGCCGACGGCGTCGAACACGTGTTCGTCACCGCCGAGGGCAACGTCTGGTTCTACGGGCGCGCGGAGAGCCACAACGTCCGCCAGTGGGTCGAATCCCTCGTCGGCGACGCCGACTACTCGGTGACGCTCGTCGACGACGCCGAGTGGACGCCGTCGCTCGACGGCACCTCGTTCGCCGTCACCTGCGTCGAGTGCGGCAACACCGTCGACAGCGAGGGCGAGTCCGCGCGCATCGACGGCGACGTCTATCACTTCTGTTGTCCCTCCTGTCGCACCCGATTCGAAGACCAGTACGAACGGCTCTCCGAGGGCGCGTAGTCGCTTTCGATTCGAAAGTGTGTGGGGCGTTCGGTTCGGCCTCTCGAAGGCGCAAACGAACTAAACGAGGGTCCCGTAGGAGTAGGTAATGAGCACCCGAACTGTCCACCTCGACGTGACGGGGATGTCCTGTGCCAACTGTTCGGCGACGGTTGGCGACGCCTTGGAGTCACTCGACGGCGTCGGGGACGCGGCCGTCAACTTCGCCACCGACGAGGCGAGCGTGGAGTACGACCCCGACGCGGTGTCCCTTCGCGCCGTCGTCGACGCCGTCGCGGACGCGGGCTACGGCGTCGTCACCGAGTCGGTGACCATCACCGTCTCGGACATGTCGTGTGCGAACTGCGCCGACGCCAACGAGACGGCACTGGAGGCGACACCCGGCGTCGTCGAGGCGACGGTGAACTACGCCACCGACGAGGCGAGCGTCACCTACGTGCCCGCCGCCACCACCGTCGACGCCCTCTACGACGCCATCGAGGACGCGGGCTACTCGCCCGTCCGCGAACGCGACGACGACGAGGGCGGGGACGCCCGCGACGCCGCCCGCGATGCGGAGATTCGCAAACACCGACGCTTGACGCTGTTCGGGGCCATCCTCGCCGCACCCCTCCTCTTCTTCCTCGCCGAGAAGTTCCTCCTCGGCGGCGCCGTTGTCCCCGATAGCCTCTTCGGCGTCGACTTCGGTTGGGTCGAGTTCGCCCTCGCGACGCCGGTGCAACTCGTCCTCGGCTGGTCGTTCTACAAGAACTCCTACACGGCGCTGGTGAAGAACCGCCGCGCCAACATGGACGTCCTCATCGCGCTGGGGTCGTCGACGGCGTACGTCTACTCCGTGGCCGTCCTCCTTGACCTAATCGCCGGCAGTCTCTACTTCGACACCGCGGCGCTCATCCTCGTGTTCATCACGCTCGGCAACTACCTCGAAGCCCGGTCGAAGGGGCAGGCCGGCGAGGCACTCCGGAAACTGCTGGAGATGGAAGTCGAGACGGCGACGCTTGTCGACGACGATGGGACGGAGACGGAGGTACCACTCGAAGACGTCGCCGTCGGCGACCGGATGAAGGTCCGCCCCGGCGAGAAGATTCCGACCGACGGCGTCGTCGTCTCCGGGCAGTCGGCCGTCGACGAGTCGATGGTCACCGGCGAGTCCGTCCCCGTCGAGAAGGAGGCGGGCGACGAGGTGGTCGGGTCGACCATCAACGAGAACGGCGTCCTCGTCGTCGAGGCGACGAAAGTCGGCGAGGACACGGCGCTCAAACAGATAGTCCGGACCGTCAAGGAGGCCCAGTCCCGCCAGCCAGACATCCAGAACCTCGCGGACCGCATCTCCGCGTACTTCGTCCCCGCGGTCATCGGCAACGCCCTCTTCTGGGGCGTCGTCTGGTATCTCTTCCCCGAGGCGCTTGCGGGCGCTATCGGGTGGCTCCCGCTCTGGGGACTCGTGGCCGGCGGGCCCGCCGTCGCCGGCGGCACCGTCTCCGTCTTCGAGTTCGCCGTCGTCGTCTTCGCCTCCGCCGTCCTCATCGCCTGCCCCTGCGCGCTGGGCTTGGCGACCCCCGCCGCGACGATGGTCGGGACGACAATCGGCGCCCAACACGGCGTCCTGTTCAAGGGCGGCGACGTGCTCGAACGCGCGAAAGACGTCGATACGGTGGTCTTCGACAAGACGGGCACCCTCACCAGAGGCGAGATGGAGCTGACGGACGTGGTGGTCATCGGCGACGGCGCGGCGGCAACCGACGGCGGCCAACTCGAACCGACCGACACCACTCTGGACGAGTCCGAGGTGCTCCGCCTCGCCGCGACGGCGGAACGCGGCAGCGAACACCCCCTCGCTCGCGCCATCGTCGACGGCGCCGAGGCGCGCGGCATCGAGGTCGGTGACCCCGACGACTTCGAGAACGTGCCGGGCCACGGGGTTCGAGCGACCGTCGACGGCGCGACAGTGCTGGTCGGCAACCGCAAGCTCCTCCGCGACAACGGTATCGACTCCGAACCCGCCGCCGAGACCATGACGCGACTGGAACGCGAGGGGAAGACGGCGATGCTGGTCGGTCGCGTCCCCGCCGACGGCGCGGGCGAACTCCTCGGCGTCGTCGCCGACGCGGACACGGTGAAACCGAGCGCGCGGGACGCCGTGACCGCCCTCCGAGAGCGCGGCATCGACGTGATGGTGCTCACGGGCGACAACGAGCGGACGGCTCGCGCGGTGGCCGAACAGGTGGGTATCGACCCCGAGAACGTCCGCGCCGAGGTGCTCCCAGAGGACAAGTCCGAAGCCGTCGAGGCGATTCAGGACGAGGGCCGGCGGGCGATGATGGTCGGCGACGGCGTCAACGACGCCCCCGCCCTCGCGGTGGCCTATGTCGGGTGTGCCATCGGGAGCGGAACGGACGTGGCCATCGAGGCGGCGGACGTGACGCTGATGCGCGACGACCCGCTGGACGTGGTGAAGGCCATCCGCATCTCGGCGGCGACGCTCTCGAAGATAAAGCAGAACCTCGTCTGGGCGCTCGGCTACAACACTGCGATGATTCCGCTGGCATCGCTCGGCCTCCTCCAACCCGTCCTCGCCGCGGTGGCGATGGCGATTTCCAGCGTCTCCGTGCTGACAAACAGTCTCCTCTTCCGTCGGTACACGCCGGACCACGACTACCGACTGCTGGGCTGGCTCCGCTGAACCCCGCAGTCCCTTTATCCTCCTGTCGCGAAGGCGCGCGCATGGTACTCAGAGCCGTCGACGGCATGGAACCCGATGTCCACCCGGACGCCTACGTCGACCCCGCGGCGGTGGTCATCGGCGACGTCACCGTCGAACGCGACGCCTCGATATGGCCGAACGTCACGCTCCGCGGCGATCACTACCCAATCGTCGTCGGCGAGGAGGCGAACGTCCAGGACAACGCCGTCTGCCACGAGGACGCGGTCCTCCGGCGGCGCGCGACGGTCGGCCACTCGGCTATCGTCCACGCCGCCACCGTCGAGGAGGAAGCCTTGGTCGGGATGGGCGCCGTCGTCCTCGACGACGCGACGGTGGGCGAACGCGCCGTCGTCGCCGCCGGGAGTGTGGTGACCGAAGGGACGGACGTGCCGCCCGAAACGCTCGTGGCGGGGACGCCCGCCGAGGTGGTCAAGGAACTGGACGACCCCGAACTCGGCGCCAGCGCCGCCGACGAGTACGTCATGCGCGGCGCCCAGTACGCCGACACGTCGCGAGTCGTCGAGCGCGACTAACCCTCGCCGACCATCCGCTCTTCGTCCTCCCACTCCTGCGACCGGAGTTCGTACTTCTGGACCTTCCCCGTCGCGGTGGTGGGGAGCGATTCGACGAACGTCACTTGCTTGAGCGCCTTGAACCTCGCCAGTCGCTCGCGCGTGAACGAAATCAGCTCCTCGGGGGTGACGCCGGGATTCGCTACGTCGCCGTTGGTGGGGACGACGAACGCCTTGGGTTCCTCGCCCCACTCGTCGCTCGGGGCGGGGATAACTGCCGCGTCGCCGACCGCTGGGTGCTCGAACAGGGTGTCTTCGAGTTCGATGCTGGAGACGTTCTCGCCGCCCGTGACGATGATGTCTTTCTTCCGGTCCTGAATCGAGATGAGGCCGTTCTCGTCGACGGTAGCCAAGTCGCCGGTGTGGTAGTAGCCCTCGATTCGCTCGGAGAAGGCCTGCTCCGTCGCCTCCGGTTGGTTCCAGTAGCCCTCCATCACCTGATTGCCGCGCACGACCACCTCGCCGATGGTCTCGTCGTCGCGGGGGACCTCCTCGCCGCCCTCGTCGACGACCCGGACCTCGGTGCCGAGATAGCCCAGTCCCTGTCGCTTCTTGACGGCGAAGCGGTCCGGGTCGTCGTCGTCGAACAGGCGGCGGGCGTCGGAGGTGGTGACCAGCGGTCCCGTCTCTGTCGCGCCGTAGACGTGGCTGAGATACCAGCCGAACTCGTCTTCGACGGTGCGGATGGTCGCTTCCGGCGGCGCCGACCCGGCGGTGGCGATGCGCACGTCGTTGTCGCCTGCCGTCTGGGGGTCGGCGTCGCGGTAGTGGTCGATGAGGCGGTTCAACACCGTCGGCGCGCCACAGAGGTAGGAGACGTCCTCGGCGACGACGGTGTCGAAAATCGACGCGGCGTCGACGCCGCGGGTACAGACGTGTTTCGCGCCCATGCCCGTGACCGCGAAGATGTGTCCCCAGCCGTTGACGTGGAACATGGGGAGCGTCCAGAGGTAGACGTCGTCGTCCGCGATGTCCTGATGAATCGTCACGATGTAGGCGTGGAGCGTCTCGGTCCGGTGGGTTCGCATCACCCCCTTCGGGTCGCCGGTGGTCCCCGACGTGTAGTTGATGGTGATGACCTCGTCCTCGCTCATCTCGGGGCGGTCGTAGTCGCCGGCGCCGTCGAGACAGGCGTCGAACCCCTCCCAGTCGCCGTCGACGGCGGCGGGGTCGTTCGTCACGAACGTCTCGGTGGACACCTCGTCGCGGACCGCCTCGATTTTCTCCGCGTGCTCGTAATCCGCGTAGACGGCGTCGACGCCGGCGTCCGAGAGGATGTACGCGAAGTCCTCGGACGTGAGGCGGTAGTTGAGTGGGGTGTGGACCGCGCCACACTGCATGCTGCCGTACGCCGCTTCGAGGTGATAGTGGGTGTTGGGGTCGAGCACCGCCACTCGGTCGCCCTTCTCGATACCCCGGTCTTGGAGGGCCGCCGCGAACCCGTCCGCTCGCTCACCGAGTTCGGCGTACGTGTACCGGTCCCCTGCCGTCGCCACGACGGCCTCGTGGTCGCCGTAGTGCTCGCGCGCCCTGTCGAGGAAATCGGTCACCAAGAGCGGCTTCTGCATACCCGATGGTGTTCACGAGAATCCATAATTGTTTTTGTAGATAAACAATTGGTATCACACGCCAATACTTCGCGACTCGGCCCTTCGGCTGGCGGTGATGCGGTCGGCGACAAAAAACGGCGAGCGACGACCCGGCCTAGGGTGCGCCCGCGATGACGAACAGCGACGATTCTTCGGTGTCTATCTGTCGAGTCGTCTCGGGGTCGACGCGGAGGGCGTCGCCGGCCGACAGCTCGACGGCCTCGTCGCCGGCGGTGACGGTCGCTGCACCCTCGACGAGGACGTACACCTCCTCCTCGCCCTCGTCGGCGTGGTCGTGTGGTTTGCCGCTCCAGCCGGCGTCGACGTCGAGTACCGAGACGCCGAGATTCGAGCAGTCGAGCGCGTCACGGAGGAAATGCAGGCCGCTCCCGACGGCGTCCACGTCACGATAGTTCACGAGCGAGTGTGACATGGCTCGACGGTGGGTCGGCGCGAGCAAAAAGGCTCGGCTCCCGGCGGTCACTCGGCCTCGACCAGCGCCGCGAGTTCCGCCTGCTCTTCGCGCGTCCCGACGGCGACGAGGAGGTCACCCGGTTCGAGTTCCGTCTCGGGCGCCGGATTCGGGAGCGTCTCCTCGCCTCGCTGGATGGCGATTATCGACGTGCCCGTCGCCGCCCTGATGCCAGATTCGCGGAGCGTCTCGCCGGCGACGGGTGAGTCGTCCTCGATTTCCACCCACTCGATGATAGCCTCGCCGAGAGGGACCGACAGGGAGTCGACGTCGACGGATTCGAAGTACGCCCCTTCGAGGATGGAGCCGAGTCGGTTCGCTTGCTCACCTTTCAGGTCGAGTATCTTCTCGCCGTCGGCGTCGGGGCCGTCGCGATGGAAGAGTTCACACCGGCCGTCGTGGTGGACGACGACGACGACGGACGCCTCGCCGGCGAGTTCGAGTTCGAATTTCCGTCCGACGCCGGGCACGTCCGACTCGTACACCCGCATACCCCTTCTCGTCCCCGTCTTCGGTTAAACGTACCGTCCGTCACGCTCGGCTCGGTAGTCGGGCTTCGATTCGGCCGGAGACGCCCATCAGCGTCGTCCCGAGCGCACTCATGACGAGCACGTACCCCACGGCCGCGGCGTAGATGGTCTGTGCCGTCTCGGCCGGAATGGTTTGTCCCGCGCCCGCGAGCGCGACGGCCGCGATGATGAGCGAGAACTCGCCGCGCGTGACCATCGCCAACCCTACGCGGAGCGACCGCCGGTCGTCGAGGCCGTAGGTCCGCCCGTTGTGGACTCCGCTGAGGACTTTCGCCGGCGCCGTCACGGCGACCAGCACGCCGATTACGTCGAGGGCATCGACGACGACGAACGGGTCGGTGACGAGGCCAATCCAGAAGAAGAACACGGCGGCGAACACGTCCCGAAGCGACGCGAGCGACGTTTCGAGCTCGTGCGCGAACGACGTGGAACTGAACGCCATGCCGACGAAAAAGGCGGCGACGGCCTCGCTGACGCCGACAGCGAGCGCCGCGCCCGCGAGTAGGGCCGTCACGCCGACGGCCCGGAGGACGAAGTACTCCGCCGACGGCGTGTCGAGGAGGCGTTCGAACAACGTCGTCCCGAGCGTAGCGACCACGACCAACAGGACGATGAACCCGAGGGCGATTCCGACGGACTGCCACGCCGCGCTCACGTCGCCACCGCCGGCGACGAGCGCCGTCACCACGGCGAGATAGACGGCGACGACGAGGTCTTCGAACACCAGCACGCCCAACAGGGGCGAACTCTCGGGGTTGGCTATCCATCCCAAATCGAGGAGCGACTTCGTGATGATGGCGCTCGAGGAGACGTACACCACGCCCGCGACGAGCAGCGCCGCGAGCACGTCATCGAAGAGGACGGCGCCGAGGACGAGACCCACGCCGAAGTTGACGGCGAAATCAACGGCGCCCGCGACGCCGATTCGAGTCCGGTCGGCGAGTAAGCGCTCGGCGTTGAACTCCAATCCGAGGAAAAAGAGGAGGAAGACGATGCCGAGTTCGGCGCCGATGGTGACGAACTCGCCGGCCGAAACCGCGGGCAGGCCGACCGACCCGAGGACGAACTCGTTCAGGCCGACGCCGGCGAGGATGTAGAGCGGGATGGCCGAGAGGCCGATTCGGCTGGCGACGACGCCGACGGCGGCGACGGCGGCGAACATCACTCCGACTTCAAGGAGTGCGGTCTCAGCCATCGGTCCGTGACTTCGGATTCGGCCGCGCGCCGCGACCGGCAGCAAGCCGTCCGGTCGTCGCCGCCGCGTTGTCAGTCTCACCGACGCCCGACGCCACCGGCCGTCTCGGTCGCTGCATGCTCGGTGCAGAGCCAGCCCACCCGTATCAATTCTGTGTCGCCGGTGGCGTCTAGGGGGTCAGTTCGTTCGCCAGTCGGTGTGTTGCTGGTACGTGTACGCCGTCTGGAGGACGCTCGGCTCGTCGAACCGTTCGCCGACGAGCATCAGTCCCACCGGTCGATCACCGGCCGTTCCACACGGGACCGTGATGGCGGGGTGGTGGGTCAGGTCGAACGGCGACGTGTTCAGCGAGGTGACCAGGGAGCGGCTGATGCGCTCGACGCGCGAGAGGTCGGGGTCGATTTCGAGCGGCTTGATCGGGACCGTCGGCATCGCGATGACGTCTGCTTCCTCGAGCACCTCGTCGTACGCCTCCCGCATCGCGAGGGTGATGTTCTGACCCTTGCCGTAGAGTGCGCTGCCCTGATATTTCCGATCGACGTACTCGATTGCCAGCCACGTCGCCTTCACCGAGGCTGGGAAGTCGTGGCCCTGACTCTTCCGGAACTTGTCGTACGCCGTCGCCAGTCCGGTGTCGTACCAGCCGTCGAGGAGTGAGCCAGTCCCACCTTGTTTGAGTGTCTGAATGCCGCCGTAGCCCGCGATAGCCATCCAGAGTGCGAGCGAGTCGAGATGGCGGGGGACCGAGGCCTCGACCGTCTCGGCACCGAGCGACTCCAGCGTCTCGATTGCGTCTCGCACCGTCGCATCGACTTCGGGGTCGCTCTCCTCGCGGCCGAAGCCCTCGTCGAGCACCGCGACAGTCATGCCCTCCACGTCGTCGACGAGGGCGTCGGTGTACGGAACGGGGTCGAGGTCCGCCGGTTGGCGTGGGTCGAGACTGTCCGGGCCGGCCAGCACTTCGAGCGCTTCCGCTATCTCAGTGACCGACTCGGCCATCGGCCCCGTGTGATCGAGGGTGCTGTCGATGGGGAAGATGCCCGTGTACGGGACCAATCCCGTGGTCGGTTTGAGGCCTACGATGCCACAGCACGAGGCGGGAATGCGAATCGAACCGCCCTGGTCACCACCGATGGCGATGTCCACGTCGCCGGCAGCGACGGCCGCACCGCTCCCGCTCGACGACCCGCCAGCGATGTACCCCGGTGCACGTGGGTTCGTGACGGTACCGAAATCGGAGGTGTCACTCGACCCCGAGAACGCGAAGCTCTCCATGTTGAGTTTCCCCTTGATGGTCGCCCCGGCGTCGAGCAGCCGGCTGACGATGGTCGCATCGATTTCCGGGACGTACCCCTCCAGCAACCGTGACCCGTTCGTCATCTCGACACCCGCGAGCGCGATGTTGTCTTTCAGTCCGACGGTCTTGTCGACGAGTGGCCCGTCGGCCGCGCCGGGCACGTCGACTTTCGTTATCCAGGCGTTGTGTGGGTCGTCCGCCTCGGCTGGGCGATGGGCGTTTCGACGCTCCGAGAACGACGTTTCGTGGGGTGCGAACTGAGGTTCGGGTATCTCTTCGACTCTCTCCAACAAATCCAGCGTGTCTGCGACGAGTTCTGCGTAATCCTCGAGTTCACTCTCGTTGAGTGGGATATGGGCATCTTCTGCAATCTCCAGTAGTTCTTCGCGAGAAGGTTTTCTATATGTCACTCTATCTCGGGATAGAGACGTTGTTTGTAAAGTAAATATGTTTTGATGGTGGGAGTCTCCACCCTATTCGAAAATAAATCGTCTGTTCGTTGATTTCTACCTCTCAGAGGAGCGGATGCCATCTCTCAAAGAGGCGTTTGTGCCTCCACGACGCATTTACCTGCAGCCGTAGACGTGATTCCCGTGATGCAGCGACAAACCGCAATCGCAGTCGGCGTCGCGCTCCTGCTCGTGCTCGCTGGCTGTTCCACGAGCACGTACCAGTCTTCGTCGGCCGACGAGTCGACAGCCAACGACGTGAGCACGATTCGCGTCTCCGGAAGCGGGAGTGCGGACGCCGAGCCGAATCAAGCAATCGTTCGAGTGGCCGTCGTCGCCACCGCGCCCGACGCCGCGACCGCCCGACGGCAACTCGCCGAGAACACGTCGCGGATGCGTTCCGCGCTGGAAGACATCGGTATCGAGGACGACGAAATCACCACCGTCCGGTACGATATCTATCAGGACCGCGTCCCGCCCCGTGAAGAGGGCGACGAGCCACGGATTCAGTACCGCGCCTCCCATGACTTCCAAATCACCGCCTCGGACCCCGACCGAACCGGAGAGATAATCGACACCGCGGTCCAGAACGGCGCGACCGAAATCAACGACATCTCCTTCACTCTCTCGACCGACCGGCAGCGTGAACTCGAATCTCGGGCTCGACAGGCCGCCATGGCCGACGCTCGCTCGAAGGCGCGAGCGCTCGCGGGCGCCGCGAACCTCACCGTGACCGGCGTGAAGGTGATTCGGACGGCCGAGAGCGGTTCGCCCCGACCTGCCGACGAGCGATACGCCACTGCGACGGCGGCGCCAGCTCCGACGGAGGCCGCCGGTTCGGACCTCGACTCCGGCCCGGTCACCGTTACCACCACGGTACAGGTGGTGTACCGCGCCGGACCGGCGAATCGAAGCGCCACTGGGACGCCGACCTAGGGTCGGCATTTATCTCTCTGATCTCGTTTCGTCGTCTCTCGCCGATTGTTCAGCGTTTTTGCCCGTTCAAACCGATGAAACGCCCGATATCTAGTCTTTCGAGATGGATGGTCCTAATCGATTAGACACAAAGTACTTACCCTGGTTACACATTGTACCCATCACCCCTACCAGTGGCTGGATCGTCCAGACCACAAATCGGCACGAAAGAGGAACAGCCTCTGGACTGTCACTGCGAAAAATGATTCAAAAATGACAGACTATAACGACAAAGCCCGCGCAGTAATCCTGGCGGCGCTCATGGTTTTCAGCGTCTTCGCTGGAACCGTGGCGCTCTCGGGCACTGCTGCGGCAACGGCTGAGAACATTCAGGTGCAGGGCCTGACTAACAATCAGCCAACGGAAGGCGATACAGTTACACACGAACTGACGTACAACGTTGACAACGTCAGTAAGGACGGGAACAACGACGCGTTCTTCGTTGAACTTCCCAACGAATACAACCAATCTGCTGGCACGCTAGCAGTCAACAGCGAGAGCGCAGAGAACCGTTCCGACGGTTCTGGCATCTCGGACAGTTCCAGCATCACTCGTGTCGACGGACCTGACGGTGACGGTACCACTGACACGATCAAGGTTGAGTACAGCCCCACCGGCGGTGGCACGGTTGACATGGCCCTCACGGTCAACTTCGACCTGACCCACCCGCAGGTCAGCAGTAACACCGGAAAGGACGTCACCATCTACGTCAACGACTCTGACACCGGTTCCGGTACTACCGACGTTCAGACAACCCAGACGGCTTTCACCGTTCAGGACATCTCGAGTTCGAGCTCGAAACGAGCAGGTCCGGGCGGTAGTGGTTCCTTCGACGTCTACGACGGTGAAGGTACCGTCTACGACGGCGCGAACGTCTACCAGGGCGAGACCGACCTCGAACTTGGTGGTTCGATCTCGGGCGGCGTCGTGAAGACGGCCGGTAACGACGAGGGTGTCACCCTCGAAGTGCCGGACATCCCGCAGGACCAGGCGACTGGTCGCTACACGACCAACGGGAGCAACAACGCCCCCGGTGTGACCGTGCAGCGTCCGCGTGTCACCACGCTCGACGTCGACAACCAGTACGGTGAAGACATCGCTGGTGGCTCCGTGCCCCAGGGCAACGCGTCCACCGGTTCTGGCAACCTCACGGTTGTCGGTGCCTGGAACTACCGAACGGCTGAGGCCCTCGAACTCACCGTCGAGAACGAGAACGGTCTCAACGTGACCGGCACGGCCGTCAACAACGGCAACATCCGCACCGCGACCAGCGGTGACGTCAACTACGACGTGGACCTCTCGGACCTCAACACCGGGACGTTCACGTTCACGCTCGAGGGGACCGACGACCTCGACTTCGGCGCGGCCTCCCAGAGCACGACCGTCACCGTCACCGGTGACGACGACGTGACCCTGGACCTCGACCAGACCACCGCAACGCGCGGGCAGGACGTGACGTACACGATCCGTGGCTCGAACGCGGGTCAGTACCACATCGTCACCATCGAGGACGGCGACTTCCGCTCGAACAGCCTCACCGAGAGCCAGCTCAACAAGACGTTCCGTAACGTCGGCGACACGAAGCTCCGAGGCTACTCGGGTAACGGCTACGCGTACGCCGTCGTCGAGATCGACGACGACACCGGTGTCGGCGTCGGTCAGATCGACACGTCCAACCTGGACGACAGCAGCATCGACGTCAACCTCTACGAGGCTTCCTCCAGTCAGCCGACGACGGAGAGCCAGGTTGAGAGCGACGTCAGCACTCTCAGCGAAGAAGACGACCCCTCGCTCACGGTCGAGCAGGGCGACGTCTCCATCGAACAGCCCGGTAACACGTACGTTGTCGGGAGCGAAATCGACCTGAACGGTACGGCGTCTGAAGGCATCGACGACGTTGCCTTCTACGTCCGCCGTCAGAACCGGTACCAGCTCGTTGACCTGAACGGAAACGGCTCTGGCATCCAGAGCTCCTTGAACGTGGACGCGGACGAAACGTTCGAGAAAGAGGACATCGTCCTCTCGGCCGGTGAAGGCGACGGGAACGACCTGCTCTCCCAGCCCGGTTCCTACCGCCTCGGCGTCATCGACGCAGCTGACGTCGGCGGCACTGGTAACATCTCCTCTGACGTCTCGGTCTCGGACTTCAACACGGGAACGAGTGGTCAGAAATCGCTGCGCGTGACCGACACTGAGCTGAGCGCCAACTTCCGAACGGTCGGCGGTCAGGTCTCTGTCGACGATCGCGTGGTGAACGTGACTGGCTCGTCGCTCGGTTCGAACACCGTGGCGTTCGTCTTCGTTGACGAGCGTGGGAACACCCACTACACGGACATCACGGTCGACGACGACAACACGTTCGACGAGGACGACCTGAACATTGGGTCGAACCTGCAGGAAGGTCAGGTCAGCGCACACGTGCTGACGACTGGCCGTGACAGTACGTTCGGTGACGGCGGCATCGAGAGCCGCTCGTCCACCGGCGACGCGTACGACGACCTTGACCAGTTCGCCTCCGACCTCAACAACCAGTCGCTGACGGGCCAGCAGGTCCGTTCGCGCCTGCTCGACGAGACGACCGAGGCAACTGCAAGCGACGACCGAATGGTCACGACGCGATTCCGTCTGACGGACTCGCGAACGACCATCCGGAACGTCTACCCCGACGGCATGCAGGCCTCGGGCGTCAACCCGGTCGGCGTTGACGACGAGATGGTCGTCGAAGGGCGGACGAACCTTCGCCCGGACGACAACTCGATCACCGTCGAGCTCCTGACTCAGGACGGCGACTCTGTCGCCCTGACGACGACCGAGGACTGGGGCTACGATGGCATGTACGAAGTCTCGATCGAGCTCGAGGACGTGCAGACGGGCACGTACACGCTCGAAGCCGACGACTCGTACAACTCTGACACGGTCGAGGTAGAGATCGTGCAGAGCGTCGAGACGGCAACGCCGGAGCCGACGCCGACGGAGGAACCGACGGCGACGCCGACGGCAACCGCCGAACCGACGCCCGAGCCGACGCCTGAGCCGACGGAGGAACCGACGGCAACGGCCACGCCGACGCCCACTGAGGGTGGCGGCCCCGGCTTCGGTGCCCTCGTCGCTGTCATCGCGCTCATCGCGGCTGCGCTGCTGGCCGTGCGACGCGACGACTAACGACGATTAATCCCGACTGACCGCCGTTAGCGGTCATCCGGTGCGATTTCTTTTATCGACGCTACGTCCGACAGAGCGGAGTCTGTCGATTCAGATACTGGTAGCTACCCCGATGCGTCTCGAAGAATATCGTCGACAGAGTCGGCTACTGAATTAGTCCGGTCGAGCGATGCGGCCAGCCGCCTTCGTGCTCAGTCCTCTTCGGGTGGCAGGCCGTGGTCGTTGACCACCGCACCGTCTTCGTTGACGGTGACGACGCCGCGGTTGTTCACCGCGTACGGGTCGAGGTTGATCTCCTCCATGAACCCTTTGTAGAGTCGCTCCACCGTTTCACCGTCTTTCTGTCGGTCCGAGGCCCGGTCACAGAGTTCGATCAGATCCTCGGGCACGTCGTTCTCGTGGACAATCCAGTGGTTGATCAGGTCCGACAGGCGTCGGATGGGCGAGGTGAAGTGACCGTAGATGTCGAAGTTGAGTGCGTGGTGGCCGCCGAAGGGGTCGTTCATGTACTTCGCGCGGGGCATCACCTTCAGCACCGCCCGCTGAATCTTCGAGAGCATCCGGTCCGGGGAGGTTTCGAGGGCGCCGTTGACCGCTTTCCGCGGGTCGTCCCACTTGTCCGAGGGGATGGAGACGCCGTTGAGTTCCTGAATCTCGCGGAGAGCATCGTTCCACTGGTCGGGCGTGGGCTGGGGGTGGACGCGATACATCGCCTCCACGCCGCGATTCCACATCAGCTCGTGCGTGACGGCCTTGTTCGCCTTGAGCATGCACTCCTCGATGATGGTATGTGCGCGGTCACGGCTCGGGTTCAGGACGAGCGAGCCGTCTTCCTTGCGCTGTTCGTGCATCCGGTCGGCGAGCTCGAACGCGAGGGTGTTCTCCTCGTGGAGCGGGGCGTCCGGGTCTTCCAGTCGGTCCTCACACTGGCTGTACGTGAGACGCTCGTCGCTCCGGATGACGGATTTGTAGATGTCGATGTTCTCGAAGGAGAGCGTCTCCGCGTCGAGTTCCATCTCCACCGTGTGCGCGAGTCGGTCTTCGTTCGGCACGAGCGAGCACACCGTCTCCGCGAGCGTCGGCGGGAGCATGTGGATGGTGTAGGACGGGAGATAGACCGTATTCCCGCGCTTGACGGCCTCTTCCCACATCGCGGAGTCGGGGTGGACGTAGTGGGTCACGTCGGCGATGTGGACCCAGAGTCGGTACACGTCGTCTTCGGCGCGGACGCTGATGGCGTCGTCGAAGTCCTGGGCGTCGATCGGGTCGGTCGTCCACGCGGTCAGGTCGCGCAGGTCCTCGCGGTGGTCGAGTTCGTCCTCGATCTCCTGTTGCACGTCTTCGGTACGCGCTTCGGCCTCTCGAATCACTTCGCGCGGGAACTCGTCGCGAATCTCGAACTCCTCGAACAGTTCCTCGCGTTTCTCCTGTAACTGCCGCGCCTCGGCGGGTGAAATCTCGACGGGACCTTGTCCCTCGGCGGTCCCAGCCTCGGCTTGGGCGTCAGAATCGGTCGTCATGCCCCGGACTAAACGTGACGGGTAGTTAGACGTGTCGGGCGCGTCCGAGCGTCAGGATTCCGGCTCTTCGGGCGAACCGTATCGCTCTTCGACGGTGCTGTAGTAGCGTTCGAGAAAGGCACCTTGCGAGAGCGTCTCGCCCTCGCCGATGTCGACGAGGAGCGATTCGAGTTCGTCGCGGGGCTGATGACAGAGGGTTCGGTAGCACTCCTTGCAGAGGTGTTCGAACTCTTTCCCGTGTCGACTCCAGCGGTCGCCCTCTTTGTCGTACTCGCGCGCTTCGGATCGGAGAAGCGAGGAGCCACACGCGATACAGACGACCGTGGTTCGGTCCTGACTACTGTCCGACCCGGAACGCCACATAGCCGAAGGCAGACACCACGACCACTTAGCGTTTGTTACGCGTCCGACGCTCGGCCGACGCGCTGGATAATCAGTATTATCCCCAGAGCGACCCTCCCGGTTCGTATGGAAGTCAAATCCCGCCATCACCTGCGCAGCGACGAGATACGGGACCTGGAGACGAGCCTCGAATCGAAACTCGGGGTGGAGGTCGACGGCGACACCTACGAACGCGTCGACCTCGTCGGCACCGAGTTCGACCTGGTGCTCGTCGACGGCGAGCCACACGTCTTCCTCGTCGACGGCGAAACTTTCCTCACCGTGCGCGGCGCGAACGCCTTCCCGCCCGAGCGCCGCGTGGTCACCGTCGACGCCGGCGCGGTCCAGTTCGTCAGCGACGGCGCCGATGTGATGCGCCCCGGCATCGTCGACGCCGACGAGGTCATCGACCCCCAGGACCTCGTCGTCATCGTCGAGGAGACTCACGGCAAGGCACTGGCCGTCGGTCGAGCGCTCGAACATGGCAGCGACCTGCCTGGCGACTCCGGAAAAGTCGTCGAATCGGTCCACCACGTCGGCGACGAGCTCTACGAATTCTCGGTGTAGGTCGCGGCGAGAGGCTCTAGCCGTACCTGTCGAGCGCCGCCTCGTATCCGTGCTTTGCCTGTCGATACGTCTCGCGGAGGTCGGCGACCGGATTTTCGCTCGCGTCCACTCGCAGGTCGTGATACAGCGGGTCGTCTTCGCCGCGGACGACGACTGCTGCGCTCCCGACCGGCAGGTCTCGGTCGTCGCCGCCCGCTCGCTCGCCCGCCGCGAGCGCCGTGAGCAGGCGCCGAACGAGCGGTGCGTCGCGCTCGTTGGCCGCGTATCCGTGTTCGAGCGCGTCGAGAACTTCCTCGTCGGCCATTGCCGTGCCGCCGACAGTGTGGGTGTCGCCGGCGCGGGCGCCCGCGGTCGACTCGCAGTCCGCGCCCGTGTGTGTCGCCGTCGCGTCGAGGCCGATGCCGTGAAGCTGCCAGCGGGTCGCGCCGTCGTCCGTCACGAGTTCGTCGACAGCGTCATCGATTCGCTGCCCTTCTGCGAGCGCGTCGAGACAGCGCTGGCCCAGCGTGGTGTCGGTGACGCCGCCGACGGCGACGGCGCCGTGGTCGCCGACGTGGGGACAGACGCCCCCGACCGCCGGGACACGCGCCGCGGCGGCGACGCCGAATCGCCAGCCGTCGCTGGCTCGCTCCCGGACGCAGATGCTGTAGGTCACGGTCGTGCGAGGGGCAGCGTGCGTGAAAAGCCTCCCGTCGTGGCGCCTGTGTCTGACGCAAGAACTATTGAGCCCGTGGTTCCTGTACGTACTATGGGCATCATGAGCAAGATCCTCGGCGGCGGCGGCACCCACAGCACCGAGGACTACGTGGAACTGAACTTGGACGACTTCGACACGGCCCGCGGCGAGGCGGGGATTCAGGTTCGGTTTATAGAGATTAGCGAACACCGCGACGCCATCCCCATCAAGGACGCCATCTACGACGGCGACATCGTCATCGCCGACATCACGCGGATGAGTCCGAGCGACGGCGTGGTCGACCGCGTCCTCGAAGACCTCCGACAGGTGGCCCGCGAAGTCGACGGCGACGTGGTCGTGAAAGGGGAGAAAGAGGACGAAATCATCATCGCGCCCACGGGCGTGACGATCAACCGCGAGAAACTCTCCTGAAACCCCGGAACCGACAGGGTTTCACGGATTCGGTCCCCATCCTGCGGTAGATGAGTAAGGACTATATCGAGGTTCGCGGGGCCGAGGAACACAACCTCAAGGACCTCGACGTCCGCATCCCCCGCGAGGAGTTCAGCGTCGTCACCGGCCTCTCCGGGTCGGGCAAATCGTCGCTCGCCTTCGAGACGGTGTACGCCGAAGGCCAGCGTCGCTACATCGAATCCCTCTCTGCCTACGCCCGCAACTTCCTCGGGCAGATGGACAAACCGCAGGTCGAGAGCGTCGAGGGTCTCTCCCCCGCCATCTCCATCGACCAGAAGAACGCCGCGAACAACCCCCGGTCGACGGTCGGCACCGTCACCGAACTCCACGACTACCTCCGTCTGCTCTACGCCCGCGTCGGCACGCCACACTGTCCCGAGTGCGGGCGCGAGGTGGGCGAACAGAGCGCGAGCCAGATGGTCACGCGCCTCCTCGAACTCCCCGAGGGGACGCGAGCCAAACTCTGTGCCCCCGTCGTCCGCGACCAGAAGGGCGCCTTCGAGGACCGCTTCGACGACCTGGTGAGCGAGGGGTACAGCCGCGTCGAAGTCGACGGCGAACCCTACGACCTCACCGTCGACCGCCCCGACCTCGACGAGAACTACGACCACACGATTGACGTGGTGGTCGACCGCGTCAAGATATCCACGGAGGCCCGGTCGCGCATCACTGACTCGGCCGAGACGGCGTTAGACGAGGCCGGCGGCGTGTTGAAGGTCATCCTCCCCGACCCGCCCGAGGGTGTCGAACTCGGCGGCTCGGCCGCTCGCTCGACCGGCGATTTGGCCGATATCGACGGCGAGAGCGACGAGACGGACGCGACCGACCGCCTCGTCGTCGAGTTCTCCGAGGCGCTCGCCTGCACCCACTGCGGCATCGACATCCCCGAAATCGAGACGCGGAGCTTCTCCTTCAACAGCCCCCACGGCGCCTGTCCCGAGTGTGAGGGCATCGGCAACACGAAGGAAGTCGACCCCGACCTCGTCGTGCAAGACGAGAGCAAGCCGCTGAAAGACGTCTTCGAGCCGTGGAGCTACAACCGGTCGTACTACCGCCGCCAGCTCGACTCGCTGGCGCGACACTTCGGTATCTCCGTCGACACGCCCTTCGAGGACTTGGACGACGACGTACAGGACGCCTTCCTCTTCGGCACCGACGAGGAGGTGCTGTTCAAGTGGACGACGAAAAACGGCGTCCGTCGCAAGGAACAGCCATTCGAGGGCGTCATCGGCAACCTCGAACGCCGACACGTCGAGACGGACTCCGAGAACACCCGCGAGCACATCGAGGAGTTCATGGCCGTCACCACCTGCCCCGAGTGTGAGGGGACGCGCCTCAAGCCCGCGTCGCGGGCCGTCCTCGTCGACGGCACCGATATCACCGAGGTGAACCGCATGAGCATCGCGGACGCCCTCGCCCACTTCGAGGGGCTGGAATCCTCGCTCACGGAGCGCGAACGCACCATCGCCGAGGAGATTCTGAAAGAGATTCGCGCCCGCCTCGGCTTCATGCAGGAAGTGGGACTGGAGTATCTCACCCTCGACCGCGAGGCGGCGACGCTCTCGGGCGGCGAGTCCCAGCGCATCCGATTGGCGACGCAGGTGGGGTCCGGCCTCGTGGGCGTCCTCTACGTCCTCGACGAACCTTCGATTGGCCTCCACCAGCGCGACAACGACCGCCTCCTCGACACGCTGGAGGGCCTTCGCGACTTGGGCAACACCCTCCTCGTCGTCGAACACGACGAGGAGACGATGCGCCGCGCGGACAACATCATCGACATGGGGCCGGGCCCGGGCCGGCGCGGTGGCGAAGTCGTCGCACAGGGTGACTTCGACGACGTCGTCGAGGCCGAGAACTCCGTCACGGCCGACTACCTCGCCGGGCGGCGCGAGATTCCGGTGCCCGAGGAGCGCCGCGACACCGATGCCGGCGAACTCACGATTCGCGGCGCTCGCCAGCACAACCTCGACGACCTGGACGTCTCGATTCCGCTCGGCGAGTTCGTCGCCATCACCGGCGTCTCCGGGTCCGGCAAGTCGACCCTGATGCACGACGTGCTCTACAAGGGCCTCGCGCGCGAGATGAACGACAACACGTCGGTCGACCCCGGCGACCACGACGCTATCGAGGGGACCGACCAGATAGAAACGGTCAGGCTCATCGACCAGTCACCAATCGGGCGCACGCCGCGTTCGAACCCCGCCACGTACACCGGCGTCTTCGACCACATCCGCGAACTCTTCGCGGAGACGAAGCTCGCGAACCAGCGCGGCTACGACAAGGGTCGCTTCTCGTTCAACGTCAAGGGCGGTCGCTGTGAGGAATGTGGCGGGCAGGGCACCGTCAAAATCGAGATGAACTTCCTCTCGGACGTGCACGTCCCCTGCGAGGAGTGTGACGGCGCGCGGTACAACGACGAGACCCTCGACGTGACCTACAAGGGCGCGACCATCGCCGACGTGCTGAACATGGAAGTCGACGAAGCGCTCGACTTCTTCGAGGCCAACCCCGGCATCCGTCGTCGCCTCGAACTGCTTCGGGACGTTGGCCTCGGCTACATGCAGCTCGGCCAGCCGTCGACGACGCTCTCGGGCGGCGAAGCCCAGCGCGTCAAACTCGCCGAGGAGCTGGGGAAGAAAGACTCCGGCGAGACGCTCTACCTGCTCGACGAACCGACCACCGGCCTCCACTCCGAGGACGAACGCAAACTCATCGAGGTGCTCCACCGCCTCGTCGATGTCGGCAACACGGTGGTCGTCATCGAACACGAACTCGACCTCGTCAAGAACGCCGACCACGTCGTCGACCTCGGCCCCGAGGGCGGCGAGGGCGGCGGCGAAGTGGTCGCGACGGGCACGCCCGAGACGCTCGCTCGCACCGACGCGTCCCACACCGGCCGCTACCTGCGCGACCTGCTGCCGGCAATCGACCGCGAGGGCCCCCGCTCGGACCGCCGCAAGCCCGCGAAGGCGTCCAGCGACGACTAGCGACTCCCACTCCGTCGCAGTCAAAACCCCGGCGGTCCAACGGGAGCGTGATGGACGACGAACTACTCTCGCCGCCGGTACCGACCGGTCGGCGCCGTCGAGTCGCATGAACGTTCGCCTCCGCGGCATCTACACCACGGCGCTCACCCACCGGGTCCGCGAGGCCGGCCACGACGTGGTCGCTGCATCCGACCCCATCCGCGAGCGCTTCGACGCCGACTTCGGCCACGCTCCCCACGACGTCGCCGTCGACACGACGGACGACCGACAGGGCGTCAGCCTGACCGGCGACCCCGACGACGTCTCCCGACTCGTCGACTGTATCATTCCCTCGCGCGACACCTTCGCGTGGTCGTCGCCCGCCCCCCGCGACGCCGTGTTCGACGCGCGCGTCACCGAGACGCTGGGGAGTGGCGCCGTCTGTGACCTCGGCGAGGCCGAGGGCTTCCTCCCCTTCGGCAACGTGGACGCTCACGTCGACGTCGGCGACGAGGTTCGGGTGCAAGTCGAGGAAGCCGCGCCGCCGTGGCTTGACCGCCGTCCCGTCCTCGACGGCGACGTTCGAGTACGGGCCGGGCCGGCGACCCTCGTCCGCGGCGAGTCGGGGATTACCGTCGACACCTACGACGACGAGGCGGGGCGTGAACTCGCGGGCATGACCGACCTCCTCGGCATCGAACCACCGGACGGGTGGGGCCTGCGGTGGGGCGACGACGCCACCGACGCCGACATGGGCGCCCTCCAGACGTCGCTCGAACGCGCCGTCGACCGAGCCGAGTCGCTCTCCCTCCACGACGACGTCGATGCGCCGCGCCGCCTCGCCGCACCCCTCGCGACGACGTGGCTCTGGTTCGGGCGTGAGTCGCGCTTCGAACTCGATACGGACCGCCGCGCGGTGACGACGACGATGCCCGGTCACCACCGCGTCAAGGCGTCGTCGTCGGACGCGAGTCGCGCCGTCGACTTCGTGGAAGCACTCGACGCGGCCGCGGGCGACGACTTCCCGTTCGGGGCTGTCACCGACACCTTCGGCCCGATGACGGGTGACTACGTCCGCCTCGCGCACGGGAAACCGGACGGCCGGCTGATAATCCTCGGACGCGCCGAGGTGACCGACCGCGACCCGGAGGGGTCGCTCATGCTCCGCCGCGAGATGACGGCCGGTGGCTCCTACGACGCCCTTGACGCCCGCCGCGAGGCTGGCGACGTGGCCGTGACCACGGTCAAGGAGGGTCGCTGGTGGTATCCGACCGTCTACCGCGACGACGAGGGGCGACGGAAGGGAACCTACGTCAACGTCTGCACACCCGTCGAATGTTTCCCCGACGCCGTCCGGTACGTCGACCTCCACGTCGACGTGGTGAAAGAGCGCGACGGGACGGTCCGCCGCGTCGACGACGACGAACTCGATGCGGCCGTCGAGGCCGGGGACGTCTCCGAAGCCCTCGCCGAGCAGGCCCGCACCGTCGCGTCGAGTCTCGAAGACGCGCTCTAGCGCGCCGCCCGGTCGCGGGCACCCGTCCCGTCGGTGATGGCGCTCGCGAGCGCACCCCTGACGACGGCGTCGCCGTCGGCGTCGACGCCCCGAATCTCGGGCACCGCCGTCGCGACGTGGTCGGGTAGTCGCTCGCGAATCGGGTCGAGCACCTGCGCCGGGTTGTTGCGCGTGACGCCGCCCCCGACGGCGTCGTTGTGGGGGGGGGGGTGATGCGGTCCGTCGACAGGAGCGTGCCGAGTGGTCCGACGAGCGGAATGCGGTCGACGCCCAGATACGGCGCCATCTACGCCACCTCCCGAGCGAAGCCGGGACACTACGCATCGCGTCGGTTCATGGCCCCTCGATTCCGCGTCCGCGCACAAATCGCTACCGACCACTCTTTGCGTCCGCCCTCCGATGTGTTCGTATGCTCACGACCGACCTCTCGGACCGCGTGGCGCTGGTGACGGGCAGCTCGCAGGGCGTCGGCCGCGAATTCGCGCTCTCGATGGCCGAGGCCGGCGCGTCCGTCGCCGTCCACTACTACTCCAGCGACGAGGAAGCGCGGGCGACGGCGGCCGTCGCCCGCGAGGAGAGCGGGTCGGCGATGACGGTCCAAGCCGACGTGACCGACCCCGACGACGTTGACGAGATGTTCGAGGCCGTCGAATCGACGCTCGGCGAGGTGGACGTCCTCGTCAACAACGTCGGCGACTTCGCGCCCGAGCACTGGGAAGACATCTCCTTTGAGACGTGGAACCGCGTGATGGACACCAACTTCACTGGCACGTATCTCTGCTCGAAGCGGGCGCTCCCCGCGATGCGCGAAAGCGAGTTCGGGCGCATCGTCAACGTCGGCTACGCGGGCACGGAGAAAGCGCTCGTCTACCCGAAGAACTTCCCGTATCTCGTCGCGAAGACGGGCGTCATCATGTTCACGCGGATGCTCGCGAACGACACGCGCGACGACGGCATCACCGTCAACTGCATCTCGCCCTACGTCGTCGAAACCTCGGACGAGTTCCCGGCGGAGGCCCCGCGGGGTCGGTGGGCGTCGCTCGACGACCTGCGACAGGTCCTCTTCTTCTTTCTCGACTCCGACAGCGGCTACGTGAGCGGCGAGAACGTAGAGGTCGACGGCGGGTGGATTCCGGAGGCGCTCTAGGCGTTCGGCACGTCGTCCGGGTCGTCCTCAACGGAGCGTTTCATGGAGTCACGGCGGGACTTGGCGTCGCGTCCGGTGACTTCGAGCAGGAAGTCGTTTTTCACGCTGACGGCGTCCTCGGCGGCGTCGGCGTGGCCCTCCTCGATGACCTGCGCGGCGGGTTTCTCCTCGAAGTGGACGGCGAGTTTGTCCTTCTTGCTGCTGTACTCTGAGGCGCCCGCGACGATTTGCTCGAAGACGGGATTGTCCGGTTCGCCGACGACGTAGAGGTCGTTGCCCTTGAACTCCTCCGTCCCCGTCACCGGGCCGAAGTAGTCCTCGATAGTCCCCTTGAGGTCCGGCGCGTTCTCCTCTAAGGTTTCCCCGCGACGCATCTTGTACTCCTTCATGGACCCTGCTTCGGAAGGCGATGGTTTACCAGTTTCGTCCTCGGGAAACGGGCGTCACCGCTCGCGTTCGGCGATGTACCCCTTGTGGCAGTCCGGGCAGATGTCGCCAGCACGCATCGACGACCCGCCAGCGACGCGGGCGTAGTCGCAGTTCGGACAGAAAAATTCCGTCTCGCCCTCGTCGTCGTCCACGCGTTCGACGCCCTCGGCGGCGACGAACTGTTTGCCCGCGGCGCTCCCCGTCGCCGCAGTCGTTGCGCTCTCATCTTCTTCCGACGCCGCCTCCTCGGTCGTCTCGGCGCGTTCCTCGGGCGTCAGTCCGCCACCGAACTCCACGTCCATCGTCTCGCCGTCGTTCGGTTCGGCGTCGAAGCCCTCGTCCTCGCCGTCGTGGTCCGGCCACCCCTCGCCGGTGACGACGGTCGCCCCGTCGTCGACTGCGTCGGTCGAGTCGTCCGGTTCTTCCTCGGCGTCCTCCTCTTCCGCACCGGGCCACTCGCCGCGTCCCCGGTCGCCGAGGGTGTCTTCCTCGCCATCGTCGTCGAGGATGATGCCGCCGTCGGGGTCGTCCGTAGTCGGTTCGTCAGGAGTCGAGTCGCTCGCCGTCGATTCGTCCGGTGTCGACCCACTCGCCGGCGGTTCGTCCGGCGTCGCCGTCGTCTCCGGTGTCCGGTCGGCCGCGCCGCTCTCCGGCGCGTCCGGCGTCGACGGTTCGTCTGCCGTCGCCTCGTCGGGGTCGGGCGTCACGCTCCCGCCGAGTCCCGTCGTCACCGTCTCGTCCTCGGGGTTTCGGACGGGCCGGACTTCCTTGTTCTCGCTGACGACGCGGCGCTCGCCACACCGGTCACACGTCTCGACGGTCCGGTAGGTCACGACCACCTCGTTGCCGCGTTCCTCCCGCTCACGCTCCACCTCTCGGTTTGCGTATTCGTGTCCCAGAAGGCACCTGAGTCCCATTGCGTAGGAGTAGCGAGACCCTCCACCAAAAGCATCCGTCAGACGCACGTCCGACCGCGCCGGCGGTACTGGTAAACCCCCCGCGGTCGTTAGGCTCAGGCATGCAGGCCAAACGGGAGTTCCGCGACCGCGAGGACGTGGAGGTGGCCGTTCTCGACGCGCTGGTGGACCGCGGTGGCGACGGCATGACCGTGTTCGAACTCCGCGCGGCCGCCGATGTCGACATCGACACGCTCGAAGACGCACTCGCCGAACTCAAAGACGACTCGCTCATCTCCGTCGAAACCGACGAGGGTCGGACCGTCGTCCTGCCCGCCGACCGCGTGATTCCCGACCCGACCGAGGCGCCCGACGAGGACTCGCTTCTCGATGCGGTCCGCGACCGACTCGGGCTCTGACGTAACCGCGTCACTTTTTCCGCCGCCGCGTCTACGACTTGTCGATGCAGGGGCGTCACACCGACTACGGTGCCGAATTCGAGACGCACGGCGACCGGACGGTCGTTTCTCACTACGGCCGCCCCGAGCGGACCCACCTCGCGGTCCGCAACGGTGTCGGCGCCATCGAGATGGACTACGGCGTCGTCGTCGTCGAGGGCTCTGACGCCGTCGACTTCGTCGACAACGCCGTTTCCAACGCCGTCCCCGACGACGACGGCGCGGGCTGTTACGCCCTCCTCCTCGACCCACAGGGGGGAATCGAGACGGACCTCTACGTCTACAACGCGGGCGAACGCCTCCTCTGTTTCACGCCGCCCACCCGCGCCGCCCCACTCGCGGACGACTGGGGCGACAAGGTGTTCATCCAGGACGTGTCGATTCGCGACGCCTCCGCGGAGTTCGCCGTCTTCGGGGTTCACGGCCCCACCGCGACGGAGACGGTCG
>Ga0207719_100028_pt1 | contig 172236 bp, 181 predicted proteins | sample A23P1SouthBayCA_2_FD_187279 | JGI IMG/M metagenome (GOLD analysis project Ga0207719, IMG submission 187279) | Aerobic enrichment media microbial communities from Eden Landing Ponds, California, USA - A23 P3 (3) (SPAdes) | ecosystem: Environmental > Aquatic > Marine > Unclassified | place...
CCACGGGTCGTCGGCGAGGACTTCGAGACGCTCGTCTATCCCGTCGACGACGGCGCGTACTACCAGACGACGTTCGCGTACTGGCGGCAGCTGCTCGCGGCACGCGCCACGCAGGTCGGCGTGGAACCGACAACGCCGACGCCGTCGACGCCGACTCCGGCGGGTGTCGGAACGGGTGTCACAACTGACGGTGAGACGGTGGCGGCCACTGCGGACCCCTTGCTCGATGCGTGGACCGCGACCGGGACAGGAGGCCGATAGCGATGGGGCGCACAAACCCGACGTACCGGGATGCACTCCGGGCCATCGAAGAGCGGTGGGCGGAGTTCCGCCGGGCACTGCGGCGTCGCGACCAGCCACGATTTGACCAGCTGTTCGAGTACGCCCGCGAGCACGCCGACGCGAGCGGGCTGTTGAACCACCAGAACCCGCTGCTGCCGGCGCTACTCAGCATCGATCTCGAACAGGAGGCCCGCCTCGACGACCACGAAAACCGCCTCGCCGAGCTTGAACAACAGATTGCGGAAGGCGAGGACACACAACCCCAACCAGCCGCAGAGAATACTGCTGGGGGTTCAGAATGACCGAACTATCGACAGTCGCCTTCGACATCGAAACGACTGGGTTCGAGACAAGAGATCAACTCACCGTTGTTGGGTTTGACTCTGCTGTCGCATCCCGAGTGTTTCTCAATACGGATGGAACAACACCATCGTCAACACTCACAGACCAGCTGAACGAGAAGCTCCAGACGGCGGTACAACTCACCTCCCACGACAGCGAACGGGAATTACTAACCGAACTCACGACATTTGTCACATCAACACTCACCCAACGGAACGCAAAACTCGTCGCGTACAACGGTGAGCGGTGGAATGGCGGATTTGATTTGCCGTTTCTTCGGACTCGACTCTGTACGCACGGTCTGGAGTGGCCCTTTGGCACGCTACCGTACGTTGACGTGATGGATGTCTTCGAGAAACGGTTCAATACCAGCGAAAATACACTGAATGGCATCTATGGAGAACTGATTGGGGCAGGGATGAACGAGCTTGATCCATTCGCCGATAGCAGTGAGGCCGTCACCGCCTGGGAGGGCGGTGCATTTGAACCACTCATCACACACAACGTCGCCGACATCCGTCGGACGCGAGCGTTGATGGATCTCGCAGAACGGTACTGCTCGAAGTCGGACTTCTCGATGAAATCACTTGAGCCGGTCGTTTGAAAACAAGTTGTGTCTAACGGTGATATCCGGGGATTCCACCGCCGTCGAACCCACCAACGTCGTCACTACGCTGGTAGCGTCTACTTCTTTGACACTCCTATCGCTACGGTCTGCCACAATGTCATCGGACGTGGTTGCTGGAGTAATACACGGGACGGACCCGGATGCAAATGGAGCGATGACAATCGAGGTGTGGCGTGCCGATGGAATTCCGGACCCAGTGCCGGCCCACGTCCCCGCTTCGATGCTCGAATCGCTCCCGGACCGACTATTCGGCCGGCTAACGGAGGATCTCCTCGCGCTGTCGACGGCGCGTCCTGACGGCACCTTTCGCGTGGATGTACCGATGGGGTTAGACGACTCGACGGTCTATTGCCGCGTCTTCGACGACCACCGTCTCCTCGCTGCCGAGCAGGTCACGGTACGCGCCGCAGTTGACGGACCGGACCTCGTGGTTGAAACGAACGACACGAGTCGGCGCGCTGTCCCGGCAGCGGCGACGGCTCTAGCTACTGTTGTTGCTGGCTGCTCCGGCATTCCTGGATGGGGTGATGAGACGGCGACACCGGGGACGGCAACGGATACGCCGGGTGTGACATCCTCTCCTGAGGAGACAGATACCCCGACTGCGACTTCACGCCCCACTAACACTGCAACTGAAACGTCAGTCCCAACCGATACTGCGACTGAGACAGCAAGCCCCACCGACACTACGACTGCAACACCGACAGAGGAATCGTCGAGCCAGTCATCTGACGGCAACCAAGTGGATGCCGGTGGCGGCTGGAGTGGTGGGGGAGGAGACGATAGCGACGACTCGTCAACACCGACCCCGACTGAGACGCCGACACCAACCGAAACACCGACTGAGACGCCGACACCGACGCCCTCGCCGGGTGACTCAGAGCCGGACCTGCGAGAGCCAGACCCGCCGGAACCAGACCTCACAACGACGAGTTCGACCGCCGACCGCGCTGCGTTCCTCTATCAGGGATCCGAACCAGTTCAGCGAGATGCGGACCCAGCGAAAATCGAGGGAAAGCGGGTGAGTACCCTCACAGGGACGGTTTTGAACCGCGACGGATCGCCGCTGTCGGGGGTGAAGGTCTCGATTAAAGACCGACCGGAGTTCGGATACACCTACACCCGCAAGGATGGCGAGTGGGATATGGCGCTCAACGGCGGCGGGCGCGAGACGGTTCGCTTCGAGAAGGACGGCTACCTCCCTGCCCAGCGTTCGGTCAATCTGAACTGGAACCAGGAGACGGCTATGGACGATGTCGCGCTGGTCGAACCGGACGGCGAGGGGACCGAAATCGAAAACGATGCTAACGAACCTCAGGTTGTCGAGAGCGGTAAGGTCTCGGACGATGATGGCACCAGGACGGCCGTCGTCTTCGTCCCGGAAGGGACCGCAGCCCAGTGGACGGCCGACGGCACGGCGCCGGAGTCGTTGACCGTCCGGACCGCTGAGTACACCGTCGGCGATCTGGGGCCGGAGTCGATGCCGGGAGGACTCCCGCGCCAAGTCGGCTACACCTACGCATCGGAGTTTTTCGTCGACGAGGAGGCATCCGGGTCGGGCGGTTCCTCCGGCGGTGGGTTCATCGGCTCCGGGTCGGCGGGGGACCTGCAGTTCGACACGGACGTCGTCTTCTACCTGGACAACTTCCTCGACTTTCCGGTGGGAGCACCCGTACCGACCGGGTCCTACGATGCCGATGCGGCGAACTGGGTGCCTTCCAACAACGGCCTGGTCGTGAAGATCCTCGGGATCTCCGACGGCAAAGCCGACCTCGACATCGACGGGAGCGACACCGTGGCCGACGAGCAGACCCTCTCGGATCTGGGCGTCGGCGACGCCGAGCGCGAAACACTGGCCGACCTGTACGAGGTGGGTGACGAACTGTGGCGGACACCGTTGCCCCATTTCACGCCGTGGGACTGCAACTGGCCCGTTAGACCACCCGAAAGCGCCGTTTTCCCACCGGAACGGGAGCGGCGTGACGAACCCGAGGATCCGGACCCCTGCTGAGAGTGACAACGATGACGAGGAACACCCCACTATCGGTTTCGACGGACGCACAGAATCTAGCGACGAACGCGAGGCTCCGCATTCCCGGTACCGACCTGAATCTCGAATACCGGAGCATGCGACAGCAAGGCAACATCCGTGACGCGACGATCGACGTCGGTCTGAACCCGTTATCGTCAGGGCTGCTCGGCCACGTCGTGCAGATAGACGTCGCCGGACAACACCACGAGGTCGAGTTGGATTCGACCGAACGCTCCTACATCTTCCAGTGGAACGGCGAGGACGGACAGGGGCGTCCGGTTCAGGGATCGGAGTGGGCGACCGTTCGCGTCGGGGCCCAGTACACGCCCGTGTACTCGGATCCCACCCCTGCTGGCGTTCAACCAGGGGGCGGTGGTGGTGCGGGAGAAGGTCTGCGTCAAAGCTTCGGGCGACGAGGGTCGCTCGAAGTGACCTACGGAGAGGGCCGCGAGCCGATAACGGTCTGGCGGACCTATCAGGTGGAACTCCGCTACGATCGACCCACGGAGCTCGGGTTCGGCGGCTGGACGGCGACCCTCCAGCGCGACCCGGTCTGGGTCGACGAGCAGGGACAGGGGGGAGTGAGTGGTGTCGTCGAGAACGTGTTCTCGGACGCGGCGCCGGAAATCGCCAGCGGCTTCAACAGGGATTCGATGGCGTTCGGGCCGGACGGGACACTGTACATCGGCGACTTCAGTACGGTGTTCGCGGTCGATCGGACCTACGCGCTCGAGAAGACGACCGACCCCTCGACCACGGTCACCGAGGACAGTTCGTTCGTCTCGACAGTCGTCGACAGCCGCGACCCGATAGAGGAGATCCGACGGATCGCCGTGGGCCCGTCCGGGTCGATATACGCCGCCGATCCGGCGGCCTACGCGGTGTTTCGCATCGACCCCGACAGCGGATCGGTCACGCGTATCGCGGGCGACGGAACCAAGCCGACCAACAGCGACCTGAACTTCAACGACATCGGAGCGAACGAGGACATGGGTGAGGCGACCGAGACGGCGATCCGTCCGATAGATGTCGGGGTCGGCCCCGAGGGGAGCGTCTACTTCGTCGATGCGTTCGACGGGTTCGACGGATACGAGGGACAGGCCGTCCGCCGGGTTACCCAGAACGGCAAGATCGAACCCGTCGCCGGTGCCCCGGTCGATTCGAGTCTGAACGTTTCCATCGGGCCGAAAAACGACGGGACCTTCGACACTGCTCCGACCGACGTGGAGTTTCAGAACATCGATAGCCTGGCCGTCGACGGCGAGGGAACGGTGTACGTCGCCAACGACACCGACGGGATCGGTGCCTACTACAACGTCTTGAGCGTCGAATCCGACGGGGTTCTCCGACTGGTCACCGGCGACATAGACGACACCGTCTCCTCGCCCGCAGTCGACGGGACCGAGGCCAGAGACGCGGGGTTCGGGCACATCTGTGATCTCGCCGTCGACGAGGTCGGGAACCTTCTCGTGGCCGACCTCTCAACAGAAGTCGTCCAGCGGGTGGCCCCCGACGGGACCGTTCGTCGGCTGTTCGGCACCGGCGACAGCCAGGACGATCCGCTCGAAAGCGGGGATCCGGCGGCAGGTGGCTTCGGCCAACTCGACGACACTGACGTCGCGGTGGCCCCCGACGGGACGTTCGTCCTCACGACGACCGGAGACCTGGGCGCCCTCGCCCGCGTCCGGTTCGCCGTCGACGATAGCGGCCTCTTTCCGAATCCGGACGGGCGGATTGCAGCACGGATCCCAGAGCGCCACGAGGAAACGGTGAACACGTTGACAGGGGGGACGTTGTGGGATCTTGGCTACGACGACGAGGGGCGCGTGGAAGCGTTCGTCGACGCGTACGGGAACGAGACGACGGTCGAGCGAACCGCCGACGGGCGCCTCGCGGCCATTGAGTCACCCACCGGCCAGCGGACGACGTTCGAGACGGACGCCAACGGCTACCTCTCGACGGTCACGCTTCCCGACGGACGCCAGATCGCGCTCGATTTCACGGAACTAGGACTGCTGACTCGAGCCGAGGACCCCGCGGACAACGAGAACACGTTCTCGTACGGGAAGGCCGGACGGTTGACCGACCGGACCGACCCGACCGGTGCCACGACGAGTTTCGTCCGCTCTACGATCAGCGGCGGAGCCAGGATCAAGCGGATCTCTCCCGAGATGCGCGAGGTTACCCACACCAGCGAGTGGGACGACGGAGACCGACTGTTCACGACGGAGTGTTGCAGGGGGACCTCGAGCAGTACCCGACTCACGACTGGCGAACAGTGGAAAGTGACACGCCGCGACGGGGGGTCGCGGACACTGTCTCAGGGTCCTGACCCCCGCTTCGGGATGGCCGCTCCGGTGACCGAGAAAGCGGTCGAGGTCTCTCCAAGTGGTCGCGAGACGGTCACCAAGACCGACCGTACCGTCTCGCTCGCGGACGACAGCGACTCCCTCAGCCTCGACTCGCTCACCGAAACCGTGACGATCAACGGTCGGACGTTCGATCGAACGTTCGAGGCCGCCACAAACGAGTACTCGATTACGACCCCTGAGGGTCGGTCCACTGTCCTGACGCTCGATGACAACGGCGACGTGTCGGAGTTGTCGGCCGACGGCGTCGATCCGGTGTCGATAGAGCGCAACGGCAACGGTCGAATCAGCGAGCGCAAACAGGCGGGGACGGTGTTCAAATTCGAGTACGACACCAACGGCTACCTCGAGGCTGCCGAGGACGAGACCGGCCGTCGGGTCGAGTTCGACCGCGACGTGCTGGGTCGCATCCAGACCACCACGGCAGCAGCCGGAAGTCCCGATGCCGCAACAGAGGATTTCGAGTACGACGACGCGGGCAATCTCACCAAAATCGAGCGTCCTAACGGCGATGTCCATCGGTTCAGCCACGACGCCGCCGGCCGACTCACGGATTACGAGCCGCCGGAACTGCCCGCCGGCGGAGGGGTGTCGCTGACCTACGATGGCGACGGTCTGGTGACCGAACTCGACCCGGCGAGTGGCCGAACCATGACGAATAGCTACGACGTCGGCGGCCGTCGCACGGATACCGATCCCGCGGCAAGTGGGTCGGGACTGCCGTCGGTTTCCTACGACTGGAACGACGCCGGTCGGGTGGACACGCTGACCTGGTCGCCCGATGGCGGCATGGCCCAGACGATCTCGTTCGACCGCGATGGCATGGCCACGACGGGACTGGAGTACGGCGGGGCCGTCTCCGGCCGGTTCGAGTACAGCCACGACGACAACGGCTTCGTCACGGGAATCACGTTCCCGGACGACATCGGTGGCTCCCAGACACACTCGCTGAGCCACGACGACGACGGTCTGACCACGGAGTATGGCCCGTTCACGCTGACCAGAGACGGTCCCGATGGTGCTCCCACGAAAATCACCGATGGCACGCTAACTATCACGATCGCCTACGATAGCCTCGGAAAGGTGGACGCGCGTACGCACGAGGTGAACGGGACGACGATATACGCCACAGACTACACCTACGACGACGCCGGTCGTATCGAAACACGGACCGAGACTGTCAACGGGGACCAACTGACGACGGAGACGTTCTCCTACGACGAGGCCGGCCGACTTGCCGGGCGGACCCTCGGGCACGGTCCCGACGAGTCCTACGACTACGACGCGAACGGGAACCGCGTCTCGCGAACGCTCGGGCCCGCGACGCTGGGCGCGACCTACCGCACCGGAGACCGCCTGAAAGAGCGCGAAAAGAAATCGGGTGGCAGTAGAACAACGGTCGCCTACAGCTACGACAAGGACGGCTTTCTCAGCGGCCGCGGCAGCGACACCTTCAGCTACTCACCGAAGGGACATCTCCTCACGGCGACACCCAATGGTGGGTCCACGGTCACATATACGAACGACGCACACGGGCGTCTCATTGGCCGGACGGTAAGCGGGAACACGACGGAGTACCTGTACGGCGACCCGAACCGACCGTGGCAACTGACTGTCGCCCGTGACCCGGACGGCACTCGAACCCGCTACTACTACGACCCGTCGGGCCGACTCATCGCGTTTGACCGCGACGGCACTTGGCACTACGTGGCCACCGATCAGGCCGGGTCACCGCGCGTAGTCGCCGCGACCGACGGCACCGTCGAGAAGGAAATCGTTCGCGACAGCTTCGGCGCCGTCCAGAACGACTCGGCGCCCGGATTCAGACTCCACGTCGGCTTCGGCGGTGGTGTCCGCGACCCGGACACGGGCCTGGTTCGGTTCGGCCTCAGGGACTACGAGCCGGAGACGGGCCGGTTTACGGCACGCGATCCGATTCTCCAAGCCGGTGGACAGTACAACTTCTATGCGTACGCCCACAGCGACCCGGTCAACGCGTTGGACCGGAGCGGCCTCTCGTGTTACTGGGAGGACGTAAACGAGGACTACAACATGACCATGGACAATATCAGTCCGGTCCGAAACGCCATCGACGAGATTTCGGGCGACGTGACGGCACCACAGGGCAACACCGAGGAGACGCTTAAAAACGGCGCTAAGACGGCACTCAAGGAGGGTGCCAAGGAAGGCATCGAACAACTGGGTAAAGGGGCTTCGCGGTCGGCGGCCGCCTCTGCGGCCGCAACCACTGGCGCGACTGCTGGAGCGACAGCCGTCGGCCAGGCTGCCGCCCTCGAAATCTCGCTGCGTGGATCTATCTACGGGACATCGATGCTCAGTAACCTCTCAGACATCTCGGTGACTGACGGCATCGCGTCCACCTTGTTCGAAGCCGACCCGCTCGGCCTGCAGACTGTAGACGATCCAGAGAATCCCTTTATCGGTCCCGGGAGTGGCGACTGCGGTTCGAAGAGTCCGGACAACTGCTGAGACTCAAAACCGAGTTTCTGATGCGCTACCGCCCGCCGATTCGGCCGCGTACAACGGCCGCGTACTGGCGTGCGGCCGTCAGTGGATCGAGTGCAGCCGCGTTCTCGCCGCCGACGATAGTGAGGACGACTCTGTCGTCGACCTTATCGAGGCGGACTGCGTCGAGCGTGCCGTCGCCGGCAGCAAACGTCCACGCCCCGACATCCGCTTCCCGTCGCTCCGCTGTCGCCGCGGTCCCGTGTCGCTCGGCAAACCAGGCTGCGGTCTGCTCACCAACGGCGGGCCAGGCGTCGGCATCCGCGAACGTCGCACTCTCGACGTACTGGGGAATCCCGTCGGCGCCCGTACTCACGAACGCCGTGGCGGCGCTCCCGGCGCCTTCGAAGGCGTCGACGGTCGCCCGCAGGTGTTCGACGAGCGCCGACATCTCGGCGTTCACCTGCCACTCGACGTAGGCATCGCTCTGGACGAGGTCGCCAGCAGCGAGCACCGGAGTGGAGTCCTCAGAAGAAACGCTCGCATCCTCGGGCGTACCCGAGAGCACACCGCCGAGGGCCAGCGCACCGGACGTGGCCAGCACCTCCCGCCGCGTCAGCGCCGGGGGGCTGGCCGGACGACCGCCTGTCCTCTCGTGGCCGTAGGTCACAGCGATTCACCACCCATCGAGGGACACCGTTGATCAAGCAAGCGGTTCCACGTACCCACTAGAGACGCACGTCGCGACATCATAATCGGGTGTTCACTTCCACCCCACATCAATGACGAGTCTACGTATGTAGCGTCCATGCGAGACCTCTGCTGAATCCTCAACGTCGCGGCCAATGAGTGGGCACTACTGGCTTCTGTTTGCCGCGTCCATCGAAATCGCTCAACCAAGTACGTCTAACGGGAACTCGGCCGCTTACTGCTTGTTAATGTCGAGATGTTCTGACAGGATTCGCAGCACTCCCTTCCGGAGATGTGCGTGGACAGTCGGACGTGCGAGCTTGAGCGCGTCTGCGACCTCTTCGGCAGTACTTTCGCGTGGCCAGTCGAAGTAGCCCGCCCGGTAGGCGACTTCGAGCACTTCCCGTTGACGGGGCGTCAACTCGTCGAGGATACTGCCCGGTTGTGGAATCATCGCTGGGTCGCGGTCTCGCTTACGAGTAGCCAGTAAGTCCACTTCGGGGTACTTTTCGTTGATATGGTCGACGATATGTGAAATGTCGGAATCAGTCGGCGCCTCGACGACGAATCGCGCACCGTCCGGAGTCAAAGTAGCCTCCTGAAGGGTTGCACCCGCGGCGCTGACGACATCGGGTAGTGACGGTGGGGAGAAGACGACTTCCAGTCGCCCCGATGTGGAACCGTCGGTGATTACCCGAGTGCGTTCGACTGCTGTCGTTGCCCGGAGCGCATCCGCAGCACTGGCTGGGTCCACCCCTTCGACGGATAGATAGAGTATCCACCCCTCGCTGCCCGGCACGGACCCCTCGAGCGATAGAGTCCCATCGATGTCGGACCCAAAAAAGAGGGGTAGGTGTTCCCCGTGTGTCGCCTCGAATTCGAGTTCGACGACCGAGGTCGCGGACACCAGTTCCTGGGTTCTGGCCGCGTGTAGCACGGTTCCGAGCATATGACCGAGAACAGCCAGTGCAGTTTGTTCTCGACTACTGAACGCGTTGGGACGTTTAGTACCGAGCACGAGACAGCCATAGACGGTATCACCGTGACCGAGTGGAACGGCAGCAAGCGACTCGATGTCGTCTTCGTGTTCAGTTTCTAACCACTGCACTGTCGAGGGGTCTCGACAAATCGATACCTTGGGGTTATCCGTATTTATCGCCTCTCGTATTATTTCGTATCCGCCACCATTGGTCATCTCATCTGTCTGTATCGTCTCGCAGTCTCCTTCGAACCCTTCGGAGGCAACACAAGTAAACCGAACCGCACCCCGTTCACGCTGACCGACCCATGCGCACCGATAGATGTCCGATTCCACGGCGTGCTCACAGAGAATCTGCATAATCGGCCCCTCGTTTCCGGTCCGAATCACCTCCTGAGTAGTTTCGAAGAGAAGGGTATTGAGACGGTTCAGCGTCGCCAACTCATCACGCTGGCGTCGTATTTTCTGTTCCCGTTCCAATCGCTTGGAGATATCACGCGCGATGCCACATCTGAACGAACGCCCCGTCTCGGGGTCCTCAAATGTCGTCCCGTCGAACTCGTGAGGGATCCGCTCACCTTCGGCGGTAAGTATATCGACTCTGACGCGCCGGTCATCGATGCCTCCGATCGACTGCATCAACCCCGGAACGTACTCGTATTGATCTTCCGGTATGAAGTCCCGAGGATTCATCTCTCCGATTTCCTCGTAGGTGTATCCCGTCGTTTCGGCGAGACATTCGTTCCAGAACCAGAACCGGCCATCGTCGCCGATGACGTAGACGACATCGTCGATAGTGCTCAACACAGTTCGCGCCAACCGAGGTGACTCCGCTAATAGGAGTGTTTCTGAATCCGCCTGCTCTATTTCTTCCGCCGAACTGGTTTCGCTGAGCGACCAGACGACGATGTCGTCCTCGTCCAAAGAGGAGAGGGTCAATTCAACGTGGGACCCATCCATTCCACCCACTCGTGCTTCCCCCTGCCAGCGGCCCTCTGCCAGAGCGGTATCGAGGGCAGCCTGTATTTTTTCTATTCTTCTCGGTTCGAACACCACCTTCCACGGGTAGTCCTCTAACTCCTCGGGTTCCATTCCGGCTATCTCCGCGAATCTTGGTGAAACATATACTAGATGCTCACCCTGTTGAATCCCGACACCCCCGGAAACCGACCGGGCCAAATCCTGCCAACTGACGGATAATTTGCATTCGTCAGTCATTACCACAAAACATGATGGAATATGGATAAATATATCGATTGACGATGTCGGGAGGACTCGGCACGAATCATTCCGGAAGAAAAGAGAACACAAAAGATAGAGGAGAGACGTCATCGTTCGTGTTCTCGACTCGCTTCCAGAAACATGGAGACACGCCGTAGCTTATCGGACATTCGGCTGTTCTGTAACGTATAGGAGGAGATGATTATCAGATGCCATTCACGATTGACTTCTTGGATGACGGCCGCGTCTTAGAGTGGGAGATAACCGCCGACGGCGCCGTCGCGACCGAGCGCAATGACTACACTCCGCTCTTCTACGTCGCCGCTCGCGACCCAGCGTCCGACATCGACCTCACGACGCTCCAATCGGTGTACGACCAGCACCCGGATGTCGTCGCGACCGAACTGGTTGCGCGACGCCCCGGCTTTCGACGAGACGAGGAGGCCGTTCTCGCAGTCGACGTTGCCCACATCGGTCGCGTCACTCCACTCGCCCGGCAGGCGCGTCAACTGTCGGACTATCCAGTCGGCGATCTCGCCTGTTTCAACGTGGACTTTTCGCGAGAGTTCCGGTACTGTCTGGAGACCGGCGCCGATCCGACGCCGGCGAACGAGCTGTCGACGCTCCGGCTCAGCGTCCCGGTAACCGAAACGAGCAACGACGTCTATGGGGAGCTGTCCGTTGCCGGCGACACCGTCACTGGCTCGCCTCCGGACATTCTGTCGGCCGTCCAGGCAACGCTCGACGCACATGATCCGGACATCCTGGTCTGCTCGACGAGCGAAATCGTCCCGACGCTGTATGAGATGGCAACAGTGGCTGGCGTCGACGACTTCTCGCTGAGTCGGTGCCCCGACGTCGACTACCAGCAGCTCGCGAGTCGGTCAACATACTCGAGCTACGGTCACGTCGGTCACTCTCCGGCACGGTACAACGTCCCCGGTCGGGCGATTATCGACGAGTCGAACACATTCTTCTACGGGGAGACGAACCTCGATGGCGTCCTCGACCTCGTGTCGCGCTCGAAAAAAACCCGTCCAGGAGCTTGCGTGGGCGTCGATCGGGAACGTGCTCACGGCGATCCAGATCTGTGAGGCCCACGACCACGAAGTCCTCGTTCCGTGGAACTCCTGGCGCCACGAGTTCTACAAGCCAATGGGGACGCTCCACGACGCCGACCGCGGCGGCTTCATCTTCGCACCCGAGGTCGGGCTTCACGAGAACGTCCACGAACTCGACTTCTCCTCGTTGTTATCCGAACATCATCTGTACCCGGAACGTCTCACCGGACGTCATCCGGTGTGAGTGCCACAGCGACCGCGACGACGTCCCCGGCCTCGGGTACTCGATCTGCGACGACCGGGGGTACCTCGTCGACGTGCTGCAGCCGATCATCGACGCTCGCGACGAGATCAAGGCGGCCATCCGTCGGGAGAAGGAACGAGACGACCCCGACAAGGACCGGCTGGCGGAGCTCGAGGGGCGGTCGGGAGCGCTGAAGTGGATCCTCGTCGCCTGCTTCGGCTATCAAGGGTTCAGCAACGCGAAGTTCGGCCGCATCGAGTGTCACGAGGCGATTAACGCATTCGCTCGCGAGATTCTGCTGACGGCGAAACAACGGCTGGAAGCCGGCGGCTGGCGCGTCGTCCACGGCATCGTCGACTCCATTTGGGTGACCCCGGACCCTGACGTCGACAACGATGACCGCGAAGATCTCGAGGCACTCACGACGGCAATCACGGAACGCGTCGAGATTCGGCTTGAGCACGAAGCCCACTACGACTGGGTAGCGTTTGTCCCGCAGCGCGAGAGCGACGCCGGCGCACTGACGAAGTACTTCGGGAAGGTCGCTGATGCCGATGAGTTCAAGTTAAGAGGTATCGAAGCCCGACAGCGCTCAACCCCACCGTTCATCGAAGATGTCCAGCGGGACTGTCTCGACCGGCTCGATGCCACGCGGTCACCGGACGCGGTGATCGGACGGCTCGAACGAGCAATCGATGAACTGCAGACGGGCAACGTAGCAGCGGAACGGCTCGTCGAGCGGAATCGTGTCTCCAAACCGCTGGAGGGCTACTCACAGAATACCCAGAACGTGGCCGCCTTGAAGCGAGCCCGCGAGCAGGACCTGGCAGTCCACCCGGGCCAAGATATCGAGTATGTGGTCGTCGACGACGAGAAATTCTCGCGAGACCGGGTCGCCCTCGCCCACGAAGCGATCGAAACCTACGACGCCTCCTACTACGAGAGGCAGCTGGTCAGAGCGGTCGAGAGCGTGCTTTCACCGCTCGGGTGGGACCGCTCCGACATTCGTCGAGAGCTCTCCGGTCAGTGGGACACTGTTTTGAGCTCGTTCGGAGCCTCGAACGAATTGTCGTAGTGGACCCCACCCCAGATTTCCGTCGTTTCGATCCAACCCCACGTTTCCGACGTTCCTTGTCCGGTATCAGCTGGGAAATTCCGTAATTCGATGGAATTGGATGGCTGACAATATGGCGTGAGTTTCGTCGGGGTTTCCGGACCATAGTGCACACCTGAAGTGTTGAAACGTAGTCAGTCACACAGACAGACGCCGCCTTCCCGGATCTGGCTTACTGCGAACTGATGGACAGCGCTGGCGAGGTCGGTCATTGCTTCCGCCTGCTCTTCGGTTGGACGCCCGCCGCCGTAATAACTCTCTGTCCGGTTCTCGCTGTAGAGGTCCTTCATCGCCTCTGCAGTCTCCCGCTCAAACAGCCCGATTTGGTGGGCACGCTCGTAGCTGAACTGATGGTCCTGAAAGTCCTGAAGCGTATCGTTCGTCATCGCAAGTGCGTACGCCTCGATTGACCGTTCAATTGCGCCGAAACAGATCTCGATGACGGCCGTGTAGTACCCGTCCTGTGACTGGAGCGTGTCAACGACCTCGAGGAGGCGGCACGCTTTCGTCAGCTGTGTCTTCCAGTCTTCGTCAGCACTAATCCCGTCCTCGAACGCTGTCTGACCGCGTCCGACCATCTCGAAAGCATCCTGTGCGCGGTCGAGTGCTGCGAGCACAGCGGTCGGGTCCGAGCCGTTACTCATCAGAGGCTCCTTCCTCCAAGAGGAGGTTCTCGACGGTTTCGAAGTCACTCGTCTTGTAGACCGGAATCCCCGAAACGACGATCTCCCGGATGTCTTCGGTGTACGTCGGAATCGCCTGGACGGCCTCGACATCGATATCGTAGGCGTATCGGTCACCATCGAACTCCGTTTCTTCGAGGTCACGGGCAATGGCATTCGCTTCTCGTTGGCTTTCGGCCCGCTCAGATCGGGTTAGCACCCAGAGATCGATATCGCTCCGGCGGTCAGCCTCGCCCCGGGCCACACTCCCATATAGGATGATGCCCACGACTTCGTTGATGTTTTTACGGAGCTCTGTAACCGCGGCTTTGACGGGTTGGTGATACTCTGGTTGGGGAATCCGGAGGATTGGATCGTCTGGAATCGACAGACGCTGTCTGTTGATCTGGACGAGTCGTTTGTTGCTTTCGGGCGATTCGATGACCAGGTCGTTCGCACTAAGAACGTTTACTGCCCGTCGGACGGACTGATGTGAGTGACCGATCTGTGTCGCGAGTTCTCGCAGTGAGAAGTCACTGAATCGGTGGTTTGTTAAAAATAGAAGGACGTCGCTCGTCGCCTTGTGTTTGAACAAAGTCGGATCTGAGAGGGGTATTGAAAGAGAAATGGCTGTCCCAGACGAATTCGTACTATCCGTCTCACGGTTCATATGCCGTATCACGGACCACTACTATAAAAACATTATATGTGTATCAGGACTGACCTAAGTATTCATCTGCCAGCAACGGACGTGCGAAGAACGAGATGTGTCACCTCCGAACCTCACCACGTTTGGTCGCTGGGGCCAGAAAGTCCCACTCTCGGATGGCAAAACCCACAATTTCGATTCGTCGCTGGACCTGTTCCCACTCACGCGCAATCTCTCGGTGACTATCCTTTTCGGTGACATCGATTCCCTGATCAGCGATCGTCCCGCGAAGTTGATTCGGTGCTTCGACGTCGAACTCGTCCCTCCACCCCCGGACCCGAGCATTCATTTTGGGAGCCGCTCGGTGAGGTCTTCACCCGTCGAGAGCTCGCGGAGACACGGGTGCCGGAGCTGTCGGCGTTCGTGAACACGGAGAATAGTTAACCAACACAGGAGACATTTGGAGAAGAGTTGTTGGTTAATCACGGCTCTCACGGAGGCGCGTACTGAAGATTGCACGTATACTACTCTATCTCTGGTTAGAACAACAGGCCAGGAGACAGTTAATCCGTATACTAGCTATAAAAACACCTATACCAACAGAGATGGTCCCCATGCCGTACCAAGCAACGCAATGGGTAAATCAAATTCTGGTCGACTTCACACTTCGACCAGCTTAATTCGTCGTCGACGCCAGAGGAGATGAGAGTATACGCGTATCCATACCCGGTGAAGACCCCTCTATCGATGTGTTCTACGAAGAAGGATTGTCCCATGCAAGATTCCGTTCCCAAAGACTCGAGGTGGGGAGTAACAGACTGGAGAACACAGACACCCCTCTATCGATGTGTTCGATCTGTTCAGCAGCCGGGGACATAGGGAGAAAGGAGCGCCCGGTAGAGAGGTGACGATGGAGAAAGCATCCATTTGAAGCGCTCTAAGACATGTTTTACAAAGGCGTAGAGGGTCAGTAACCTTGCTCGACGGTAATAGACGGAAGCTGGAGTACGCTTCACTTCGAACACATCGATAGAGGGGTGTGTGAGTGTTCTAGCTAGAAAGCTAGAAGAAGAAAGAAGGAAAACAGCGTTCCTCGACCAGCTAAAACAGGCCAATCAGCCTAGTCAGGTTGGGATACCGGCTTCTCGTGGATTATCGTCGTCAAGATCGGCTCGGTAACCACTCCTCCGACATCACTTCGAACACATCGATAGAGGGGTGTGTGTCTCCGGACGTTCTTCGCGAACACTTCGTCACCTGTTTCAGGAAATTCAACCAATTCTCAACCAAGGTACCGATATTATCGTCCAGAGAGTCTCTATATTCAAATCACACTTCGATAGGGGTGGGAGAACACTTTTTATGCCTGCCTGTATGGTCACCGACATGGGTACTGAAAACTCCGAGGGTTCCCAATCCGAGTCGGGAACGTCGGAGGGGGGAACGACGGAAGCCGACTTTTCATCTGAGTCTCTCGAGTCAAACACGCCAGCTGACGAACAGTCGACACTGACTGAGACAAAGGGAGACACTTCGGATGCCAACGACGACTCCCAATCTATCGAGGAGATGCTCTTAGAATTCGACGACCAAGATGGATTGATTCATGATCGATCCCTCCTTGACCCGAATTACGTCGTCGAGGAAGACAGAATCGTCGGTCGCGACGAGCAATTACAAGAGGTCACGAAGATGCTTCGCGTCGCACTCGGCGACAACCGCCCACCGAATCTCTTTCTCTACGGACCGTCCGGGACCGGGAAGTCGCTTATCACGAAAGCTGTCTGTAACAACATCAGTCGAATCTGTTCCTCTCGAGAAATCCGATTCGGCACGATCGAGGTCAATTGCCAAGACCTCGACACACTTGGTGTCGCCGTCTATGAACTGACGGAACAGGCAGCTGATGAAGCCGGCGTTGAAATCGAAGTTCCGAAACACGGCGTCGCGACGAAAGAAAAATGGGATGAGCTCTACCGCATCGTCAACGAGAACTTCGACTCCGTCGTTTTCGTCCTCGACGAACTCGATATGCTCGTTGGGCGCCGTGATAAACAGGAACCAGCATTCTCGCGGCTGCTGTATCAACTCTCTCGAGCGGGCGCAAATGATGAACTCACGGCTTTCATCTCCGTCGTCGCGATCTCTAACGACACGAAAATGATGGAGTCGGTCGGCAGTCGAGCGTTGAGTTCCTTTACGCCCGAAGACGTCCACTTTGATGACTACGATGCCAATCAACTGCAAGCGATTTTGCGCCGCCGCGTCGACGCTTTCCGCGATGGTGTCGTCGATGAGGACGTAATTCCGCTCGCAGCTGCGTTCGCTGCTCAGACGCACGGTGACGCACGGAAAGCAATCGATCTAATGCGTGTTGCCGGGGAACTTGCCGAACGAGAGGGCGCTGACGGCGTTCGCGAAGAGCACGTCCGTGGTGCCCAAGACAAAGTCGAAAAGAATCGCGTGCTCGAAGTCGTCCGGGGTATTAGTACACAAAAGAAACTCTGTCTGTACGCAACGGCAGCCGTCGCGACACAGACTGAGGGTGGCTCAGCTCGCAGTACGACTGGCTACCGAGTGTACCAGTTCCTTACTGACTCGATCGGCGCTGACCAATACCATCAAGAAACGTACGTGAACAAGATGAAGGAGTTGACCACGTACTCGCTGGTGGACTTCGAACGCCGGAGCCACGGTCCCAGTTCAGGGATGTTTCTTGAGTTCCAATTCGGTGAGCGTCCAGAGACGATTCTCGAAACGCTTCGTGAAGACTCCAGAATCGACATGGTTGCTTCATCTGAAGTTGAATCAGTCGTCAACGCCCAGATTCGCAACGAAACCTGACACGGACCGTCTCCCTTGTCGCGGTTTTGTTTCGACACACCCCTCTATCGATGTGTATAGTTTGGCTGTTATCGTGACACACGGTTGTTGAGTGAAAATCTGTGATTTCCAAATCACCTCAAGGGTCTCCCAAACACCCCTCTATCGATATGTAAATCCCCTCGAAACACTCCGTATATCTCGAAATCAGGGTTTCAGGGAACATCGAATGGTGGCTGTTCAACTGGAGATTGGCTGTCGGGTAGGGACACCCCTCTATCGATGTGTTCACCTCTGGTAGTTGCCCTAAACACACCCCTCTATCGATGTGTTCGCAAGTAGTCCAGTGTCTCGAATTCGCCGAAGATTCACATACTATCGCGGCGTCAACAGAAAGAATGGCGACGATTTGGCTCACGATTGCAAGTCCAACGACCGAGGCTGTCGTCAACCCGTTGCTTGCAGCCTGCGACGACCACTTCGTGCCGGATGAAATCCATCTACTCACGAATCCTGGTCTTGATCATGTAACGCCGTCGTTGGTCTCGCTGCTCGAGGACGTCGTCGCGACCTACGACACAACAGCTACTGTCGATACGCACCGGCTAGAGGCTGAAACCGACTACGGAGCTATCGCCTCGTTTTTCGTCGACAGCATTGCGACCGGCACGACCGACGACACCGTTGCGATAGACATCACACCGGGTCGGAAATTCATGTCGGCAATCGCGTTCCAAGCGGGACTCAAGCACGGGGCCGACCACGTCTTTTACCTCCATCTTCAGTCGACGGCGTACGGTCGGTGCTATCCGGATATCCCGCGAACGAACGTTGACCTCGTCGATTTCACGGAGGTGGTCTAATGTACATCCAGCGTGACCACCTCGTCACTCTTCTCAACGCGCTCTATGACAGCGGTGTGTCCTCGATTCCGGTCAAACATCCCTGCGACGACATCGGCGAACTGCTTCGCATTGAGCTCGAAGCCGCTGGACAAGCCACTGTCCGTTTCACAAAAGGCGCTGTGACCTATCGGGACGCTCGGGAAACGATCGAACTCGAATACGGCCCGAAGGCGTATAATGACTTACCTGACGCGAACAGCTACGTTCGCGCTTTCGTTGGTAGTGGGTTGGTGCTACCGGAAAACGCTGATGCGATTGCTGAGTTTGTACAGCAGCATGGTTACCCGGATCTTGAGGCGGGCCACGATCCGGTGATGATTGGGCTCGATACGAATCTGATGGGGTTTCGACTCACCGAGGCACTCGATATCGATCCGGTTTCAGGGTCTCGCGATGGGGCCAATCGACGGCCGACGATGGGATATGCACTCTCGAAAGGCGTCAAGAAAGAACTCGATTGGTACTACAACCACTACGATACGGCGGATTTGACAGCGGCCTTCGGCGAGGAGTTTGCTCGGTTACAGAACCAACCTGCAGGGAGCAACCGTGAGGGATTCTTAGGACTGTATGAGTTTCGCCGGTTGGCCTCACGCCGGCGAACAGACCTTGTTCCCGGAGAAGACGGCGACGTTGAGAAAGGCGACGCAGCGATTATTCAGGCCTATCGCGAGTACGACCAGGGTAATCGAAAGCGAGTGTTGCTCTTTAGCAACGACTATGCGTTCATCGACAACGCTCAGGACGTCGGTCTTCGGGCCCAACATGTCACCTTCCCGGTCGACTTACCTCGAAAAACGACCGTGCCGTGGCGGGGATTGACGACGCTGCTGTACATTCTCGCGGTCCAATTCGGCGTCCTTCAGTTGCCGAAACTGACGCTCTACGGCGTCTGGGAGAATAAATCCGGGAAACATTGGCAGGACGAAGCGTTGTTCGTCGACAATCGGAGTCCCGTAGTTGGTGAGGCACTTGAACGGGCTATCTCGATTGTTGAGCGGTTTGAGGAAGTCTAATTCTCTAAAAACGGTCTTCTACTCCGGGTTAACGGGTCCTTTGTATTTCGACCGGATTTTGTCGCCATCCCGCCACTGCCAGTAGTAGTATCGATTGTCGTTGATCTCTTTGATCGTGATTGTCGCCTTTGTGGGCACTTCATCGGGCAAGTCGTCAGGTCGCGCTTTGACCTCGGAGTCTTCTGACTCCTCCTCGAGGCGCGCCTCACGTTCCTTGTGTTCAGCCAATGCCTCCGCGTAGTGGGCGACGTGCTGGAGTTGGTCCGGGGAGTATCCGTTGAGCGTATCGACGAGGTCTGTCGGGAGCTCCGCCGGTGGTGTCGGTGGCTCGTAGGACATTTGGTTCCCTCGTATTAACCAACAAAGCACGTATTGACATAGATTTGTTGGTTAATCAGATATCGTCCCATCGCGCGCCGAAGAGTATGAGCAGCGAACTATTCACGAATAGCAACCGGGGGACGCTGTCGATGTCAAGCCGACGGCAATCAATTGACATTCTCCTCCGGCTAAAGCCAGAGAAATCCCAAGCGTCGGGATATTAAGGTTTGCAGACTTCCTGCTCTCTCGTGTTGAACGACCCGCCCTGAGCGTCAAGAGTTCTAATTCCATACTCACCGATATATTTATTTATAAATCGCTTAAATTGGAATTCATGAGGGAAGCGGAGCTACGGGTCATCGACTGTTTGCGGAATCGGTCCTACTCGGTTGGTGAATTAGCCGATGCAATCGATAAAAGCCAGAGTTGGACCTCAGAGGTCGTTGGAGACCTCGAAAATGCCCATCTTGTAGACCGAACCAACGGAGTCCAATTGGCCACCACATACGAAGCATCACTGCTTGCCGACCTCCTCGACCACTACGCACTCGAGAACGTGCTGACAGGGATGAAAGAGGACATTTTGGGTGCGCTGCTCGGCGGTCCGAAGACGATTTCGGAGTTACAAACACAGGGCTTCGCCAAGTCCACGCTCTACAAGCATTTGAACGAGATTCAGGAGACCGGCGCGATCGCACACACGAACGACGGGTATGCTATCACCGATGACACGCTTCGGTCGTTCCTCGAAGCTAGAACCCGAACGACACCGTTCGAAACCGAATACCGCGCAAACAGCGACCGACTGGTCGCGACGAGCAAGGACAACGTCGATGGAACGCCGACTGCGTTCTCAGCGTTCACTCGCTACGGTGTTGACTATCACCCAGCGAAGACCTACGTCTATCAAGGTGATCGCTCGCTGGGACTCGAAGAGGTTCTGATTCATGCGGTGGTCGTCGCTGAAAACAAGAAACAGATGGCGATGGCTGGCGTGTTCTATCTGACGCATCGGGCGACCCTCGACGCCAGCGACCTGTGGCGGCTCGCAAACAGGTGGGAGTGCGTCGAGAAATGGGCAGATCTCTTTGCATACATTGACCAGCGGGAGGTCCACCACGAGGAGCTCTTTCTCCCGTGGGAGGAATTCATCGATCTCGCGAACGACTATGGGGTCTATCCACGCGGCCAACATCCGGAAGATAGCCTTCGACGGGGGCTCGAAGAGCTTGGAGACCACCTGGAGACGCCTGTCGACGTGTATCTTCTCGGAGGCGGCAACCTCATTCTGCGTGGGTTGAAAGATTCGACGAAAGACGTCGACATCGTCGTTGAGGACGGACAGACGTTCTTTGCAATCGTCGAATCGCTCCAAGACCTGGGATACGAGGAGCGTAGTGACTTGGAAGCGGCATACAACCAGCTTGATCCCAGTATTGTGCTGGAGAAGGAAGGGTTTCCGCGCTGGGATATTTTCGTGGAGGCGGTCGCCGGCCAGCTCCAGCTGACGCCGGCGATGATCGAGCGGTGCGACCAATCATTCGAGTACGGCGATCTTCAGGTTTATCTGCTCTCACTGACCGACATCTTCGTGTTCAAATCGATCACGGAACGCGAAGGCGATCTCGAAGATGCCGCACTGATCGCCAGACAGACCGACCTCGACTGGGAGAGCATCTTCCGAGAGATCAAGACCCAGGAAGATCGCACTGGCCAATTCTTCTCATTTGCTGTGCTCGATACGCTCGATGTCCTCGAGGACCGGCACAATATTGTTGCGCCAATCACGGACCGGCTCGTCTCGTACTGTCTCGAGAACGCGTTGCTCGTCTCGCTGGACGCCCCGAAAACAATCGAAGACCTCCGAGAAGAGTTGGATTTCCCCGATCACCAGATCTACAACAAGCTCCGAAAACTCGAGGAAGAGGGACAGATCTCCGTCGACCGTAGCGGTCGGCTCAATACGTACCAGCGAGCTGATTGACCTCCTCCTCCGCGTTCACGCGGAGGAATCCCACCACGGGATTTCAGGCCGAGTGTATCGGCCTGTTGGTTTCAAGACGCATTCGCTCCACGCTCTCCTTGCAGATTCACTCGTCCCCCTGTCGAGAGCCTTCAGTAACGTATGCATAGATTTTGGTGGCGAGGCTACGTGAAATATCGTTCAAACTACACCCCTGCCCGAGTCGACTGAAAATAGAGCGCATTTCCAACAGATGTGGTGCGGTGGCGGCAAACCATTACAGAGGTTCGGTTCGAGCGGCCAGTAGCGATGATTCAAGACGAGCCGGAACTACTGGCGCTCGTCTTGCGGCTCCAACAAGCCGAACAAGCCGAAACGGACTTCTTCGCGGACCATTCGCTTCCGGAGTACACAGTCGTCGACGAGTTGGATCTCACCGCCTCTGAAGCCGCCCTGTTCCTGACGCTGTCGCTCGTTCCGTTTCACGCCCACCCATCCGGGCGACCAAAACCGCAGGTTGGGCGAGCAGGATTTTGGCGCGTTTGTAAGACCCTCTGGCAGCAGCATCAGTGGGTGTACGATCCACAGCGGTTGGTTACGGCCGAGGGGGAACAAGAACTCGAGGCGTTCTTCGATCGGCTCGATATCATGGACTCATACGACGCTCACTGGTGGTTTACGTCTGCTGGCACGCTGTTCGAACGCTTCGATGGTGACCCAGAGGGGATCCTGCGGCAGGCTGACCACGTCGCTCCGCATGCAGGGCGAGTGGTCCGTGGCGCCGACTTACCAGGCATCGCTGACGCCGTCAGTACGCCATTTTGGCTCCGACTGATGCATGACCGCGTTGCGTCGCTGGCGGGGATGGGATGGGTTTCGCTGCCAGTCGACCACACGCTGTTCGCCGTGACGGAAGCCCTCGGCGACCTCGATGTTGACATTGGTAATCGTGCGGACAGAGAGATGATTCAGTCATTCTGGCAGGTGTTCTGTGAGAAGCACGGACTCGTCCCATATCGCGTGGAAAAATCGCTTCGCGTGGTCGGGTTGTACTGGCACCGTGGCGGCCGGGACTACGTGGTATCTGTGCTTGAGGAGTATCGGTAAGGAGAATAATCGAATGGAGAACGACACACACGCGCGACTTCGCACCGTTAGTCGAGTCAACGCTTATCATTCTGGGTCTGGATACGGGGATATGCCGAACTGCGAACACTGCTCCGAGGCCATAGACGGTGTCTCAGCGTACACGTGTTCGCACTGCGAATCGACATTCTGTCCAGAACACCGGCTTCCTGAAGCCCACGACTGTCCGTTTATTGCGACGATTTCAGCCCCTTCGATGCGTACTGACTCGGACCCGTCCTCAGAGACACAGACTGAGTCAATCAAGTCAGCCACTCAGGCAGACGCCAATAGCACCTCGCGATACCGGGAAACCAACCCTGATATGGGAAACACGAGCCCGCCCCAACGGTCCAATCACGGCAAGCGACACCGGGAGTGGGAGCCGGAAAGCAGCTCCCCGGACGTGCAGGTCGATGGCTCAATCAAGGGCGAGCAGACGGCGCCGTTCAAAGGACAGAGAGGAGGTGGATTTTTTGCTAGCGTTCGTCGATGGGTCGGACTTCGTTTAGACACGCCAGTACGGACCATATTTCGCGTCGGCTTTGTCCTACTGCTACTCGGCCTCGGATACGGGCTGTATGGTCTCCTCTGAGAGGGCATTGCTGAGTTTCGTTGGCGACGGTATGTTCCACCCCTGTTGACTCGCTCACCTGTTAAACCGACAGTCTCTTTTCGGATAACCTCCCACGACTGCATCCATGTTTGGCTCAGATGATCTCCTTTCGGATCAGTTCCAAATCGCTCGTAAGTCCCTCGAACAGGCTGATGAATCTCTGGGTGAGATCTCGGACGAGATCGAAACGAGACTCGAGGAGGCGCTGGCGGACGCTTCCGTCACCGCGGAGTATACTCTCGAGAACGGCAAGGTCATCGCCAAACTGCCTGTTGAGGAAATCGCTGCCGAACTTGACCAACATGTCGACCCGCCGATTTTCGTACGCACTGACTCCAATCGCATCATCGTCGGCGATGTCCGCAATTCGTGTGACCTTACTGAAGAGGACATCGAGGGTTTTGACACGGCTGAAACCCGCCGTGAATCGGTTCAAACCGTCATTGAAGCGATTGCTGAGAGACATACGCCGGCGCCAAAGGAGAGCGTCCTGTCGATGCTCGCATTGCTTGGACTTTCGGAAGCCGACACTACACAGGCTCTTGAAGAGCTCTGCAGGAAGGGAGAAATCTACGAGCCCCTAGCAGGCCATTACCAATCTGCAAACTGAGGCGGGAACAGCCAATTTTGAACTACTTCCTCTTCGCGACCTTGGAGCTATCTCATCTGCAGTGTGGAAACAACGAGAGTGTCCTCGGAATCTGCTCGAATACGCCCGCCTAACACGCCATCGTTGGGCTCGAGCTCTCCGCCAAGTGCCGCTGGAAGCGTTTCTCTGAGTTGTTCGAGCTCCGCTAGCGTGAACTCCGCCCCGCCAACCGCGTACCCGAACCAGCTATCGAGGCTTTCGTCGGCCCGAGCGAGTGGGACGAGAGATTCTTTGATGGCTTCGACATCGAAGTCGTCTCTGTCCAACTTCGCAACCGACGGAATCGCTACGCCATCAGATTGCCATAGATCCCAGACACGGGCGTAGTTGACGCTGATGGGGCCCGGAACGGAGAGTAATTCGACAATGTTGGTCACGAAATTCCTGATATGGCGATCAACGAGTGCTTCGGGCGAGACATCTCCACCGCCAAGCGGGCTCCCATCTATGAGGGATTCATTGAGAAGCACAGTCATGTTTGTCGTGTTTCTGAGCGAATCAAGTGGCGGGCCGCGAGCACCGCCATCGGGAGTTGAGGCGAACACGATGGTTGGCGTATCCTTGAAGAATTCAGCTACATTCGCCGCCGCAGCCACGGCCTGAGGGTCTGCCCGGTCAACCGTGAGCAAACAGAGATCGATCGTTTCGAGGGCCTGTTGGTTGAGTTCTGCATCGGTCTGGGTGTCTTCTAGAAGCCTACCGAGTGAATTCGCTCTAGCGGCAGCTGCTACATCGTCGCCGACATGGAGTGCGGTAACGAGGTCACCAAGACTTGTCGGTGGTGGATCATCGTATGTGCGGTCGGTGAGTCCTGCGGCGACTCGGCTTTCGCCACGTTCCCCACAGCCGATATAGAGGAACTGTGGTGGGCCAAACTCGGTCGACTGGGGCTTGACGGTCTCGTGTCGTTCCTTGTCGGCGTTTTCAAGTGCCGATTCGACGATATCTTGCACAGTTGGTGGTCGTAGTCCGGTCGTTTCAATGCTTGGAACGTTTGGCTTGTGCTGAGGTTAATCGGTCCAGCACCCGCAATAGCTAGGCGAACTACTACAACTATTTTAGACTCCACAACACCTCGATAGACGACGGTCGATCAAGGGGATTTTCGAGACGGAGAAACAGGTAAAATGAAATTTTCCCCACCGGCCTAATCTTTGTTTTAGAACAAGCAAATCTGAATACTACCCGTTAATAGAGATGGTTTGATGCTAACACTATTCTCTCCGAATTTCCTGGCCGCAGCCTGTGGTTCTACAGTCACCGCAGGGGATACACAGCCCGCACTGTTGGCACACAGAGTGGTCGGAACCATCTCCGTATTGATCATCCATTGTTTCAGGCATCAGGTGACTCCCAGTCTTGGTGTCAAGAATAAATACATTGATGCTAACGATCAGTCGACAGTCTCCAACTTAATCTCTCCTTCCGTCTTTACCACCTTCTTTTCGACCGATAATTGACTGTTAGTTGAATACGTTCGAGGAACATAGTAGACCGTGACTGGTGCTTCGAACTCTTCTGGGTCAAGATTTCGTTTCAGCTCTCTCCACCAGCACTCTGACCGGTTATGCCCCTTATCATGGTTGACTGGGTAGTGATTTGCGAATATGAAGACCCGTTCGACACCTGATTGAGAAAACGTCGAGAGCTGCTCAATATCCTTAGCGCCTTTCTCCTCCTCGAAGAAATCCTTCTCATCGCTGGTCTTCGAGTGCTTGACCTCAGTCAACAACTCGACGTCGTTTTCCACACTAAACCAATTAGCAGGCCCCCTTGATTTGCTCAGAAACTCCAGTTCCTGCCCGTCATCAAAAATAGCAATATCAAAATAATTCTTTTCTTGGTCTGTTCCTCCCGTCGGATCCTGGAAGCAGACCTCGGTCCGTACGCGTGCAGCTTTTCCGAACTCTTCGCCCTCCATCTCATCCCATAATTCCATCTTCCATTTGGTGCCCCACTCTCTCCAATCGGTATTCAGACGGGCAGGGAGATATGGCGTAGAAACCGCTTTTTTGAGTTCAGAAACCAACCGAGGATGAAGCATGTCTTCGTTCACTAGATCAAGCGGATGGTTCTGAAAGTACTCTCCAACGGACTCAAAGACATCATGATAACTAGACTGTTGTTCCGGGTCCAACATGCTCCACGTTTCCTGCTTACTATCATAAGTATGTACAGGTCCGAGAGCGCCGCCCAATGTCTCGCTGTCTTCATTTCTCTCTTGGCCTATCTCGGGTTCAATCTGTTCGGCGAGATCTCGGAGTTGATTCGCAACGAGTGTTCTTTCGGCAGCTGATAGCCTTGACTGGATGGCCGACTCGGTTTGGAGAATCGGTCGCCCGTCGGTAACGACAGTTCGGCCCTCGCTATTCTCAATCTCGGTAAATGACGGTGTATACGCTGGCGTCTTGGTAGCTGCAAGTTCAACCGGCACCGGTCGACAGTCAACTGTGGTCGCTTCCGTTACCTGAACGGTGCTCTCCGGGACCGTTTCGGCGACGACAAGCGGGAGTTTCCCCGGCAGGGCAAATGGATGATCATCTGAGGACTGTATATGGACGACATCCCCGATTCTCAGTGGCTGTTCCAGTAGTTGGGAGCGAATTGCTTCGATGGATTCTTCATCAGTATTGACTGGGAAGTTCTTCGGCGGGGCAAGCACCAGTCGCTTAGCATTGGCTACCTCGGTAACCGGTCGGATGGTCACCGTCTCATCCAACCCGACACCGGCGTTCTGACGAGTTCGGCTATCCAGACGAATTGTTCCACCTTCCGTCTCTTGACGGGGGTCACACCCTCCTTTAGCGGCGGTGACGCTTTTACCTTCGATGCTGATAATATCGCCCGATTCAATCGCAAGCGAAGTGAACGATTCCGAATCAATCTGAGCAATGTGTGCTGCAGCATCATTCGGAGAAGGGCGCTTCACAGTCAGTTCGAACCCATCCATAAGATGGTGAATCTTCACCCGACTTCGTATTTCAACCCAACGTTTTTCTTAATTGATATTTTCTGAGTAGATGAGTGGGCGGTGATAGTCCAGTTATGGGCGTTAGGCGAGTGCTCTCGCTGACAGAACGATATTCACCACCATTGCTTGGTCCTCGTGGAGCTACGCGATTGAATCTGCAAGCCAACTCGTTTGTGCCTCCGTACACAATCCGGTTTCCACGTCTGCAACGAGTGCACTGATTCCGAACGACGGGATCACACCATCATCATTCGCCAGCATTGTAGACCGGATCTCCCACAGCTGTGTTCTGATTCGATCCCATGGCACGATCCCACGCTCTAATGCCATGAATCCAGCTACCTCAGCAAGAACCTCACTAGCCTGTGATTGTGAATCAGGAGATAGAACGACCGTAATCCCGCTCGGAAGGTCGTGGCCAACGTACAGTCGGATTCCTTGGCGTTGTTGAGGTCCCGTAGCCTTCTCGAAAGCCCGAATAGCGTCGCCAAATCGGTCCGGCCCACGCAGTCGAATCGAGTCCAGTAAATCAGAAACTTCGTCGGCATCACGCGGATCCCAGGTTGGGATCGTCCAAGATTCACAACGGGGAACCGCTGAATACTGCAGGCTGGCGGGCTCAGACATCACGACAATATTTCTGAATATCCTATATCAACCCGTCGCTTTACTCTGTTTTGGAGTGGTGAAAATTTGCGAAATAAATCGGCTGCTTGAGTAAAAGCCTACGCCTACGAACCGATTTACGGCGCCGACACGCTCATCGACGAGAAAGCGACAATCATCACGGAGGGCGTGGCCGACGCGATTGCGGCCCACAGCCACGGATTGGCGTGTCTTTCGCCCGTGACGACGCAGTTCAAAGACAAACACCACGGCCCGCTCCTCCGACTGCTTCGAGAGCACGACATCTCGTCGGTGGTGATGATACAGGACAACGAACCCGGGAGCTTCGCGCCGTTAGACGAGGCGTCGTACAACGTCGAGGACGTCGATGGGATGATGGCGAGTCGGAAACACTGGTTGCGGAGTGACTCCCAGGACCTCAGCGAACACATCGCTGAACGCAACGGCCCCGGGCCGATTGGGAAGGCGATGGAGATCGACGGCGTCGGCCCGGGCCTCTCTGGCGCGTTGGCGACGGCGGATTTCCTCGAGCAAAACGGCGTCACGGCCATCCAAGTGGACCTCCCGCGATTCGGCGGGGAGAAAGTCGACCTTGACGACTACCTCACGAGCGGGTTGCATGAGTACGCACCGCCGGTGGTGGCGCTTCAGACGCTGCGGTGGTGTCTCGACGCCGACGAGGAAGCCGCCCTCGTTCAACAGCTCGTGGAGTCGGGGGCGTTCACCCACTACTACGAGGACCAAGCCGAGGGGTATCTGACCGACGAGGAGGGCAAGGAGATTTCGACGGGGCTGACCGCGAACGAGGCCCTCGACCACGACTACCCGTCGTATGAGCAGCTTCTGGGGTGGCGCGACACCCGTCGAGAGATGCGGGAGGCGATTCTGCCGACCGCTCGCCCGGGTGCCGGTCAGGACCACATGGTGTGGCCGGTGATGAACGTTGACGGCCAGGAGACGTTCGATTCGGGGCTCCTCGGGTTGTTCTTGAGCTTGGGGACGCCGGTGCGAGCCGTGTTGGCGCTATCGGAGGCCCCACGGACGCCACAGTACGCTGTTGAGCGTGATGTGGTGACGCCGTCGGGTCGGCCAGTGGCCGACGCTCAGGGCGCTGTCAGCGGCCGAGAGACCGCAAGTCGTGTCGGTGACCTTGTCGGGTACACGCCGCTGTTCAGCGGGCCCGAGATGTACACGGCGACGGAGCATCCGAAGTACGAGACGGTCCTCGCGAACCGGGCGAGTTACGCGAAAGAAGAGACGGCGGACGACGACTACGACCCCTCGGCCGCAGAAGACCGCTCGGGGAGTCAAAGCGTTCGACAGCAGAACGAGCTCTACCAGCTCTCTCTGCGGGACGTGACGGGCCTCTCGAGTGGCTTCCGCGGAAAGAACCCGGAGGCCCACGTTGGGAACTCCGAGGACTACTTCGTGATGCTGACCGACGAGGCGGCCTACGATCACAAACGGAAGGCGCTGTACAATGCACTCACCTACATGGCGGTCGAGGCTGGCCCCCGCGACATCTCCTCGCCAAGCGGAACCTTCGACGATGAAGAGATTTTGGAGACGTGGGTTCACGCCAAAGAACAGGGGTACATCAGCAGCGATGCGCGGGTGCCGATTCGGGCGTTGAACGCGGCCGCAGTCGAGATGGGTGTCGCCGATTACAGCGACCTCACGTCGAAGGAGATCGGGTCCGGCGAGGACGCATTTACCATTCCTCAGACACTTCCAGACGAGCAGTATAACGCGGCCATCGACCGCTTCGAATCCACGTTTGGCGTCACCCCTGGTCGGCAGAAATTGACCGTCGAATCGGACTTCATCGACCTCGAAGTGACGACCGAGAATTCGGCTGCAAAATTCGGTCAGCGGTACCTCACTTCGGACCCACCTGAGGAGCTCTGCAAGTACGAGGACAAGCCACCTCGCACGCCGGTCGCGACGGTCTGGAAGGCCTACCAGAACTGGTGTGAACTGAACGGAATCGACCCCCATTCAGAGTACACTGGCGGCAAGAAAGAGCTGGTAAAATCCGTCGACGGTATCGAGAAAAAGAAGGCCAAATGGAACGACGACAAAATCCAGACCTACTACGGTGGAAAGCTGAATGCTGGCGGATGGTGGCTCTACAGCTGGACTGCTAACGACGCTTCAGAGTAGTATCAATTACCGTAGATAAAACGGGTTTCACCTGTTTTTGTGGCTGGCTGCATGGTTCTGTAGAAGGGGGTTGCTATCGTGTTCTTGGCTCCCGTTCAAGCCGTGAAATGGGAATCGATTTGGACTGAGTGAACTCTCTCGACAGTCACCGAATTACAGCTCCCACCTGGCATCTTGGGTATCGTGGGACAGTGAATTGCAGAACAGATTCGCCCGCTCAAACACCGCCACCCATCCCTCCTAATCGCCCACTCATTAGCATATTGAATCTGATAATATTCCAGAAATCGCTTTCAGAATCTACCCTGAATGAACTGCGTTGAGCGACCATTCTCAATCGTGAAGCGGCGGACTGGTTTAGAGGAAGAGGAAAGTGAGTCACATCTATCTGGCCGTGCAAAATCGTTCGACCATCGAGTCGCGTTCAGTTTGGTTTGTCGACTACCACTCCAGTTGGTTCGCACCTATCCCGGTATTGCTCAACGAAATACACAGCGCACGATTCCAAACTGAGCAGTCATGTGTCGAGGCGTCGGGGAGTCTGAGATCGTCGCCAACACAATGCATGTATCAGATTTCGTATAATGCATAATCTCGGTTCCAACCCCCGGTTCCAACCCCCGGTTCCAACCCTCTCCATCGACTGTAAATAGTGAAAATAACAAGAGGGCGTCGGGTTGAAGGGTCAAACAGCCCGGAAATTAGTTCCCCTGAATTACTACCTTGGAACCGTGGCGAAAAACCGCAGTACAGAGACCGGTTCCAACCCCGGTTCCAACCCCGATTGGCCTATGCCGAAATTTTTGAGGCCGTTTCGGCAATAGAAAGCCATTGGGGACCGAAATCGGCCGAGCTATTCCTTCGGTTCCAACCCTCCTTTTTTGCAGGGTTTCGCGCACCCCCTCTGAGCAGCCACTTCGTATGGAATAACCCCTATAGAGTCTTACGCAGACGGCGGGACCCCCCCTTGCGGGAGGAGGCAGGTTTCAGGCCAAGTGGCCGAGAGGAGGAAAGGCATCTGTTGAAACGTATCAGGGGTCCGATACTGTATTTGAGAGGGTGAGGGGTTGGCCGGCTGTAGCTGACTGGACTCCAAGTGAGTCTCGAGAGAGGTGGGGGTTGGGACTGTTGGTGCCCCACTGGGGAAACCAGTGAGACTAGAGGTGGAGGCTTCCCAGGTGGGGTTGCATGTGTTGGTGGAAGGTGAGTCAATCGAGGCTATCTTCACTGGCCGTGTGGCTGGGGTCTCCCCCATGGGAGAACTTGGCCAGTTGGTGGTGCGAGGCCGTGGGCCGAGTGCAGTGATTGGGTGGCCGTGGGCCGCCAGCAGACATAGTCTTGCATCTGATACTTTTCGAGACGACTCCCCGGCCGTCGCGTCGGCACCGGAACGGCCAGCTTCTCGCTTGTGGCGACGTCGAGGACCGCCAGGACTTCGTCGCCCTTCGGTCGCCTCGACCGGCCGGGCCTCGCTGCGCTCCTCGCTTCGCTGTGGTGCTTGCGTCGTCCGGGCCGGATCGACGCGCCCGAACCCCGACACCCCACCCGCCGCAGGCGGCTGTCGGATTTCTCTGAAACGTGATAGATAGGTGTGTCTCTCGGAGCATTGCTCCTCGGGCAAGACGGGTGGAATGTTCGACCTACACGGACGGCTGGTGTCGCTGTTGGAACGCTACATCGACCGCAACATTCGGGCCCCAATCGTCGTCGCCGTGGACCCCCTCGACGGCGACCGCTTCTTCGCGACGCACCTCTGGCACAAGCACGCCGAAGCCCGCGAGACGAGCTGGGGGTACTTCGTCACCATCGAGGGTGAAACGACGCCCGTCGATTCGACCGATCTCGAACAGTGGTGTCTCGAGTGTCCTCCGACCGACGACGTCTGCGACCACACCCTCGCAGCGAGCCTCGCCGAACCCCACCTCGACCAGTGTGAGTGTGGGTCGTGGTTCGTCACGAAGACCATCACTCGCACCGACCCGGGAACCGTCGAATGTCTGTGGACCTGTCACGTTTGCGACAGAGAACTCGACCGCGAAGAACAGCACCTTCCGGCGCGAGACTCGGCCGCCGAACTGGCCTAACCGACACCCCCTTTTTGCTGGGTGTGTCTCGGAGGCACTCAAACCGCGAGCGCCTCACAAGCAGCGGCTCCCGCCGACCGCGACCGTACCGCGACAGCGACGGCAACCGCCCCGCCTCAGCAACCGCACAGCGACAGCTCCCACAACGCCACCGCGACCGCACCGCGACGGCAACAGCAACCGCACCGCAACAGCGTAGTGTCGTTTAGGCAGGAAGGAATAGCCGAAAGTCACTGTGAAAACCGCAAGTGTGGAGTCGGTTTCAGTACCCACCTCTCCAGTATTTCTCCCAGCCGAGAATTGGTACATCGGCAAGACAGGTGAGATGTCGATAGACACGACTCGACGCGACGACGAGGCAACGACTCCCGACCACACAGAAATCGCCGCGAACTACGAGGAGACGCTGGAGGACTTCTTCTGCCCCCAGACGGTGGACCTCCAGCGCCTCGCCGGCGAAGAAATCCTCGGCGAAACCATCGACCTCGGCGAGATGGCTCGCTACGCCACCCAGTGCCTCCACGACCGACTCAACGGCCTCGAGACGGACGGCAACACCCAGCACGACGTCGCCGACGCCGTCACATCCGCCATCGAGAACCTCGTCCTTGCGAGATACAACGACACCGACACCCCCGACGGCGTCCACGGCTTCATCACGGCGTTCGCTCCAAGTGCCGTTTACAAGCGACTGATGTACGACACGGAAGTCGATTTCAGCGATGTCCATCCGAACGACCCGGAGGTCATCGACGTGGCCGTCGCCCTCGCCCTCGACGAAACCCTCGCTCAACTCATCCGGTGGGCCGCCGAGGTCGAACACGTTCGTCAGCAGAACGCGCTACAGGAGATTCGACAGGCCGTGATGCGAGAGGCCTACGAGGCGGATCTCGACGCGGCGACCGTCAAGCGCAACGTCCAGCAGGCCCTCGACCAGGTGGCGGCCCACACGGAGGAAAGCCGATGAGTCAGTACGTCTGCGGGACGTGTGGGCTGCTGGAGTCCAACGAAGTGACGAACGTCGAAGCGCTGTCGGCGACCTGCGGCCACTGCGGCGACCCCGCCAGCTACGCCCACGGGCGGCGATAGCCCTGCCTTCGCCCCTTTTTTGCTGGTGGATCGCTGGAGGCGTGCAACCCGCACACGCCTCGTCAGCCCCGCCGACCGCGACGGCAACCGCCACCGCCCAGCTCCGCCCAGCGACCGCGACAGCACAGCGACCGCTACCGCCACCGCGACCGCTCCGCACAGCCCCGCTTCCGCCTCCGCTACAGCATAGTGTGAGTTAGGCAGTCGAAGAAGACCGAAAGCCGTGTTGAAATCGACAGCAGGGGAGTGGATTGCTACTGTGCCTGTGCAGGTGAGGTTGTTGACGAAGATGCACGAAGCAGGCGAGGATGAGTCGATTTCGCAACCTCAAGGTGAGACAACTATGTCCGAAGAAACCTACAGCGACGTTGACGCAGCACAGTGGAACCAGTCCCCCGCGAAACAAACCGAGAGCGAAGGCGACGAGACGCCCGACGAGGAACCCCTCGTCACCGAGACGGACGACGAGATGGCGCCCGAAGAGGGTGGCACCATCGTGCAGGCCGAAACGCCGAGTGGCACCGACGTCTCCGTCCAGATGGACGCCGTCGGTCGCACCGAGACGGGCGACATCGTGGTCGGGTCGGCCGGCCAGATGAACGGCGGTGCAGCCAACGACGGGAAGACCGAAGACGGTATCGGGCAGGAATTCGGCGTGTGGGGCGACGAATTCATCCACGTCGACGACGGGTACGTCCTGCCCCGTCCCGACGGCCAGACGGCGATGGGCGTCCAGCGCATCGCTGGCCGGGAGAAGGAACTCCACGACATCCACCAGCGCTACTACGTCCCCGCCACGGACGGTGGCGACATCGTCCTGCCGCGGAAGCGAGCCGAAATCGAACAGCGCCACGTCGAGCGTGTCCAGAGCCACCGCGAGGCACTCAGCCGAGAGCACCACACCTCGGGGGTCCGGCTGGGTTTCGACTACTTCAACGACGAAGCGAGTCGTGACCGCGCCCGAAACGAGTCGGCGACGCACCGAGCGTTCCACCCGCGCTTCCTCGAACTCGGCAAGGTCGATGAGGCCGACCCCGAAGGGGAGTTCCACGAGAACTACACGACGAGCGGTGAGCGAGTCGGTGTGTGTCGGTGGGCCGACCGGACGAACGGCGAGCGGACGCCGCTGGTCCGCGGCACCGGCACCGAGGCACCCCAGCCCATCGAGCACGACCTCGAAGACGACCTGCTCTACGAGTTGACGATGGAACTGTTCGACCGCGTCGGTGACAAAGACGGCTTCATCGACCTCGGATTGGGCATCCGCGACGTTCGCAGCGCCGTGAGAGATGCCCTCGAAGCGACGAATCGAAGCCAGACGAGCGCCATCATCAAGGCCTCGGAGGAGTTGTTCCACGACGGACAGACGCTCCGCGACATCGAGCCGTGGTGGACCGGGGCGACGGCACGAGTGCGTGTCGAGCGGCTGTTCGAGCCGAATGACCCCAGTACCACCCAACAGGTCGCCCACGTCACGGACGTCTCGCCGACGGTGAGTCAGACGAGCACCGGCACGGAGACGGCCAAGTTGACGATTTGGAACCGGTCAGACGTGGACCAGCGGTTGGCGGAGGGTGACATCGTCGAACTGTCGAACATCAAGCCCGGCCGGTTCGGTGACCAGCTCACCCTCGCGGTCACGAGCAACACGTCGGTCTACCGGCTCCACCGAGGCGACGGGCCGAAGACGGGTCGCGAGGACGCGCTCACGCAGGGCAACCCGACGCCCCAGGACCTCACGGTGTTCGAGGACGGCAAGACGGTGGACATCGACTACTCTGAAGGCCCGCCGGCGTTGGCAGTCACGCGCTACCGGCGTCCGGAGGCAACGGCCGTCACCGAGGAACTCGGGTGGAACGAATCCGCCGCTGTGGCCGGGTCGGAGGCGAACCGAGACCCGATGCTCAACACGATGAACGTGGTCTTCCCGACCGAGTCGGTGCCGGAGTGGTTCGTCGAGGCGAACGAGCAGCACTACGAAGTTGCTCACCGGACGATGAGCGGTGAGGACGCAGTGTTCGGTGCAGACCCGTTCTCGGCGGCCGACTTGGCTGGGGAGTACGAAGCGATTCCGAGCGGTCGGATGAAGGCCGTCATCGACCTGTTCGGAGGGGCCTACGAGCGGCTCGAGTCGGTTCGGACGGCCGAACACGTTTACGAGCAATTCGTGGACGCTGACGAGCGAGTCGCCGTTCGCATCTACACTAGCGTGGTGGGTCAGTGGGCACGCCCCATCGCCGAAAGTCGAATCCACGTCACCGTCGAGGACTTCCGAACGAACGATGTCGAAGTCGTCGAGCGAATCAACCGGACCGAGGGCTGGGCGAAGCGCCTCGCCGGGGCGACGAAGCAGGCCGAAGCACAGGCGGTCCAGCGAGTCGAACAGCGATAAGGGCGCTCTCGCCCCTTTTTTGGTGGGAATCCTGTCGCCACCCATTCGCCACCTCCCGCCCGCCTCCAAGTTCCGGGCGGCTCAAACAGCGAGCCGCCGGGCTTTCTCCAGCGGTGGCTGTCGAAGCCTCGATGTATGCATGAATGGCCAATATCGAGACAGTTGCCCGGTGGGTTCAGAACCCGGTATGCAGGAAGATGCATATCGAATGCCATTTCTCGGCTCCGAGGGGTAGCGATGCTCGCCAGCGTAACGCTTTTCGATACACAGATTCAACACAGAATATGAGCGAAGCAGAATCCGACCCCGATGCGGGCCGCGAAAAGACCACCGTGAACATCCGGATGCAAGAGAGCTTCCTCGAGGACGTCGACGAAACGTGGCAGGCGCAGGGCTTCAACAGCCGCAGCGAATACATCCGCGCCGTCCTTCGCGATGCGCTCAAGCACCCGGATTTCAACCGCGCCGACCTGAAAGCGATGCTCGCCAGCGAAGTCGACATCCAGGCCGGCCGCACCCACTCCAGCGACGACCTCACGACAGACAACTCAGCTCCCGATAGCGATGCCTAACGACGACTGGGACTGGGAGATCGCCGACACGGCGAAAGCGGATTTCGATGCCCTCGAAGCCCACGCCCGCGACCGTATCCAGAGCAAACTCGACAGCGTCGTCACCGACGACTGGCGCGACCCCGACGCGTATCTCGAACCACTTCAGGGCTCACCGCACAGCAAGTTGCGGGTCGGGCAGTTCCGCCTTGGCTGTCGCCTCGATCACGACGCACACCGGCTGTACGTCCTCCGAATCAAGAAGCGTGGCGGCAACGCCTACCGAGGGGACGACGACGATTAATCGCGAGCCCATCTCCGGGGTGTCCGACACGCCATTTATCCACTTCGAGGGGTGAGATGGAGTCGAATTCGACCGACCCGACCGACCGAAGCGTGCTCAAATTACTGGCGGTTGCCTTCCTCGATCTGGCATACAGATTACTCGGGAGACCAATGGCCAGGAGAGGCGACCTCGTGTACTTCGGCGACGCTGAACTCGTTGCCGACATGGGCGCGTACTCGGCTCGCGTCCTCGAAGTCGAAACGCCAGTGCAGGGCGCGGGGAGCGCGTGGTGGTTCCGCGTCGAACCGACGAGCGCGGCTGGCGACCGAGCGCTCGCCACGGAGACGCCCGAAACGGTCTGGATTCGGGCAGATCGCCTGACGAGCGACCCCGACGCAACGCCCGACGGCCGCGACGTAGCAGCGGCCGCCCAAGCCGACGCCTCCCTGTTCGTCAGCCACGACGAACTCGACGGCTGGCTTGAGACGGCGCTGGAGGACCTCGGCTTCCACGCCAACGTGACCGTCGACGCCGAGACGGAGTCCGTCTCGGCTGTGTTTACCGACGGCCCTGCCCCGCCCGAACCGGCACGACAGGGCGTCCACGCCGACGCACAGCCGGAGCCGACCGCTGGCACGTCGACCGCGACAGCGACCGACGACGGCCCGCTGTTCGCCGAGCAGACCGACGATAGCGACGAGGTCGTCGTCGACGTGACCGACGGCGCAACTGACGACGACGTCGCGGCGGCTATCGTGGCCGTCGAGGACGGCGACACGGATGCGGCCGGCGCTTCGGTCGGCCACAGCGACGAAGCGGATGAGACGGCAACTAGCGGCGACGAGAGCGACCGCTCCATCCCAGCGGCCGTCGGCGTTCCGGACGACACCGCCGAGGCCGACAACAGCGACAGCGACGACGACAGTACGGACGGCACTGTGGACGACGACGAGTCGGGGCGTCCCGCGCCTTCCCACGGCATCTCCCCCGTCCGCGAGGAGCCGCCAACGCCGACGCCCGACGGCTGACGGCTTACCACGAGATGGTAAGCCCCTCGGAGGGGTTTTTTCTGTTTAACGTCCAATGCGGCGTTCAACACCAAGGGACGATGCCAAACTCCGCCGACATGCACCGCCCGCCATTTCTCCCCACTAAAGGGTGAGATGAGTCGAACTCAAAACGGCGGTCGACACCTCGAGTGCGGCTGTACAGACACCTAATTCAGCGAGGGAGTCCCGCCGTTCACGGCGGGCGGGAATCGCGTAAGCTCCGAGAAGCAGTCAATATTCAACAACCCGGCCAACTCTTCCAAGTTTATATAAACATAGCGCCACAGGTGGCAGATAGATGGAGATCAATCGTACCGCTGTCGTGAAACTATCCGTCCCTAGCGACCGTCGTGACGACCTGAAACGAACAATGAATACGTTTCGGGACGCAACACAGCGGTTCGCAGACCGTGGATGGGAGGGCGACGACAACGGGTACGTGATTACGTCAGGTAATCATCTCCAACGACTCGTGTACGACGACATACGCGAGGATACTGCCCTCCACGCTGACCTGTGCGTGGGGGCGGCTAACCATGCCGCAGACGTTCTCACATCGGTGGTCGAGAAAATGAAAGACGGCGAACGAGTCTCACAACCCGTGTTCAGGTCAAACACGACCGTGTACAACACGAACGCGATCACCTACTTCGACGGCTACTGTTCGTTGGCCGCATACGGCGGCAGTCGCGTTCATGCAGAATACGTCTACCCCAAGGACTCGATTCAGGCCGAGTATTTGGAAAGCGACAAGTGGACAAAACAGGGTGCGAAACTCCGGTACGACCACCAGACTGATACCTACTATCTCCACGTTTCTGTGAAGCAGGAACGCGAAGAAACGTCGGCAGAAGCCGAGAACCAAACAGTTCTTGGCGTCGACCGGAACGTGGACGGGTATCTTGCCGTTACTAGCACAGGCGCGTTCATCGGGAACGCAGCCCTGCTAAATCACAAACGCCGCGAATACGAACGTCGCCGCGCTCGCCTCCAACAACAGGGAACACGAAGCGCACACCTCACCATCCAGTCCATCGGTGATACCTTCGCTAACTGGTCAGAGGACTTCTTACATCACGCCTCGAAAGAACTGGTCAAAGAAGCGGTTTCTCAGGGCTGTACGACCATCGTATTCGAGGACTTGGAGAACATCCGAGAACGCATCTCGAACGCCTCGAAGTTCCAGCAGTGGACATTCAACGAACTGAAACGCCAAATCGAGTACAAAGCGAACGAAGAAGGAATCACGGTTGAGACAGTCAATCCGGCCTACACCAGTCAACGGTGCTCCGAAACAGGGTGTGGATTCACGCATAAAGACAACCGTGACGGCGACGAGTTCGTGTGCCAGAAATGCGGCAAAGAGCTCCACAGTGACTACAACGCGGCGCGAAACATTGCACACAAATTCATCCAGAACCGGCGCAAGTCTGGTTCTGGAGGGGCAACCTATCACCTTGCCCTAAAGTCGGGAACAGTGAACGGGAACGGCGACTACTCGCCTACCACAGTGTAGTGGACAGACCGGGAGTTCACCGACAAACCCCGCCGTTCACGGCGGGTGTAGGTGATAAGTGGCCGCTTATCGCCCGTGAGGATACGCTCAACACTCGCGACGGCCGCATCCGCCACGAAACGTGGCTCATCGGGCTCGATTCAGTCGGTCGCGGACTGTACTTCGACGAGCGCAACAACAGCCTCCTCACCGTCGTCCTCGAGCACCATCAGGGCTTTCGCCCCGACCACGGCGGCGACGACCGCCCGCTGCGGCCGTACCCGCCGCAGCACGGCCCCGGTGGAACGAGCGTCGTCAACGCCGACACCGGCCACACGCTCGCCATCGTCGACCACGAACCCGTCAGTCGTCGGGGATTGAACGGCGGCAAGACGCTCGCCGAAACCATCGTCCAGACGGCGCCGACCGACGAGTGGCAGGCCGTTACTGGGGCTGCCGTCGAACTCGTCGCGAACAGCTACGCCGACGTGACCGACGAGTTCCTCACGTATCTCGAGACGCGACTCGCCCGCTGGACCGACTCGCAGATGGACCGGGGGTGTGAACCGCCGCTGAACTTCATCACCGACGCGAGGGACCTCCTCGAACAACACCGATAGCCCCGCGATTTGTCTCGTCCAGACGGGTAGTATGTCCGACGACGACGCAGACGCTGACCCCGAGGGGCTGTTCAGCGAGCCGACCGAACAGGCACTCCAACACCTGCTGTTGGTGCTGAAGATCATCCTGACGTTCTTCAGCATCCTCGCGTTCCTAATCGGCGTCCTACGGAAGCTCCTCGCCTAACCTATGGCAACTGATAAGGCTCCACAGTCGCAATCTGGTGGTATGGAATCGTCACACCGAACCGTCGACGCGGCCGACGAGATGGACCGCTCGGTGTACGACACCCCGTGGTGGGCCTCCACGGCCGCCGTCATCGCGTTGTTCCTCACCGCGACAGTGGTCCTCCCGCGACTGCTCGGGACCGCGCCCGTCGCTGGGTATGCCGTCGCCGTCGCCGGCATCACCGCCGCCTGCGTCATCCTCTGGCAGCTGCTGGGCGTCTATCGACAGACTCGGTAGCCGGACTGGCCATCCGCTCGGTAGTGCTTTCTGCTGGACTCCGTTTGTATCAGGATGGTCCGACTGGGGAGAGGAGCAATCCGCAGAGCAGTGGCTGGATCACAGAAGGAACCGACGAGAATGGGAAAATAACTGTAGAAGTATAGAGAATCAATGTTCCTTCGGGGAACGAGGCTTCCCAGACATGGTTAGAGAACCGTGCTAGCAGTACAGCCAGACAACTATGGCCAAATTTGCGGTTGCGAGCGGGGTTCAAGCCTGTTAAAATACTAGAGATTGTATGAAATATCTTGAATTGGGTTGTTAGCCTTCAATCTGCCTGTAGGCCGTTGTTGAAGCAGCTTTTTGTTCTTCTATACCCACCTTTGTTATTGCAAATACTTTTCCATCTATTTCTGTTGTAACTGCTATTCCCGAGTCTGTTGAGATCTCCGAGAGGTCGTTAACTATCTTGCCGTACTCTTCTCTGAATTCATCTCTGTTGTCGGCTATTTTGGTTTGCATATATTCTCCAGTTTCTACAAAGTTATTGAGCAACAGACCTCCAATTTTCACATGTTCGTTATTTCCTCTAAGTTCTGGTATATACGGAGCTGCTTCTGGTTCAAAGCTGGTTGCGCCCCATTCCCTATCATGAAGATCGTCTCTTAAAACAGGATACATAAAATCATTCATCTGTGATAAAAGCTTGTCACCGCCTCTCTTTTCTTCCTCTGTTCTATCTTCTGTTGGAAGCTCATCAATAGATTCTACATTAAAAACATTCGACCTACTGTCGTTTCTGTATCCGACAATTGCTCTGGCTACTGAGTTTGTTTTTTCGTCTTCGGTTACCGGTTCGTCATGTCTTAGATACAGTTCTTCTCCTGGGAATCCTATTCCTAGATCTTGCTGGTTTTCTCCCTTGACTGGTACTGCGATGTAGTTGGTTCCTGAGATGTTTTTTCTTCGTAGTATTGGTAGTTGTTCTGGGTCGATTTCGAGGTCGTTCATCGCGGCGCTTCGCATTGCTAGCGGGTAGTCTTGTTTGGTTTGGTAGTCTGATGTTGTTCCGAGAGCTTCTTGTACATAGATGTGTGCCCTTTCTAGTTGTTTGCTGGGGTTGTCCGGGTGTTCGATTTCCCAGTCGTTTGGCAGTATTGAGTCGAATAGTCCTCTTTCTCCGTTTTTTAGTTCGAATTCGTTGCGGAGCAGTCCTTCCCAGTTCCACTGTGGTGGGTGGCGCGTCTCCTCCAGCGTGTACGGTTCGCCAGCGTCACTCCCCGTGACGTGAATCGTGATTTCGTGAGCGGTCTGGACGGTGAAGCTGGCCGTCCCGCTATCCGGCTGAACCGTCTGATCCAGCCCGTTCTCCAGCGAGTTCCTAATCCGTATCTCGTCGAGTTGGTCCTGATACTCGTCGTCGATAGTGAGTGTTGCCTCCTCACCGGGGCGACCCAACTCGATCTCGAGAACAGCTTCAAGCGACTCCGGGGCTTGTGATTCCGGCGTCCCGTCGTTTTGTGGGGCAGGGTCGCTATCGCTCATCTCCGAACAGCCGGCGAGGGCAACGCCGGTGGCCGAGGCTCCGAGGGCCGCGAGCAGCCGGCGGCGCGATGGGGCGGCGGTCATCTGTTATCGCCCGTGTTGAACGCGAGGATTAAATAACTATTCAGCAGATTGACGCCTCCCGGCGGAGAATACTCAATATTAAGCCGCTTGCAGCACGATGCTGGACGTATGCCCCGGACGAACACCGCCGCGCCCGCTGACGACGTCAGCGCCGCCGATGGTGCGAGCGTCGAGACGCCGTGGTGGCTCTCGACGACCGTCATGCTCGCGATGCTCGCCGTCGTCTTCGTCGCCCTCCCACGGCTCTACAGCGTCGAGCCGCTCGTCGGCTTCGCCGTCAGCACCATCGCCGTCGGCTACGCCAGCTACGCCGTCTACCGCCTCCTCGGCATCTACCGCACCCAGTAGCGGCCCCGGCTCTCGCAAACCCGTTCCTTGAGTGCGGAGCGCCTCCATTTGTACCATCCAGAGGCGTGAGATGCCCGGTGACATCCCAACGCCCGCCGACGTATCAACCACGAACTTCCAGTTGTTCGACGCCTTCTGGTCCCTCGAGCAAGGCGACCGCGTCACCTTCGGTGGCGGCATCGACGACCACGAAGTCGTCTTCTGCCACCCCGACTGCAACGGCCTCTTCCTCTGGGTCCGGCCAATCGCCGACACGCCGTACCCAGACACCACCGCCGAACTCGGCGAGTGTCTCCTACTCTTCCCGGCCTACACCGTCCACGGCGACGACTCGCAACCGTTCGAACCCGCTCACGACATAACCAAGCACACTCCTGACGACGACACACCCCCGAACACCATCGGCACACTCACCGACGCCACCGTTCGCACCCCGGACGACCACGACCACCGAGTCTGCGAAATCGAGTGGAACGCCGACTTCTCCGGGCCAGAACCCGACCAACCCGACCAAGAACCGTTCAGCGACCCCGACGCCGTCATCGACAACGCGCCCGACTACGATGAGGAATATCTCGAATACGTACGACAACCCGACGGAGGGCCGCCCGCCCGCACCCAGTTCTATGTCGAACTGACGAACTACGGCACCGCGTACATCATCCCATTCGGTACCCGAGACCCCGTCGGCGGCGTCGACATCAGCACGAGCATCAGCGATTTCAGAAGCATCCTCGAAGAGCACATGAACCCCGAACTGCGAAAAGCCCACGAACAGAAAGGCAACGTCCCGAAACACCTCCTCGCTGCCGAGGAGTGGACCCCCGCCCACTTCGACGACTAATCTCGCCGCCCCCTTTTTGCTGGGGTAGCCTCGGCCAGTCTCCAGACAGTGTGTCCCGACCCGATTTGTGTCCTCTGAAGGGTGCGATGCCCGACGACATCCTGCCTCCCAAAGACGAATCGAGTCAAAAATTCCAAGCCTTCGACGCACTCTCAGAACTCGAAGAAGGCGACACTATCGCCTTCACACCTGAACTCGCAAGCCGGGACGTCGTCGAAATCACTCGCTCCCTCAACGTCATCATCGTCACTGTTGATGTGGCAACGAACCAGCTCGGGAAGCCCGTCCGCATTAGCCTGGCTGTTTCCTTCGAGGCGGCCGACGACCCCCGGCGAGCCTACGACTCCAGGTCGGAAATGGCGGCCCACATCAACAAGGAAGACGAAGATACGTCTCTCGGCACCATCGAAACCGTCACGCTCGTCGATGACGAGGACGGTGATACCGAGCGGGCCGTCCTCGAGTGGACGCCCCGCGACGATGTCCCGCTCCCCGCCGCCCCACCGGTGGCCGACGGCCCGATTGAAGAGCCCCAAGCCGTCCTTGACGACCACCGCGACGACAACGTCACCATCGAAACAACTGTCCGCGGCGACGAAACCGTCGCCGAGATGTTCCAACTCCAGCTCACGAACCACGGCACAGCGAAAGCCATGCCGTTTTCCTCGCACTACTCCGTCGGCGAAATCGATATTTCGATGGCCGACCGGAACCTCGAAGACCGCCTCAAAGATGTCATGAATCGCCGCGTCCGGCTCGCCCTCGAACAACAAGGCCGAGTCCCGATGTACCTCCTCGACGAAGACGACCACTAGCACCGCCCCCTTTTTGCTAGGTTAGCCTCCGCCAGTCCTCAGACAGTGTGTCTCACCCCGATTTATCGCTCCAGAGGGGTTGCGTAACTGCTACGAAAAATGGGCGTGAACGGTAGTGTTCGGTAGCAAACGCAACCCAAACACTTATTTTATATTAGGTATATACAGAGTATAATGGCTGAGTTCACATTCGAGGGTCGAGAAGCCCTTGAGAAAGAAGCGAAACCCGTAGGGGGCGGCGCACACGTCCTCGTGCCAAAAGCATGGCTTGGCGAGAAAGTCGCAGTCATCCGCCTCGAACCGCAAGAACCCGAAGAGGACGAGTAACACAACATGGCGTCCACACACCTCTCACTCCCGATTCGCCTCCCATTCGAGGAGCGAGAGCGATACGCTCGATTAGACACACTCACAACCAGCGTTGCAAATACGCTCATCGAGCGATACTGGACGCCTGAACACCTCACAGGGATTAACGAGAGTTCGTATCAAGCATGGAAATACTTTGACGAACACCAAGCGTTCGCAGACGTTGACCTGTACCTCCCGAGCAGGTACAAGCGGTGCGTGATGCAGAAAGTGGGCGAGACGCTTCGGAGCCACGCCGACAAACGCGAAGCGTTCCAATCCATCCAGTCCGTTCTTCCCGACCACAAGATTCGACGCATCGACACTCGGAGAATCAAGGAACGACTCTGGGACGATGAGGAATACCTCACATCTGGGTATGTTGACCTGCTCATCGACCAACTCAATTCGTACTACGACCGCTACGGATGCTTCCCTGAGTCGTATTTCGAGTTGCAGGAGTGCCCGACGTACTCGAAAGGCGTTCTTCCGTACTCCGCAGATGATGGCCCCACTTCGGGACAAGCCGTGAAATACGAGTACGATGAAGACACGCAGACGCTCACGGTCAAACTCAAGACGCCCGATACAGTCGAACCCGAGTCTCGTGGTGATTGGACGTGGACGGAACACGAACTGGAAGGATACGAAGCGTTCCACGAACTGCTTGAACACGGCAGTCTCTCCGCTCCTTCTCTCCATCCGACGCAGACGAAAACGGGGGATGATTACTACGAACTGTCGTTCCCCGTTGAGGTTGAACACGGAGAGAAACCAGATGACGTGGAAACTGTCTTAGCGATTGATGGTGGCCTCCGAAAGGACGCTACTGCGGTCGTTGTCAACGCGGATGGCGAGCAACTCTCAACCCCGTATTTCGTCCAGAACACGGAGCGAGAGCGGATGCGGAACCTTGCTCAGGAACGCAACCAACTCAACTCCCAACTCGCCTACCTACGCCGAGAAGGACGCGACCACACAGACTCGTTCACACACGTTCAGGCAGAGTATGAGCGTGTGAACAACAAGATTCGACACAAGCGAGAGCAGTCGGTTCACGACGTGGCGAATCAAGTTCTCGCGCTCGCTCTCGTGTACGATGTGGACGCGATTGTTCACGAAGACTTACGAACTCTGTCGCCGCCGCGTGGTGAAGGTCAACTATCGTGGGAACTCTCATCGTGGGCACGTCGGGAAATCATCTCAAAAATCGAGTATCGGGCGGAAATCGCCGGACTGCACGTGAAGCGAGTGCATCCAGAAAACACGTCTCGTTCCTGTCCCCGATGCGGTTCCACAGGACACACCACGAAGTCACCTGACCACTTCCACGAAATATGGCACGGCGGTCACTTCCGGTGTGACAACGCCCGCTGTGGCTTCCAAGCCGACCGTGACTACGTTGGCGCTGTCAACGTGGCGCGTGTGTTCTTCAGTGAATCGGCAACGCTGTCACACGATTTCACGTCTTCCTATACGGGAGACTTTGAAATCGTGCCAGCTAGCCGTTCCGCTGGCCCGCGTCTCGCGTTCGGTAACGCCCCCATAGCGTACATCGGACAGTCGGAGAAAGATGTGACTGCTGGTGGCGGGTCGTGCTTGATAGCGCCCGCTGTCACCCCGACAGAGACAATAAACAATAGTAGCAACCCTTCCACGTCAAGTCCAGCGACGTTTGGTGTGTCCCGTTTTGCACGAGTCACTACCAATTGCTACCGAAAATAGGAACGGTGAGATGTGCGAAGACACTCGAACTGCGACAGCCAGCACCGACGCCGACCGCTCGACGTTCGACCAACGCGTCGTCACCCTCGACTACGAAACGGTCTTCGACGCCGACGACTGCTGTGCCCACCCCGACTGCGAGACGAATCCCAAGCGAACCGATACGGCCCACGAGGTCCTACTGGGCGGCGACATCCGGGCGATGGGGTGCGACCTCGGCCGGGCGACGTTCTGTTCGGCGGCCTGCCTCGGCGATTTCACCGCGAACCTCCCGTGTCGCTTCCACGACCAAGCAAACGGCATGACCGGGGTTATCGACCCGATCCGCGACTTCGGGGACAATCAGCGGTAACAAGCCATTTCACCGACGAATTTTGACTGTCTCAAGATATTATATCTTGGTTTTCGGTGGTACAGCTGCTGCAATTGGGTGAATCTTGTATTAATAAATTTCAATATTCCTAGATTAATTTTAAGTAAATTTATTTACTTAGTAAGAATATGGTTGAAATATACCCGAATAGAAGACAAGTGCTGAAGAGTGTAGGAGGAACAGGGGCTGTGTTGGGTTCCAACTATCTGATAACTGGTAACGTCATTGCCGAAGACTCACATGACAGAAAAAGACGGCAATTGGGCGAAGTATTCAAAAGCACTGAAGACCGCCAAAAGAAGCATCAAGGGGGTGGAAACGTAGAAACTGAAAAGAAATACTACACGATACCGAGAAGTCAGTGGATACGCGTGGAAACGGCACAAACAGCTTGTAAACGACTCTCAAGAGAGATGTTGGAGCTTGAACCCTCAGGCCTTGTGACTGTGAGCGTTGTGAGTGAGTATAACCGGCCAAAGTCAGAAAAGAGACTGAATGTAGAGTATACAAGAATCAAACGGAAACTACGGGATGGCAGTGAGGAAACAATTGCAGAGCCTAGTGTCGATTATGAAGAGGTCGAAACAGAATCACCATATACTGTAAGTGGGGGCGTAGAAGATCAGGAGGGACAAGCCGAACGCAAATTGGAGGTTTCCGTAACCGAACAAACGTTGTACGAACAAAATTGCCAAACATCAACAATTGGCAATTATTATTATTCTCACTATTATGACCAATGTCCCGGTGGTGCGTCTGTTTCGACTGACAGCTCTGGCGGAACCAGTTGCGCTCCCGGGAACCACTCGCAAGGACATGTTATTGTCACAGCAGCACATATACCTGATACTGACGTAGGAGATAAAGTATACCAACCGAATGGTGACCTTCTTGGAGAAGTGATTAGTCGATCATATAGTGGTGATGGTGACCCATATCCTTCTGACGGCGTCGCAATTTTAATTGATGGTTCCAGGTGGTTCTATTACGGCTTGGCTTCTGACAGTGGAGACAATACCTATTGGCGAGATATAGATGGAACGCTGTCTTGGGACGCGATAAAAGACATGGAAGATAACGCTCTTGAGCAAATGGAGAAGCAAGGCAAACGGACTGGTCGGTGTGCTGGAAAGGTAACTGCAACATACAACCCAGGTTCAATTCGATACTTTACGACGGCTGCTAAGAATGCAAGCGGTGATTCTGGAGGCGTTCACTTCCATATCGATAATACAGGCGACACACTCGTGAGTGGCATACATAAAGGAGATGCAAATGGGGATGCTATGGCTCCATTTATCAAAGACCAATACGATGAGCTAGGACTAACGTTCTTCTAAGTTGACATCATTTTCACGATATCCATGGATGAACTAATTATTGCTGTTGTTTGACAAAATCGACAGCTACGGGCTTGTCTTTGTGAGAAAAAAAGTAGCCGGGATGGAGCCCGTTCGATGTATTGTACTCAACATCGGCCTCTGAGATAGTGGTCTTCAACGATTTCCAAGCATCTTCTTCTACCTCCCGAGTATATATCTTGCTAACTCGGAGGTCGGAGTCGTCTGTAGACTCCGATGAGCTATTCTCCCGCAGATCTTGTCGAATAGTTGCATCCAGAATTTTGCTCAGCAATTCGTTTTCTTTGACTGGCTCTGCATTACTGCTATATAGATCAACTCCCTCTGGTACCTCCGTAAACCAACCTGCGGCGATAAGATATGATGTCGATATTTTTTGCTGTCGCGTCCTTGGTGAGTCTGTATTCGTTGGAGACCTTTTTGTTTGAGTCTCCGTAGAGTTGTTCCCCGGATTGCCAACACAACCAGATAATATGAGCCCAAAACCACTGACGAGGATCATCCGTCTTTTCATACTTCAATTCTAATCTCACTGGAAATAAATTTACTCCCACAGTCCGCTTGCCAATATCTTGGCCGTAAATCACTTTCCCAACACACGCCTCTATCGATGTGTTCCATCCACGGTGCGTAGCAGCGTGATTTGTGTTCATAAATGGGTGGAACGATGAACGACATCCTCGAACTTCCGGCCGGCAAAGCACTCAAGATTGCAAGCAGCAGCGGCATCGACTACCTCGTCCAAGAGGCTGGACGACTCAAGGAACTGACTCCGTCGGGAACGAAACACATCTCGAGAGGCGGCATCCAGGCGCTCGCCGACCGAGCAACGTACATCGAGCACGTTCCCGTTGGCGCGGCCCACGACGCCGTCGCGACGGCCCAACCCGGCGCTCGCGTCAGTGCGGTCGCCGACGAGCGCCACGCGGCCCGAGCGCAGCGAGCGACGGCGCCCCAGCCCGGCAGTCGTGCCCCGCCGACCCGCGCCAGCCGTGACGACCTCGACGACGGCCCGCTCGTCGCCGCCGACAGCACCGACACCAGCTCCACCGAGCGAGACCGCCACACGCTCTCCCGGTGAGTCGCGACCCGATTTCTGTCCCAAAACCCCTGAGGTATCCACCAATGTCCATCGACAAGAACGGCAGTTCGACTCCGAGTACCGTCGCGGATGTCCGGCAAGGCACCCGCCAACCAACCATCGGCACGCACGCTCGCTCGAGAGCCAGACACCTCGCCGAAGAATTCGTCCTGATGGTTCGGGCTGCATCGGACCTCGCCATCGTCGTCGACGAAGGTTCGCATCGAACGCAGTACCGCCGCGTCATCTCGCCGAGTGGGCGTCGGAAGTGGGTCCGGGTTGCTGACGGCGATAGCCCGCATGGCATCAGCGGCACCTTCACCGCACCCGAAGCCGCCCACGACGCCGGCGACGACGTGACGCCGGTATGGGTCGACGCCATCGGGAAGAACCGTGTCATCGAGGAGCTGTTGGACGTCCTCGCCGCCGACGGTCATCCGCTTCGTGACGAACTCCCGGACATCGAGCGGACGGACACCGAGCCACCGACCGTCCGGGTCTGCCCGATTCAGGACGCTCCCGACCTCCCGGTGTCGCCGCAACGCGCCTTCGAGAACGTCGGCAGTCGCTTCGGCCAGTGATGCAGGTGCCAGCACTCCTCGCCGCCGTCGCCGTCCTCGGCACCGCACTCACCCTCTTCGGGAGTCTGGTGTACTTCGGGCTGCCGAGGCGGCCGCAGCGACCCTAGACAGGTGCGAACGCAAGCGAGATTTGTGTTCTCAAAGGGGTGAGTCAGACTCCCGATGACCGGGGCAGGCAGCAGCCGCGCTGTCGACACCGACGCAAGGGGTGGCTCACAGAGGAGACGAGAAATCGCTATGAGCTCCAAGCAAGCCAACTCCGAAATCGCCGAATCGACATCGAATACCAAGCAAGTGGCCAGTCTCGACGCCGAGCCGCTCGTCCTGCCGGAGTCGGAGGGCGACCAGGTCGCCTGTCGCGAAGCCGCTGAAGCCGCCCACGGCCGCCAACGCGGTCGGACGCGAGGGCGGACGGCTGGCCCGAAACAGGCGCTCGGACGGTAAGGAGCTCGCCGCAGTCGGCCTCACAGCGCCGGCCACCGCCGAGATTTGTGTTGCCCAAGGGGTGAGACAGATTCGAAAAGGGCAAGCAGGCCCGACGACGGTCGTCTCGCCTCATACCCATCGGACGTTCGGGTAGCAACGTCCCGGTCGCATCGCCCGTAGCGATGCATCCAACCAACTAATTATGTCCGTAGAAACCGCCGCAGAAAGCCTCGCAGCAAGCATCGACGCCGAAACCGACATCTCCCCCGACGCAGACGCCCTCGAGGAAGACCTCGAGCGAAACGTCAACGAATTCGGTATCCCCGAAGACGAAGCCGTCCGCTCGGTCATCGGCAACCTCCCGGTCGGCAACGCCGACGCCATCAAACGGAACTACTTCGGGTCCAGTGGCAACGGCGACAGTCCCGACGGGAGCGAACACGGCCTCGTCCCCATCGCCGAGGTCCCGAGCATCGGCGACGAAGAGTGGGTCGACGTGCGCGGGAAAATCGTCCAGATGTGGGAGGCTTCCCACGACAGCATCGCCGCGAAGTTCCTCATCGCCGACGACACCGATGAGACGCTCGCGGTGACCGTGTGGCAGAAATCCATGGATAACAACGACTGGGACAGCTTCTCCGAAGGCGATGTCCTCCGATTCGACAACGTCGTCACCGAGGAGTACGACGGCAAATACTCCATCAAGGTGAACTCGGACTCGGCGGTCGCCCCGGTCGAAGACGCCGACTTCGACCCCGACGCCAACCGCGAACTCGAGTTCTCCGCGCAGTTCGTCGGCTACTACGACGGCTCCGGCCTCATCAAGCGGTGTCCCGAAGAGGACTGTAGCCGCGTCCTCGACAACGCCCAGTGCGAGGAACACGGCCAGATGGACGAACACGAGTGGGACCTCCGTATCAAGGCCGTCATCGACGACGGCACGATGGCCGCCGAACTCATCCTCGACCAGGAGCAAGTCGAAGCGCTCACCGGAATGGACATGACGGCGGCTCAGGAAATCGCTCGCGACACCCTCGACCGTGAGAACGTCATCGAGGAACTGTCGAGCCGCCTGATGGGCAAGACGCTCGAAGGCCAAGCCACCAAGATGGACTCCCGACTCGTCGCCAACGATGTCGCCGTCGCCGAGGACGCCCCCGACGCCGGCGATGTCCTTCAGGACGTCCGAGCGCAGGCCTAACGGAGGCCCGCTCGCGGCTCCGCCCGTGATTTGTGTTCGCGGGAGGCGTGAGCTATCCAGAGACATGAGATAGACACGTCAACGTCAGTCTCGTCGAAACACGCACAACCAGCCTCGGCCGTGGTGAGGTGAGCGACCACGAACCCGGTCGCGATGCCCGGTAGCATCGCATCAACTCAACACCGATGATAGACAACAACATGCAGCCCGCCCGTCGAGCGTTCGCAACCGAACTGAACAGTGCCACAGACCAAGTGCAAGCCGACGAAGAGCGAGCTCCCATCTTCTCGCTGCTTCCGACCGGCGCGAAGGCGAACCGCGTGTTCGTCGTCGGGACGCTCACCGAAGTCGAAGACACGAGCAACGACCCCAACAGCGAGTACCTCCGAGCCCGCGTCGTCGACTCGACGGGGACGTTCTTCGCCTACGCCGGACAGTACCAGCCCGAGGCGGCGAACTTCCTGCGAGAGGCGGACACGCCGATGTACGTCGCGATGAAAGCGAAGGTGAAGACGTACGAAACCGACGACGGCGAGGTCAACGTCTCGCTGCGCCCGGAGGAAATCGCGGAAGTCACCGGCGAGGACCGCGACCGCTGGGTCATCGAGACGGCCCAACGGACGCTCTCGCGCATCGACGCCTACGCCAACGGCGACACCGTCGACGGGTCGGACGCCTCCCTCTACCGATACGGCGACGACCTCGACGCGTACCGTCAATCGGCCATCGAAGCGCTCGAAGAGGTCCACGGCGCCCAAGTCGAGGCCGAGAAGGCAGCGGTCGAAGACAGCGAGGAAGCCGAGGTGAGTGCCTAAGGCGAGGCCACTCACCGCAATCGCCCGTCGGGGGCACTGGCCGACGAGGCGTCTCCCCCATCGCGTCTCGTCGGTCTCTCAACGCGGGTAGCAGGCACGACTCAGGCGTGCCGCTATCGGCGGCCCCCAACGGCGATTCCCGTCTCCTCTCTACCACCCCCCTGCCTTCGGACACCGCTCGTCTCACCCCCTCGCGAGCCGTGTCGAAAAGAAAGGTCGCTGTCGGCGTTTTTTCATCGCCGGCGCGGCCTTTCTTTTTGCTACGTTAACTCGGCCCGTTTCTCTGTGGGACATCAGTGTGTTCGCCACCGATTCGCCACCTCCCACCCGCCTCCAAGTTCCGGGCGGCTCAAACGGCGAGCCGCCGGGCTTTCTCCACCGCCGATGCCGAGTCCCCCCGACAGCTTGCCAGCTGGTGGGTTCTCGCAACGATCTCAACGCGGCCGGCTGGTGGGATAGCAAGTGGACAAGCCAGTCCGACGATGGAGGGAAAAACAGGAGGGTCATCGAACGGGCGGGACCAGAAGCCAGAATGGGGACAGTCTCGTGAGGGGTAGCCCTGCCGGCGGCGGCAGCGGCACGCCCCGCCGTCGTGTGGGACCGACCGGCGGTCGCGGTGGGCGGTCGCAGGCGAGCGGCAGTCGCGGAGCGCACCGGACGGAGCGGAGGGGAGCGCAGAGCGCGGTCGAGCGCACCCAAAACGGCTGAAACGGACAGCTATTCGCGGTCAGTACAGAGGTCACAAGTATCGAAAACGGTCCGGTAAGGCGTATTCAGACGATTCCAGCGAACCAGAGGGCGGTATAGGTCAACGCCAGAACTGACAGAACAATACTGATGCTCCCGAGAATACGCCCCTGTTCTTCGGTCATAGTATAGAGAGGAACTGGAAAGTAATCGTTCTTCGGGGATGATAAATTCGCAGGTATAGTGTGCAGTAGCTCCACGAGAATAAGTATTCAAAAGAGGATTTCAACAGGGTCGGTAGAGTAGGTAACAAACAGCGGTGAATTAGTTTGCTTGTCTATCGTGGTTTCTTTGAAATCTTGGGTACATCCAAATCCAGATGGCCATCAGAAACACACAGCTGAATAGCCAGACAGGGTCAGTAAATTTGTCACGAAGAAACACAGAGGGCGTACGTCCGAGCAAAACTGCCGCAAGAGTTCCAACAGCTATGAGACCTATCACAGATAAACTAATGAAAATAATCGTGTCGCGTCTAAATGACCGCTTCATACTTTGTGGTTAGTCTCTACGACTATACCCTTTCGGTACTTCCGCACCTCTATTGACCGACTCTCCTGGCGTAGTTTGTCTGCAATCGTCCGTGATCGATTTAGTCTACAACTCGTCCAGTGCAGACCGCATGTGGCCCGCATGAAGTACAATAATTCCCAGTAATCAGTACAGATGAACGCTTTTTCGATTGAGTGGTCACCTCAGTCGCTGTGAGAAGCGTCTTCAATCTTCATGTATCATGTCCATCCGCACAATCTCTTGTTCGTAGCTAATATATCGCGTTGGGAGGTCGTCTATTGCGTCTTTGCCGGCGTCAGAAGCATGTTTTCTCGCAGAGCCAGTCTCAGCAGCTTTCGGGACGAGTTCTCGCGCAAATTCGTTAGCCTGCACCTGTTCGTGGCTGTACTCGGTGATTTCCCATTCCTCACGGTCGGCAGAGGTGATGGCCGCATACACATACCAATCATTCCTCGATTGACCGTACGGGTTGACACAGCCGGCGGTGGCCAATCCGCCGAGGGTGACGGAGAGACAACGCAAGGCCTTCCGCCGGAAGATGGGGGACATATACAGGATATAACACAATTTCCACAAGTGCTTTGTGGGAATCAACATCCGTTGCAGCTATCAATCTCCACAACGAACTCTCCGGTTAGTAAGCACCTCAATTGACCGATTCCCACCAGCTGTCGCCCTCCATTTATCCCCCGAGACGGGCGAGTATGCCCGAGCAATCCAGTCGCCGACGGCCCGCTCGCTTGACGAAACGCCGCCCACTGCTCGCTCGACTCCGCCACCGACTCAGCACACAGTACCTCCAGCCGACGACGTCGACGCACACCGAACCCCTCCTCTGTGTGCTTGCGGCAGCGCTCATCGGCATCACGACCGTCCTGGTGTTCGTCGCCGGGACGACCGGCCACCAGCTCGTCGCCGAGACCGCCCGCGTGACGGCGACCTCAGCCGCCGTCAGCCTCACACTCCACGCCCTCGGCCGTCTCACCGGTCGCCTAGTCGTTCGAATCCAGCAGTACCGACGGCAGCCCCCGCTCGCTCGCTAATCCTATCCGCGTCCAACCACATTTCTCTCGAGTGACGGGTGAGATGAACGAGTGTTACTGTTCGCGAACGGGAACATCGACCGAGAACGGCGCCATCGACGCCGACCTCCCGTGGGGGCCCGACGACACCGTCTTGGTCGTCTTCGGGAGTCGAACCATTGCGTCCCTCGGTGGTTCGCTCCGCCAGCAGGCGAAAGCGACGATCCTCCAGCTTGGACTTCAAGGTTTTCCGCGCCCGGACTACATCCTCTCCGGCGGTGCCGAAGGGGCGGATGCCGTCGCCGAAGCTATCGCCCTCGAGTTAGAGTGTCCGATGGTCGTCTTCGCAGTCGGGTCGGTCGCTGAACGGACAGCGTTCCGCGCCAACCTCGCAGACCAGCCCTTCGAGACCCACGTCGTCGCGAGCTACGGCGACGGAGACGAGCCGCGCAGTGGGAACGGCGCATATCTCTGGCGCAACTGCTTGATGGCCGCCCACGCAACCGCCGGTATTGGCCTCTGGGACGGCGACTCATCGGGAACGCGACGGATGATTTTTGAGCTATTGATCCGGATTTGAATTGAGAGTCCTGAGCCCGTGGCCCTCGATCACCGCCTGTCGCCAGCGCGTAATCACGCCCCGGGTAACGATTTGCGGTTGGGTCACGCCGCTGAGAAACGACGGCTCAGCGTGCCCAGCGTCCGGTGGTGGATGGAAATGTGCGTTCGGAGCCCCGTCCTTCGGGTGATTGTCGAACCGGAAATCAACGCCATCAGGCTCTGTATAGTGGTAGCGGTACGCGCCGCGTTTCCACCACGTAATCTCCAAACGGCCCGGCGCGTCCACTCCCGCCGAGAATTCGACGACGAGTTCGGTCGGGTTCACCGGGTCGTCGAACGTCGCGGATTCGACGAGCGGTTCCTCGCTCAAGAGGAGGTCACGAATCTGCTGGAGGCTCGGGAAATCGAGTGGGCCAATCGGCCCGGAGATGTCGTCCGCCATCGACTTACTGCGTCGCCGCACCGAGGTCCCGAGCACGACCGTAATTGATGGCGGCTTGGGCGATATGTAGGTTCCGTTCGACGGTCTGCCATTCGGATACTGCCTCCCACGCACCGTCAGGAGCGTTGTTCTCCAATGATGTCGCGAGGTCTTCCGGTGAGGCGGCGTCGTATTCGGTTTCGAACTCGTTGATGCGGCGTTTCATCCCTTGGACGCTCTCGATTAATTCGTCTCGCGTGTGTTCTGTCGCCAGCGTCCGAATCCGACGGTAGAGGAGCGTATCTTCGTTCCGGGCATACGTCGTCGCCCCCGCCTCTTCTGTCGCGGTTGCTGTGCCGACTTCGACGAGCGATTTGAGATGCTTTCGAGCGGTCGGCTCACTCACGAGTGCCTCGTCAGCGATTTCACTCGCTGTCTTCGGTGTCGTCGTCTGTTCGACGACCTGTTGGACGCGTTCGAGCGCGGTGGTCGAACTCTTCCAGTCGTCGCGTGCCTCGGCAATCGCCCCGTGATTGCCGCTCGGTTCCCCGGAGTCAGTACCCATACACGACTATTCCTCCTCGGAGATAAAATATCTTTTCCATAGAAATATTGTTTACTCAGAAAACTGCCTAACAATCGATTCTTGACTTCGCTATACTCTGCGAAGGAGTTCAATAATTATTGCCACCATCCAGTGGCCGAATAATATAACCGATTCACCCTGAATAACTGGAACACGATGCCCTCCAGCAGGTTCTCTCACTCGCTTTCTCGTCGGTCGTTATTGGCACTCGGTGGCACCTGTACAGCCGTTGGCGGCCTCGCTGGATACGGCTTTGGCGCCGGGGTTTTGCGGGATGATTCGTGTACGACAACCCCGCTCGACAGTTCGCCACTTGACTGGCCTTTGCCGAACTACGATGGGGCGAATACGCGGACGGCCCCACCGCAGAGTGCGCCGACGCCACCGTTGACCGAACGGTGGGCCATCTCCCCGAATGCCTCGAGCGCAACCGAACTGATCGTGACCAATGGCTCTGTTTTCGTCCCGGGAGCGGCTGGCTCACAGCTGCTTGAGTCGTACAACGTACTCACCGGAAAGCACGAATGGACGCGTCGCGGGTTACCTCATCCACGAGACCTTACACTGTTGTCCGGCGGTGACTTCCTGTTCATTCCACAGGCCTCTGGAGAAGATGGCGTCGTCTCGAGAGCCGTCGCAACATCGGATGGAAGCCCTCGCTGGAGCACTGACATGCACGCGACTCCCGTCGATGCCGCCCTTGCGGCAGGGCACCTATGTCTCCCCAAGGGGTCCGACATGCTCGGCTTCGATGCCGCGACGGGTGAAGCGTGTTGGCAACAGACGTTCGGTGGATTACCTCGCGTCAGGGCAGCGACTGCCGGCGAACTCCTCGTCACGAACGCCACCGGAACGGACGGTGAACTCACGGTCTTAGATGCTGAAACTGGCCAAGTGACCCAGAGTGCGAACGTCTCCTCACACTTCCATCCGGATGACGACATCAACGATGGACTTCGGAATCGCATCGTTATCGGTGACGAGCGATGGTTCGTGCACACCTTCAGTGGACGGTTACTCGCGCTTACTGTCGAGTCCGGAGCCATCGATTGGGTGGAACAATCGAGCCAGCCTAACGTCATCGAAGAGGACGGGAACGTGTACGCCCCTGCCCAGTTGAGTCCGGTGGCGATTTCAGGGGAGACGCTACTCGTGTTTGAGGAGTTCGTGACCGACGACCCGGATGTACTCTATGCACTCGACGCGACGACTGGCGAGACGAAGTGGACCGTGGAGGATGCGGCGAAAAGCCTCCAGCCACCTGCTGTCGCTGGCAACACGGTGTTCGTCCCGATGGGCGGAAAGCTCCACCTCGTCGACCTCGTCGAGGGTGACCGCACTGATACGTACGATGTTGCGGGCCGGCCCACCTCTGTCGCTCTTGCCGGGGGGTTCTGTGTCGTGAGCACGACCGAGGAACTACTTGCGTTCGAAAGCGCGTGAGTGTGTCCGCTGGCGCTGTCGAATTCCCGATCACTACTGGTGCGTATTGACCGGAGAGTTCGTTGTGGAGATTGATAGCTGCAACGGATGTTGGTTCCCACAAAACACTTGTGGAAATTGTATTATATCCTGAATATGTGCCCCCTCTCCCGACGGAAGACCTTGGGTCGTCTCTCCGTCACCCTCTGCGGATTGGCCACCGCCGGGTGTGTCAACCCGTACGGTCAATCGAGGAATGATTGGTATGTGTATGCGGCCCTCGACTCTGGCGACCATGAAGAATGGAAAATCACCGAGTATAGCCACGAACAGGTGCAGGCTAACGACTTTGCCCGAGAGCTCGTTCCGAAAGCTGCTGAGATTGGCTCTGCGAGAAAACGTGCTCCTGATGCCGGCAAAGACGCGATAGACAACCTCCCAACGCGATATATCAGCTACGAACAAGAACTTGTACGGATGGAGATGATACATGAAGATTGAAGATGTTTCTCACAGCGGCTGAGGAGACTACTCAATCGAAAAAGCGTTCATCTGTACTGACCGCTGAGGGATGTTAACAGCTACTGTTGCATTGAAGACGTGAGCGTGTGAGACTCCCATATTCGGTTTCGGCTCCACATGGAATGACTTCGGCCAAACGTTTTCCTTGGGAGGGATTGGGTAAACTGTATGGACCGAAGGAGCGTTCTCGGTGCAACTGCGGCAATCTTCGGGGTTGGCGGGGCCGCTTACTTCGCTCTCGAAAATAATCCTCCAACTCCGGGGCCGTTAGAGAGTATCACAATTCGGTCGTTCAGTCCACGCGAGACCGAGCTTCACGAGGAAGACGCTCCCATAATCAGAATTGGTGAAGAGAATATGGTCTCCGTATCTGGATGTTTCTATGTCCCTGATGGTGACTATCAGGCTGAAGTCGCTCACGTATCATTCGATGAGGTCGAAAATCGAATAGCAATCACAATCCGGCCACACAAACCGATTCCGTCGTATTTCGATATAGAATCAGACCGAGTGGATGCGTTCTTCGGGAACGGATACGAGGTCACCGCGGTTTTCTCGGAGATACCGACTTCAATCGTCGTACGCGAAACCGACTCGATGAATCAAACCCGGACCAGTTCAGTGTCTACCTAGTCTCCGGCTCAATGAGTAGCTATGATATGGATGCCAATGTCTGGGTGTTATAAAACGTAAGGAGAATACCCGCGCCTTCAGGCGCGGGATGAATCCGACACCCCCTCCACAATCCACCGCCGATGGCAGGGCCGGATATTCCACGCTCTCAGCCACACCTTTACAAGGAATGCGAGTATAAGTGATTATACAGGCGTTCAGGATGCTGGAAGTCCACCGCACTCACCGAGCGAAAATCCTCAACCACAGTCAAGTGGCTGAGATGCTCGACCAGCACGGGTGGTCGGCCAGCAAACTCTGGAACGTCGCCAACTATCACTCCCGAGAAGTCTGGGAGGAAACCGGAGAGATTCCCGATCACGGAGACCTCAAAGACGAGTTGAAGACCCACAACAAGTACAAGGGATTGCACTCGCAGTCCAGTCAGCGCGTTCTGGAGGAACTCGCTGAAGCCTTCAACTCGTGGTACGGTAAGAGGAAGTCTGACAATCGAGCGAATCCGCCCGGCTACCGCAAGAAAAACTACTACGACTCAGAAGGCCATCGGGTCCACGAAGAACACCCGCGTAGCACTGTGACGTGGAAGCAAAACGGCATCCGCCACGACACCAACAACGGGCGAGTGCGCCTCTCGAAAGGGGCGAACCACAAGGAACACCCGAAAGCATGGGAATACATCCTCGTCGAATACGAAACTCGACCCGGCGTCACAGTCGAGAACCTGCAACAGGCCAGAGCTGTCTACGACAAGGCAAAGGGACGATGGGAACTGCACCTCGTCTGTAAAGACGAGATCGAGACGCCCACCGCTCCCGGCAACGAGACGGCGGGTGTTGACCTCGGCATCTGCAACTTCGCCGCCGTCGCATACAGCACCGAGGAAGCCGACCTGTACCCCGGCAACCGCCTGAAGCAAGACGGGTACTACTTCCCGAAAGAAATCGCCAAATGCGACGACTCGGGTGGTGAACGAGCAACTCGACTGCACCACAAGTGGTCGGAGCGGCGCACCCACTTCTTCCACTCCTTAGCGAAACACATCGTTGAACGATGTATCAAGAACGACGTTGGTCGCATCAACGTCGGGAAACTCGCTGGTGTCCGCGAGGACGACAACGGCGAGTCGAAGAACTGGGGCAAGCACGGAAACCTCGACCTGCACGGGTGGGCGTTCGACAGGTTCTCGAACATCCTCGAATACAAGGCGAAAGTCGAGGGTATCGAAGTCGTAGAAGTGGATGAGCGCGACACGAGCAAGACGTGTTGTGTGTGCGGTAGAGAAGACGATAGTCAGCGTGTCGAACGTGGCCTCTACGTTTGTGAGACGTGTGATGCGGCGTTCAACGCTGACGTGAACGGTGCGGAGAACATCCGTCTCGACATCAACGACGAAAGTAACTCCGAGTCTGCGCCCGGTTTGGGTGAGGATAGGAGTACCGGCTGGTTGGCACAGCCCGGAGTCTACCTGTATGACCTCTCCCGAGGATTCCAACCTCGACGAGAGGTGGTGGACTGCAAACCCTAATATCCCAAACGCGGTCGGGATTCCACCGCCTTCAGGCGGAGGAGAATGTCAATCAGCGAATAAGAGTCGCGCTGTCCCCAGAGTGATACAGCAAACCGACTTCCTCGCCCAATTTCGCTTGGTTGAAATCGTCACGGTCGACTTGTGGCGTTGAACAGTTAGCGTTCGGGCAGTGGTGACTCAGTGCGAAGACGACTTCGTCGAACTCTTGTTGAAGTGCTCGATACGCAGACGCAGAAACTGTTATCGGCGGTTCGGCAGGGAAATGTTCGCGGTAGTCCGAATTAAACTGGCGGTCTGGTGGTCCATCTGCATCGATGTACTCTCTAAAAATGTCGGTATGACCGACGACAGTGCTATCATCCGTCTGGTAACCGATTACGAGTCGTCCATTGACTGTTCCGTACCGTGCGAGGCTCCGAGCGGTGGCATATCCGACTCCGAAAACACCAGTAATTCCTCCAACGGCAGCTAACACCGTCCGCCGCGAGACCGATACTGCGTCTTTCGTCGACTCCGATTGATTGTCGCTCATACCGTTGTAGAATAGAAATCCGTGGTGTAGGTGTCGTCATACAGCGTAATCCCGACTCCGTCCGAATCCTCTTCTTGTGCCGTCGGCTCAGTCGGTTCGTCGAACATCACTACCACGTCGTAGGAAAGTGACGGATTGACGCGAAGCGTGTACGACCCCGGCTCGGTGATTACGTTGGGATAGTATTTGCACTCGGAGTCACGTCCGGTATCTGATTCCCGTCCCAGCTCGGCCCGTTCGTCAACGAGGAGTTGATTGTCGCCTGTTGTCCGCTCTAGTTCGATATCGTATTCGACGTGGTTGTCCGTCTCGTTGCAGATGTAGAGGTCGGGGCTGTTCGGTTCCTCGCCCGTGACACTATCGAGACTGCAGCCCGCCGATACCGCAACGAGGCTCGGAGCAAGCCAAAGCACATCCCTGCGCGACTTCATTGGGGCTCTTTGAGAGACGCTTTGATTAAAACTACTGGACGAGACGGTCTGTATTAACGCTCAAAACGGCCTGCGTGTCCCATCATATATCGAGTTCACCAGTGGAGACTGACACGGAACTATGACACTCAACCGTCGAGCAACGATAGACTCCCTCAACATTCCATGAAACAGGCTACATTCGTACCGGAGCATTACGACGACGCTCGTGGAGTGGAATCCTGACACTGCGTGAGTTACTCCGCCGTGGACATCACCCTACCTACCGAGATTCTGAACCCGATTCACCCAGCGAACACCATCACATCCTCATTGAACACGGGAACCTCGCAGGTGTGTTCGTTCGACCCATCGCTGACGGTCGCCGTGACTGTTCGTGGGGTTGCCTCCCGGAGTGTTTGAAACGTGAAGCTCGGTGACGAGCCGACGGACCCATCACGGTTTGCAAAAATCACCCGCTCGATAACTACTGCCTCTCTCCCGTCAATTTCTGCACAGCAGCCAGCACCGCCAACGTTCTCGAGGTCATCGAGTTGCGCGTGGACGGGTTCCAATGCCGCCCGTCCAGCCGCGTAGGGGCATTCGATGTCGAGGTCGTAGATTTCGTCGGGGTCGACGTCTTCCGTCACGTCGCGCGGGTCGGCCAAGCCCCGATTGGGCTCGTCGTGCCACTCGTCGGGGACGTGATTCTCGGGGTCGGGGTCGGTGCTCACAAGTGAGGAACAGCCAGCAAGAGTGGCCATGCTGGCCGCCAAGACAGCTCGCCTGGAGGGCATGCCACCCACTATCTCACGAATGGTTGAAATGTCTTTGTCAGAGCTATGTGGTCACCGCCAACTCGACTAACAGCAGCAGCCACCCCCACAGGACGATGCCAGTCAGCACGACCAACACTCGCGTCTGAAGCGATGCACGAGACTCGACTGCATCGGAATTGTCGTCGGTGGCGAACCGAGACCCGGAGCGGAAGAGCAGTTCGTTCAGCGGGCTTGCCGCCCTCATTTGTCGCCCCCAGCCAGCTACGAGTATCCACACCCCCGAAACCAGGATTGTGAGCGCGAAAATGACATTCCCAAACACGAGTCCCACAGCCTCAGCTCCGACATACAGCGCAGCGAGACAGACTCCCGGAACGACGAGGCCAAACAGCGGAATCTCCAGCGGGACACGTTGGACAGATTGGGTTGCCATCGAATCGCCTCAAGATATATTTCTATTGCAAATTGAAAATATTATCCCCTACTCTATTGGATTGCGCTGAGCGTCCACGCTACTCGCTGTTGGGGGTGGTTGTTCATTCCAGCGTCCGCAGAAACATCCCGACAATGTGATCTTGGTACGAAATATAGGTGGTTGGAAGGTCGCTGATGGCGTCGCGTCCGGCGTCGCCTGCTCGCCTTTCAGCAGAGCCACCGTTTCGGACTGCTTCGGGGACGAGTTCTCGTGCGAACTCGTTCGCTTGCACCTGTTCATCTCGATACGACGTGATTTCATCTTCCTCAGGTTGGTCGTCGACGACCCGGGCGAGCACGTAGACCGTCTCTGATTCGCCGAGGATTTCTGAACATCCGCCAGCACCGACCATCGCCAAAAGGACTACTCGTCGTTTCAGTTCCATAGCGATTCACCTGCGGCGTGGTGAGCTAGTCGTGAGGGTTGGCAGAAAGATTTTATCGTTCGTTTGGCGATGGAACGTATGCCCTCCAGACGCACCGTAGTCGCCGGTGGGGCGGCACTGATAGCTGGCTGTCTTTCCTCGGAGCCGGATGACCCGAACCCAGAGAACCACGTTCCCGACGAGTGGCACGACGAGCCCAAGCAGGCGCTTGCGGATCCGATCGTGCGAACGGCCAAGCGAGACAGCAACTTGGAAGATGAGTGTCCGTATGCCGTCGCCGACGTCATTTCCGAGTTACTCCGGACACGACTCGAAGACCCCAAAAACACCCACGTTAGTGGTGGTGCTGTTGAAAGTGGTCTTGCGGAACCTGGCATCGTCGTCTATCGACGACTCAGCATCAGTCGTGATGGGAACGTGGTTTCGTCGCCGAATATTTCGTTTCAAGCGATTCGAGAGGCACTCCCGGAGTACGTGCTCATGACGGTGGCATCGGATTACGCCGAACACACGTGCCGATACGCTGTGTTTGTTCGCGATTTAGAGATACACGAGGCGTGACGAGCGTCTAGGTCCTCGGGTTCGTCATTAGAGCTGAATTTCAGATAGAAGAACTGGCGTGATTTTGACGGTATGTCCGGACTTCGATTGCTTGACGACCTGCATACAGTTCACTGCCATCCATCAATTTCTGATGTCGAGTTTCGATTGCGACGGTACCGATTCCACGCCAACAACGCAAGCAGGAGTGCCGGAGCAATACCTAAAACCCCGAGCACTGCTGACTCAGCGCCCCTCCGGAGTTGTCTAACGATTCCACTCCCTCCGTTCGCGATACTTCTCGCATGAAGTGTTGTCGGCTCCCATCTTCCTGTTAGGATATACACCCGCTCTGTGCCGATAACTGGCAGTGCCCTAGCGCGAAACTCCGGATGAAAGACCCAGCGCTCTCGGCGACGAGTCGGATTGACCGCATACAATTTCTCTCCGGCGACAAACAGGCTATCGGACCCCGCAGCCACGTACAAATTGCTCCCATCTTGCGGTGTGTACCGCCATTCCTCCTCTCCCGTCTGCGCATCGACACCGTAGACGAAATTATCAACGACCTCTGCCGTCCCGATATAAGCCACGCCACCCAGTATCACTGGGGCGTCAGTACTCAATTGCTCAGGTGGGGTGAACTGCCACTGCTGGTCACCCGAATCATCGAGCGCGATGATAGCCTCGTCGTCCTGTTGCAGGTAAATCCAGTTCTCGTGAACTGTTAGCGGAACTTCCGTACCGACATCGTCGTTGTGCCACCGCTGGTCACCGGTTTCGGCGTCAAGCGAGTACACGTCGTTCTTCCCTGCAACATAGAGTCGTCCGTTCGAGACGGCCTGTGTGTAAATCTCACCACCGACCTCAAAGGTCCACTGCTCGTCACCACTTTCCGCATCAAGTGCGTACAGGTTTCCATCATCGGTCCCGGCATAGACAACGCCGTCGGCGACAGTAGGGGTTGAGCGAACCCGTTCAATTTCGAAGTGCCACTGCTCTTCGCCGCTCTCACTATCAACTGCGTACAGGCCGTTCATTCCACCGACATAGACGAACTCTGACGATTCGGTCGCTGGCGACGTAATGAACTCCTCTGGGGTGAATCGCCAGCGTTCGCTACCGGTGTCAACATCGAGAGCATAGAGTTCACTAGTGGAATCAGCCCCCTGCCTGCTCACGCCGTACACCAACTCGCTGCCAACGCTGGGCACGGTTGTGAACTCGATATCGTCCTCGAAGCTCCACGAGTTGGTGGTGTCACCATCCGACGAGAGCCCGACCGAACGCTGCTGTCCCGCTGTGGAGGCAACTGTCGCCCCAAGGACGAACTGTCGTCGAGTGACCGCGGGCATGAAAATTCAGGGACGTGTTACCTAATTTAATGTTTGGGTCGAAACCGTGCTATGTATTTGAGGCCGCCGGAGTGTGCCCGAGCAACAGCTAGTGCTCGCTTCCAACGCGTAGAGACGTTCGATGTCGGGGTCGTGGATTACATCAGGACTCTTCACCGGGGTTCAATAATTGGTCAGTCTCATCTCACTCGCGACCCGTCCCAGAAATGGGCGTGACGTCTTCACCAGATTAGTTCTCGAATCGTCTTCGCGCCCCCGCCGATGAGGGTGATACCCACCGTGGTGAAGCCCAGAAGGTAGAGCAAATAATGGTCGTAGTGTCCACCACAGGAGTTGTGATACTCGAGCGTCCATCGCTCTGTGAAATGGACGCCTGGACTGTTGGAAACCGCACAGGACGTGGCCTCGAAGATCGAGGCGCTCCCCCACGCTGCATAGAGAAAGAAGAGACCAACCCCGAGCGCAACAGCCCCGAAGAGTCCGTTCCACTTCATGCTGGGTGCCATCCTTCGAGAATGGAAATACCTTAGGGGCGATTTCTACGGTGTCGCGTGTCTAGCTATCGTCTGAGACAGAGCAGACACTGGGATGGTGCGCTCACTAACCGGTTACTGGCCAGCATCGAACGTGACTGATTCGTTGCTCTGGAAGTCGTACCGAACGTACAGGGTCGGCTCTTGCGTACTTGGGGTAAACGTGGTTTGGCCACTCGCAAGCGTCGACCCCGGGTCTCCAGCAGTCTCCTCATGGACAAGGATAGAGACACGGTATTCCTTTCCTGTGATCGCGTTTGGGAGGATGACGCTTTTTTCTGGGATGGCATAATACTGTGTTCTGAACATCGGCGTCTGCTGGTTGTCAGGCTTCTCTGAGGACTCTGCCGCCATAGTGAAGTAGATGGGCTCAGCAGCGAAGTTGACGAGTTCGAGACTCCCTTCAGGGCCCTCATCTAGCGTGGTGCAGCCGGCAGTGACTAAACTTCCAATACTCACTGCTACGCCCCTGAGAGCGTCACGGCGCGACGTGGACGGCATGTTCGACACTCAACACTTATTTCATAAATCGTTTTGGGAGAAAATATTCTCTATCAAACGGTTCGGCCGACGGGCCATACGTCGTATGCTGTTACAAATGACGCCCTCGCCGAGTGACCCTATGGGGGTTGACCCGGGACTCGCGCTGGAAATTTAAATGCAATGCGAGGCATTGTGTACACAGAGTGACCGAAACCCCCGATCACTGCCCTGATGCTGGGTACGATTCCCACGAGCACACACTCCGCTCCACTGACGTGAATGAGCTGATGCAGAGCACCGCCGAAAAAGACCGCCGTGACAATAAGTTCAACAACAATATCTCGGGTCCGGGTGCGGGTGGTCGCTGGGATCCCGAAACAGAACTCGACTTAACACCGGATGACACGCTTGGACTGGCGAGCGGAGTTGGCCTAAACGCCGGGCCAGATGGAACGATTACGCTTGCCGAGCTCAAACGACGGGCTCGCAAGAAGCGGGAGTCTTCGTATGCTGCCGGCTGCCGCGAGGAATACGAACGTGCTCGTCAAGAGGCACAGAATGGGACCGATATTGAGGACATCGAACCCGTTGATGCAACAGATCTCTGACTCGGGTGTGTGCTTTCTTGAGTCGCCGTTGGGTTCTGTTTGGTGTCATTCTCGCCATGAGCACGTTCGGAATCGACAGCTCCTACCTTAACCAACGTTACCAGGAATTTCTCCACCCAGTGTTGGTTAACACCAATAAAGGAGTGTTTCGGAAGCAATCTCAACGCGGAATATACCCGAAACTGCCAAAGAATTTTATGTTGGGTGTTTGGTTAAAACCGCATGGAGGAGCCGAACCGGGCGTACGAGGCCATTGTTGGCGAGCCGATTCAGATTCATGGGGGAGACGGCGCGTATTGCCAACGCTGCATGGAGGATGACGTGAGGTTGAGTGATGGAGATTAACCAGAGTACAACACTCCTGAAATCACCGAGAAGGAGCCGGTTTGCGTGACCGTCTGGCGCGAGGCCGACAATCATGATCTGGGAGCGTCGGACAAGTACAAAATCTTCGACGTGTTCCATCCGTACCACCTGGACCCTGGTGTGGAAATCGATATTGAGGAGCAAGGCTACCATCAGATTCAGAAGTTGCGACTGCCTTGTTCAATGCATATCGATCTACCTACCTCCTGTATGAGATCCCCATTCGAGATATCATGCCAGTCGCAGGTGATGTTTTCTGAGCCAAGAATACAGCGTGTGCATCATTCAGATATGGACTCACCCAGTACACTAAGAGGAAGTAATACGGATTATCAACCATGACTGAGGTGTTCGATGACATTCGATTCCTTGCTCGGGCAGAGCCTCGTATCCGAGCAATTCGATTGCTCGCAAAACGACCTTGCAGCCGAGACGAACTCATTGACGTTCTCGATATCTCTCGTGCCACGCTGAGTCGATTGTTACGGCAATTTGAAGACCGAGGATGGGTGGAGCAGGACGGACAACAATACACGACGACTCGATTCGGGACTGCTATCGCCGATGATATCTCCTCACTCACAGAGACCGTTACCACAACTCAAGAGGTCCAGCCCCTTGACGAGTACCTCCCATTCGATGAACTTGGTCTCGAAATTCACCAGATTCGCGGGGCAACAATAACCAAAGCAACGTCTTCAGACCCGTCTGCTCCGGCACGGCAAGTCGGGCAGATTCTCGAATCGTCGAACCGAACTCGAATCCTCAAGCATGCAATCGATCCGAACGCTTCCCGTCCCCACTACGAAGCGGTCATCGAGGGACAGCAGCGGACTGAAGTAGTTCTCACACGTGACGCAATCAGAACAGTGACCCAGAATAGTGAAACTCGACAGTGGTTCGAAGAGATGGTCACGAATGACGTGCCGCTCTATCGGTACGATGGCTCGCTGCCGGTGAATCTGAAAATAGTCGATGACACGGTGTTGCTCACCCCGAGTGATGAAAACGGACTGATTGTGGCACTCGTTGAATGTGAGAACGAGGACATACTCTCGTGGGCAACTGATCTGTTCGAGTCGTACTGTAGCCAAGCCACCCGAGTCGGAATGGATGCGTTCGTCCCGGAGACTGGGTAGCTCACTTTGTGTCAGTGTTCGGGGAACCCGGCTGGAACGGAACGGTAGAATCGACTTTTGTTTGTGCAGAACGGCAAGCCACACGTGAGATTGCATGGTGTGCAATATCCCCGTTTCGTTGCAGTGAGAATCACTAATCCACTCCCCGTCAATTGATTTAATATGGCTCAAAACCAACCAGGCCATGGAAGCAGTGGATCGGTTGACATTGCGGGCGATGTTCGAGAACTCATCAGCAACCGTCCGCTCAACGGGAAGGTTGCGCTCGTAACCGGCGGCTCCGGTAGTATGGGGAGTGAGACAGCAAAGGCACTCGGTGCCCTCGGTGCGAACGTCGCAGTTCACTACCACAGTGACGAAGCCCACGCCGCCGCCGTCGTCGAGGCAGTGGAAGCGTACAACAGCGAAGCAATCGCCATTCAGGCTGACGTGACGAACGTCGAAGACGTTGAAGCGATGTACCAGCAGGTGCTCGATCAGTTCAGCGGCGTCGACGTACTGGTCAACTCTCCCGGTGTGATGCTCAAAAAACCCGTCGCAGAGGTAAGCGAGGATGAGTTCGATAGAATGTTCGATGTCCACACGAAGGGGACGTTCTTTTGTCTTCGCGAGGCTGCCCGACACATGAACGACAACGGCCGGATCATCAATCTCTCGACCACGCTGACTGGGGTGATGACGGGCCAATACTCGGTGTACGCCGGTGCAAAGGCAGCGACCGAACAGTTCACAAAGATGCTCGCAAAGGAGATCGGTGATCGTGGAATCACTGTCAACACAGTCGCCCCAGGTCCGGTTGATACGTCATTCTACCATCCGAGTGAAACTGAGGAGTCCACCGAGTTCTATAAGTCGCTGAGCATCGCTAACCGACTGGGTAAAGTGAGCGATATCGTGCCAGTGCTAGCGTTCCTCTGTACCGATGAAGCGGGCTGGGTCACCGGTCAGACGATTCGAGTGAACGGTGGGCTCGCAGACTAACATGAGCGTTTAGGGGAGCAGACCGACACGCAGTGGCAGAAGAAACCCGGAGCAGTTGTGTTGAAAACAACACCCGCGTCCAAAGATACAAACCAGAATTTGTAGTTATTCCCACCAATATACCATGAGTACAACCGATTCACAGGCACGTCCATCGACAGACACGGAGGAGCAATCCGTGACTGCACTCGAACTGTTCTTTGATCTCGTATTCGTTTTCGCATTCACGCAAGTGTCGAGTTTTCTCGCCCACAACCTTACCTGGGCCGGCCTCGCACAAGGTACTGCCCTCTTAGGTGTGCTGTGGTGGGCGTGGGTCTGTTACTCGTGGCTGACTGGCACTGTCAACGCCGAGGAGGAGATGCCCGCACGACTGGTCGTGTTAACTGCGATGGCGGCGATGCTCATAGTCGCACTCGCTGTTCCCGACGCCTTCGCTGAGAACGCGATACTATTCGGACTCGCATACTTTATCGTCAGACTGCTGCACATCGTCCTTTACAGGATAATCTCCCCGCCAGAAACCCGGGCTGCTGTCCGTCGCATCGCCCCGGGATTCCTCGGTGGTCCCGCGCTCCTCGTCGTGGCCGGGTTCTTCGACGGAAGAATCCAGGCTGCCCTGTGGGTCCTCGCTATTGCTATCGACTACGGTATCGTCTTCGTTTGTGGCGTCGAGGGCTTTCACGTTCAGGTCTCACACTTCGTCGAGCGCCATCGCCTCATCATGATTATCGCGCTCGGTGAGTCGCTCGTCGCTATTGGTATCGGCGCCGAGGGGACATCGCTCACCCCGACAGTCGTGGGAGCTGCATTGTTCGGTATGGTCCTCATCATCGCACTGTGGTGGCTCTACTTCGATTACATCGTCCTCGCCGCCGAGAACCGCCTGAGCAAGGAAACGGGCACCGACCGGACGGTGCTGGCGCGGGACTCCTACAGCTATATCCATTTGCTCATCGTCGGGAGCATCATCTACGTCGCCCTCGGGATCGAGCAGACCATCGCTCACGTCGGCGAACCTCTTGGTCTGATACCGGCAGTCGCGTTCTGCGGTGGGTGTGGTCTCTACCTGTTTGGCCACAACGCCTTCCGATACCGGGACCATCGAACCGTTAGCGTCCTGCGTCTCGTGGTGGGTGTCGTCGCTGTCGCGTTGATTCCGGTGGTCATGCAGGTCACGGCGCTCGCGGCGCTGGCACTTCTTACTGCTTTGCTCGTCGCCCTCGCGTTATACGAGACAATCTGGTCAGACCACCGGAACCAACTTCGAAGCAGCGAAACTCAACTGGGGCGGTAACGGGACTTCAGACCAAGTCCCTACCACGAACAATCGACGCCCATCATTTCTCGTTGACACGTACAAAAAAGTTTGAACGCGGTCCCTCGTAAAATGCCGTCAACGCAGGCCTCTCGCCGTGCCGTCTTTCGACGGCTCGCACGACAAACGTACGTTGAATGGCCGGTATACGATTCGACGCCGTTGTACGGTCGGTCCTCGCTCGCCGGACTTGAATCAGACGTTCGCGTCGTCTCAGAAACGTGGTTCCGACACGACGCTCATGACTGGGTTAAACAGTTCGTCTGTTCGCTCCCACTGGCCTATTTCAGATTTGACGCACACGACTGCTACGCGGACTCTACACGCTACGAGATGGACGCCCTCTTTCGATTATTCGTCTTGAAAGAACTCCACGGGTGGGACCACGCCACAGCTCTCGGCGAATACCTCAATCAGCATCCTGGGATATGCAAGCAGTTAGGATTTGAGTCGGTCCCAGACCAGTCGACACTGTGGCGCACTTGGAACAAGCGCTTCACGTCAGGCCTCCGCGAAACCGCCGAGACGGCTGCTCGGACGATTCTCATCAAAGCGCAGAACGCGGGTGTCGAAGTTCCGCGTAAACCGGGCCAGAAACTACGACACCAAGACGAAAATACTGACGAGATAGACCCAGACGATCAGACAGTTTTGAAGGAGTCAGGGACAATTTCTGCTCACGTCAGCCGGGTCGTTTTCCCAGCGTTCTCGTTGGACCGTGGCGACGGTTGTGAAATACATGAGAACGCCTATTGGAGTTTGCAGACCTATCTCGGGCTCCGTGAAAATTTGGCCGCCAACGAGGGAGCTCGGAGCTTCATCTACGAATCGTCCCGTGACCGAACACCGTTGGGTCACGCCCATCGTGAACATATCCGTGACCTCTCTATCACGGAGATCCGTGGGATGTATCGGCAGGCCATCAATCGGCTCCTGAACGAAGTTGCGGAGACAGAGCAGTTCTTTCGAGCCGGGATCGTCGCAATCGACATTACCGAAGCTGACCCCCTTACCGGTGACAGAACGGGCCACGAGGATGAGATCATCGGAACGAAGGAAAAGACCAACGAATACGCCTACCAGTGGGCAACGGTCCAGTTGGTCGGCGATGCAGTCCCGATTGTGCTGGACGCGCGCCCTGTCCGAAAGGGGGAGACACGACTGGAAATCGTTGAGGACTTGCTGGATTCGGCTGAGGACCTCGTTCATGTCGATAACGTGCTGATGGACCGGGAGTTCGATAGCCAGCACGTCCTGGAAATGATTAGCCAGCGCGGGCTCTCTTACGTCGTTCCCAAGCGGATGCAGACCAGCGAAAAAGCCTAGGCAAAGCGGTTGCTCCAGCGCGATCAGGATCGGTATGAAACCGACCGGAAACTCCACCTCGGGAAGAACGAGTGGCATGAGACGAAGCTTATCTATCGGCGGAAAGAGGGCTCCGAGCACGACGATCACCAGCAGTACTCGGTGTTCATGACGAATAGAGGGAGTGGACACCTCACTGAGTATAGCTACAGGTGGGAAATCGAGAGCGGGTACAGGTCGATCAAGCGATTCATGGCTGCCACGACGTCGAAGGATTTCGGGCTTCGATTCTTCTACTTCGCGTTCGCGTGTCTGCTCTACTCGATCTGGTGAGCTGTCGATTTGCTCGTGCAGGTCGAGTTGACCGACGAGTATGAGCACTCGCCGGTGATTACAGCGGACAACACCCTGACGCTGCTGAAGAAGGAAACTGGAATCGGATAGAGAGACACTCAGTCTGGGTTAGCGCGCCGTCTGAGTGGCTACACTGTTGGATGTCTCGAAAATTCGCACTTACGATTGGAAGTGTGACAAGAATGGCCGCTTGGAGAGAGAATTGAGGTAGCTTCCGCTGACCGAATCGGCAAAATCCACGCATTACAGCCCTGCTATACCCGTTGTAGTCTCAACTTCCATCAGATTACCTTCTCGACGACGGCCGTTGCCGGTGGTCCGGAGAAATCCGGTGTCGTCGTCGCCGAGGACCCAGATGTGGTTCGGTACAGTCCACCGACAAGTGGCCTTCCGCAATAATTTTCGTGCGTCGTGAAAGGGCTGCGTTGGATTCTGCACCGGTGGTGTATGTGCTTCTACTCCTAGCTCCCCAGCGTCTCGGTTCACTACATAGCATATTCACAAATGATCTACAAATCGATGGCTGACAATTGGCTCTCTTATACGGTGAGCAGGCGCAATACCACGACCTTCTGGCCGTTGATACGCGCCGTCATGCTGGGAAACAGTCGCCGTCTGACCGCCTGTGCCGGTTTTCCCACGCGGAGGTTTAAGTGACAGGTTGACTTACAAAAGAGTAGGAATCGGTCGGAACGGAGCGGATTCCGAACCGTCCCGCGGAGGCGGCCTGTCCGCCCACGTAACGAGGCAGTATCCGAAAGAGAAGTCGGTGAACACACATTCCAGAAGAGTGTGTCCGTGCCGACTGCTCAACGCACGAACAACGATACCCCCGACTCTGCCGACGCCTGCTGGCGTCCCCGTGGCCAAAACAACACCGGGACGCCATATACGGTCGAGGATAGGGGTAACGGCCACTTGGCATGGCTAGCAGTTCACCAGTCCGATGTCGTGGGACTACCCGCGCCCCAAAGGTCTGGTAGTCCGGTGATTGGACTACGAACCTGAAACTCCCACCGCTCGGGAGTCCTGCATCTTCAGGCGCAGGAGGATGTCAATGACGCAAGTCTACTCAAGGAGGGCTTTGAAATCACGGCGCGTCGTGGCGACAAGCGGTCGACGACCAGCTCGTTGAACTGCTGTAATCGCCTCCTCGAGTGTGAATTCTCGGTGCGTAACCAACCATAGCACGAGAACTTGCCCGGTGCGAACCTCACCTGCGGAACAGTGAACGACGACCGGGCTTGATTGGTGATCTGCGGCGACTAAAAACGGTAAGACCGTCTCATGCAGCAGCGAACTTTTGATTGTACTGAAACTCTCGATTGGTGCTTGACACACGTTGTCCTCGCCGAAACGCTCAACGGATGCCTGTACCAGCGCATCTATCTCCGGTGCGTCTTTCGAAGCAAGGAGACAACACACTCTCTCAATCCCTTGCTGCGTTAGAAATTCGAGCCATGACTGAACTGAGTCGTTGTTCGGAGTGTGACGTCCGTGCCGTGGCTTACACGCTCCAAATACCGTCGACTCACCCGGTGCAGCGGGGCCGAAATTGTACATGATGGGTACCTATCAGCCATCCGCAAAAATTTTACTATAGAATGTTATAGAGTACTATAGTTAATTTACCAACGATGACATCCAAGACAACCATCCAGGTGACACAGGAGGTAAGGGACCTCTTAGAAGCGAAAAAAGAGGGGAATGAATCAATAAACGATGTGCTACGGCGTGAAATGGGGATTAGTGTTGATGATGAGGTTGCTGATTTGACCGCGTATCTTTCGGACGAAACTGCTGAGGTCGTCCAATCGATAATTGACCTGATTGAGTCGACTGTCGACGTTACGACTATCTATGACGCGAATGGTGACAATGACCGGCCACGGATGGAATTCCGCCATCCGGAGTCCGAAATGCCAGTTGCCGCGATTGAAACATCGGATTGGGATGGGTACACCGTGACCTATCGTGCGAATAACGGGCAGATGATCGAGGAGACTACCCCGGAAAACCTTTCAGAACTTGATGAACAGACGACCGAGCGGATCGCTTGCCGGGTCCGAGGCGCCTACCGAAAATACAGCTAAGTGAGCATATGCAAACGTACCAAATACCACTCCGGCATGCCCATGCTGGAACTGATACTATCGAGAACCTCCGTACTGCACGGCTAATGATGGATTTACTCACCGAGGAAGAGTGCCTCTCTGAGGCGCCAGATGTTGATCCGGCATCCGTCTCTCTCGTTGAACTCTTCGAGAAACTATCCGGGCCGGATTATCAGTCCCGGTATGAGGAACTGAATATTGAGCAAGAGGTCTCAAAGATGCCGAAGGCGTATGATGTTCCATTGGCCCTCGCCCAGGGGGATGACCACCTGCCGACCGCACGGCGGTTACTTGAGGAACTCCTTGAATCTGGGCGGGCACATATGGAGGTTGAGCAGTGTCGAGATTTCTTCGAGCGATTTGAACGACGAGAAGCAGCCGAGGAGGAACTTGCTGAGATTGCTGCAGAGGAGTACAAGGAGCAACTTCTGCGCGACATTCGTGATTCGGATGAGTTGCCATGACTGCTTTCGGCGCGTTAGTGCCGATACTATCTCGCCATCCACTGAACGAGAACGAACAGCGAGCCTTTGGCGGCTGGATTAACGTTTTTGAGCCTGCTGCTGAGGACTATGTTTTCATCCAGACGCAATTACCGTTGGGTATTCAACGGGCTGCTACCGTACTCAACCGGTCGGCGGCGATAGAGTTGGATGATTCTCGGTTGGTGGAAACGCAGGGCGAAAGAGGATTCTATACTCAAAATGAGCTTGCAGACCGGTTTGGTTCGGGTGTCACCTCTGGAACAACGCCAATTGATGTTGTGATGGTCACGACTGATCAGGAGATCCATCTCGTCGAAATCAAAACTGCCAATGAGCCTATCGATGGCGCTGGTGATGCCCATGAGGCGTTCGGCCAACTGTTGATGTACCGTGATCGTTTCGAAGAAGACTACCCCCGAGTAGCAGAGGAATACGCGGTTCGTTGCTTCGTGCTTGCAGAACAGTCAGGTGTTGACCCTCCCCTCCTCCGCCCCTCGTTTTTGAAACGAGATTTTGGATTCTTCGATCCCACTCGGGGTGGCTTCCTAATTTCTCCTCCTTGGGTCGATGCTCTATAGGAGCTTGAATACAGAGCTCGCCTACCTAGGTCCGTCGACGATTTGATCCGCTCTTGGTAGGGTATAACGTCAATAAAACCTTTCAAATGGCCTTATATGTAAGATTTCTATTTGCAGAAATCTTATCTGAAACGGAGTTCTATCTGGTAGCTATGAAACGAAACGACGCGTCACCAGCTGTTGAACAGACGGTCACGATCATTAGCGTGGTCGACGACGAGGCGTGTGCTAGTCTCGTCGCTGATATTGTGGCGCATCCGAGCGGCCTCGTCTCACCGAAAGAGTTCGCGCTGCTGAATCCGCCGTTTTCGAAATCGAAAATCAGCAAGCGACTGACGAAACTCCGTGAAGCCGGCGTGGTTGCGTATGCAGATGCTCCGGACCAGAGCCCCGGAGAGCCACGTCGATACTATTACCTCACGGACGACGCCAGAGCGGTGTTCGACCGCAACAATATGTTTGCTCCTGATCCGCTCAAAGAGCTGTTCGACCGTATCGACCACACGGATGAATTCTTGACGTTGCTCGAGAAGCCCCGGCCGGATGTGGCTGCAAAAACAGTGACAACAGACTGAACCCACGCTCACTCCTTCTGGGGGAAGCGCTCGTCCGGATTGGCTTAGCGTATCTGGACGATGTCGAAGGCGAATTCGAGGGGTGGGGCTATGGGATGACGTTCGACGAGTCTTGAGACAGTTTTGACAATTCTATGTTGGTACTCACAGGGGTCAACGCCTCCATTTATTTTACACTGGATGCGATGCTATGTGAACATGCACCACCAATTCCGAATTGGACAACAATACCGAGATACGGGAAGTTTCCGCAACTCGGACGACCAGTTCCTTCGGTGGATTCGTGGCCCTCTCGACAGCGGCATCAAAAACACAGGCGGGATTCGGGCGCTTGGTGCAGATCGGTCCGATACACCCGCCGCACTTGTCCTCGTTTCGAACGATGTCGGCGTCTCTCAGCACGACGATCCGTGGGAGGATACGCTTGCAGTAAACGCAGGGTACGTCAGCTACTGGGGTGATGCGAAAGCCACCAATCCGTACGATGAATCAGTGAAAAATCAAAAAATCAAAGCTGCCTTCGACCGGGCCGCAGCGGGACAGCGCGAGGACGTGCCGCCAGTACTTGTTTTTCGGAAACCTGAATCGGGAGTCGTCGAATTTTGCGGCCTCTGCGTTCCAGATCACTTTGAGTCCCGTTCGTACCAAGACGATTCTGGGACCCGAGTCCCGAACTACCTCTTCCATTTCTCGATTCTCAACACGCAATCGATTCCCGTCTCGTGGCTCCACGACCGCGCGACAATGAACGACGATGGCCGTGCTCCAGACGTTTGGACACGCTGGGTCGAAACGGGTGAAATTGCCCAATGGCCGACTGGCGAATCACTCTCTCAGTCTGGACGCGTTCGACGCTACGAAACAACTGAAACAGTCGTGAGCGACGGCTTCCGGAAAGAAACGTTTGAGCGATACGGCCACGCCTGCAGCATGACTGGAATTGGTGAGGATAAGCTCCTTGATCTTGCCCACATCCTTCCACGAAGCCAACATCCACAACTCGCAGAGCATCCAGAGAACGTTCTCGTGCTGAATTCGTTACAGAGGTAGAGAGGTGAAAACCCACGGCTTTAGCCGTGGGATGAAGCCGACAACTGGGTATCTTTCCACGCTCGTAGCCACGACTGGGGTTGGATACTTACGTAACATCTTTAGATGAGTAGTATCTATATACTGACGATGCCTCGTGGGTTCGACAGGGAACGTACCAGCGTCCACAAACTCCAGTACCACCTCATCTGGTGCCCGAAGTACCGCAAATCGGTGCTTGAGGGCGAGGTACGCAGCCGTCTCGAAGAACTCATCGAGGAGAAAGCCGACGAACTCGGGTTAGAGATACTGGAGTTGGCGATTCGCCCTGACCACGTACACCTGTTCATCACGGGCGATCCGACCCTCGCCCCGAACAAGATCATGCAACAGGTCAAGGGCTACTCTTCACGCCACCTCCGTGACGAGTTCGACTTCGGTCTGCCCTCGCTGTGGACGCGCTCGTACTTCGTCTCAAGTGCGGGCGACGTCTCCAGCGAGGTCATCGAGGAGTACATCGACTCCCAAGCGGGTGAATAACGATGCAACAAACCGTCTCAACCACGGTGCGGGTCAAACTCCATTCGCTGACCAACAGGAAAGCCGACCTGCTCTCCCGTGAGTACGAGGCGTTCCAGACCGAAGTTCACGGCGGAGACGCCAACCTCTACTCCGCGACCGACCAGCAGGCGTCGAAAGTCCAGCGACAGAAAGCCCCGAACCCCGACACCGAACAGCCTGTCGTTCTCCGCAACGACGTGTTCGACGTGTCCTACGACGAGGACACCGTTCTCTCGTCGTGGTGGGTCAAAATCCCCGTCTACGACCCCAAGCGTGGACGGGGCAACTCCATCTGGTGTCCCGCCCACGTTCCGCACAAGGACGAACAACTCGTCCGTGAGGGTGATATTCGGGACAGCGAACTGGTGCGCCGTGACGGTGACTGGTACGTTCATCTCGTCGTCAAGCGGTCTGTGACCGTGGCCGACGAGTACGCTGACGTGCTGGCTATCGACATGGGCGCACGGTGGGTCGCCACCTGCGCGTTTCTCTCCGACCGCAAGACCACGTTCTACGGCGAGGAAGTGCGTCGTATCCGCGAACACTACAAGCAACTGCGGAAGTCCATCGGGAAAGCGAAACCCCGACAAGGACAGCAGGTGGTCGAGCGTATCGGTGACGCGGAAGCGCGGAAGGTGGACGACCGCCTCCACAAGATTGCTCGCCAAATCGTGGAGGACGCCGAAGAACGGAACGCAATCATCGTCGTGGGCGATCTCGGCGGGATTCGCAAGGACAACGACAAAGGGCGGTACGTTAACGACAAGACCCACAAGATGCCGTTTGCCCGCCTGCTGAACTACATCGAGTACAAGGCCCACGACGCGGGTATCGACGTGCAGTTGGTCGAAGAATACGACACGTCGAAAACGTGCAACCGTTGTGCCTGCGAGGGCGTCCGAGAGACGCAGGGGCGCTTTGAGTGTCCCGAGTGTGGGCTGGACGACAACGCCGACAAGAATGGTGCGCTGAACATCGGCAAACGAGCCTTGGGCAAGTTCTCGAAACCGCTGTCCGAGGCGGGGGCTGGACTGGCACAGCCCGAAACGCAGGTCATCGTCCCACGCGACGACGAACCTGCGAACCTCTCCGTTTCCGTGGGGTCAACCCCCGGTAGGGGAACCCCACGGCGTTAGCCGTGGGAGGATGTCAGAGCGTCGTGATGATGGGCAGGAACGGGAAGTTCCAATGGGTCGGTATCTCCGCAGTTTCGTAGTGACAGAAACAATATACCCATGAAATCGGGGGTGATATAGACACTCTGGAGTCTGCCGCACTGGAGGAAGGCGTCGCCCGCGACGTGGCCTACAACGACACCACCGCACGCGAGTGGACCAACGAGAACTGCCAGCGTGGGGCCGGCAAGCGGTTCGGTGCGTGTGAATCCAACGGCGGTGTCGTGGTACAGAACCGCGCCGACGAGGCAGTACTGTTGGCCGTCGGATTCGATATCGAGGCCGTCGGTCCGGGTGGCAAAACCGAATTGACCGTCGTCATCGAAATCGGCGGTGGGTAGGTCGGTTGACCCATCGGAACGATTGTCGATACGGTCCACGGACTTATACTGCTCCAATGGCAAGTCCGAGGGAGAACGGGGTATGTGGAACTCGATACGCGGGGAACGTGGGCAGATGATACTCATCACAGGGCTGCTGTTAGCGGTGCTTCTGGTCGGCCTCGCCCTCGTGGTCAACAGCGCCATCTACACGGAGAACCTCTCGACGCGGGAGGTCGAGGGGTCCTCACAGGCGCTCGCGGACGACCCCCCGACGACCGAGCGCCTCACCCGGTCGATGCGGGAGGCGAACTACAACAGCGACACCGCCAGTTACGTCGAGCGCCGGTCGGCGATTAGACAGAACGTCTCGACGTGGAACCAACACCAGATGGCGTCGAGCGTCCGAAACGGTCGACTCGCTTCCTCCGAGGTGGCGGCGATGCAGAACGGGACGCGGGTCATTCAGTCGGATACGAATGACTTCATGCCTGCTGGTGATGATTTGGATCAAGCGTTACTAGATACGACGCTTGACCCATTTGGAATAACTGGTCGGACGAGTTGGCTCGTGGTTCCTGATGGAAATACTCGGGCATTCAACATGACTGTGGAAAAAGACAGTCTCACGACGGTTGACGGTAGTCTTTTGGACGATTTGACTAACCTCTTGAATGCTATATTAACTGGAAATGATGTATTCTGGGTCCAGTTTGATGATGGTTCCTCTGTCTGGCGTGTATATTTGGTTGAAGCCGAAGACGATTCAGGTGAAGACAAAATTACCGCTGTCATTACTGAGGATGATGGTTCGGAGACTGTAGTTGGAGTCTGTCAAATTAATGGCGGACAGGCAAACATTCGGTTCGGAGAAAATGAATTAGCTAGTGGTGAAGATACCCAATCGTGTTCTGCACTTTCCTTTACTGAAGAGATTAGTACGCACGATATGTATTTTGTCGGTGGTGATAATGCTCGAGGAACGTATCAGGTCATTGTGAATGACCACGTAGATGACTTCAGCAACAAAATTGAAAATGAATATGATGATTTTATTGGGGACTTATTAGATTCACTAACATGCTGGACTGGTCTTCTCGGGTCGTGTGACGACGACGTCTTTGGGTCTAGCCCCATTGATGACGGCCCTTACACAACTACGGCCGTCTACGACACCTCCGTCGAGACGACGTACCAGACCGACCGGATGCGGTTCACGCGGAACCTGACAGTCGCACCGGAGTCGTCCGGACTGCCGTAATTCTCATAGGCCGCGCCCGCCGAGTAAAGCGAGGCGTTTTTAGCCGCCCGCGGGTTTCGAGAGGGTATGAGCGCGCCTTGGGCGAACTGGGACCACATCGTCAAACTCGACCCCGACAAGACGCTCGTGGACGGCGAGACGTTCGAGGACGTGTGTGCGACCGGAACTGACGCCATCGAAATCGGCGGGACGACAGGGATGACCGAAGAGAAGATGGCCCGTGTCGTCGAGGCGACCGCCGCCTACGACATCCCCGTCTACATCGAACCGTCGAACGTCGGGTCGGTCGTCCACCGCGAGGGACTCGACGGCTACTTCATCCCCATCGTGTTGAACGCGGGTGACGTGTTCTGGACGACCGGCGCCCACAAGGAGTGGGCTCGCCTCGATGCCGACATCGACTGGGACCGCACCTTCACCGAGGCGTACATCGTTCTCAACCCCGACTCCTCGGTCGCAGAGTACACCGAAGCGGACTGCAATCTCGACGCCTCCGAGGTGGCGGCCTACGCCGAAGTAGCCGAGCAGATGTTCGGACAGGAAATCATCTACATCGAGTACTCGGGGACGCTCGGCGACCCCGATATCGTCCGGGCGGCGACCGAGGCTGTCGAGGATGCGACGGTGTTCTACGGCGGTGGCGTCGGCGACTACGACGCCGCCTACGAGATGGGACAGTGTGCCGACACCGTCATCGTCGGCGATTTGGTCCACGACGAGGGCGTCGACGCGGTTCGAGAGACCGTTCGTGGGGCCAAAAACGGAAGCGCCGAACGGAGCGGCGGCGCTTGACCGACCGACCTCGCCGTAGACGTGCCTCGGAACGCTTACGAGCGAACGTATTTTCTGCGTGGCAAAACGACGTGTATCGATGAGCGTCATCGCCGAGTACGCGGTCCGGTCCGACGAACTCGCGTTGGGTGAGGCCCTCGGTACGGCCCCCGGGGTCGAACTCGACGTCGAGCGCTCGTACGCCACCGAGCCGACGAAGCCGATTCTGTTCGTCTGGGCGACTGTCGCGGACGTTGCGGCGTTCGATGCGGCGCTGGAATCGGATCCGACGGTCGGCGAGTTCGAGGTGTTGAGCGAAGTCGACGGCGACCGACTGTATCGCATCGTCACGACCGACCGAATCGGTGTGGCGCTGTATCCGGCGTGGGTCGAGTTGGGCGCCGAGCGGCTGGAAGCCCGCTACGCCGACGGATGGTGGCACGCTCGGACGCGGTTTCCCGACCGCGAGGCGCTTTCGGCGTACCGGCAGTACCTCGAGGACAACGGCGTCGAGTTCCGACTCGAACGGATTTACGGGTCGACACAGCGGGAAGACGGCGCTCGGGCGCTCACCGAGGAACAGCGGGAGACGCTCGAACTCGCCCACAAACTGGGGTTCTTCGACGTTCCACGGTCGGCGACGACGACCGACCTCGCGGCGGAACTCGGCGTCTCCAATCAGGCGGTGTCCGAACGACTCCGTCGGGGATATGCCCGACTCGTCAAGGAGACCATCGAGTGAATCGCCAGCGACGCACGGCATCCGACGTACAGTGGCGCTCCGAGCGGGTCGTCGGCGTTTGTAACTCACGCCTCGGTATAACCGTGTATTTATTATGTAGGTGAACGTGTATGTGGTACTGTTGGTCATGACTCTGTATCCCACGGAACAGTGGTTGGACGAGTACGGGCGCTTGCTCGACGAGAGCGACACCCTCGACGACCTCGCCGGTGGTTGGGGGCGCGGATTCAACGGTGACATTCTGCTCGTCATCTCCGAGTTGCCGCTCGAGGAGACGACGCTCGCGGAACTCCCCGAACCCGCCCTCGCCGGTATTCCCGAGGACGTACGCGAAGGAATCGGTGACGTGACGCTCGCGGACGCTCCGGAGACGTTCGGCGAGGCGCTGCGGCCGTCGTTGCCCGCACAGGTGCGGGAACTGCTGTATCAACTCGAAGAGAACGTCGACGACGGCACGCTTTATGCCTACATCGGGCTGGAAGGCGGCGACTGCACTGGCGTCGAAGTCGTCGGCGGTCCCGAGGAGCGGGATGTCGGATTCGAAGTCAGCGCATCCTACAGCACGTGGCGGCAAATCGTCGATGGCCGCCCGGTCGCGTCGGCGCTTCTGACCGGCGACCTCGACGTGACCGGCAACCACGTCCGACAGGTGCGGTACTCGGCGATGTTCCAACTGCTTGGCCAAATCGCCGCTGACGTGGAGACGACCCACCTCTTCGAGGGGTCACGTTCGTCGCCGGCGACGGCGCTCGTCGACGAGGCCGTCCGACAGCCGGCGTTCATCCAGCGAACCGCCGAGCGACAGGTCTCTCGGACGTTGAACCTGCTGTAGACGCGAGGCCGCCCGGACTGTCCCCGACTCGCCGGGCGGCCCGTTCCGTGGGAACGACGAAAAGTGGGACTTAAAGGGTCGGCCGCCCGAATCGCGGGTATGGAGAACCGCACGTACACGGCGGACGCCGAGCCCGGCGATGAGGTCACTGTCGCCGGCTGGGTCCACGAAATCCGGGACCTCGGTGGCATCGCGTTCCTCATTCTGCGCGACACCTCCGGCCGGATTCAGGTGAAGTTCGAGAAAGACGAGATGGACGACGACCTCGTGGAGACGGGTCTGGGCGCCTCTCGGGAGTCGGTCGTTTCGGTGACCGGCGCCGTCGAGGAAGAGCCTCGCGCGCCGACCGGTGTCGAGGTCACGCCCGAATCGGTCGAGGTAATTTCTGAGGCCGATACGGAACTGCCGCTGGACCCCTCCGGGAAAGTCGACGCCGAGTTGTCGACCCGACTCGACAACCGGACGCTGGACCTCCGCCGTGAGGAGGGACAGGCCATCTTCGAGATTCGCGCCGAGGTCATGCGTGCGGTCCGGGAGGCGTTCCGGGAGGCCGACGCCACCGAAATCAACACGCCGAAAATCGTCGCGACGGGCACGGAGGGCGGCACCGAGCTGTTCCCCATCACCTACTTCGGCCAGGAGGCGTTCATGAACCAGAGCCCACAGCTGTTCAAACAGCTCGTCGCCGGCTCGAACCTCGAACGCGTCTTCGAAATCGGCCCGATTTTCCGCGCCGAGGAACACAACACGCCCCGACACCTCAACGAGGCGACTTCCATCGACTTCGAGGGCGCCTTCTGTGACCACAACGACGCGATGGATGTCTGTGAGTCCGTCGTCGTTTCGGCCTACGAGGCCGTCGCGGAGAACTGCAAGCGGCAACTCGAAGCGCTCGACCTCGAAGCGGAGTTCGAGCCGCCGGAGACGCCGTTCCCTCGCCTGAGCTACGAGGAGGCAATCGAGCGCATCAACGCCACCGGCGAACTCGACGAGCAGTTGGTGTGGGGCGACGACCTCCCCACCGAGGGCGAGAAGGCACTCGGCGACGACGTGGGCGGCCACTACTTCATCACCGACTGGCCCGCCGAAATCAAGCCGTTCTACATCATGGACCACGACGACGGCGAGCTCTCGACGGGATTCGACATGATGCACCCGCGGATGGAACTCGTCTCCGGCGGCCAGCGCGAACACCGCCGTGACCACCTCATCGAAGGGTTCGAACAGCAGGGGCTCGACCCCGAGGCCTTCGAGTACTACACGAAGATGTTCGATTACGGCATGCCGCCCCACGCCGGCTGGGGCCTCGGCGCCGAGCGACTCATCATGACGATGCTTGACCTCTCGAACATTCGAGAGGCCGTGTTGTTCCCGCGAGATCGCCAACGTCTGAGCCCGTAGGCGAAGACGTTGGGAGCCAGCGAGACGAGCGAAGCGAGTCTCGCCGGACCGACAGCGTCTGTCGCCGTAGACGACGGCGCTCTGCGGACCACGCTGTTTTAGAAAGTGCGAGGCGAAAACCCACGGCTTTAGCCGTGGGATGAAGCCGACAACTGGGGAACGAACCACGCTCCAGTAGCAGGCCGACTCCCCCAGCGTTTAAGAACCACCAGTTTTACATATAAAATATGGGGGTGCGGCGTACTGTCCCCGTTGCGCTCGATGTAGACAGTGACGACGCCGCACTCCTTGAAGACACTGTAGACACATTCCTCTGGTCGGCACAGTACGTCGTAGACCACGCCTTCCAAGGCGAGTACGTCACCACCAGCAAGACCACGCTGGATAACGAAACCTACGATGACGTGCGCGAGAAAACAGACGGGTTCAACGGTGGCCTCGTGCAAGCCGCTCGGAACAAGGCCGCTGAAGCCTGCAAAAGCGTCGTTGAGCGCTGGAAGAACGGCAAGAAAGCTTCGAAACCGACGTTCACCAGCCCCCACGTCGTCTACGACCACCGCACTGCCACCTTCCACGACGACTACGTGAGCCTCGCTACGACCGGCGGTCGTATCGAATCTGACTACATTCTGCCCGATGAGGACAGTGAGACACCGCACTCGGAGTACCTGTTTTCCGACGAGTACGAGACCACGGGTGCGGAACTGCACTATCACGATTGCGAGTGGGTGCTTCACGTCCACTGCAAGAAGGAGGTGGAGTCCACCACGTCGGAACAGGCAACACCTGAGAACGGAACGGTTCTCGGGGTTGATCTGGGCGTGAACAACCTCGCCGTCACCAGTACAGGCACGTTCTGGACGGGCGGCGAGTTCGACCACTGGCGCAGAGAGTACGAACAGCGGCGTGGTTCACTCCAACAGTGCGGGACCCGATGGGCGCACGAGAACATCCAATCCGTTGGGCGGAAAGAGGAAGGCCGATTCAAGTTGATGCTTCACCGTATCAGCAACGAATTAGTCGCGGAAGCCCGGGAGAATGGGTGTTCTGTGATTGCGTTCGAGGATTTGACCGATATTCGTGAGCGGACTGGTGCATCGTGGGGGCACAAGTGGGCGTTCGACCGTCTCTACGAGTATGTCGAATACAAAGCCGAAGAATCCGGCATCTCTGTGGAGCAGGTTGACCCTGAGAACACGAGTCGGCGTTGTTCACACTGTGGATTCACGCACCCCGACAACCGTCACGGCGAGGATTTTGGGTGTCTGAAGTGCGGGTACGAGAACCATGCCGACTACAATGCCGCCAAGAACATCGGCTTGCGGTATCTCCGTCGCAACCAAACCGGAGGCGATGGAGGCGCACCCTTGGGCGTGCGCTTGAACAGCGGGACGCTGAACGTGAACGGTGAGTATGAATCACCTGCCTCGACCGAGGCGAGAACGGGAGTCCACGCTGAATCCCACGGCTTTAGCCGTGGGTAGCTCAACGCCCTTACTGCGTGCCGATGATGAACTCCGGAGCGAAGGCGAGAAGGCCGAGTAGCGTCACGAACACGAGCATCGCCGCGATTCGAAAGCCGCCGGCCGTCCGCCGTCGCTCCGCCGGCAGGGATTCGGCGATTCCGGACAGTGCCAGTCCGACCGCAAAGAAGAGCTCGTGGACCGTCGACGAATCGCCCAGAACCCCGAAGTACACGTAGCTACTCAGAAAGAGGAGCGACCCGGCGAACATGACCGCCGCGTTCCATCGGCCGGACGGCTCGCTGAACAGAACGTCTTCGATTTTGGAGGGCATACAGCGGACTGTTCGCTCGAACGGTTAAATATATCCGCGACGCGGAGTTCGCGGTGGAGTACCGCTGCTGCTACAGCAACAGCACCGCGAGTGCGCCGAGCAGCGTCATCACGATGAGGAAGACGCTGGTCCCCATCGACACCTGAAGGTCGATGGTTCCCGGGCGGCCGCCGTTCGGACGGGCCTCCGCTTCGATGCCCGGCAGTCGCTTTGCGGTCGCGTAGGCGTAGTGCTGTGGGTCGCTGCCGACGCGGAGTGCCCCGCTTGCAACGGCGACGGCGACGCGGTCGACCGCCGCCCACGTCTCGGTGACGGCGACGACGAGCGCCCGGCCGCCGTAGAAGACGGCGGGGTTGAGCACGCGGTCCACATCGGGAATCCACGTCAGCCGCGAGAGGACGTTCTTCAGCGAGAAGAACCCGACGAAGCCGGCGACGCCCAAGGCGATGCCTTCTGCGACGTGGGGGACGGTGTAGGTGGTGTACTCTGCCGTCACCACGTCGGTGTACGGCAGGAGTTCGAAGAGGACGCCGGGCAGGAGCCCGAAGGCCAGACAGAGGCTCCCGACCGCCAACATCGGGGCGGCCTGTCCGACCTTCGCGTCGTCGGGGTCGATACTCGCCGGGCCGTGGAAGAAGACGTAGTAGCCCAACTTGATGAACGACATGAACGTCCCGATGCCACCGATGATGAGCAGCCACCACAGCAGATCAGTCCCGACGAACGGGATGCTCTCGGGGACGACGTTGATGTTGTGCATGTGGTGGGCTTCGGCGATGACGATGCCCTTGCTGACGAAGCCGTTGAATCCGGGGACCCCCGAGATGGCCGCCGCGCCGAACAGATACGAGATGAACGTCAGCGGCATCACCTTCCAGAGGCCGCCGACCTCGGTGATGTCCTCGATGCCGGTCCGGTAGATGACGACGCCGATGGACATGAACAGCAGTGCCTTGTACAGGATGTGGTTGAACACGTGGCCGAAGGCGCCGGCGGTCGCCAACTCCGTCGTGATGCCGACGCCGGCGACCATGTAGCCGACCTGTGAGATGATGTGATACGACAGGAGGCGGCGCATGTCCTCCTGTAGCAGCGCCATCGACGCGCCGAAGACGGCCATCGCTCCGCCCATGTAGGCAATCCAGAGGTGGCCCTCGGGGAACGCCCGGAACATCGCGTAGACGCCGGTCTTCGTCGTGTACACACAGAGGAAGACGCTGGCGGCGATGTGGGGGCTGGGATAGGTGTCCGGGAGCCACGTGTGCAGGCCGATGAAGCCGACGTTGACACCGATGCCGACGGCCATCAGGACGGGCGCGACGGGACCGACGACGCCGGTGGCCGCGCCGAAGAGGAACGACCCGACCTCGACGTACTGCCAGACGACGGCACCGAGCACTATCGTCCCGCCGATGCCGTGAGCCAGGGCATAGCGGAAGCCGGTTCGGACGGCGCGGCCGCCGTAGTACCAGACCAAGAGCGTGCTGGTGACGGCCATCAACTCCCAGAAGAACACGAGCGTCAGCCAGTCGCCGGCGAAGACGGCACCGAGACTGGTGCCGACGTAGCCGAGTGCGGCGGCGGTCTGCTTGCCGTCGGCCTCGCTCGAATACGAATACAGCACCGCCGCCGCGCCGATGAGGCCGAAGATGAGCCCCATCAACCGTGAGAAGTCGTCGACCCCATACAGCACCGTCTCGAAGCCGAACAGCTGTCCCGCGATGAGCGTGCCGTCGGGGACCAGCAGGGCGCCGACGGCGACGCCGGCGGTGGCGAGGAAGCCGACCGCGTGGCCGACCTTTCGTGGTGCGACGGCGGCGATTGCGGCCGCGAGGAGAACGGGAACGAACGGCGGAACGCTCTCTATCATTAGAACGTCACCCCCGCGAGCACCGCCGAAACGATGCCGTCGATGAGTCGCAGGAACACTGCGGTGTGCGGAACGAGACCGAGGACGACCGACCCCGTCATCGCCGCGAGGATGGGGCCGAGCATGAACCACGTGCTCTCGCCGCCGAACCAACCGCTCCGAGTCCATCCGCTCGGCGGCGGGCCGCCGTGGTGGTGTTCGTCGTGGTGGTCCTCGGTGCTGTGGTGGTCCTCTGAGGTGTGGTCGTCAGCGTCGTCGCCTTCGGTCTCATCACCCTCCTCGACCCTGTGGTCGCTCGGGTTCTGGTCGACGGCGTACTCGCCGTCGACCAGCGGTGCGGGTTCGCTGTAATCGCGCTTCTCCGAACTACCGCTGAAGTCCGGGCGACCGAATTCTTCGGGGTCGACGTCGAGGTCGTCGTCTTCGTCAGCCGAGTCGTCTCCGTCTTCGGGGCGGCCACCGTCCGGCCGGGCCAGCGAGGAGCGTTCCATGCCGCCGAGGGGGTTTTCGACGAGCGGCTTGGCGTCGTGGGCGTCTTCGCTCTCGAAGAACGCCTGATAGACGACCGGCCAGAAGTACGCGATGTTGAGAATACCCGAGAGCAACAGCGCGCCGGCGAAGACGTAGTTGCCGACGGAGACGGTGCCGACGAGCAGGTAGAACTTGCTGACGAAGCCGGCGACCAGCGGAATGCCGGCCATCCCCGCGGCGGCGACGGCGAAGGCCGCCATCGTCAGCGGCATCCGCTTGCCGATGCCGGCCATGTCGCTGATGTCGTCGGTGTGGGTTTCGACGTGGATGATGCCCGCACAGAAGAACAGGGTGAGTTTCATGAACGCGTGGGCGGGGATGTGCAGCAAGCCGCCGGTGATGGCGTCGGGGTGGAGTATCGACAACCCGAGGACGATGTACGACAGTTGACTCACCGTCGAGTACGCCAGTCGGCGCTTGAGGTTGTCCTTCCGGAGGGCGATGACGCTCGCCGCCACCAGCGTGATGGCGGCGACCGAACCAAGCGCGAGGCCGACGCCGAGGTCGGCGACGGCCTCGGGGCCGTACACGTCCAAGACGACGCGTGAAATGCCGAAGACGCCGGATTTGACGACGGCGACAGCGTGCAACAGCCCGGAGACGGGCGTCGGCGCGACCATCGCGTCGGGGAGCCACGAATGCAGCGGCATGAGACCGGCCTTGACGCCGAAGCCGGCCGCCAGCAGGGCGAACGCGCCGCGAGCGAGCGTCGGGTCGGCGGTCGCCAGCGCCTCGATGCCGCCCGGCGTGAACGCGACGGTGCCGGCCAGCCAGTAGACGACTGCCGTCCCGGCCAGCACTGCGACGCCGCCGCCGAAGGTGTAGGCGAGGTACTTCCGGCCGGCTTTGCGGGCCTCCTCGGTCTCGTCGTGGGCGACCAGCGGATACGTCGCCGCGGTCAGCACCTCGTAGAAGACGAACAACACGAGCAGGTTCGAGGCGAAGGCGATGCCGACGGCGGCGCTGAGGCTCATCGCGAACGACGCGAAGTACCGCGTCTGGCTGTGTTCGTCCAGCCCGCGCATGTAGCCGATACTGTACAGCGACGTGATTATCCACAGCAGACTCGCGAGGGTCCCGAACAGCAGTCCCAGCGCGTCCGCACGCAACTCGAAGGGGATGTCGATGACGAACGACCCCAGCGACCAGACGTAGATATCGCCGGCGAGGACGCCGGGAACCATGCTTGCGATGATGCCGAACTTCCCCAACGCGACGGTCAGCGTCACGCCTTCCCGGACGTTGGGGCGACGATGCGCAGCGAGGATGGCGAACGTTCCGACGACGGATATCAGGACGGCCGCGATGGGCCGTGGGTCTACGACTTCAGTCATTGGGAGAACACCTCCGAGAGAACGGGTTCGAGAAGCGTTTCGAAGCCACTCGTCGCGAAGCCGAGGCCGACGACGACGAGGGCGGTGAGGACGACGACCGCGACCATGCCGACCGAGACGGAATCGGGGGCACGGCTGTCGATTCGGTCCTCTTCGGATTCGTCGCCGCCGTCGGCGACCGCCTCGGCGTTCCCCGGCGCCGGAGTCGGTGCGCTACCGGGGTCGGCGAAGTACAACCGTTCGAGCAGGCGGGCGACGTACACCAGCGTGAACAGCGTGCTGAGGAAGACGACGACCGCGACGGGCCACGCTTCCGACCGGACGGCGCCTAAGGCGACGTACCACTTCCCGAGGAAGCCGATGGATGGTGGGACGCCGACGAGCGCGAGTCCGAGGACGGCCATCGCGGCCGCGACGACCGGCGAGCGGTAGCCGAGGCGGGCGTAATCGTCGACGGTTCGTGCGCCGTGTCGGGCCGCGAGGATGGCGGCCGCGGCGAAGAGACCGCCCTTCATCAGCGCGTGGCCAACGAGGTGGATAACGCCGCCGAGGATGGAGTCGGGCGTCGCTAGCGCGAAGGCGGCGACGACGAGGCCGAACTGTGCGACAGAGGAGTAGGCGAACATCCGTTTGACCTCCGATTGGACGGCCGCGAGCGCGCTACCAGCGACGATGCTGACCGCCGCCAACGCGAGCAAGCCGTCCTGTGCGATGGGGACTGAATCGAAGAAGTCGACTGTGAACACCGTCAGCACGACCCGACCGAGCGCGTAGGCGTACACCGTCGACGCCAGCGCGGCGATGAACACGGTCACCGTATCCGGTGCGTAGGTGTAGGCGTCCGGCTGCCAGGTGTGCAGCGGGAAGATGGCGGCTTTCAGCCCCAGTCCGACGGCAATGAAGCCGAACGAGGCGAGGACAACGCGGGAGCCGCCGGGGGTGGTGTAAATCTCCGCGAGTCGCACCGAGAGGTCGACCATGTTGAGCGTCCCTGTCGCGATGAGCGCGTAGCCGACGCCGATGAGGAACAGCGAGGCACCGGTCGTTCCCAACAGCAGGTATTTCAGCGCCGCGATGGCCGACTCCCCTGAGCGGTCCGAAGCGACGAGTGCGTACGTCGAAAGCCCCGTGATTTCGAGGAAGACGAACATGTTGAACAGGTCGCCGGTGACGGAGATGCCCATCAGGCCGCCGACACACAGCAGGTAGGCGCTGTAGAAACTGTTGCGCCGCGGGCCGGCGCTGCGGGCGAAGGCCAGAACACCGACGGCGACGACGGCGACCAACGCGACGATGGGTGCCGAGAGGCCGTCACCGACCAACTCGATGCCGTACGGCGCGGGGTAGCCGCCGACCTCGTGGACGAGACGCCCGTCGAAGTACACCGACCGAAGCAACACGGCGGCGAGTCCGGCCTCGATGAGGGCGGCGACGGTCGCGACGGGCCAGCCGGTTTCGGTACTCCAGAGGCTCAGGAGTAGCGGCGCGACGGCCGCGACGATTGGCACTGCGATGAGCAGCGGGAGGACGATATCAGTCATCGGACACCTCCCGGAGGACGGCCTCGTCGAGGGTGCCGTACTCCCCGTAGATGCGGACGATGAGCGCCAACGCGACGGCGGTGAGGCTGACGCCGACGACGATGGCGGTCAGGACGATGACGTGCGGCAACGGGCTGACGTAAGGGCCACCACCCCCTTCGGAGTGGACGATGGGAACCGAGCCATCGGCGACGTACGCCGAGGCGATGAAAAACAGGAAGACGGCGCTCTGGAACAGGTTCAACCCGATGACCTTCTTGACGAGGTTGGCGTTGGCTATCATCATGTAAATCCCGGTGACCATCAGCAGGATGAACGCCGCGTAGGCCCACCGGGTGGCGAGTAACTCTATCATTCCACGTCACCTCCGGGTCCGGCGGCCGTCAGGAAGAACAGCCCCATGATGACGCCGGCGACGATGAGTGCGATGCCGCCGATTTCGACGGCTTCGATGCCGTATTTGGCAGCGTCCTCCAGCGGATACAGCCCGTATTCGAGGAACGCTCCGCCCAAGACGACGCTTCCGAGACCGATGGTGGCGAAGACGAGCAATCCGAGACTCGCGACGAGCGTCACCGCCTTCGTGCCGAGCCACCGCCGGGTCGGGTCGATGCCGAAGGCGAAGGCGAGCATCAACACGACGACGCCGACCAAGGCGCCGCCCTGGAAGCCGCCACCCGGCGAGTCGGCGCCGTGGAAGGTGATGTACAGCCCGAACGTGAGCACGAACGGCGTCACGACGCGGACGGTGCTCATGATGACTTCGCTTTCGGTGTAGGCCCGGCGCGGGGACGGGAACGTCTCCGGTTCGGCGTCGACGTCTTCGTCGTCCGCCGGCGTCTCCGGTGGCGTTTCGCTCCCCTCGTCGGCGTCGCTCATGTGAACACCTCCCGCTGCAGGACGACGAGAACCGCGACCCCGGCGGCGAAGACGACGGTCGCCTCGCCGAAGGTGTCGAACCCACGGTAGGCCGCCAGCACGGCCGTGACGGTGTTTTCGACGCCGGTTTCGGCGTACGACTGGGTGAGGTAGTGGCCGGTAACCGCGTCGTAGCTGAGAATCGGCGAGTTTGGGTCGCCGACCGCCGGCAGGTCGGGCAGCGTCAATCCGAAGACGACGGCGAGAGCGCCGCAAGCCACCGCTGCCCGGGAATCGAAGCGTTCGATGGTCCGTTCGCCACCCGGTCGAACCGTCTTCACGATGGTCAAAAGCAACAGGATGGTCGTCACGCCGGCGCCGATGACGGCTTCGGTGAGTCCAACGTCCGGCGCCAACAACAGCGTGTACAGAAGCGCCATCCCGAGGCTGTAGGCGGCGAAGACGATGATGGCCGCGAGTACGTCCCGGAGTAGCGCCGTCGCGATGCCCGTCAGGACGACGAAGACGACCAACGCGTAGGCGACGTACTCCATCATCGGTCTTCCCTCCAGGGTTCGATGCCCTGCTCGTGTGCGGCGCGGGCGACCGCGTGGGCGGCCGTCGGGTTCGTGATGAAGATGAACACCAACAGGAGCACGGTCTTGAGTGTCGATATTTCCAGTCCGAGCGTGAGTGCGACGGCGACGAGCGTCAGGCCCGCACCGAGGGTGTCGGCCTGACTCGCAGTGTGGGCGCGGGTGTAGATGTCCGGCAGGCGGATGACGCCGACTGCGGCGACGAGCGTGAAGAACAGACCGCCGCCGAGGAAGATGATGACGGCGATTTCGGTCGGCGTCACGTCACATCACCCCCCCGCGGTCGACGGTGAACTTCGAGATGGCGACGGCCATCAGGAAGTTCAACAGCGCGTACACCAGAGCGATGTCGAGGAAGTACGGCACGTCCAACGCGGCCGACAATAGCGCGAGAATGACGACGGTGTTCGTCCCGATGACGTTCACCGCCAACACGCGGTCCTGCATCGTCGGTCCCCGAACCGCTCGATACAGCACCACGATGACGAGGACGACGAACACCGCGGCGGCGCCGAGAAGGATGTCGTTGACCATCAGTCCTCCTCACCTCCGTCCTCGGTGACGGTGTCGAGTATTTGGCAGTCGCCGCGCTCCCGCGGCGTCGAGATGCCGGCGGCGGCCCGGCCGTAGAAGACGAACCGGACCGCTCGTTCGAGCGACCCGTCGAACAGTCCCTCTCGGGCGGCCGGGATGAGCGAGTGGACCATGAAGTCCTGTCCGCGCACTCGGACGGTGAGCGTTCCCGGCGTGAGTGTGATGCTGTTTGCCAGCGTCGTCACCGGCATCCCGCCCCAGACGGCCGAGCGAACCTCGACCGTCCGCGGTTCGATTGGCATCGACGGGTGTAAGACGACGTACGCCACGAGGAGGTTCGAGACGACGATTTCGTAGACGAGATACGGGACGAAGATGGCGAGTCGAACGAGCCGTTTGGCGATGACGCCGAGGCGCATCCGGTCGCTGAAGGCGATGCGGTGCAACAGGGCGGCGACGACCGTCGCCGAAATGACGCCGGTAACGAGGTCGAACCCCGAGAGCGTGAATCCGCTGAGGAGTTGATAGAACAGAAACGAGACGCCGAACAGTGTGGCGAACTGAAGCAGACCGCCACGCCGGACGAGTTGGCCGCGGCGGGTGGGTCGGTCGACCGGTGCCTCCTCGACTGTCAGTCCCGCCTCGACGAGTGCGACCTCCATCGGGCGCAACAGCGGGACGTTGCCGCCGGGGCTGTACTCCGGATCGATGACGACGCGCTCGACGCCGTGGCTTCGGGCGTAATCTGTGAGAACGCGGGCGTAATCGTCGGGGCCGAAGAGATACTCGTCGGCGCCGACGACGGCCGTCTCGATTCGGAGCTCGGCCGCTTCGTCGCCGGCGTCTTCCTCCGCCCAGACGGTCGCCCGTTCGAGCAGTTCCTCGAGTTCGGCTTTTCCGTCGGCACTCACGTCGCCGATGGCGCTGGATGCCAGCGGTGCGACGAAGTGTATCTCGCCCGAGGCCGCGAGCGCTTCGCGGACCGCGTAGGCGACGGTGTTCCGCAGCGTGACGGATTCGCCGACCGGAACGAGAATCGCCTCGTCGGCGGGTTGGTCTGGTGGCTCCTCAGGCACGGCTAGTCACTATGTTGGGTGTTCTGGTAGCCACACCAAAACGGTTGTTCTTCCGGTCGGCGGGTTCGGACCTCCCTGGCGGTCGGAATCAGTCAAGCAAGCCTTAAAACGGCGCGTCACGGAAGCCATTCCATGACAGACGCGGCGTTCGTTCCGGGCCACGTGACCGCCTTTTTCAGTGCCCACCCGGACGACGACCCGACGAAAGCCGGCTCCCGCGGGGCGGGCGTCACCCTCGCCGACGGCGTAACCGTCCGACTCGAAGCCGGTGATGGGCTCGAACTCAACGGCGAGGAACTCGAAATCGAAGCCGTCGACCGGGTGTTGGGTGCCCTCCGGGCCAACGCCCGCGTCGTCGCCGAAACCGACCTCCCGCTCGGTTCGGGATTCGGGGTCTCCGGCGCGCTCGCACTCGGCACCGCGCTCGTCGCCAACCGTGTGTTCGACCGCCAACTGTCGGAGAACGAACTCGTCACCATCGCCCACGGTGCGGAGGTACAGGCCGGGACGGGACTCGGCGACGTGGTTGGACAGGCCCGCGGCGGGTTCCCGGTTCGACTGGAACCGGGCGCGCCGGCCCACGGCGCGATGGACGGCATCCCCGACCGCCGGCAAATCGAGTACGTCACCTTCGGTGAACTGTCGACCGAGGACGTTCTCGGCGGTGACACCGAAGAACTGTCCGCGGCGGGCAAGCAGGCGCTGTCGCAACTCGTCGCCGAACCGACGCTGGAGACGATGATGGCCGCCTCGCGGCGCTTCGCACGCGAGGCGGACCTCCTGACCCCTCGACTCGAGGAGGCGATTCGCGACGTTTCGGAGGCCGGCGGCGACGCCTCGATGGCGATGCTCGGCGAGACGGTGTTCGCACTCGATACTGGTCTTTCGGATGCGGGCTACGACGCCGAGCGGTGTGAGGTGTGTCTCCCCGGTGCGCACGTTCGGTAAAACGGGGCGTCGGCGGCCGCGTTTCGCCCCCTGACAGCCGTCCGAGGGTGGCGGACGGCCCGACGCTTTTGATGCTACCGCCCGTCGGTACTCTCATGCGAGAGGGCGACTCGTGAAACGGGTTCCGTTCACTCGACTACAGGAAGCCGTCTTCCACATCGAGCGAGCCTACACGCCGTTGAACATACAGGCCGAAGCCACGACGACGGCGAGAATCGACGGCGAACGGCTCGCGACGGCCGCCAGACGGGCCTGCGAAGCTTACCCGGTAGTAAAGGGTTGCCGCCGCCGGGACGACAGCGGTCCGACGGACTACACTTGGGTGATTCCCGACGATTCAGCCGACGTTCCCGTCGAAATCGTCCCAGCGGACGACGCCGACCTCGGTGAACTCCGGCGGCGATTCTACGGCCAGCGGTTCGACCTCGAAACGGAACTTCCCCTCCGACTGCTCGTGGTTCGTGGCGGTGGCATCGACGGCGGCGACCGACTCTGTGTCTGTGCCAGCCACGTCTCGATGGACGGTGTCGGCGCACTCCGGGTGCTGTACGCGCTGCTCGTCGCGTATCGCGGTGACGACCCGACACCGCACCCCGTAGAGGAGTCCCCCCGAGAGATGATACGAACGATTCGGCCCACCGAACCGAGGCGCCGCCTTCGGTCGATGGGTGCGGCCGCACGACGACTCAGCTATCTCATCGACCCACCCGAGAGACTCTCGTCAGGGGATTCGGGTCCCGTCGAGTGGCGATTCGCCCACCGACACGTCGATGCCGGCTTGACCGGTCGGCTTATCGACGGGGGACCGGGGGAAGCCACGGTCAACGACCTGCTCCTTGCGGCCCTGCATCTCACCATCGACCGATGGAACGCCTCCGCCCCCGACGGACCGGACAAAATCGGTCTCATGATGCCGGTGAACATCCGCCCCCAAGAGCGATTCTACGACGGCGTCGGACTGTACACCCTCTTCGACAGCGTCACCACCGACGCCTCGCATCGCCGGAACGTGGCGAGGGCCGTCTCGCGAGTGACCGAACAGACGCGTCACACCAAACGGAGCGACCGACCGCTGGGGTACCTCGAATGGTGGCATCTCGCCTCGGCGTCGCTGCCGCTTTCGGTCCGAAAGCGACTCCCGAGACTACTCGACGGTCCCGGCGAACGCCTGCTGGACACGGCGGTGCTGTCGAACCTCGGGCGGATTCCGGCCCTGCCGACGCTGCCCGACGGAACGTTCGAGCAGTTGTGGTTTACGCCACCGTGTTGGCCGCCGACGCCGGTCAGTATCGGCGCCGCAACCGTCGGGGACCGACTCCACCTCGGGTTCCGGTATATCCGCTCGGGGTTCGACGCTGCGGCCGCCGAGTCGTTCGCGGACCGCTTCTGTGAGCGATTGGCCGCGACGGTGCGAGACACCACCCGTGACGACAGAAGACATTTGTAATCGGGTCCGAAACGAACGCGGATGTCGCTTCAGGCTTCCGCCGAACGGTTTCGACCGTTTTCGGTTCCCGTTTCGCTGTTCGCCCTCGTCGTGGCAACGCTGCTGTTCGTCCCGCCGCTGGTGTTGGGTGAGGTAACGTTCAGAACGTATGCGCTGACGACGGCCGTGTTCATCCTCGCCGCTTCGTCGGTGTCTCCCTACGCCGTCGTCGTCGCCGTCGGGACGCTGCCGTTGTTGTATCTGGGTTTCGGGACCTTCGCCTCGCCGGCGACGCTCCCGGCCGAAGACGACTCGCCTTCGATGGCAGCGGCCATCCGACACGTCGTCGCGGGCATCGCCTACGTCCTCGCGGCGGCCGCCGTCGGTGCCGTCGGTCTCGGCGCCGACTTCGCGGTGTCGAGCGATTCCTCGCCGTCTCTCATGCCGTCGCTGCTAATCGTCGGCGGAGTCGTCGTCGCGAGCGTCTTCGTCGGACTGCAACTGTGGCGCTACGACGGCGAAGGTGCCTTCGAGTGGCGAACGGTCGCAACGACGGTCTTCCTCGGTGTCCTCCTCGCGCTGTCGCCGTCCGTCGCGCTCTGGGTGTTCGGCGGCGTGTAGTTCCGAGCGACGCCGAGCGGGAGCCTTTTATCGGCCCGTCGCCCACCCATTCCCATGACCGGTCCGGAGATACCGGAGTCACACCCCCGATACGAGTCGCTTTTGACGCGACACCGTATCGAGGAGGGGGTCGACCTCGGCATCACGTCCAGACAGGGACTCATCGCACAGGGTCGCGGCGAGGCCTTCGACTATCTCCTCGGCGAGGAGACGATTCCCAGTGCCGACGAGGCTGAACGCGTCGCGGCCGCGTACCTCCTCCGTGCCGAGAACGCCGTCCTCTCTATCAACGGAAACGTCGCGGCGTTGGCGCCCGGCGAGATGGTCGAACTCGCCGAAGCGACGGGTGCGGCCCTCGAAGTGAACCTGTTCAACCGCACCGAAGAGCGAATGGAGCGCATTGCCGAGCACCTTCGGGAACACGGCGCCGAGGAAGTACTCGGACTGACGGCCGACGGCCGGATTCCGGGGTTAGACCACGAACGAGCGAAAGTCGACGCCGACGGCATCGGCAGCGCCGACGTGGTCCTCGTTCCACTGGAAGACGGCGACCGCGCCGAGGCGCTCGCGGAGATGGGCAAGACCGAACTCGTCGTCGACCTCAACCCGATGTCGCGGTCGGCCCAGTCGGCGACGGTTCCCATCATCGACAATCTCATCCGCGCCGTGCCGAACATCACCGCCCACGCTCGTGACCTCGCGGATGCGAGCGAGGGCGAACTTGACGCTATCATCGAAGACTTCGACAGCGAGGCGGCACTCGAAGCGGCGGAACGACGGATTCGAGCGGCCGAGGAGTAGCCGACGACCGTCACCGTGCGTCCGAAGCCGAACGAGAGACGTTCTACCCAGCAAATCGACACGTGTCGTGCGTGCGTCTGACGTAGTGTTTTGTGTCAGGAGACTCTAGACGTTTCTATGGCTAGCCTCACGGAGGTCTACGAGGGAGGCAACGGGGCCGGCCTCCGGCGGCTGTACGCCGGTGTCGCGCTGTTCGGGGTCGGCGCGGTCCTACTCGTTGCTGGTATCGTCATCGCAGCCACCGGCGTCGGCAGCCGTTTCGGGTTCGATATGTTCGAAGCTCGGCGGGTCGCCGGCATCCTCGGCGGCCTCGGGCTGCCGGCGGTGCTGCTCGGAACGATGACCGTCCTGCCGCGGTCCTCGCGGAAGGTTCGCGTCGCGGCCTTCGCCGGGGCGGCCGTCAGCGCCGCCGGCGTCGTCCTGTTCAACGGCGCCTACCCCGTCGATTGGGTCGGCGGCTCCGGGGACACGTCGATGACGCTCGTCGTCGCCGCGGTGTACTTCTTCGGGACGCTCGTCACCTCGTGGTGTCTGTTCGCCGCCGTCGCGAACTTCAAGGCGCGCAACGACCCCGGCGGCACCGTCAAACTCGAAATCACGAAAGAGGGCGAGACGAAAGTCGTCGAGGTGTCCAACGACCGCCTGAAGGGGACGCTCGGCGGCATCGGCCTGCTCGGCGGCACGCCCGACGGCAACGTCGAAACCCAGACGAACCACGCCTCGGAGTCCGGCGGCAGCACGGCCCACGACGACGGCGCGACGGTGACGCACGCGAACAAAACCACCTCACAGTCGCGAAACGACGGCTTCGGTGGGGCGAGTGCCGGCGTGACCGACGGCGGGTCGACGACGACCGACTCCGTCGGGACGCCCCCGTCGACCGACGATGCGGAGTTCCTCGACGACGACGCCTCGACACCCGTCGGCGACACTTACTGCGGCAACTGCAAGCACTTCCGGTACGTCCGCACCGACGACGGCATGGTGCCGTACTGCGGCCTCCACAGCGAGCAGATGGACGACATGGATGCCTGCGAGCAGTGGACGCCGAACACGAACAGCTAATCCAGCGTCTCGTTCATCCGTTTCCAGTGGCTCCCCTTCCAGAACAGTTGCCCACAGTCCCGACAGCGCCAGCAGTCGGTTTCTTCGGGGTCAGGGGCGTACTCCGGTGTCGTCTCGTCGTCTTCGACCGCGAGGAGCGGGCCGTTACATCGTCCGCACCGTGTCGGCGTCTCGGCGACGGCCAACTCGACGCCCGCCTCGCGTAACTCGGCCAGTTGGTCCTCCACGTCGCGTTTCGTGAGGAGTATCGAGGACTCGGCCTGCCCGGCCAGTGACACGTCGCGGGTGAGAAGCGTCCTGTTTTCCTCGGCCGCGATATCGAGGATGCGGTCGTCGGCCTCGACGCCGCGGTCGCCGGCGTAGGCGGCGTCGTAGCCACACAACCGCAGGTAGACGGCGAGCTTTCCGAGCATCACGTCGAGCAACAGCCGGTCCGTTTCGGGTCGAAACGCCGACTCCTGTCCGGTCACAGCCCCAGGAACTCCCGAACGCCGTCGGCGTCTCGGGTGTTGAGTACGTCGTCGGCTTCGGCCCACCCGCGCCGGGCCGTGTGTACGCCGTAACGAATCGAATCGTAGGCGCCGGGACGGTGGGCGTCGGTGTCGATAGCGATGGTCGCGCCGGCCTCGATTGCGACTTTCACGTTACTGGAGCGGAGGTCGAGACGGTGTGGGTCGGCGTTGAGTTCGAGGGCGGTCCCGCTGTCGGCGGCGGCCTCCGCCACCCGCTCGATATCGAGGTCAAGTCCCGGCCGCTGGTTCAACAACCGACCCGTGGGGTGTCCGATGATGTCGACCTCGGGGTGTTCGATGGCGGTGACGATACGGTCGGTGCCGTCGCCGTCGAGGCCGCTGTGGGGGGAAGCGACGACACAGTCCAACTCGGCGAGTACGTCTTCGCCGACGGAGACGCCGCCGTCGGCGTCGATATTGGCCTCGACGCCGGCGAAGACGTCGATGTCGCTTTCGGTATCGACGGCTCGAATCTCCTCGAGTTGTGCCCGCAGTTCCTCGTCGGTCAGGCCAACACCGCCGACCATCCCCGGCCCGGTGGCGTGGTCGGCGACGGAGATGTAGTCGTGACCGAAGTCGGCGGCGGCGCCGGCCATCGCCTCGATGGTCGTCTCGCCGTCGGAGTGCTCCGTGTGGAGGTGGAGGTCGCCACGAACGTCGTCAGTCGTGAGGAGGTCGGGCAACCCACCCGACGCAGCGGCGTCGACCTCGCCGCGGTTCTCTCGCAACTCGGGAGCCATCCACGCCATGTCGAGAGCGTCGTAGACACCCTCTTCGGTTTTGCCGGCGACGCGTTCGCCGACGCGTTGTCCGGCATCGGGGTCGTCGACCTCGCTGATGTCGAAGACGCCGTACTCGTTGACTTTCAGCCCCATCTCGATGGCGCGGTTCCGGACGGCGACGTTGTGGTCCTTGCTGCCGGTGAAATACTGGAGTGCGGCGCCGAACTCCTCGTCGACGACGACGCGCAAATCGACTCGCATGCCGTTCTTTCGGACCGAGGCCTTGCTCGTGCCGGCCTCGATGACCGTGCCGGCTTCCTCCCAGGATTCGAACGCCTCGATGACCGCGTCGGCGTCGTCCGACCCGACGAGCACGTCGATGTCGCCGATGGTGGGCCGCCAGCGCCGCAGCGACCCCGCCACGTCGACGCGGTCGACGGCATCGAGGCTCTCGAAGAACGCCAACACCCGGTCGGCGACGGGACGGGCCTCTCCCAGCAGACTCCGCGCTCTGGACTCCCGAGCGAAGGGAATCGCCTCGAGGATGTTCTCCTCGGTCTTGGCGCCGAACCCTTTCACTTCGCGTATCTCGCCGGCTTCGGCGGCGGCTTCGAGGTCCTCTAGGGTCTCCACGTCGAGGGCGTCGTACAGCGCCTTGACGGTCTTGGGGCCGACGCCCTCGACGGCGGTGAGTGCGTCCATCTCCACGGGGAGCCCTTCTCGGAGTTCCTCTAACTCCTCGATTTCGCCGGTATCGAGGTACTCGACGATTTTCGAGGCGATGGCGTCGCCTACGTCTTCGATTTCCTTGATGGCTTCCTCGCCGCCTTCCTCGCGGAGCGTCTCGACGGCGACGGTGTGGCCACGGACGCTGTCGGCGGCCCGGCGGTAGCTGTTCGGCTTGTAGTCGACGTCGCGGGCTTCGAGGTGGTCGGCGAACTCCTCTAACAGCGCCGCGATTTCGGCGTTCCTGCTCATGGCTGTGGTTATCGCACCGCCGGTCCGTCGTCGTCGCGCCCCAGCGCCTGCTTCAGGAAGTCCATCCAGCGTTTCGTGTCGGCGGCTTCCTGTCGTTTCGCCTCGGCTTCGACGCTTCCCGCGTTGAGGTTCTCTAGGGCCTCCAGTGCCCGGTCGATGCCGATGATGGCGTCGGCCAACTCCTCGCCCGCCTCGAAACTGATTTCGCCCTCCTCGATTCGCTCCTTCCGTTCGAGGCGTTCCCGTCGGAGGTTCCGCTTTGCCTGCTCGACGCGGTCGCGCTCGCCGGGCGGCACCGAATCGAGGCGCTTGATTTCGAAGACGAACGACTGCAGTTCGACCTCCTCGCCCTGCACGTCGATGTGCTCGGGGATGTCGACCCCGAGCGTCGCGCTCTCGCGGCCGATGCGTTCGAGGAGCTGTTTCCGCTCGTACTCCTGCACGTCTCGACGTGGGGGTTGGAGGGGCAAATAACAATCGCTGACGCCGAACGTGCTCGGCTCACACGACACGAGCTCGGACTCTCCAAAGTATCGACGGGTACACAAGCGACGAGTGCCGACCGGCGGTATGAGCGAACTCAGCGTCGAACCGGTCGAGTCGGTCGACGAAGCCGAACTGCCGGTTGGTGTCGACGCCCCGGAGTACGTCCTCTACGGCGGGAAAGGCGGCGTCGGCAAGACGACGTGTGCGGCGGCGACGGGGCTGGCGAGTGCCCGCGACGGGACGTCGACGCTGGTGGTATCGACGGACCCCGCCCACTCGCTTTCGGACACGCTGAACACCGAGATTGGCTCGGAGCCGACACGAATCAAAGACGACATACCGCTGTACGCGGTCGAAATCGACCCCGAAGCGGCTTCTGAGGGACCGTTCGTCACCGACGAGGAGGACCAAGCGGAGGCGGCGTTCGACGCTGGCGGTGCCGGCGGCACGGACGGCGCGATGGGCGGCCTCGGTGGTTTCGAAGGGATGCTCGGCGGTGGCGACCACCCACTTGCCGGCGGTGCGATGCCGGGGGCCGACGAGGCGGCGGCGATGCAACTACTCCTCGAATATCTCGATGACCCGCGATTCGACCGGGTCGTCGTCGACACGGCGCCGACGGGACACACCCTGCGGCTGCTCGAACTCCCCGACGTGATGGACTCGATGGTCGGCCGACTGCTCTCCTTCCGGGAGAAACTGTCGGGGATGGCGGGCAGCCTCGGCGGACTGTTCGGCGGCGGGAGCGACGAGGACATGGAAGAGGGCGTCGACGATTTGCGGGAGTTGTCGTCGAAAATCGAGCGGCTCCGGACTGCGCTTCGAGACCCCTCTCGAACCGATTTCCGGGTCGTGATGGTGCCCGAGGAGATGAGCGTCGTCGAAAGCGAACGGCTCATCGACCGTCTAGAGGGGTTCGGGATTCCCGTCGGCACCGTCGTCGTCAACCGCGTGAGCGAGGATTTGACCGACGTTGCGGGCTTCGACGAGGAGTGGTTCGTCGCACCGGACACGGAAGGCTGTGAGTTCTGTCGGCGGCGCTGGGAGGTCCAACGGTCGGCACTAAAGCGGGCACAGGAACTGTTCCGCGGACGGGACGTAAAACGGGTGCCACTGTTCGCCGAGGCGGTGCAGGGCGAGGCGATGCTGGGCGTCGTCGGGTCGTGTCTCGATTAATCGAGGCGAAACGCCGTCAGGAGGACGGCGATGCCGATGACGGCGCCGAGGCCGGCGAGAACGAGTTGTCCGTCGGCGACGGCCCGCACCGCCTGTCCGATCAGGAAGAAACCGACCACGAGGCCGCCGACTGTCAGGAGCGTTCCTCGGTCCATAGTCGGGGCTCGAAGCGGACGGACAAAGCAGCGTCGCTACGCGATTCGAGTGATACCGACGCCGAGAAACAGCACCAACGCCCCGATGACGCCCTATAGCGTGGCGTTGACGATGTCACCGTGGAGGGCGTTCCGCACCGCGAGGGCGACGAACGCGAGGGCGACGACGACGTGCATTCCGATGACGGCGACGTAGCGGGGTTCCACGCGTATCTCAACTCCGGCCACCGGCAAAACTATGTCGGCCAGCCGGAATTACCACAACTCGAAGGTCGTTTACGTTCGTCCCGGTCGCACCGCATCTGAGCAGCGCCCCGCAGTCGTCGAGGTAGCCGTAACTGTCGTTGTTCGCGAGCACATCGGATGCGGTCGTCGGGTCGGTGACAGTCGAGGCGTCGACCACCGCGCCTGCGGCGTCGGTGCTGCCGTCGCCGCCGTCGGTGTCGATTGCCGCAAGCACGGCATCTGGTGGGAGGTCGACGGCCCCGGCGAGTGCGAACTCACAGTTCGGGCCGCCGTCACCGTCACCGCTGACGGTGACCGTCGTCTCGCCACCCGACAGCAACACGGCGGGCATCTCGACTGGGTCCCCCGAGTCGGCGACTTCGGCGGCGACGGCGGCGTGGAACCGCCCCGCTTCGCTGGCCTCTCCCTCGATTCGCGTCGAGAGGACACAGGTCTCGTAGTCGGCCTCGCGAGCAACGTCTCGCGCGGCGTCGATGGCGTCTCGCCCCGAGACGACGATGTGGTTGTTCACATCGAAATCGGTCGCTTTCGTCGGCGTTGCATCCGCGAGCCACGAGCGAACGTCGCCTCCGACGCCGTATCGCTCCAGCACCCCGAAGGCGGCCTCGGGGTCGGTTTGGGTTGGGACTGTCGGGCCGCTGGCGATGACCGCCGGGTCGTCACCCACTACGTCGCTGACCAGTACGCCGACGACGGTGGCCGGGGTGGCAGCGGCCGCGAGACCGCCGCCCTTGATTTGCGAACAGGCGCGCCGGACCGTGTTTATTTCACCGATTGATGCGCCGGCGTCGAGCAACCCGTCCGTGACTGTCCGCACGTGCTCGACGGCGAGTCCCTCGGCGGGGGCACACAGCAACGCACTTCCGCCGCCGGCTATCGCCGCGAGCACGAGTGTCCGCTCGGTGGCGTCTGCCGCACGTTCCAAGACGGCAGAGGCCCCCGCGACGCTTCCCTCACCCGGCGTCGGGTGTTCGCCCTCCAGGACGGTCACGCGGTCGGGGTCGGCGGCCCGCTCGTTCGTGACGACGACGCCGTCGGTCAGTTTCTCGCCCAAGAGCGCCTCCAGTGAGGCCGCGAGGTGGTCGCTTCCTTTCCCTCCACCGAGAACGAGAACCTCGTCGTACGCCGAGAGGTCGTACTCGGTGTCTCGGATTGTGAGCGTCTCGCCGTCCAGTCGGCAGTGTCGCTCGACGGCGCGGGCCGGAAGCGACGCCTCGATGCCGGCCGTCAGGCAGCCGACAGCGAGTTCGTGGGCCGGCGAGTCGGTCGGCGGGTCGGCGAACGTCACGACGTGTACTTTCGAATCGCCTCGAAGACGCGGTCGCTGATGCGGTCTGGGAGGTAGCTGGCGTAAATCAGCAGTTGGGCGACGCGGCCGACCACGTAACGCGGTTCGGGGTCCGGGGTCACCGACGCCTCGACGATGGCTTCGGCGACTTCGGCGGGGTGGACCGCGATGGGGCTGTCGGCGCCGAACAGCGAGGCGTCCTCTTGGAACTCATAGAGGTCGGCGTAGGCTTCCGTGCGGTCGAGACGACCGAGTTCATCGTCGACGCGCTCGCGGAAACCCGTCTTCACGGGACCGGGCTGGACGACGCTCACGTCGATGCCGAACGGCTCGACTTCGAGTCGGAGGGAGTCGCTGTACCCCTCCATGGCGTGTTTCGACGCCGAGTACGGGCCCATCCCCGGCGTCGCCAGTCGGCCGGCGACCGAGGAGACGTTGACGATGGTGCCCTCCTCCCGCTCGCGCATGTGCGGCAGCACTTCGCGGACGAGTCGGTGCGGCCCGAAGACGTTCACTTCGAACTGTTTCGCAAAGAGGTCGTCGTCGATGTCTTCGATTGGGCCGTGTTGGCCGTAGCCCGCGTTGTTGACGAGCGAGTCGATGCGACCCTCCTCCTCGATGATGCGGTCGACGACGCGCTCGCAGTCCTCGGGGTCGGTCACGTCGATGGTGCCGATGTCACAACCCGCCTCGCCCAACTTCTGGATGTCGGCGGGATTCCGTGCGGTCGCGTACACCTGCCACTCCTCGTCTAGGAACGCGTAGGCCGTCGCTCGACCGATGCCGGACGAACAGCCGGTGATGAGAACCGTCCGATTGCTCATACGGTCCGCTCGGCGGGGCGGTAGTTAGTCGTTGATATACTGGCGAAGGGTGTCACAGGCCGCTCGGGGACCGAAACGCCCAACCGCTCGCTCGCGGAATCACGAGATAGTGCCCGACTACGATGCGGTCCTCTTCGACAGCGACGGCGTGTTGGTCGAACCGCCGGGCGCCGAAACCCAGACGGCGGCTATCCGGCGAGCCTTCCAGTCGGTCGGCGTCGACGACCCCGACCAGGGACACGTCCAAGCCCTCACGAGCGGCGTCACCAGCGAGACTCTCGACGACATCGGTGCGACCTACGAAATCGACCCGGTCGCCCTCTGGGAAGCCCGCGAACACCACGACGAGCAGTCGCAGTTCGAGGCGTTCAGAGCCGGCGACCGCGACCGCTACGACGACACCGCCGCAGTCTCCGATATTCCCCTCCCGCGTGGCGTCGTGAGCAACAACCACCACAGCACCATCGAGTTCGTACTGGAGTTCTTCGAATTCGACGACGACTTCGACACCTACTACGGCCGCGAGAAAACCGTCGAGAGTCTCGGTCTGAAGAAGCCGAACACCCACTACGTGGAGCGCGCTCTCGATGACTTGGGTGGTGGGTCGGCGCTGTACGTCGGCGACAGCGAAAACGACGTGCTCGCGGCCCACCGCGCCGGTCTCGATTCGGTGTTTCTGCGGCGTCAACACTGTCGGAGCGTCGACCTCTCGGTGGACCCGACGTACGAACTCGAAACGCTGCACGGCCTCGCGGCGTTGCTCGACGAGTAGCCCTCAGACCGTCTCCTTCAGTTCGTCGGCGTAGGCGTCGGCCAGTCGCGTCGGTTCCGGGAGTTTGTACGCGCCGCCGCAGGCGGCCACGCAGTCGACGGCTGTCTTCGCCGACAGCCGATGCCCCGAGGAGACGTACAGCGGATTGATGTTCGTGGAGTCGGGGTACTGCCGGCTCTGGTAGGCGTAGCCGACCGTCTCGCCGGCCGGCGTGTCCGGCATCGAGTCGTCGGCTTCGATTGCGACGCGGGCGCCCTCGGGCAGCGAGTCGACGGCCTGTCGCGGTTCGCCACACAGGAGGTTCTTCGCGACGCCGACTGCTGGCGTGTCGAACAGCACGCCGACGTGGGTGGCGATGCCGGCCTCTCGGAAGTGGATGCGACCGCTTCCGTCGAGGACCAACAGGTCCGGGTCGGCATCGAGGGTCTCCAGCGCCGCGACGATGGGGTCGCCCTCCCGAAACGCGAGCAGGCCCGGAATGTAGGGAATCGACAGCGGCGTGACGGCGCTGGCCCGTTCCACCACTTCGTCGCCGCGCAGGACGACCACCGCCGAGACGGCGCGGTTGTCGAGGAACGCCTGGTCGACGCCGGCGACGAGAGCCTCACCGGAGGCGATATCATCGGGGTCGAAGTCGATGTCGTCCTCGAAGACGGCCGCCTCGGCGATGTCTCGCTGGAGGGCTTCCATCGCCTCGCGGGACAGCGAGGGGTCGGGGAGGTACCGCTCTTCGACGACGTTCATCGGAGGCCGCCGCCACCGCGACCGGGGCCGATGTTCAACTGTCCCGGACCGCGTCCGACCTTGTGTTTGATGCGGTTGCCGTACCACAGGCCGATGACGAGTCCGGTGAGGTGTGCGAAGTGGGCGACGCCGCTGAGCGGGCCGCCGTCGGCGACGAAGAAGACGACCGACCCGATGGCGTACAGGAACGCGAGCGTCCGCATCGAGACAGGGATGAAGAAGAACAGCAGCACCTTCAGGTCCGGCGAGGTCATCGCAAGGACGCCCAGAAGCGCCATCAGCGCGCCGGAGGCACCGAGGACGGCGACCTGCTCGCTGGTGAGCAGCCCGACGCCGACCTGTCCGAGTCCGGCGGCCATCCCGCTGACGAGAAACAGGACGGTGAACTTCTTCGAGCCGATTTGTCGCTCGACGATGGGGCCGAAGAAGTACAGCACGATGCCGTTGAACAGCAGGTGCGTCGGTCCGCCGTGGGAGAACACCGAGATGACCCACGTCCAGACGTACTCGGGGTGTTCGGTGGTGAGGGTGAATATCTGTCCCCACGTCGTATCGCCGGGCCGGACTCCCGGTGGCGGCAGTTCGACCCCGAACAGCGGTGCGAGGAGGTACTGCACCGCGAAGACGACGACGGTGAGCGCGAGGAACAGATACGAGACGTTGTTCCGGAAGTAGCCCAACGGCCCGCCAGCACCGGTGTCGAGGCCGATTTTTTCGAGCGCGCTCGAGGCCGTCCCGCCGCTGTCGTTCACCGAGTCGTCGAACCCGCTGTCGAAGACGCCCTGCGGGTCGTTCCAACTCTCCAAACTGGGGCAGTTGTGGTTCTCCGGGAGCCTGTGTTCGCTACAGTAGGTCCCGCCACAGTGCCGGCAGTTGTACGGCATGTTTACGTGTTTGCCGCACACGTCACAGTTCGCCATTACCCGGGTTAGCCGGTCGGCGGGCAAAGTCGTTTGGATGTTGCCCATTCGACACGGCCGCCCCTGTGAGGGTTTATATGCCGGGACGGGACCAGACGGCGTGGACGCCGTCGCGCCGAGCGACCGCGGATTCCGGCGGTCCGTGAGTCCGAGTAGCCCGCGAGGGCCGCGTTAGAAGTACTCCGCCAGCCGTCGGGCCGCCTCCTCCGCCCGAGGCGTCACGAGCGCAAAGCGGAGCCACTCCGCGCGTGACTCGCCGAAGGCGTCGCCCGGCATCCCCGCGACGCCCGCCTCGTCGATGAGTCGCTCGACGTTCGACAGCGTGCCCGGATAGCCGTCGAAGCGCGCCATCACGTAGAAACTCCCACGCGGGCGGGTGTACTCGGCACCGGCTTCCTCTAAGGCGGCACAGAAGGCGTCGATGCGCTCTTCGAGCATTCGTCTGTTCCGCTCGTAGTACTCCGCCGGCGTCTCCCGGAGCGCCTTCAACACCGCGTACTGGGCGGGCCGAGAGCCAGCGACGTTGACGAGCATGTGTCGAGTCCGAACCGCGTCCATCAGCCACTCGGGGAAGACGGCGTAGCCGACGCGGAAGCCCGTAATCGCCATCGACTTCGAGAAGGCGTTGGTGACGACGCTGTTCTCCGAATCGAACTCCAAGACGGAGGCGAAACGCCCCTCGTCGTAGACGAAGTGGTCGTACACCTCGTCGGAGACGAGCAGGGCGTCGCACTCCTCGGCGATGTCGACCAGTTCGCGTTTCGTCTCCCGGCCGTACACGCCGCCGGTGGGGTTGTTCGGTGAGTTGACGACGATGGCGGCGGTGTCGTCGCTCGCCACCGTCCGAACCGCCTCGGGGTCGAGCGTCCCGTCGGAGTCGGCGGCGACGTACCGCGGCATCCCGTCGAGCATCTCGGTTCGCTTGTGGTAGTAGGGGTAGACGGGGTCGGCCAGCAGTACCTCGTCGCCGTCCAGTGCCTCCAGTGCCGTCGCCATCGCGAGGTAGTTCGCTTCGCCGGCGCCGTTCGTGATGACGACGCGCTCGACATCGACACCACGCCGTGCCGCGATTTCCTCGCGAAGTTCGGTGAGACCCTCGCTTGGCGGGTACTGGAAGTCGTCGACCGGCGCGTCGGCGTACTCCCGGAGGCCCTCCCGAAGCGCCTCGGGGGCCTCCCAGTCGGGGTTGCCGGACACCATGTCGACGACGTCGCGGTCCGCTTCGGCCGCGTACTCCATGAGATGGAAGAACAGCGGCCGCTCGTAGTCGTCCATACCCCTGCTGTGGACGGCGGCTACGTCGGTTTGTCGCTTTCCACCGGCCGTTTCAAGTCCGCTCGCCGCGAGGAGTCGGGTATGGCAATCGAGGAACGCATCGGCGAGGTTCTCCGGGAACGCGGCGAGTACGTCGCTGCCGCCGAATCCTGCACCGGCGGCCTTATCGGGTCGCTGCTGACCGATGTCCCGGGTTCGAGCGACTACTTCGACCGCTCGGTCGTCACCTACACCTACGACGCGAAACTGGAGGAGTTGGGCGTCCACCGGGAGATACTCGACAGCGAGGGTGCGGTCAGCGAACCGGTCGCCGAACAGATGGCCCGCGGCGTCCGCGACGGGGCGGGCGTGACGTGGGGCGTCGCAACCACCGGCATCGCCGGGCCGAGCGGCGGCACCGACGAAAAGCCCGTCGGGACGGTGTACATCGGCGTCGCCCACGCTGGCGAGTGGGGCAGTGGCGAGTCGTGGTGCTCCGTCGAGCGATACGTCTTCGACGGTACGCGGACGGAAATCAAGCGACAAATCGCGGAACGGGCGCTGGAGGATTTGGCCGACGCCGCCGTCGGCGAGTAGGTTTTTGGTAGCCGAGAGAGACCTCTCCGTCGATGGACAAAGAAGGCCACGTCCTGAACGCGATTGCACTCGGCATCGGTCTCGGCTTCATCCTCGAACCGTCCGGAACGCTGGAGACCCTACGGGCGGTCGTCGCCGTCACCATCCCGCTGTCACTCGGAGCGCTGTTTCCCGACGTTGACACGGCGTTCGGCAAGCATCGCAAGACGCTCCACAACCTCCCGGTGTTGTTCCTGTTTCTCGCGTTCCCGGTGGTGTTCGACAACCTACAGTACGTCTGGGTCGGGGTTCTCACCCACTATGTCCTCGATATCGTCGGCAGCAAGCGCGGTATCGCGCTGTTCTACCCGCTTTTGAGCGACGAGTACGGCTTCCCAACCGGCGTCACCACCTCCAGTAAGTTCGCCAACATCGTCACGCTCGTGATTACGGGGCTGGAACTCGTCGTGGCTGCCGCCGTCGTCCACGTCCTTCCGCAGTACATCGACCTGCCGACGGCCGCCGAAATCACGAACGCGGTACTCTAATAGACGCTGACGTCGTCGAAGCGGCCTTCGTAGGCGATATGGTCCGGGTGGGTCGGTTCCGTCCCGGAGAGGAACAGTCGGTCGATTTTCTCCCAGGTGTTCTCGTAGAACAGATGGAGGAACTCGGCACCACACCGGAGTCGGTGCTCGATGCCGTCTCGGTGGAACACCTTCCGCGGCGCACCCTCCCGAAACGCTTCGGTGAGTTCCGCGACGGTGTCGAATCGTTCCTTGAAGGCCGTCCACACCTCGCCGACGGTCCCCGGGAGATGGGCGTACGACGACCCGAACGGTGGCAAGTCGAACTCCCGCTGTAACTCCCGTGCACGTTCGTTGTGGTGCTGCCAGTGTTTCGGGTTGTACAGTTCGATACCGTGGAGTCGGTCGGCGTGGGCGCGAAGGTCGTGGGCCTCCATACTCACCGTCGCGAACTCGGGGTGGGGGGCGAGGACGGCCGCGTCCTGTCGGTCGAACTCGGCCAGCGCGCCTTCGAGGCTGATGAAATCCGGAACCGGCTCGGAGAGTCCGACCGCGAGGACGTGCTTTCGATTCCGCCAGTCGCCGGTAAACACCTCGCGTGCGGGAACGACGAGCAGTTCGTCGTCGGTGAACCGCTCGGCGCGTGCCTCGATGTCGGGGAGTCGCTTGAAGTGTGGCGCGTACACGATGGCGTCGAGACCCCGTCGTTTCGCGCGCTCGGCGACCTGCTCGTCGAGCACCTTCACGTGGGCGTCGACGCGGAACTCGTCCATACGCCGGCTATCGACGCGGTGCCGTTAGCGGTTCCGATTCGGCGCGAACGCTTTTAGGCCACCGTGCCGAGTCCCAGCCTATGTGGGAGTGTGACATCGCTGGCTGTGGGTTCGAAGACGAGGCCGTAGAGGAGTTGCTCGTCCATCAGGCGACGGCCCACGACCGCCACCAGTGTGCCGTCTGCGGTACCGTCGTCCCCGACGGATATTTCGGGATTCGACACGCCTTTTCGGAGCATTCCCGGGCGGAGTACCTCCGACACTACGACGCCGATACGGACGACATCCGCCGCCGGGAGCGAGTGCTCTCGACCGTCGAGTCCGAAGCCGACATCGAGACGGTCGTCCAGCGGCTTGGGCTCGACGCCGATTTGGACTCGGGAGTGGGAGTTGAGGAGTAACGTCCGTCCGCTGATTGTCGCTGGAGAATAGCGAGTACGGTTTCAGCACTTTCGAGGTGGAGCCCCCAACCTCAAGGAGCGAACGGAGTGAGCGAGTAGGTCGGGGAGGAAACCGACATGGTACGACACAACCGCCACACTATGACCGATCGACTCCAAAGTCTATAAGTACCGTCGGGTGTTCTCTGAAAATATGGGTGTGCGTCGAACCGCCGTCGTGAAAATCGCCGTTTCCGACGAGCAACGCGACGCACTCCACCGAACCGCCGAGCAATACCTGTACTGCGCGAACCGAACCGCCGACTACTGTTGGTCCGACACCTCCTATACCGAGTGTAAGACCAACAAACGAGAGGTCCGTGACGCGCTCTACTCCGAACTTCGAGAGGAGACAGACCTACAGGCCCAACTTGTCCAAGCCGCTATCAAACGCGCTGTCGAAGCTGTCAAAGCGTGTGTCGAACGGTGGAAAAAGGGACAGCGCGTCTCTCAACCGACGTTCACCGCCGAAACGATGGACTACGACACGCGGAGCGCGACCTTCTACCGGAACAAGGTGTCGCTGGCAACTGTTGAGGGCCGAGTCGAACCGTCGTTCGTTCTCCCGGCAGACAGTCCGACGCCCTACGAGCGGTACGTACTCTCCGAGAACTACGAGTTCCGCGAGAGTACGCTTCGGTACGACGTGGCCACTGACGAGTTCTACCTCAACCTTTCGACGCGGCGAACAGACGGTGACGATGAGGTTTCGGAAGACACCGGGCACCCCGACCAAACGGTCCTCGGTATCGACCTCGGCGTCAATAGCCTCGCTGTGTCCTCAACCGGCACGTTTTGGCAGGGGGACGACTACGACCACTGGTGTCGTGAGTTCGAGAAGCGACGTGGCGAGATGCAACGGCGCGGCACGCAGGCCGCACACAAGGCCCTGCTTCGCCTCGGGAAGCGTGAAGAAGCCTGGCGCAAACAATACATCCACACGGTCGCCAACGAACTCGTCGAGGAAGCCCTCACTCACGACTGCGACGTGATTGCGTTCGAGGATTTAACCGACATTCGAGAGCGGCTTCCACACGCAAAGTGGCACCACGTCTGGGCGTTCCGACGCCTGCTTGAGTACGTCTCCTACAAAGCCCCTGAACAGGAGGTCTCCGTGGAACAGGTCGAGCCGAACCACACATCCCAACGCTGTTCTCGAACGGACTGTGGGTTCACACACGAGAATAACCGCCACGGAGAACACTTTGAGTGCCAGAAGTGTGGGTATGAGGTGAACGCGGACTACAACGGTGCGAAAAATATCGGGCTACGGTACGCTCGAAAGCAGACACACAGACTCCGTTCCTCGCCCAAGCCGGGGAGCGGAGACGCAGAAGTAGACCTGCGTATAAATGGTGGGACGTTGAACGGCGAGAATCACCAGCCGATTGCTGGCGATTGATTGCTGGGAGTCCACATCAAAACCCCACCCTCAAGGACCGAGGCGCGGAGCGCCGAGGGAGTAGGGTGGGGTAGTTTACCGCTCTTCGCTGTCGAGAACGCGAATCTGGTCGCCGCGGACCGTGACCGGAATCGGAACCGTCGCCTCGTACAGTTCGACGGTGACCTGGTCTTTCCCCTCGTCGATGCGTTGGACTTGGGCTTTCTCGCCTTTGAACGGGCCGGCGATGAGTTCGACGATGTCGCCTTCCGCGATGCCTTCGACGTCCGGCTTCGGGCTCAGGAAGTGTTCGACCTCGGTAATCGAAGACTCGCCGGGGACCAGGCTGCGGGCGTGGGGGATGTCTTCGAGCGCCCGCTCGATGGCGGCCGGTCCGTCGGCTTCGACCATCACGTAACTGGTCAGCGAGTCCGGCGCGAGGGCGGCGTGGATGTCCGACTCCTCACGGCTGATAATCATGTCTGCGACCGTCCGCTCTTGGCTCGCGGTGGTCTTGACTGCGTAAATCGACATCAGGGCCCTCCGGGAACGAACGTCATAATCGCGAAGATGGCGAAGCCGATGAAGCCCACGAGCAGGATGCCGATGCCGGCGATGGTGGACACCTTCGAGAACTCGTCCCACGACGGCGTGCTCGCGAGTTTGAGCACCCGAACGTACGACGAGAGGTCTTTCGGCGTGTTCATGTCCTCCCGTTCCTGCTCAGGGGTTTTCTACCTGTTGGTTGGCGCTACTCGACGTAGTCGATGTCGTCGCCGCCCTCCGCCATCGCACGCTCGGCTTCGGCCTCGCTCTTGCCGTATATCTGGGGGCTGTCGACGCCCGTCACGACAATCATCGTCTCCATCTTGCCGTCGAACTCGGGGTCGACGGAGGCACCCCAGATGATGCGTGCATCGGGGTCGATGCGGTCGTAGATTTCCTCGACGACGCCCTCTGCCTCCTCGATGGACATGTCGGGGCCGCCGACGACGTTGACGAGAGCGCTGTTGGCGCCGTCGAACTCCACGTCGAGCAGCGGCGACCGAAGCGCCGACCGGATGGAGTCTTGGGCTTTGTTCTCCGAATCGCTCTCGCCCAGTCCAATCATGGCGACGCCACCGTTCTCCATGATTGTCTTCACGTCGGCGAAGTCGACGTTGACGAGGCCGGGCTTGGTGATGAGTTCGGTCATGCCCTTGACGCTACGCATCAGGACGCGGTCACAGATTTTGAACGCATCCTGCAGCGGCATGTTCGGCGCGTAATCGAGCAGTCGGTCGTTCGGGATGACGATGACCGTGTCAGCGACGGCGCGCAGCCGTTCGAGGCCGGCATCGGCGTTGGCTCGCCGGCGCTCGCCCTCCGCGGTGAACGGAATCGTCACGATGGCGATGGTGAGCGCGCCCTTCTCTTGGGCGGCCTGTGCGACGACGGGTGCGGAGCCGGTGCCGGTGCCGCCGCCGAGGCCGGCGGTGATGAACACCATATCCGAACCGTCGATGGACTTCGTGATGTCCTCGATGTCCTCTTGGGCGGCCTCTTCTCCGATTTTCGGGACGCTACCGGCGCCGCGACCGCCTGTTCGCTGGCGGCCGATGAGGATTTTCTCGTCGGCCTCGACCTCGGTCGCGAGGTGTTGGGCGTCGGTGTTTGCGGCGACGAGTTTCGCGCCGTGGATGCCGGCCTCGGACATCCGGGTGACGGTGTTGCCGCCGGCGCCGCCACAGCCGACGACGGTAATCTTCGTTTCGAGGTCCTTGACGACGCTCGCCAGTTCCTCGTCGGTCATCGTTCCCGACCCTTTCACGTCGGCGTCCGTCTCGGCCCCGGTCCCGTTGGAACCGGCCGACGCCGGCTCCCCAGCCGGCGCCTCCCCATCCTCTTCGGCTTCGCCGATAGCGTCCTCGATAATCGAGTCCATTATGCCTGCCGCTGTTGCGCACGCGGATAAAGTATCTTTCCCCGATGTCTGACGCTCGTCGCACGAAATCGGCCGATGTTCGGCCTATTGACTCGGTTCAACCGATAAACCCGTAGCGACGATATAAAACCGACCGGGTCAGAACTCGAAGCGCTGCTCTCGCGCGCGGCGAACGTCGGCCGGTTCGACCGTCTCGCCGTCGGCTTCGACGCTTTCGCCCGAAGAGAGGCGACCGAACGCCGGACCTTCCTCGATGCCGGCCTCCCGGGCGAGTTCGGGGTCGAACACCGCCCGTGCGGCGAACACCTCGTCGCCGCGGACTTCGACAGTGTCGTACTTCGATTCGAGGACGGCCGCAAGTGAATCGACGAGTCGTCGATAACTGCTGGCTTCGGGCAACGCCACCGGGCCGCCGACGAGGGAAGCCCCCTCGAGCGTCTCGTAGGCGAGTGCGTGTTCCGAGACGGCGTCGAGAACGGCCTCGCGGTCGACGCCGTTGGCTTCCTCGAGCAGTTCCTCGGGGAGTTCTTCGAGGGCGTACTCGCCGTCGTAGTCGACTGCGGGCGAACCGAACCGGAGGCCATCGTCGATGGCGGTGAGGTCACGCTCCAGTTCTTCGACGAGTTCGAGGGAAACGCCGGTCGTCTCCCGGAGCCACGTCTCCGACACCGTCAGGAAACCGAGGTCATCGATGACGGCTTCCAACTCGGGATGGTCGCCATCGAGAAGCGCGAACTCAGTGCCGCTGGCCCGGAACGCCTTCGCGACGACCGCTTTCGCCTCGGCGGGGTCGCCCATATCGTCGAGCGACCAGTCGGCGGCGATGTGACCGACCGCCCAGTCGGTTTCGGTCAGTATCCGCTCGAACCGCGGTGCGTAGTGGCCGCCGCCGAAGCCGACGACCGTTCGTTCGGTTTCGGGGTCGACGCCCCGGAGGTCGAGGATGGCCTCGGCGACCGCCTCGGCACCGGCCGGGTCGGCCCACTCCACTTCGTCGCTGCCCAACTCCACGAACAGCGACGGACAGCCGACGAGACTCGGGCCGTGGTGGGTACACTCGATACCCACATCGTAGCCCTCGGGGGCGTACTCCGCGAACGACTCACGGACGTGTTTGAGCGCGTTCGGCGCGGCCCGGGCGAGCGAGCCCTCACCGCCACCGTACTCGGCGGGGCCGAAGTTACCGGTCGCGTGTGCAGTCAGCAGTGGCCCGGTGTCGCCGGAGTGTCGCGAGGCGAAGACGAGCAAATCCGGGTCGTCGAACGCTGCCGCGACGCCATCGAGGTACAGATGGAGGTCCTCGAAGGTGCGGAGTTCGGCGCCGTCGGTCCGGTAGTACGTCCCGCCGCCTTTCCCCTCGGAGCGACTTTCGTCCTCATGTTCGGTCCACTCCTCGCGGTCCAGTAGGTGTTCACCGATGTGTTCGGAGGCGCTGTCGGCTTGGGAGACGACGACTGCGAGCATGGGCGGGCTTGGTGACCACTCGGATAAAGGCCGTCGGTGTGTTCGATGAGAGGGCCTAAGACCGTTCGCCGATGACGGATTCACAATGGAAATCGATGTGGTCTGGGGGGCCGCCGAGGCCCCGACGGAGTTGAGCGCCTTCGACGCGGCGCTGGCCGAGGCCGGCGTCCACAACTACAATCTCCTGCAGTTGTCGTCGGTCGTTCCCGCCGACGCGACGGTCGTCGAGGCGGGGCGTCACGAACAGTCCGCACCGACTGGGACGCCCGTCTCGGTCGTCATCGCCGAGCGGTCGAGTTCGACCGACGGCGAAACGCTTGCGGCCGGCCTCGGGTGGGCGACCTCCCCCAGCGGCGGCGTGTTCATGGAAGCGACGGGTGACTCCGAGACCGAGGTGCGAGCGGAACTCCGGGAATCGCTGGCGGGAGCGAAAGAACTCCGGGAGTGGGAGTGGCGCGAGGAGACGCTGTGTGTCCGGGGACACACTGTCGAGGACACCGGGTCGGTTGTCGTCGCGGCCGTCTACCCCGGGTTCCGCGTGCCGTGGATTCACGACGAGTGAGGTGTCAAACGGACACGCTTGTATGGGTTCGCCGCGAGGCGGCGGTATGGACGTGTTCGGTCTCATCGGAAACCCCGTCGGTCACTCGCTGTCGCCGCCGATGCACGAGGCGGCCTACGACGCCTTGGACATGGACGCCCGCTACGTGACGTTCGAGCCATCGCACGATTCGCTGGGTCTCGCCCTCGACGGCGCCAGCGCGCTCGGCGTTCGTGGACTCAACGTCACCATCCCGTTCAAAGAGGACGTGCTGGCGCTCGTCGACCCCGACCCGCTGGCCGAGCGCATCGGCGCGGTGAACACCGTCGACTTCTCGGGCGAACCGACGGGCCACAACACCGATGCCGCCGGAGTCACCCGAGCCTTCCAGCACCACGACGTGTCGCTTTCGGGAACTGCAGTGGTCGTCGGTGCCGGCGGTGCGGGGCGAGCGGCCGCGTTTGCCCTCGCCGACGAAGGGATGGACGTATGCATCGCCAATCGAACCGTCTCGCGCGCAGAGACGCTCGCCGACGCGGTGCCGAACGCGAGTGCGCACGGTCTCGACGCGCTCGACTCGTTGCTCGCCAATGCGGACGTACTGGTCAACGCGACGAGCGTCGGCATGGAGTCAGACGAAACACCGGTTCCGAAAGCGGCGCTCCACGCCGACCTCGCGGTGCTGGACGCCGTTTACGACCCCATCGAGACGCGACTGCTCCGAGAGGCGTCCGCGGTCGGCGCGAGGACTATCGACGGCGCTTGGATGCTGCTGTTTCAGGGCGTCGAGGCGTTCGAGTTGTGGACCGACCGCGATGCACCGGTCGATGTGATGAACGAAGCGCTAAGAGCGTCGCTCTGAACCGAAACGGCGACTTCGCGGTGTTTGCGGGAGTCGACGGGGTTTAAGTACCATCCAACACGTATTTTCATACATGCCAATCACCAAACTCATTCGGACCATGCTGGGGCTCGGTTCCAGTGACTCCGAAGAGGAGGACCCCGCCGAGACGACGAACGTGACCGTCGAACACGAACCGGAGGAAAAACCGGAACCGGACGCCGACAACGAGGCAGCGGTGAAAGGAACCGACGAGCAAGCAGCCGAAGCCGACGAGGAACCGGCCGAAGCGGAGACCGACGACGCGGACGAATCGGTCGACCAAGGTACCGACGACGCCGTCGCGGCGGGCACGGACGCCAGCGCGTCCACGGGGTCGATGACCGAGGAACCGCCGTCGGACGAGGACATCTCCGCGGAGCCAGCCGAAACCGGAACCGATGTGAGCAACCACAGCGGTACGGACACCTCGGCTGCCGAACCGGCCGAGGCCGCCGGCCCGGTTCCCGACGAACCCGAGGGCGGTAGCGTCCCGGTCGAGAACGTCAGCGGTATCGGCCCCGCCTACGCGAACCGACTCAACGACGCTGGCATCGACAGCGTCAACGACCTCCTCGATGCCGACCCCGAAGAACTCGCCGAGGAGGCGGACCTCTCGCCGAAGCGCATCAGCGGCTGGCAGGACAACGCCGCCGACCTCTGAGGTCGGAGCGACCGCAAAACGGTTACCCAACGGGCGCTTTTCATTCATCGATGCGAGTCGTCACCGACCGGGCCGATTTCCGTTCGACGGCAGCCAACGCCCCGGCGGACGCACGGGTTCCGGTCGAACTCCGGGTCCGCGTCGCCGACCCTTTCGAGGCGTACCGTCGGGCACGCAACGGCGACGGCGGCGACGTACTCCTCGAAACCACCGGCGGACAAACTGGGTGGGGGTACTTCGCGACGGACCCGATCGAGCGGCTCACCGTCTCGGCCGACGCCGTCTCCCCCGAGTCGGCGTCACCGTCGCTCGCCGCCCTCGACGGGCTACTCTCCGGGGAGACGCTCACGCGCGGTGACTGTACCGTCCCGTACCCCTGTGGCGTGTTCGGATGGCTCTCCTACGACATCGCACGCGAACTGGAAGCGCTCCCCGACGCCGAGGAGGACCGCGGGCTACCGCGGTTACAGGTGGCGACGTACGACCGGGTGGCCGCGTGGGAAGAGCCGTGGACGAGCGAAGCCACGCTTCGCGTGACGGCCTGTCCACGACTCGACGAACACGACGGCGTCGACGCCGCCTACGAGTGGGGTCTCACCCACGCCCGCGACCTCGTCGCTCGAGCCGTCGCCGGCGACCGTTCGGTCGGCCGCCCGCCATTGGAGCGTTCCCGTGCGACGTTCGACTCCGAGTGCACTCGCGAGGCCTTCGCCGAGCGCGTCCGCCGCGTCAAGGAACACATCCGCGCAGGCGACACGTTTCAGGCCAACGTCTCCCAGCGGCTTTCGGCGCCGGCCGCCGTACACCCTGTCGATGCCTACGCCGCGCTCCGACGAGTGAACCCGGCGCCGTACTCCGCGCTCGTCGAGTTTCCCGGCGTCGACCTCGTCAGCGCGAGTCCCGAACTCCTCCTCGATGTCGAGGGCGACCGACTCCTGACCGAACCCATCGCCGGCACCAGACCGCGCGGGGAGACACCCGAGGCCGACGCCGAACTCGAAGCCGACCTCCTCGGCGATGAGAAGGAGCGGGCCGAACACGCCATGCTCGTCGACCTCGAACGGAACGACCTCGGGAAGGTCAGCGAGTACGGCAGCGTCGACGTTCGGGAGTACCGCCGCGTCGACCGCTACTCGGAGGTCATGCACCTCGTCAGCCTCGTCGAGGGGCGCCGCCGGGCGGACTGCTCGCTGGCCGACGCCGTCGCGGCCGTCTTCCCCGGCGGCACGATTACCGGCGCGCCGAAACCGCGGACGATGGAGATAATCGATTCGGTCGAGCGGAGTTCTCGCGGCCCCTACACCGGCGCCATCGGCGTCTTCGGCTTCGACGACCGCGCGACGCTCAACATCGTCATCCGCACGCTCGTCCGCCACGGCGACCGGTATTACCTCCGCGTGGGCGCCGGTATCGTCCATGACTCCGACCCCGACAGCGAGTACGACGAAACCCTCGACAAGGGTCGTGCCCTCGTCAAGGCCCTCGATGCGGCGCTGGACGAACGAACCACGCTCACCGTGGAGGCGACGGAGCGATGACGACGCCCACGATTCTCGTCGTCGACAACTACGACTCGTTCGTCTACAACCTCGTCCAGTACGTGGGCACCCACGCGAACGTCGTCGTCGAACGCAACGACGCGATAACGGTCGACGACATCCGGCACTTGGACCCTGACGGAATCGTCGTCTCGCCGGGGCCCGGTACGCCGGCGGAGGCGGGGATTTCGGTACCGATATTCGCGAAACTCTCGTATCCGACACTCGGCGTCTGTCTGGGCCATCAGGCGCTGTGTGCCGCCAACGGCGCCGCGGTCGGCCACGCGCCCGACGTCGTCCACGGGAAACCCTCCTCGGTGACCCACGACGGCCGGGGACTCTTCGAGGCGCTCCCGGAGCGATTCGAGGTCGGCCGGTATCACTCCCTGGCCGTCGACCGCGGTGACATCCCCTCGGTTCTCGAAGAGACTGCCCATACGGACGATGAACGGAGCGTCGTGATGGGCGTCCGCCACCGCGAGAAGCCACACGTCGGCGTGCAGTTTCACCCCGAGAGTATCCTCACCGATGTCGGTGAGCGCATGATTGCGACGTTCTGTACACGATGCAGTACCACGTAAACGGAACACTACGCGACCGAGATGAGGCGACCGTCAGCGTCGACGACCGCGGATTTCGATACGGGGACGCCGCCTTCGAGACCTGCCGCGCCTACGGCGACGAGGTGTTCGCGTGGGATCGCCACGTCAAACGGCTCCATCGAACCTGCGAAACCCTCGGGATGGCCAACGCGGTCCCCGACGACCTCGCGGTACGGGTCGCCGAGACGCTGGATGCCAACGACTTCGAGGACGCCTACGTCCGCGTCTCGGTGAGCAGGGGCGTCCAACCCGGGAAACTGACACCCGAGGAAGACGTCGACCCCACAGTCGTCGTGTACGTGAAACCGCTGCCGCGCGGTGGCGTCGACGGTGAGCGCGTCTGGGACGACCCGGCCGTCGTTCAGTCGGTGCAGACGCGGCGAATCCCCGACAGTGCGGTGCCGTCCGACGCCAAGACCCACAACTACCTCAACGGCATCCTTGCTCGGCTCGAACTCCGACGGGCCTCCAACGAGGAATACCGCCCGGACGAGGCGCTGCTGCGTGACACGAACGGCTACGTCGCGGAGGGAGCGACGAGTAATCTGTTTTTCGTCGACGACGGCGTGCTGAAGACCCCCGAAACGGGGTCGATTCTTCCCGGCATCACCCGAGAGGTGGTCATCGAACTCGCCGAATCCGAGGACTTCCCGGTTCGGACGGGTCGGTACACGCCGGACGACGTACGAAACGCCGACGAGGCGTTCCTGACGAACTCGACGTGGGAACTCCGACCGATTGCGACGCTCGACGGTATCGAAATCGGCGGCGGGCCGCTGACGACGTTGCTACAGCGACTGTACGACGAACGGGTCGAACGGCGTTGTTACGCTAATTCCCGCTAAAACCGATGCGTCCCGAGGAGAGATCGCGGTCGCTCTTGGGACCGACGTGGTCGAACTCGTAGTCGTCTTCGGCCAGATACACGCCACCGTCGCGAACTTCGATGTCGACCTCTTCGAGATACGACCCCTCACAGGGGCCGTACGTGCAGTGTCCCGAATCGGGTTCGAACGTCGCGCCGTGACGCGTACAGACGACTTCGCCGTCGCGGAACTCCGCGCCGCTTCCCTTGTCGAGTCGCACGTCGGTCCAGTGGGGACAGAAGTTCCGCCACGCGGCGATGTCGCCGTTCAGTCGAACGAGAACGACCTCCTTCTCGTCGAAGCCCTCCCGAACCGTAAACAGAAGCGTCGAGTCCTCGGGGACCTCCTCGATGTCGGCGATGCGCTCCTCGGCCATATCCGAGCCACGACCCGGGCCGTTTCAAGCCTTCCGACTGCCGGCGACCGCACTCCGGTTTTCCGCGACGCTCACACGAGCGCGCGAACGACAAGTCCTCCCTGTTCGGATGGTTTCAATGGATGAACACGTCAGCACACGATTTCGAACTGGAGAACGCCGCCTCCGGCCCCGACCGATTCCAGCTCTCGGAGGCCGCCACCGATTCGGACACCGACAGTATCGTCCTCCTGTTCCAGCGGGACTACCACTGCACGAAGTGTCGACAGCAGGTCCAGGACGTCGCCGCTCGGTACGAAGCGTTCCGGGAGGCGAACGCTGCAGTCGTCGCGGTGTTGCCCGAACCCGCCGACCGCGCTATGGAGTGGCACCGCCAATACGACCTGCCGTTTCCGCTCTTGGCGGACCCCTCGAAGGCCGTTAGCGACGAGTACGACCAACCGACCCGATTCGGTGCGCTCGGGTCGCTTCACGACCTCGTCGGGCGGATGCCGCTTGCGGTCGTCTTCGATACGACGGACGGCGAACCCACCGTGGCGAAAACGTACGAGGGAAAGACGCCGGGGGACAGGCCAGGTGTCGACGAGTTTCTTGGTGACGTCCGCGACATCGATTGAGACGAACGATGGCTTAACATCGACGCCATGTCGCCTAACGCTGAATTTCCACGGCTGCCAGCAGTCAGCCCAACAGCGTCCCGACGGCGATGTCGCTGTTCGGTCCGCCGACGACGAGGTCTCCCTCTGCTCCCGGGCCGACGACGACGGTTCCGCCAGCCACGATGGGTGCGACCAACCCCGCGGCGACGACGCCCGGAACGGCGAACGTGCCTCGGACTGCGACCACCGTCTCGGAGGCGAGTCCGTGGTCGTCGACCACTTCGGTTGCGGCACCGAGAACGTCGCCGTGGCTGTACGTCGCATCGGGGGTCGCCAACAACGGGTCCGACGAGGTGACGTGGTCCGGCGGCTCCGTCGGGTTCTCGCTCCACACGTCGCGCTCGAAGTACGAGACCGTGGGGTCGTCGGGTTGGCCGCTGTAGGCGACTTGCTTCGTCGAGGGGCCGGCGTCGTACTCGTCGAGGTCCTTTACAGGGACGACGAGCGCGCGCGTGTCGTCGCCGACCGATTCCGCCGGGTCGAACCGAACGACGCCCCCGAGTAGCGCGGCACCGTAAAACGTCAACACCGGTTCCGGAATCGGGTCATCAGCGATGGCGACGCCTGCCCCACCTCGGACGCCGAGGTGCCGAAGGAAGTTCCCGACTTTCCACGCGCTCGTACAGAACCGCCGGTAGTCGTAGACACGGCCGACCGCGGGCGCCCGGAGTGCGATGTCGGAGGTGCGGCGCTGTCGGTCGATGGTGTCCCCGAGTACGTCCATACCCCGACTACGAACGCCGGGCGTTTATACTCCGCCGGGACGGTCCCGAGGCCATGGACGCACAACAACGAGTCGCGGCGATTTTTTGACGACAACGACCTCCACACCGATACCTCTCGACCCCTCGCTGCCGTCTTGGAACTCGATGTCGACGCCGAGGCGGCACTCGAAACCCCGCTGTCGAAGTACGAAACTCGCCTCGACGACACCGGGCGCGCTGGAAGCGGTGAGTAGGTAACAAACAGGCGGCGTTTTCCGGGCGTATCGTCCCAAATTCGACGGCCTGCCGTACGGTAGCCGAACGGCCGTCGGTTGCTGGTCAACGTATACGGCCGGTGGTTCCGTTCTGGTATATGAATGCTCGGACGAGCCGGTGGTGCGGAGTGCAGCCAGTAGAGCATCCGCGAGGGAGCGGAGCGACCGAGCGGTTCGCCGCGCGCCTTCGGCGCGCGGGACCGAGGGTCGACCATCGGGAGGCCCGACGTGTCTTTTTCAACCGAAGTTCTCTGCCTTCGCCGCGTCGGCGTCGCCGCCGGCGGCCTCGATTGCGGCGGTGGCGTCCTCGAGGAAGTCGGCGAAACCATAGACGAACACCTGTTCGCCGTCGGCGTTCGTCAGCACGTCCGCGACAGCGTCGGTGAGCGATTCGTCTTCGGAGAGGACGAACACCGACGCCCCGGCGTTGGCGATGTTCGAGAGGCGCTCCTCGTGAAGCGGAGTGTCGTCGCGGTAGACGATTGCGGCCTCGTTGCCCTCTGCGAGTGCGCGCTCGGCGATGGCGACTGCGGGACCGATACCGGGACCGCCGGCGAGAACGACCGCTCGATTCTCGTCTTCGTAGTAGTCGTCGCCGAAGGGGCCGGTAATCGCCACAGTGTCGCCGAGTTCGAGATTCAGGAGGTACTCGCTGAACGCGCCGCCTTCCTCCGGGTCGTAGCTGATGGTGAACTCGAAGGTGTCGTCGGTGTTCGGCGAGGAGACTGTGTAGAACCGCGATTCGTCCTCGCCGCCGACGGTGGCGGTGAGTTTGACGAACTGTCCCGGTTCGGCGTCGAACGCCGGCGGCGTATCGAGGTCGATGGCGACTGCGTCGGGGCCGACCTCGCGGACGGCGGCGACGGTCGTCTCGATGGGGTCCATGTACGGTATGGACTTCCCCGCCGGCAAGGCGCTTTCGAAGCCGCTTCCGGAAATTCGATGTGAACGCGTGTGAAGTTTTCCCTCGGTAGTCGTTGAAAGTCACTTTCGAGGGCTGTAGTCCGGGAAACCGCTCAACTGCGGCAATATTCAGAAGGCTTAACGTCCGCCGCGCAGAACCCCGATGTAGTATGCCAGAGGACCTCAACTGGGCCGTCGGCGGCGAAGCCGGCGACGGGATCGACTCGACCGGGAAGATCTTTGCCCAGGCGCTCTCACGTGCGGGGCGCCACGTCTTTACCTCGAAGGACTTCGCCTCACGAATCCGTGGCGGATACACGGCGTATAAGGTACGGACGTCGGTCGACCGCGTCGAGAGTGTCGTCGACAGACTCGACATTCTGATTGCGCTGACAGAGCGAACCGTCAACGAAAACCTCGACGAACTCCACGAGGATTCCGTCATCATCTACGACGGCGAGCGGACGATGATGAAGGACTTCGAGGCCCCCGGCGAGATGACAGGACTCGACGTGCCACTGAAGCGTCTCGCCGAAGACGCTGGCGGCGCCATCATGCGCAACATCGTCGCCTTGGGTGCCGCGTGTGAGGTTACCGGCTTCAACATCGAGTATCTCGACGAGTCGCTGGAGAAGCGATTCGGCGGGAAAGGCGAAGCAATCGTCGAGAACAACAAGAAGGCGGCCCGCCTCGGCGCGGAGTTCGTCCGCGAGGAGACCGGCCTCTCGTCGGACGAGGACCTCGAGACGACGGACAACGACTACGTCCTCCTGAACGGCGACGAAGCCATCGGGATGGGCGCCCTCGCCGGCGGCTGTCGGTTCTACGCCGGCTACCCCATCACGCCCGCGACGGACGTGATGGAGTATCTGAAGGGCCGCATCGAGGACTACGGCGGCGTGGTCGTCCAAGCCGAAGACGAGCTGTCGGCGGTCAACATGGCGCTCGGCGGTGCCCGCGCGGGCGCTCGTGCCATGACCGCCACCTCCGGCCCCGGCATCGACCTGATGACGGAGACGTTCGGGCTGGTTGCCACTTCCGAGACGCCGCTCGTCATCTGTAACGTGATGCGGTCGGGCCCCTCGACGGGGATGCCGACCAAACAGGAGCAGGGCGACCTCAACCAGATGGTGTACGGCGGTCACGGCGAGGTGCCGCGGTTCGTGCTGGCGCCGACGACCATCTCCGAGTGTTTCCACAAGACCGTCGAGGCGTTCAACCTCGCCGAGAAGTACCAACTCCCCGTCTATCTCACGGCCGACCTCTCGCTTGCGGTCACCGAACAGACCTTCGAACCCGAGGAGTTCGACATGGACGAGGTCGAAATCGACCGCGGGAAGGTCGTCGACGAGGACAACATCGACGAGTGGCAAAACGAGAAAGGGCAGTTCAAGCCTCACGCGCTCACCGACGACGGCATCAGTCCGCGGTCGTTCCCCGGCGTCGAGGGTGGCGCCCACATGTCGACCGGCCTCGAACACGACGAGTTGGGCCGACGGACGGAGGACACCGACATGCGCGTCGAGCAGGTCGACAAACGCGACCGCAAGGTCGAAACCGCAATCGAGCGGGAGAACTTCGACTACCGCGAGTTCGGCGACGAGGACGCTGACACCCTCATCGTCTCGTGGGGGTCCAACGAGGGCGCGATGCTCGAAGCGATGGATATCCTCGAAGACGACGGTATCGACGTGCGGTTCATCTCGGTACCGTACATCTTCCCGCGGCCGAACCTCTCCGAGGAGTTCGAGGCCGCCGAGGAAGTCATCGTCGTCGAGTGTAACGCGACGGGTCAGTTCGCCGACCTCGTCGAACACGACACGCTCTCGCGCGTCGAGCGCATCAACAAGTACAACGGCGTCCGCTTCAAGGCGGACGAACTCGCCGACGAGGTCAAAGCGGCCCTCGGCGAGGCGACGGAGGTGGAAGCATGAGTTCCGACATTCGATTCACGGATTTCAAATCCGACAAACAGCCCACGTGGTGTCCCGGCTGCGGTGACTTCGGGACGATGAACGGCATGATGAAAGCGCTGGCCGAAACCGGCAACGACCCCGACAACACGTTCGTCGTCGCCGGCATCGGTTGTTCCGGTAAAATCGGGACGTACATGCACTCGTATGCGCTGCACGGTGTCCACGGCCGCGCCCTCCCCGTCGGGACGGGCGTGAAGATGGCCAACCCCGAACTCGAAGTGATGGTCGCCGGCGGCGACGGCGACGGCTACTCCATCGGGGCCGGCCACTTCGTCCACGCGGTCCGCCGGAACGTCGATATGACGTACGTCGTCATGGACAACCGCATCTACGGCCTGACGAAGGGGCAGTTCTCGCCGACCTCCCGTGAGGACTTCGAGACCTCCACCTCGCCGGACGGGACGAACCAACAGCCGGTCAACCCACTGGCGCTGGCGCTCGCCGCGGGCGGGACGTTCATCGCACAATCGTTCTCTTCGGACTCCCAGCGACACGCCGAAATCGTCCAGAAGGCCATCGAACACGACGGCTTCGGCTTCGTGAACGTTTATTCGCCGTGTGTGACGTTCAACGACGTCGACACCTACGACTACTTCCGCGACGCCATCGTCGACGTGGCCGACGACGATTTCGACCACGATTCCTCCGACTACGACGCCGCGAAGGACCTCATCATGGACCGCGACAAGGAGTATCAGGGCGTCATCTACCAAGACGACAGTTCCGTCGGCTTCGAGAAGCGCGAGGGCATCGAAGCGCCGATGAACGACATCCCCGACGGCGCGCCCGACGACGCGATGGACCTGGTTCGCGAGTTCTACTAACGACCTTTTTGCACGGCGGGCCTGCGGCCCGCCGGCAAAAACGTCGATGAAAAAGACACGTCGGCTCTCCTTCCAGTCGAGCCTCGGTCCCGCGCCTCCCTCCGGTCGGCGCGGCGGAACCGCTCGCGCCTTCGGCGCTCGCGGATGCTTCTACTGGACCAACTGCGATAGCTGGTCGATTCTCGCTTCGGTTTCGGCGACCAACTCTTCGACCACGTCTGCAGCTGGCTGTACCTCCTCGGTGAGACCGCTGCTCTGTCCTGCGTACAGCGCCAACGCTTCGAGGTCACCCTCGACGCCCTCCATCGGGAGGTCGTCGCCGTAGCGTTCGATGGGGTGGCCGCCGGGGTACTCGGCGATTGTCTCGCCCTCGCCCGGTCGGTCGCCGGGGGCGGGCCGGCCCGCTTGTTCCCAGTTTTCCGTGGTGCTGTTGCGGAGAACGCGGTGAGGCATCCCTTTCCACCCGATATCGAACAGTTCGGAGTACAGCGTCTCGGTCTCCTCGGCGTCGACGATGCGCTCCCGGTAGTGATTCTCGACGGCGGCCTCTTCGGTAGCGACGAATCGGGTTCCGAGCCACGCGCCGTCGGCCCCGGCAGCGAGGACGGCGGCGACGCCGCGGCCGTCGGCGATACCGCCGGCGGCGACGACCGGAACGTCGACGGCGTCGGCGACGCGCGGGACGAGCGGCAGGGTTGCGACCTCGCTTTGGACGTGGCCGCCCGACTCCCAGCCCTGTGCGACGATTACGTCCGCACCAGCCTTGGCGGCTACCTCGGCTTCCTCGGCGCTGCCGACGGTGACGAGCGCCGACGCGCCTCCGTCGTGGACGCGTTCGATGTACGGTGTCGCATCGCCGAAGGAAAACGAGACGGCTGGAACGCCGGCATCGAGGACCGCATCGAGGTGGTCCTCGGTGGCGACCTCCTTGGCTTCGGGGTCGAGGACGACGTTGACGGCGAAGGGGCGGTCGGTACGCTCGCGGGTTCGCTCGACGAATTCGGCGGCTCGGTCGGGCGGCCGCCACGTCACCGCCAGCGTTCCGAGGCCGCCGGCGTTCGATACTGCTGCCGCCAACTCGGGGCGGGTCGCGCTGCCGATGGGCGCTTGGACGATGGGGTACTCGATTCCGAGAGCCCCACACAGCGGGGTCGAGAGGGTCACGTCGGGGTGGTTGATGGCCGAGAGAAAAAGCGTGCCGGCGTCGTGTCAGTGTTCGACGAACTCGATGAGGGTTCCGCCGGTCGATTTCGGGTGGAGGAACGCAACGTCGTGGCCCCACGCGCCGGGACGGGGTTCCTCGTCTATCAACTCGACGCCGGCGGATTCAGCGCGTTCGAGGGCGGCGTCGATGTCGTCGGTCTCTATGGCGATGTGGTGGAGCCCGGGGCCGTTGTTCTCCAGATACTTCGAGATGGTTCCCTCCTCTTGGGGTTCAAGCAGCTCGAAGTAGCCGTTTTCGAGTTCCAGAAAGATGACTCGGAGGTCCCCGAACCGTTCCTCGTGGGCGATGTCACAGCCGAAGATGTCCTCGTAGCGGAAGGCGAGGCTCTCGGCGTTCTCGGTGGCGACGCCGGCGTGGTCGAAGCGCATGCGTTTCCGTCGGTCGCCGAGGGAGAAATAACCTCCCGACTCAGACGCCGGCGCGGTACTCGCCGAAGACGTCGCGCATCGCGTTGCAGATTTCGCCGGTCGTCGCGTAGGCCTTCACCGCGTCGACGATGTAGGGCATGACGTTTTCGTCACCTTCGGCGGCCGCTTTGAGGTCGGCGAGAGCGTCGTCGACGGCCGCCTGGTCGCGGTCGTCGCGAATCGCCTGGACGCGTTCTTTCTGTTGCTGTTGTTCCTCCTCGGAGACCTCCTCGATGTCCTCTTTGGGGTCCTCGTCGACCTGATACTCGTTGACGCCGACGATGATTCGCTCGCCGGTCTCGATTTCGCGTTGGCGCTCGAAGGCGACGTCCTGAATCTCGCCTTGGACCCAGCCGTTCTCGACGGCCTTCCGCATCCCGCCGCGGTCGTCGATGTCGTCGAGGATGTCGAAGGCCTCGTTTTCGAGTTCGTCGGTTAGACTCTCGACGTAGTACGAACCCGCAAGCGGGTCGATGGTGTCAGCGGCGCCGGACTCGTGGGCGAGGATTTGCTGGGTTCGCAGGGCGGTGCGGACGGATTTCTCCGTCGGCAGGCTCAGGGCTTCGTCTTTGCCGTTGGTGTGGAGGCTCTGGGTTCCACCGAGAACCGCGGCGAGTGCCTGATACGCCACGCGGACGACGTTGTTCTCGACCTGCTGGGCGGTCAGCGTCGACCCGGCGGTCTGGGTGTGGAACTTCAGTTGCTTGGAGGCGGACTTTTCCGCATCGAAGCGCTCCTCCATGATTCGGTACCACATCCGACGTGCGGCGCGGAACTTCGCGACTTCCTCTAAGACGTTGTTGTGGGCGTTGAAGAAGAAGGAGAGTTGGGGGGCGAACTCGTCGACGTCGAGGCCGGCGTCGATGGCGGCTTCGACGTACTCGACGCCGTCGGCGAGCGTGAACGCGATTTCCTGCGCCGCGGTCGCGCCCGCCTCGCGGATGTGATACCCAGAGATGGAGATGGTGTTGAAGTTCGGCACCTCGGCGGCACAGAACTCGAAGATGTCCGTGATAACCCGCATCGAGGGCTCCGGCGGGAAAATGTAGGTGTTGCGGGCGATGTACTCCTTGAGGATGTCGTTCTGGATAGTCCCCCGGAGCTCCTCGCGGTCGACGCCCTGTCGGTCGCCGACGGCGATGTACATCGCCAACAGCACCGACGCGGGGGCGTTGATGGTCATCGAGGTCGAGACCTCGTCCAGCGGGATGCCATCGAAGACGGTTTCCATGTCATCGAGGGAGTCGATGGCGACGCCGCTTTTGCCGACCTCGCCCTCGGCCATCGGCGAATCCGAATCGTAGCCCATCTGCGTCGGCAAATCGAAGGCCATCGAGAGGCCGGTCTGACCCTCGTCCATCAGGTAGTTGAACCGCTCGTTGGTCTCGCTGGCGGTACCCATGCCGGCGTACTGCCGCATCGTCCACAGCCGGCCGCGGTGCATCGTCGAGTAGACGCCCCGGGTGTACGGCGACTCGCCGGGAAAGCCGATGTCCTCGTCGTAGTCGAGGTCGGCGATGTCTGCGGGGGTGTAGAGGGGGTCGACCTCCTGGCCGCCGGTGTCGGTCGTGAACTGCTCTTTGCGCTCCCCGAAGCGCTCGACGGTGGGGCCAAAGGTGTCGTCTTTCCAGTCCTCGTGGCCCTCGCGGATGGCTTCGAGGTCGTCGGGGTCGAACATTATTAGAGAAAGGGGTCGCGCGGGGCTTAAGGGTTGGCGAGTAGCACCGAAAAGGCGGACGAAGTGCCTACATCGAAATCGCATCGGGATAGTGTAAAGCGCCTTTAGATCGCTTTTAAGGGCGAAAAACGGCGATATGACGTACTGGGGGTCCTTCACAATCCGGTATGAGAGACAACTATGACCCGTTCAGGCCCGTCCACAGCCATACGCCCTGCAGCTCTAGATGGTTTCCTCGAATCCTCATAATTGCCTAGAGGGCCTCTACTCTTGAATTTCCTCGGTATGAGCGCTCGAAAGAGAATTCATATTCGCAACGACTGCCGATATGTTAGCCTGTGAACGTCCGGAATGCTCGGATTTGCTGACGTATACCTAATTATCTAACCAGTCGCGATACCCGTTCTAACGCACTTTCTGGGTTGATATGGGAGACGAAATAGCGGGCTCCCGATGCACGCCTTTGGAGATCTTTCTGGCGATACCTGTTCATAATCGGCTCCCGTCTTGGGGTTTTGATTTGCGCATCTTTGGGACCTCGGTATACAATTTAATACTGACTCTGAATATTCCGTATTCGCTGCTTACAGGGGTTCTCCTAGTTCTTCGGTTGTTTGACTAACCTTGGATACATTCCGTTCATACTCAGCATTCACAGGGCGTTCAAACCCACCTTGCGGGAGTTAGGCCGATTATGAACGCTTGTGGCGCACGCTTTTGCGTATAGGTACCCATACGAAATATATGAGCAAGAACATCTCGATTTCCGACGACATCTACGAGCGACTTCGACGCGAGAAGGACGGCCGGAGTTTCAGCGAGGTAATCGCCGAACAACTCGACGAAGGGGCGAAGCTATCCGATGTCACCGGACAGCAGGTACTGCCTGACGACGCTGCCGAGGGAATCAAGACGGACGTTCGAGAGATGAGCGAGGGGACGCTCGAACGGCTGGAGGAATGATGCTCTGTGACACCAGTGTCCTCGTGGATATCGACCGCGGCGGTATCGACGAGAAAGTCGCACGACTCGACGAGGAGGGACGACACGCGATCAGTTCGGTGACCGAACTGTATCTTGGCGTCGAGAAGGGGTACGAACGTGGAACGGAGGCCTACGAAACGGCAGTCGTCGGACTGGAGCGACTGCTTCCCCGGTTCGAGCAGTTCGATGTCACCCGCCCAGTCGGCGTGAATGCGGCCCGAATCGTCGCCGACTTACAGGCCGATGAAGAACGGCTGGATGACCTCCACGACGTGTACATCGCCGCGACTGCTCGGAGCGAAGAAATCCTCGTGCTGACCGCGAACATCGACCATTTCGAGCGGATAGATGACGTTCGTGTCGTCGACCGGCGCACCTACTGATACTGATTGGTGCCACGCAAACTTCGATATCTGCTACCGGTAGAACTGATTTTCCCTTCAGCAGCTATCGAAATCCGCAGGTAAATCATTCAAATCGAGTTCACATTCACGCACGCAGTCGGTTGCTGCATTCGACCCTTTCCCTGTGGGCGTCGTGAGACCCTCGTCCTCCTTCGTAAGATTGGGATGGAGGTACGTCTTGTTTGTCTGTTCGATGAACACGGCGATGAACCCACTACCACTAAGTTTATCTTGTAATTTTTCATCTGGATTCAGTCTTAGCGGTTCACTCGTGGCGTTTTCGCCCCCCCAACGCCAGATGACCATATCGAGTGATTCAGTATACTCGCCTTCGAGTTGGACGTTCCCAGAGCCCACGCCTCCTCCTCCTTGTCCGCCTCCGCCGGTGAATCGGACTCCGAGGTTATCTACAGCCGGTGAGGTACATTCGACATCGACATTGCGATCAAGTTCGCCGTATACCCCCGTTCCATTGGCGGTGATCGTTACCGTTGGTTCCCCGGCATCGAGTTGGTCACAGTCAACCCCCGCGTCGAAAACGGCGTCGGTACCGGTCGGTATTTCGGCGCTGTTGTCTCCTCCCCCGACTTCTTCGTCCGATTCGTCTTCGTTCAGTTGGTATTCGAGGGGCCCGTCGGTTTCGAGAGTCACCGTCACCGAGGTGGTAAACTGGTTCGTTATCCTAGCGACGTTTTCAGATTGATTATTCGAGCCGTTGGCCTCAACCGTCACATCACGGAGATATTTCAGACCGACGTACGCGTTCTCGTCTTCGACGACGGTAACAGTCACGTTCCGTTCGACCTCCGCCGACGTGAACGCCCCCGAACCCATCACCAGACTCCCACTCGCCGTAAACGCGCCCATCGAGGCGAGAACGCTGCGGCGCTTCATTCGTCACACACCTCGTATTTTTCGGAGCCGATTCGATTCCGTGCGGCGTCGTAGGTGTGAACCGCAGCGGAAACGGCGAACAGCGCGACGAGAATCACAGAGAGTCCAAGACCGGATAGTTCACCGAAGGGGTACACCCCCACCCACACGGCGGCGACGAGCGCCGCCCCCACCGCCGATAGCCCGAGATAGTACTCGCTCCACGGGATGTCGTTGTGCGGGACGAACTCCAGATACATCTGGACTTCGCGTGCGTCCTCGGTCAACTCCACCTCCCCGCGCATGTGTTCGTACTCGATGATACCGGCGTCGTCGAGCTTCGGCAGGTGGTTCTGCCGCAGCGCCGTGTAGACGCGCTTGCGCTCGGCGCTGTCGATTTCGGCCGTCGTGGTGTCGTTTTCCCACGCGGTGACGTGGTCGACGAGCTCGCGTAGCTCGACTCGACGGTCGTCCTGTTGCTTCAGATACTGCAGCGCACAGCGGCGCCGGGCGTTACTGAGCACCTCGAAGACCTCGTCGCGCGGTAGCGACGAACCGTTCTCAGAGGGCGACACTGAATCGGAGATTGTGGTTCCTTTCAGACTCATGTTCCCCCACCAGAGGACTACATTTGTCTGACGCAGGTCGCACTAATTAAGCCCGGCGATGGTTTTGCGGTTTGAGCTGAAATTATGGTGTAAATCCGGCTGTAGTATGGCGGTTTTGTATAGTTGGTATATAATTGGACGGTGATTATGGACGGGTTATTTATAAGGGGGTTTTTGACTCTCGAACTACGGCTTCGAACTAATAGCTGCCTCCGAAAATCTATAGTTATCATTGTGAAATAATCTCGCTGATTCTCGCGCGCGCTCTGGTAAAACCGACCGAATACGGTCGGTTCTTCCTTCCGATAATCGCCTATCGGGCGCAGATTCGGATTCGAGCTACGGCATGCACGATGAGACTACGCCGAATAGCACCCATCTCCCGGTAAAACTGCTATTAATGGCTGATTAAGCGTCTCTCAAGGGTACTTCAGGATAGGGCTGTGAGCGATTCACCCCTCTCGTGTCTATTCGCAGGTCGGGGCTGTGTTCGATTCTGCCAGTGCATACAGAGGCTGTGTTCGATTCTGCCAGTGCATACAGAAGGGGTGTCCTCTCTTTGGGGTGAGTAAGCGCGGAGCCACTGACGCCCGGTCGGTCGACGTGAGGTGTGGGGGCGTGGGGCCGCGCGGAAACCAAGGTGAAAACAACATGGAACGACGCAAATTCTTGATCGGTATGGGAGCGGCCGCAGCTGGTTCGGCAGCTGTAACGGGTAGTGGAGCAATCGATACGATATCAGCACAGCGTGGACTTGCTGTTGATGTGGCAGGAGATCAAGGCGCTTATGTCGGTATTCTTCCCAATACCGGATCTGATTTTGTTAATTATGATGATGGAACGGTCAGCTTAGATTTCGGATTTAATAGTGAGAACGGTGGGTCTGGCGTGAATAAAGCCGGCTATACCGAAGCCCGCCCTGCTTTTTCGCTTCGAAACCAAGCTGACGAAACAATGTATGTCGGTATTCGAAACGCCCTACATAATGATGATATAAGTACTACTCAGAGTATCCAAAGTGGGTTCTCTGGGGCAAGCGAAGTCCCTGCAGGCTTCGACTTCCAGTTCATTGTGGCTAATGATGTCCCCCATGTTAATACAGATGGCGTCGGTATGATTGACCGAGCCGACGCGCCCAGTAACTTTGGTGGTAATTTCGGTGCTTCCTATGATCCCACAAAAGTCAGTGCTGATGGTGGCGGTATGAATGCCTACCGTTCGATTACGTCCGATGACCAATGTGGGTACGTTGAATTAGGTCCTGGAAAAGAGGTTCCTGTTATAGCACGTTCTGTCGTCACTCCGAACTTCGATTTGGAAGAGAGTAGCGTTCCTGATGTTGATTTCCAAGTTGAAGCAGTTGATGAGGAAAGTAGCGCCCGATTAGATGATAACCTGACAGAAAATCTTAATTTGGGGCTCAGCAATTCCACATAGTTGGTGGTGAACCCCTCTTAACTCATTCTTGCTGTTACTTATTTTATGGCTACCTCTTTGGAAACCCTATCGAACCGGTATCGATTTGTTCTATTACTCATTGCAGTAGTGGGCGGAGTGACACTCATTGTCGCCACTAGCGGTGTAGATGTCGTCCCTCACGACGAAACCGACGTTCTTGAGCTTGAACCTGCCGGTGAGGGCACCTACACCCAAATCGACGAGGAGACTGGCGAAATACAAATCATCCTCACCGAGGAGAACCCGAACCTCAACGCCGAAGGTGTCAACGACGATGCCGTGACTAATATCGGTCCAGTGTTCACCGTCCAGAACGTCCTCAATCAGGGAAGCAACGCGACCGTCTGGGTCGAACACGAAAGCGACGCCGTCGAGTTCTACGTCCCTGGCGAGGGAACAGCCGAGAGCCAAGCCGACGGTGTGTTGCTACAGCCTGGCGATTCGGAGACGATAGCGATGCGCATCGACACCCGCGAGACCGACGAAATCACGCTCGGCTCCATCAACGTGATGGCGGTCCTCGACCCCGAAGTCGAGACTGGAGAGTCCGGCGACGGTGACTTCCAGTCCAACTCTGTCGAGGACTCCGGAGACGATGACGATTCGGACACCGAGACACCCGATTCGAGAGAGACAGACACCGAAACTGAATCTACGCCCGAGCCGACCGGGACGGCCACGCCGACTCCGAACGAGCCACAATCGACGCCGGCTCCAACGGCGGTCGACGATGGGCCGACCGAGACTGACGACCAAACCGACGAAGTTGCCGGCTTCGGTTCCACTGCACTGCTCGGTATCGCCCTACTGCTCGCTGGTGTCATCGGCACGATGTTGCTCTTCCGGCGGCTCCGCGGTGCCTAAGCCATCCGTTTCAGTTCTCGATACCGGCCGTTCTTTTTACCGTATCGAAAGCGAATAGAGGTGTAATGAGCGATGAGACGGCGAAGTCGTTTTTCGGAATTCTCCGAAAGAGCGTCCGCGCTGGCGACCTCGCGCTCCTGTTTTCGGTCCCGCTTGTCCTCGTCGCCGTTTTTGCGCTCCCGCTTGAGACTCGGGAGTCGCTGACCTTCGCCTACACCGACCCCTCGCTACTCACTGCCTACACGTCGGCGTTCGTCCACCTCGATTCGGCGCACCTGCTGGTGAACGTGGGCGGCTACCTGCTCGTCGCGCCGCTGGCGTATCTGTTGAGCACACTGAGCGGCCACCGGCGGCGGTTCTTCGTCGCCTTCGCCGTCTTCCTCGCGGCGTTTCCGATTGCGCTGTCGTATCTGAACCTCGCGGTCATCCGGCCGAGCGTGGGCTACGGCTTCTCGGGGGTGCTGTTGGCCTTCGTCGGCTACCTGCCCATCGCGCTCGCCGATTACCTCGACGCACAGTTCGACATCGGCTCGCGTCGCTCGCTCGCCCCTGCCTTCTTCTTCGTCGGGTTGGCGCTGTCGGCGCTGTTGAGCGTTCGGTCGCCGGTGACCTACGGGCTGGCGGCGGCGTCGGTGCTGTCGGCGCTGCTGTACGCCCTGCCGGCCTTCGAGCATCCGGGGCGGCTCCGCTCGAACGTCCGGGCGGCCGCGGGGATGGCCGGACACTTCGAGCTGTTCGCGGTCGGACTCCTCGCGTTCCTCGCGTTCGTGTTCGTCGCCTTCCCCGCGGACCCGACGACCGGCGGGAGCGTCGTCAACCTCTATGCGCACCTGCTCGGCTACGCCTTGGCGTTCGTCGCGACGTACGCGAGCGTCGAGGCCGGGCTTCGACTCCCCGGGTCGGAGGCGTGGGTGTGAACGAACGGGCCCCTATCCCGGCGTTTCGATTTCGTACTCGCCGGTCCCAAGCCGGCGCTGTCTCGATTGGTAGGTGTGAGTCGCTGCAGTGACGGTGAAGACGGTTGCAACACCCAAAGCGAGCCACCACGCCGAGAGGAGTCCGAACGGGTAGATACCAGTCCACGCGACGGCGATGAGCGAGATTGTGACGGCCGACTGCCCGAGATACAGCTCGCTCCACGGAATGTCGTTTCCGGGGACGTACTCCAGATACAGTTGCACCTCGCGGGCGCAGTCGGTCAACTCTACTTCCCCACGCATGTGTTCGTACTCGATGATGCCTGCCTTCTCCATCTTCGGGAGGTGTGTCTGTCGAATCGCGGCGTAGACGCTCTTGCGTTTGTCGCCATCCAGTTTATCGATAGGCGTATCCGTCTCCCACGCGGCGACGTAGTCGACGAGTTCTCCAAGGTCAACGCGCCGGTCGTCGTGCTTTTTCAGATAATGAACGATACACCGTCGTCGGTCGTTGCTGAGGATGTCGAAGATGTCGTCGCACGCCAACTCGCGACCCCCACTGTCTGTACCGATGTGTCCCACTCTTGGTAGTTTGTCGTACATCGTTCCCCTCCCCACAACCGTGTGGGTATGTAACACGGAGATATCCGAACAAGTAGATTTTGATAGTTCTAGAGGCAGATAATAAAATACCAGAGATGTCCGGTGGTTCTCCCCTATACTATTACATGTTCTTGATGTTAGTAACCGCCGATTACCAACGCGGAGCGAGAAACTGAGATGGTGAATCGCCTTTGTTTATAAACAACACGGCGTGTCGCCGGTCGCCCGCGGATCACCCCACTCGCCACGCGTTTCGAGTTCGTCGTCCTCGGCGTCGGTTAGCTACCCACTTTCTCGCCGTCGTCGAAGCTTGACCCACCGAAATCGAACTTCACGCCGACGATGCCGTCGGGGCATGGCGATTGAGGAGTTTGTTCTGGCTGTGAATCCGTCCCGAAGGCGTCGACGATTCCACTGAGAGAATCGCCAACCGGGTGGGTTTGGATTCCCGGCCCTGATGCACTGCTGGCTCCAGTACTCGACCCGGCTTTCGTGACGACCACCTCGACCGACCCGCTGCTCTCCCAGTGCACTGCGGTGGGTTCGCTGCCGTTCCATTTCGCAACGGAGACATTTAGGTCCGCATCGAGCGACACGCCACAGAGTGCGACGAAACTGATTCCCTTCTTTGGGTCGTCGGTCGCGTGCTTGCAGTCCTCCGGGACGCTTCGGTTGAGCGTCGCAGTAATCGGCTTCGTCACGTTAATCGTAATCGGGTCACCGGCTTCGAACGACCCCTCGAAGGTGGCGTCGTCCGTCCTACCCGGTAAAATCGGGCCAACATCCTTCGTGGTGCCATCGACCGTGACCGTCCCCTCCAGTGGCCGAGCGAATCGGTTGGTGACCGTCACCGTGAGTTCGGCGCGCGTCGACACGCTCGGAGAACTGTCGACTGTAATCCCTTTTGAGCCGATATCGACACCGACGAGGTCGTTGTCGCTTTCAGCTGACTCGTTCGCAAAGACGTTGGCGTCGACAAGGTCGTTGTCGCTGCCGGCCGAACTCTCCGAGAAGATGTCCGCATCCACGCCGTCGTCGTCGTTCCCTGCGGATTCGTTGCCTCCTAGGTCCGCGTCGATGAGGTGGTTATCCGGTCCCTTATCGCGTGGACCGTGCCGCACTGTCTTCTCCTCACAGGACACCTCAAAGCCGACGAGCGCAGACTCGTCGTCGGCAACCGATAGCGCAGTCGTCCGGTCGGCGTTGGCGGCGGTGAAACTCCCGGTTCCGGACGCGAGCAATACGACCGACGTGGCGACCGCGAGGACGCCGAGGACTTTGAGAGTGTTCATGTTAGCTTCTCAATTCCGGTGGATTCGGTGATTTGCCGAGTTTCATGCGCCGAGTGATATAGGCGTGTGCGAGCGCCGAGACGGCGAAGGCGGTGACGCAGAACACTGCCCAGCCGATGTCGGGAAACAGTCCGAACGGGACGATATCCAGCGCCGCCGCCGACAGCAACGCGGCGGCGACAGCGGAGAGACCGAGATAGTAGTCGCTCCACGGAAAGTTCCACCCCGAGACGACTTCGGTGTATATTTCGATATCCGAAAGCGGCTCCGCGGGTTTGACCACGCCGTCTCGCCGTTGGAACTCCACGATTCCCACCCGGTCCATCTTCGGCAGATGCTCCTGTTGGAGCGCGGTGTAGGTCCGCTTTCGCTGGGTGGACGTTACGTTCCGAACTGTAGTGTCACACTCCCAGGCGGCGAGCTGTTCGGCGAGCGTCCCCAGTTCGACGGGTTCCTCGTGAAACTGGAGGTAGTGAACCGCGTATCTGCGCCGCGGGTTCGACAGAATTTCGTAGATCTCGTCGCGTGTCGGTTCCCCTGACTCGACAGTGGGGCCGCCCGAGTCGTCCCCGTGCCCCCGTGATGTTGTGGCTGACATAGATCCCCTATTGCCCACCACGTGAGACAATACCACGGAATAAAGTATTGAGGTCCCTGTGTTTCGGTAATCGACTGTTGTGCCGGCGAAAATCACCGTCAGACGAGTGGCTGACTGTTCGGTCAACGGTCTCACCACTCGAACCGGAGTAACATCTCGTTTGTGACCTTCAGAACGACTCTGAACGGCGTTCAGACGACTCAATACAATGCCCCTACATCTCCTTGGGCCGTGTAAGCGCACCTCATGTGGGGGGCGTGACAACCAAGGTGAGACCAACTATGGTGAACCGACGCAAGATGTTGATCGGACTCGGAGCGCTCGCCGCCGGCGGGGCGGCTGCAACAGGAACGGGCGCGTTCACGGCGATGAACGCGAATCGAGACGCGAATCTGCAAGTGGTCAACGACCCCGACGGTCTCGTCGGGCTTACGGTGGGCGGTGCCCGCGGTGCCGGTGAAGTCGTCGGGATGGACAACGGTGATTTGTACATCGACTTCAGCTCGGACTCCGGCGGCCTCGGAGTCAACGACAACGCCAAGTACCAAGTCGGTGCGATGAACGACGATGCGAAAGGCGACGGGCTTGACGGTACTGGGTTCGAGAGCCTCTACGACGATGATACGGCTCCGGCGGCCGCAGGAGATGGCCGGCCGTACGACCCCGATACCGATACCGACCAGTCGGCGTTCGTCGTCCACAACCAGACCGACCACGCCATCGACCTCGAAATCAGTTGGGTCATCGATGACGACAACGACTCACAGAGCGACGCGGGCGCGACGCTGTACCTCCAAGGGGCTGCCTCGGACATCTCGGATTCCAACTCCAGTAACTCCCCGAGCAAGGTCGACTCGGCGACGGCGACCAGCGCCATTGACCTCTCGGACCCGACGGTCGAACAGACGGCCCCGCTGCAGGCACTCAGTTTCAACGACGGGAATCCCGGCGACTCCGGGAAGCCACCGTTGAACGGTGGCGAAGAAATTCCCTCCGGGGAATCTGTGTACGTTTCCATGCAGGTCGACTCGACGGACTCGCCCGACACCAATGGCATTCAGGACCTCAGCGGCAGTCTCGTCATCAACGCCAACATGACGGCCGAACCCGGCGTCGAATAAATCGAACGCACGGGAATCCGTCTGCTGACGACTTTTTTCGAACGGCTGCCTCACCAGCCCCGGTGAAACGCTTTTCCCAATCGCCGCCGAGAGAAACAGTACGTGTCGCTTCGAGGCTACGCCACCCGGGGGGTGGAACTGCTGTTGGTGTTGGTGCTCGTCGCGCTCATCGCGGGGGCCGCACTCGGCCAGCCCGTGCTGTTGGGGTTCGTCGAAACCGGGAGCATGGAGCCGACGCTGGAACCCGGTGACGGCTTCGTCGCGATTCCCTCTCCCGTCGCCGGCGACATCGAAGAGGGCGACGTTATCGTCTTCGAAGCCCAGAACCTCCAGGGCGGCGGGCTGACGACCCACCGCGTCGTCGGGGAGACCGAATCGGGGGATATCACCCGCGGTGATGCAAACCCCTTCACCGATCAGGACGGCCAAGAGCCGCCGGTCACCGACGCACAGGTCGTCGCGAAGGTCTGGCAAGTAAACGGCGAGGTGGTCGCGATTCCAGGGTTGGGACTGCTGACCGAGGCTGCCCGCGGGATGCTCGACTCCGTCCAGCGAACGCTGGCACAGACGTTCGGCACGCGGGCGTTCCTCGGCACGCAGGGGCTGGCGCTCCTCATCGCCGGCGGTGGGTTGGCAGTGCTTCTCTTCGGGTTCCTCTTCGACGACGAGCGGCGACAGCGCGTCGTCAAGCGAACCCGACGCCGGAAGGGCATCTATGACCCCCGTCGCCTCGTGCTCGCGATGGCGCTGTTCGTCGCCTTGGTCAGCGGCGGCACGATGGCCGCGATGTCGAACACCCAGGAGTACGGCATGGTGAGCGCGTCGTTCGACTCGGAGAACCCGACGACGGTGCCGACGGACGAGACTTCGAATCTGACGTATCCGGCGCTCAACGGCGGCCAACTGCCGGTGTACGCCTTCTATTCGCCTGCGAGCAGCAACGTTGACGTGGAGCCGACGTCGGTGCGGATGGACCGCGGTGAATCGCGAAACGTCACGGTCACCTTACAGGCGCCGCCGGAGACTGGCTACTACCCCCAATACGTCGCCGAACACCGCTACTTCGCCGTGTTGCCCTTCGGCGTCGTCGCGGGGCTGTACGCGGTCCATCCGTGGTTGCCGACGCTCGTCACGAGCCTGCTGATGGGTGGGTCGTTCCTCCTCGTCGGGTTGCTCGTGGTCGGGGCCTCGCCGGTGCGGACGCGCTCGCGTTCACGGGAGTCGTGGCTCTGAAGCCCAGCGAATGGTGCCGTGATAACCCTTTTATTGTGGCCTTGCGTTTGCCGGGACGAAATGTGGGGGAAACGGGCGAAGGTGGTGGTCGCCGACTACGCGGTGGTTATCGCGGCGGCACTCGTCGTCGCGCTGCTCGTCGGCGGAGCGCTGACCTACACGACGCAAATCGAACCGGGTACGGAGACCGAACAGCGGACCGTAAGTGAGTGGCGCTCCGTCGGCGGGTACACTCACTCCTCGACGATTCAGACCGAAAACAGGGTGTTCGATGTCGGCGAGACGCTGGAGGACCGCTCGCTGTACTACACGCAACTCGGCCCGGAACTCGACGGGCAGTTCAGATACGGGTTCGAGGCTCCTAACGGGGAGTTGACGCTCGAAACGACGACGACGCTCGTCATCCGGTCGGTGTCGGAGGGCGACGACGGCAACACCGAAGAACTCTGGCGCATCGAGGAACCGCTCGGAACGACCTCCGAGACGGTCGCGCCCGGAGAACTGGCGACGACATCGTTCACCGTCAACGTGACAGAGGTGCTCGCGGACATCGAGGGCGTCCGTGAGGACCTCGGCGCCTCGCCCGGTGAGACTTCGGTCAGCGTCGTCTCGGCCGTCGAGGCCACCGGCACCGCGGCGGGGGGCGAGGCTACGGACGAAGCCACCTACACGCTCACGCTCGCCCCCGGTTCGGACACCTACAGCGTAAGCGGGCCCTCTGGGAAAACCGAACCCCATCCGCGAACGGAGACGGTGACGGTCGAACAGAGCTACGGCCCGGTTCGGAGCGTCCTCGGCCCGCTGCTCGTCGTCCTCTCGCTCGTTGGACTCGCCGGTATCGCGGTCGGTCGGCATCGCGGGGCGTTCGAGGTGACCGACACCGAACGCCGAAGCCTGTCGTTTGCCGCCGAACGGAAGGAGTTCGACCAGTGGATTTCCCGGGGTGCGGTGTCGACCGCCGCCGACGACAAACCGCGTGTCCGCATCGATAACCTCGAGGACCTCGTCGATATCGCCATCGACACCGACGCACGCGTCATCGAGGACGTGGGCAAACACCGGTACTACGTACTCGGTGAATCGCTGTGTTACGAGTTCGAACCGCCGGGAGAGGTCGACCTCCGCGGTCTGGCGGAGTGAATCAGCTGGTATCGTACTTGTAGGTCGCTTCGTCGGGGTCGATACCGAAGTCCTCGGCGGATTCCTCGGGTTCGGGCTCGGGTTGGGCCTCGGCTGCGACCTTGAACCGCTCGCGGAGGCGCTCGGGCATCCGGAACCGCTCGGTGTCGATGCGCATGGGGACGGCTTCGGGGTCCAGCGACTCCCGCTTGGATTCGAGTCGCTCCTGCAACACTTCCGGAAGGTCCTCCGAGGAGACGCCTTCGAAGCCGAACTGGGTGAGGTAGTCGTGGGAACTCGTCAGCGAGTAGACGTGGTCGAACCCCTCGGCTTCGGCGCTGTCGACGAGGCGCTCGACGACATGGGCGCCGACGCCCTGTCGTTCCCAGCCATCGAGGACGCCGATGGAGGTGAGTTCACACACTTCTCCGTCGTCGCCGCTGTGGACTCGAATCCGGCCGAATCCCGCGCGGGTGTTCGACTCCTCGTCGACGGCGATGACGTAGTCCCGCGACCGGAAGGCCGTCTCGTCCAGGCCCATCGCCTCGATGTGGTCTAACAGCCAGGCCTCATCGCGGTTTCGTGCGTCCCGGACGTACATAGCGTTGCGTTGGAGCGGCCGACGCAAAACCGTTCCCCCTCCTTGGACAACATGAAATTCATTTTTTGTTTTTTCAAGGAAGAAAACTACTTGACGGCGGGTGCGAACACATCACAGTATGGAGTCTCTCGAGGAGTTCGACGAGGTGGTACACGAACCCGACGACGCGTTCGTCGAGTCGACGAACGTGTACGCGTTCATGGAGGAGTACGGCATCGACGACTACGAGGAACTGATAGAACGCACCACGAGTGAGGTAGAGTGGTTCTGGGACGAACTGCCCGATTATCTCGACATCGAGTGGTACGAGGAATACGACAGCGTCCGTGACGACTCGGAGGGGCCGCAGTTCACCGACTGGTACCCTGGCGGGAAACTGAACGTCGCCCACAACACCGTCGACCGCTATGCGGCGGCCGATTCCGAGCGCCGGAACAAGGTCGCCTGCATCTGGGAGGGCGAGGACGGCGACGTCCGGAACTTCACGTACCACGAACTCTCCCGAACGTCGAATCAGGTGGCGAACTACCTCGAATCCGTCGGCGTCGAGAAAGGCGACACCGTCGCGCTGTACATGCCGATGGTGCCGGAGGTCATCTCCATCCTGTACGGCTGTTTCAAGGTCGGCGCCATCGCCGTCCCCATCTTCTCGGGTTTCGGCGTCGAGGCCACCGCCACCCGCATCGAGGACCCCGAAGCCGACGTGCTGTTCACCGCCGACGGCTTCTACCGGCGGGGGTCGGAGATACCGCTGAAAGCGCCCGCCGACGAAGCCATCGAGGAAGCCGACCACGACGTGACCGACGTGGTCGTCTACCGGCGCTTCCCAGACAGCGACCCCGAGATGACCGAGGGCCGAGACGTCTACTGGAGCGAGTCGGTCGCCACGCAGGCCGACGACTACGAGACGGCGGAACTCGACGCCTCAGACGAGTCGATGCTGCTGTACTCCTCGGGGACGACGGGCAAGCCGAAGGGCATCGTCCACACGCATGCCGGCGCCCAACTACAGGCCGCAAAGGAGGGGTACTTCGGGTTCGACCTCAAGCCCTCCGACCGGTTCTTCTGGGTGTCGGACATCGGCTGGATGATGGGGCCGTGGACGCTCATCGGCACCCACACCTTCGGCGGGACGATGGTGATGTACGAGGGCGCACCGGACCACCCCCAACCCGACCGCTTCTGGGAGATGATAGACCGCCACGACGTCACCCAGTTCGGCATCTCGCCGACAGCGATTCGGGCGCTCCGCAAGCAGGGCGACGAGTGGGTCGAGGGCCACGACCTCTCCAGTCTGCGCCTGCTTGGTTCGACCGGCGAACCGTGGGACCCCGAATCGTGGCTGTGGTTCTACGAGGAGATCGGCGGCAGCGAGGCACCCATCATCAACATCTCGGGTGGGACCGAAATCTTCGGTTGTTTCCTGATGCCGATGCCCATCAACTCGCTGAAGCCCTGTACGCTCGGTGGCCCGGGTCTCGGGATGGACATCGACATCGTCGACGAATCCGGCGAGTCCATCGCCGAGGACCACGAACGTGGCTATCTCGTCGCGCGTGATTCCTGTCCGTCGATGACGAAATCGCTGTGGCAGGGCGACGACCGCTATCTCCACGAGTACTGGTCGAGTTTCCAGGACCCGCCGATGTGGGACCACGGCGACTGGGCTCAGAAGGACGAGGACGGCTTCTGGTTCCTGCACGGTCGGGCCGACGACGCGCTCAACGTCGCCGGCCGGAAGGTCGGACCCGCCGAAATCGAGGGCGCGCTCATCGAACACGAGGCGGTCAATCAGGCCGCCGCCGTCGGCGTCCCAGACGACACCACCGGCACCGCCGTCGTCACCTACGTCGTCCTCGAGCCGGGCTACGAGGAAAGCGAGGACCTCAAAGAGGAGCTCCGGGCGAAGGTCGGCGAGGAACACGGCAAACCGTTCCGGCCGCGGGAGGTGCTGTTCGTCGACGAGTTCCCCAAAACTCAGTCCGGGAAAATCATCCGCCGGGCGATTCAGGCCACCTACACCGGCGAGGACTTGGGTGACATGTCATCCATCGAGAACCCCGAAGCGATGGACAAACTGGAAAACGCACGGTAGCGGTATCGGCGCTCGAAAAAATATTCGGTCGTGTGTTTTGCTCGGTCCGTCGGTTTCTCGGTTCGTTTCTCGATTCGTTCGTTTCTCGATTCGTTCGATTCGCGTCAGTTTCGGTTCGGTGCCTGGGACGGGGTCCGGAACCCGCTGTACCGGTTCAAACGTGGGTTGTGAATCGATTCGATGCAGTGCGTCGGCCCTCTGGGTCGGGAGTTCTCGCCGTGATACCACTACAGCAGTCGTTCGATGGCGATTCGTCCGGTCGATTGCTGGTGTGTTTCCCCGTAGACTGGTCACCACCTCTTACACTATGGTATGTGTTGACGTACCAAAAGACTTGTGCCCGAAATCTGCTACCGTTTACCCACGAATCCGACTTCGAGAGCCGCCGTTAGACGTGTTCGTCGAGGAAATCGACGATTTCGGTGTAGGCTTCGATGCGGTTTTCCAACTTCGAGAAGCCGTGGCCTTCGTCTTCGAAGATTAGTTTTCTGACCGGGATGCCCTGTGCTCTGGCTTTCTCGACTATCTGTTCGGCCTCACCCACCGGGACGCGGGGGTCGTTCGCGCCGTGGAGGACGAAAAGCGGCGCCTCGATGCTCTCGATGTTGTTGATAGGTGAGATGGATTCGAGGAACTCACGGTCGTCGGCCAGCGAACCGTACTCGGCCTCTCGTAGCTCGCGGCGCCACGACCCGGTGTTTTCGAGGAACGTCACGAAGTTGGCGATGCCGACGGTGTCGATGCCGGCAGCCCACAACTCGGGGTACTCGGTGAGCGCCGCGAGCACCATGAACCCGCCGTAGGAACCGCCCTTGGCGACGACCCTGTCGTCGTCGATGTCGGGGCGGTCGGCGAGCCATTCGACGGCCGCCTCGATGTCGGCCACCGAATCCATCCGCTTTTCGACGTCGTCTAGATGGGTGTAAGCCCGGCCGTAGCCGGTCGACCCGCGGACGTTCGGCTCGAAGACGGCGTAGCCGTGGGCGAGGAGGTACTGCTTGCCCGGCGAGAAGGAGGGCCGGCGCTGGCTCTCGGGGCCGCCGTGGATGTCGACGACGACAGGCGCGCCCTCTTCCGGCGCCGAGTCCGGAAGCGAAAGGTAGCCCGGAATCTCGCGGCCGTCGAACGTCTCGTAGCGCACCAACTCGCTTTCCCGGAACGTCTCTTCGGGAATGCCCGCCGTCGAAGCGTGCGTCCACCGTTCGGCGTCGCCCGACGCTACGTCGACGACGTAGACGTTTGTGTTCTCGGTGTCGGCGGTGACCGTCACGGCGAAGCGGTCGGCGTCGTCGAAGGCGACGCCACCGGCGACGCCCGCCGGAATCTCAGGGTCAGGGAACGTCTCGATTGTCGTCTCGCCGGTGAGTTCGCCGACGGTCAACTCAGTGTAGCCGTCGACGTTCCGCGAGTAGGCGAGTCGACCCGTCTCGTCGTCCAACGCGATGCCGTCGAGGTTCCACTCACCACCCTCCTCGACCGTCTCGATGTCGCCCGTCTCGGCGTCGAGTCGCGCGAGATACAGCGTGTCGGCGTCGAGATCAGTACAGCAGTAGACGCCGGTTCCGTCGGGCGACCACGAGAGACTCGAATACCGGATGGCGTCGTCTGAGTGGTCCGTCAGGTGGGTTAACTCCCCCGACGCCACGTCGAGGACGTAGGCGTCGTGGTCGAAACTGGAATAGGCTTCGTGGACGAGCAGCCGTGAATCGTCGGGACTCCACCCGCCGAGCGACAGCCAGCCGTCGCCTTCGCGTATCAGTTCGGCGTCGTCGCCGGTCTCCTCGCGCCCCTGGACGTAGATGTCGAAGACGGATTCATCGCGTCGGTTCGAGGCGAAGGCGATACGGTCGCCGTCGTGGCTCCAGCCGCCCCAGCGGTGTTTCGCGTCCGTCGCGGTGAGGTTCGTCACCGTCCCGTCGGCGTCGAGTCGGAACAACTGCTGGCGTTCGTTGCCCCCCTCGTCTTTCCCGAAGACGAGTTCGTTCCGTTCGGGTGACCAGGTGGCGAAGGTGACTCGCTCGTCGTAGAAGGTGCGCTGTGTCGGCCACGCACCCGGCTTCTCGACGGTCCACACCTGCGGCGTCCCGGTGGTGTCCATCCGGAACGCGAGCGTGCCGTCGGGAGCGAAACTCGCCCCGAAGGCGCTTCGGACGTTCAGATAGCGCTCGATGTCGTACACGTCCCCGTTGTGGAGCGGGCGGGTAATAGCGATTCGGCTCAGACGATGACCCCGGCACGGATTCCCCTTCCTTTTTGCCACCCCGCTTCGTCGTCGGTCGCATGCGAATCGCGGTCGTGTTCAGAAGACCTCCGCCACAGTCCGACCGCGACGGCGCGTTGCGCCTCCGGCGGTTCGCCCGCCGCTTCGCGGCCCGCGGCCACGAGGTCCGGGTGTACTGTCTCGGCTGGTGGGGCAGCGACACCCGACAGTTCGAACTCGACGACGTGGTCTACGAGTCGGTCACCTTCGATACGCCGCCGCTGTTCTACACGCGGGTACCGGGACTGCTCGCTCGGTACCGCCCCGATGTCGTTCTCGCCTCGGCGTCGCCGCCCGGCGCCGTCGTCTCCGCTCGAATCGGCGCCACGCTCGCACGTGCGCCGCTCGTCTGTGAGTGGTTCGGCGACGAACCGGAAGTCGAGGCGTCCCCGTGGACCACGACCGCCGCCCGGGTTCCGACCCGCGTCGTCTCCCCCTCGGAACTCCAGCGGACGCGCGTCCGGGAGTCCGGCGCGACGGAGGCGAACACGACGGTCGTTCCCCAGAGCATCGATTTCTCGCTCGTCGCCGACACCGACCCCGCCGAGCGCCGCGACGTGGTGTACGCCCGCCGACTCGACGAGGACGCCAACCTCGAGAGCCTGCTGTTGGGGCTGGCCGAACTCCGCGGCGAGGACGGCTGGACGGCAACGGTCATCGGTGACGGCCCCCAACGAACCGACTACGAGCGACAGGCCCGTGACCTCGGATTGGCCGACCGCGTCGAGTTCGTCGGCGAGTGCGACCGCGAGGAGCGCGTCGCCATCTACCGGGGTGCCCACGCCTTCGTCCAGACCGCACGGCGGGAGTTGTTCGCCGAGGAGTTGCTGTGGGCACTCGCCGCCGGCTGTGTCGGCATCGTCGAATATCAGGGCGACTCCAGCGCCCACGAACTCGTCGAGCGCCGCGAGCGCGGCATCCGCGTCACCGACATGGAAGCCCTCGACGACGCCATCGAGGAGGCCTGGAGCTACGGTTTTCAGGACATCGACGAGTCTTTCCGGTCGTTCGACCACACCGCGGTCGTCGACGACTACCTCGAGTTGTTCCGTTCCTGTGGCGCCGAGGCGCGCTGAACTCCGCCGAATCGTTTTCCGGACGCAGTGAAGTGGTCAACACGCGGATAGCTTCAAGTACGTGTGTGATTATCAATCGCTATGGATTGGAGAGCGGTCGAGCGCGAGTACACGGACGAGGTAATAGGCGAGACGACCATCCCGGAGCTGTTCTTCGATTCTGTGGCACGGAACGGCAGTCGGGACGCACAGATGTACAAGGGCGGCGTCTACGACCGGTCGTTGACCGGCGACGTGGTTCCGGCCCCGCCTGCAGGGGAGTACGGTGCCCTCACCTACGAGGAAACCGGCGACATCGTGCGGTATCTCGCGACGGGCTTTCGGGAACTCGGTGTCGGTCCTGACGACCGTGTCGGCATCTACGCGAACACCCGAATGGAGTGGTCGCAAGCCGACTACGCGATTCAGTCCGCCGAAGGCGTCGTCACGACCGTCTACACCGAGTCTTCGGCGCCGAAGGTCCAGTACCTGCTGGACGACAACGACGCGATGGGTTGTGTCGTCGAAAACGAGGACCTGCTGGAGACCCTTTTGTCCGTCGAAGACGACCTCGAGTTGGAGTTCGTCGTCGTCATCGACGAGGTCTCCGAGCGGTACGCCGACCGCGAGGATATCCACACGCTGGCGGACGTGTACGAACTCGGGGCTGACAACCACGACGAGGAGACCTTCCAGTCGTGGCTCGAGAACCGCGAGTGGACGGACCTCTGTTCGCTCGTCTACACCTCGGGGACGACGGGCGACCCGAAGGGCGTCGAGTTGACCCACAAGAACTGGCGGACCTGCTTCAATCAACTCCGACGGCGAATCGGGCCGCGTCCTGACAAAGACGAGGACATCCCGGCGATGGAGGCCGGGATGACGGCGCTTTCGTTCCTGCCGCTTGCCCACGCCTTCGAGCGAATCAACCACTTCCACGAGTTGGGCATCGGCATGACCGTCGCCTACGCCGAAAACCCCGACACGGTCGGTGACGACCTCCAGCAGGTCGGGCCCGACGCCGCGGCGTCGGTGCCGCGCGTCTACGAGCGCATCTACAACCAGATGCGCGAACAGGCCTCCGAGTCGCCGGTGAAAAAGCGCATCTTCGAGTGGGCCGTCGACACCGCCCAGACCTACGATGACGCCGACGACCCCGGCGTCGTCCTGGAGACGAAACTGAAAATCGCCGACAAACTCGTCTTCTCGCAGGTGCGGGAGGCGCTCGGCGGCAACGTCCAGTTGTTCGTCTCCGGTGGTGGGTCGCTCTCGGAGGACCTCGCGAAACTCTACCGGGCGATGGGGCTGACGATTCTGGAGGGGTACGGCCTCACCGAGACGGCCCCCGCCCTGACGACGAACCCGCCCGAAGACATCCGTGTTGGGACGATGGGCATCGCGCTGTGTGACGTGGACCTCAAGTTGGACCCCGACGTGGTCAGCGAGGAGACGAAAGCCTCCGAGAAAGGCGAGGTCGGCGAACTGCTCGCGAAGGGACCGAACGTCTTCGAGGCCTACTGGAACAAACCTGACAAAACCGAGGCGGCCTTCACCGATGACGGCTACTTCCGGACCGGCGACATCGTCTCCATCGACGGCGACGGCTACGTCCGCTTCGTCGACCGACGGAAGAACCTCATCGTCCTCGATACGGGCAAGAACGTCGCCCCCGAGCCAATCGAAGACGAGTTCGCCACCTCCGCCCGCGTCGACCAGATTATGGTCGTCGGCGACGACCGGAAGTTCATCGGCGCCGTCATCGCTCCCAACTTCGAGGAGTTGTGGGAGTGGGCCGACGAGGAAGACATCGACCTTCCGGACGACCCCGCGGCGGCCGTCGCCGACGACCGCGTCCACGAGTGGGTCGCCGAGGAGGTCGACCGCGTCAACGAGGTGCTGTCGAGCCACGAGACTATCAAGGAGTTCCGCCTCGTTCCCGAGGAGTGGACTGCCGACAACGACCTCCTGACGCCGTCGATGAAAAAGAAACGACGCAACATCCGGGCGGCCTACGAGGAGGCCATCGAGGACATCTACGGCGACGACACCGAAGAACAACAGGCGGAAGCGGCTCCGACGGACGACTGAACCGCCAAGCGTCCGCCCTCAGTCGTCGGCTTGCGCTTTCTCGAAGGGACTCGGCGGCAACAGGAGGTCGTCGAGGTCGGGCAGGTGTTTGACATTGTAGATGACCTGGAGTCGGTCGGTCGCCGGCCGTGCCATACAGGAGAGTCGGATGCCGCGGTCGAGCATCTCCTCAGGGAGGATGTGGTCGACCGGCATCGACAGTTCGCCGTCTTTGATGGCGACGGCGCAGTTCGCACACGCCCCGCCGCGGCAGGCGTAGGGCCACGCGAATCCGCGGTTCTCGGCGGCTTCAAGCAATGATTCCTGCGGTTCGGCCAGAAACCGGCCGTAGTCCTCGTGGTCGAGGTTCGCCGCCGACGCCTTATCGAAGAGGTCGTCGTCTTCGAGACTCCAGCCGTGGTCGGCGAGGACGTCATAGTTAAGATACTCGACGCGCGTGGCCGACTCCTCGGGTTCGTCGGTGCGTTCTCTCGACTCGTCGGTCCCGGGTTCCGGTTCACCCGGTGCGTCGACTCCGTCGTCGCCGTCGGATACGCTCCGGGCGCGGCCGGCTTTGATGTCCTCGTAGGCCTCTCGGACCCGCTTGAACTCCCGTGGGGAGCCGCCGTGGTCGGGGTGGGCTTCTTTGATTCGGTCGCGGTAGGCCTGCTCTATCTCTCGCTGGTCAGCATCCGGCTCGACACCCAGAACCTCGAACGGGGACGCCACGGCTACGTGTAGTCGAACGGCGAGGATATATCTTCTCCAATCGGCCGAACGTGTCGGTTACTCCTCTGTGAACGCCCCGGGGTCCATCGCGGCGGCGGCCGTCTTCACCGCCGCCACGTTCTCTTCGACGTCGTGAACCCGGACGATGTCGGCGCCCCGTTCGGCGGCCAGCGCGCTTGCGGCGACGGTCGCCGACAGCCGTTCGTCCGCCTCGCGGTCGAGGATTCCGAACATCGACTTGTGTGAGTGGCCGAGGAGAACCGGACAGCCGAGCGCGCGGAACTCCGCGAGGCGGCCGAGTATCTCGAAGTCCTCCTCGGGTGCCTTCCCGAACCCGAGACCGGGGTCGACGATGATTTGCGAGCGGTCGAGACCGGCCTTCTCGGCCAGCAGGACGCGTTCGACCAGCGCATCGAGCGTATCGGAGACCACGTCGTCGTACTCGATGTCGGCCTCGGGGTCGACCGGGGTGTGAATCGAGTGCATCACGACGACGGGCACGTCGTGTTCGGCCGCCACCAGCCGCATTTCGGGGTCCTCCAGCCCCGACACGTCGTTGAGGATGTCGGCGCCAGCATCGAGGGCGGCCCGTGCCACCTCGGCCTTCCGCGTGTCGACGGAGACGAGGGCGTCGGCGTCGGAAAGCGCCTCGACGACGGGGACGACGCGCTCTTTCTCCGCTTCGACTGCTACGGGGTCGGCGCCCGGGCGGGTGGATTCCCCGCCCACGTCGACGATGTCGGCGCCGGCCTCGACGAGGCGTCGACCCTGTGCGACGGCGTCGTCGACGTCCTCGTAGCGGCCGCCGTCGTGGAAGGAGTCGGGCGTCACGTTCAGAATACCCATGACGGCCGTTCCATCGTCCCACGGGTAGCCGTGGGGTTCGGGCCGATAGCCGATTTCGAGGGTCTCCCTGAGTTCGTCGGCGAACCGCGAGAGGCCGTAGGGCTGTCCGTCGAGCGTCTCCGCGAGGCGTTTGAACTGCGCGAGCGTCCCCATCAACACCACGTCGACGAGTTCCCGGTCCTGGGCGGACAGTCCCGAAGTGGCACACTCGGCGCCGAGCGACAGCGACTCCTGTTTGAGGTATTCGGCCTGGCGGGGTTGGACGCGGGTGGCGACGACGCGGTGGACGCCCTTCGCTCGCATTCGGTGGATGCCGCCCTCGGTCACGTCGGCGCTTGCGAGGACCACTCGTGCGGCGTCGAGGTCCGGCACGCGCTTTTCGACGCGGAGTCGGGTCCAGCGCCGCCTGGCTTCGGCGACGACGAACAGCGACCCACAGACGAGGACTGCGTCGCCGTCGCCGGCCGCGTCGGTGGCGGCCTCGACGGCGTCTTCGACAGCCGCCTTCGTCCGTCCCTCGGCGTCCGACCCGGCGGCCTCGAACGCCGCCGCGAGCGCCTCGGGCGTTTCGGCGCGCTCGAAGTCCGGCCGGCAGGTGTAGACGTAGTCGGGGTCGGGCAGCGCTTCGACCATGCCCGCGTGGTCCTTGTCGCACATCGCGCCGAAAACCAGATGCAGGTCGTCGTACTCGAACGTCGACAGCGTCTCGGCGACGCCGGCACAACTGCCGGGGTTGTGTGCGCCGTCGAGGACGACGAGTGGCTCTCGCTCCATCACCTCGAAACGGCCGGGCCAGTGGGCGTTCCGGAGGCCGCGTTCGATGTCGTCGGTCGAGACGCCACCCAGTTGTCGGGCTAATGCCGCCGCGACGCCGGCGTTTCGGGCCTGATACGTCCCCAAAAGCGGGAGACGCGTTTCGACTGCCCAGCCGTCGCCGTCGAGTGCGACGGCCTGCTCGACGCCCACCCGACCGCCGTCGCGGACGCGGATATCGGCGTCGTCGTCGGTTCCGACGCGGCGTACGTCGCCAGCCACGTCCCTGACGGCCTCAAGCGCCTCGCCCTCGGTGGCGGTGACGAGCGGGTTCGAATCCGGCGCGACGGCGGCCTTGTCGCGGGCGATTTCGGGTATCGTGTCGCCGAGGATGTCGGCGTGTTCGAGCGTGACGCTCGTGACCGCCGCAGCCTCGCTGTCGACGGCGCCGGTCGCGTCGTAGCGGCCGCCGATGCCGACCTCCAGTACCGCCACGTCCACGTCGGCGCGGGCGAAGGCCCACACCGCAAGCGCCGTCGTCGTCTCGAAGAACGTCGGCGAGGCGCCCTCGGCGGCCTGCTCCGTGACGTACGGTTCGACCTGTTCGACGAACTCACGGACTGCGGCCTTCGAGACCTTCCGGCCGTCGATGCGGACGCGCTCGCGAACGTCGTCGAGGTGTGGGGAAGTGTACAGCCCCACGTCGTAGCCGGCTTCCCGGAGGACGGATTCGACCATTCGGGCGGTGCTGCCCTTCCCGTTCGACCCCGCGATGCGGACGACCCGGAGGTCCTCGCCGGGCCCCCCGAGGAAATCGAGGAGCCGCCGGGTCGACTCGACACCGGTCGTCGGCGAGTACCGGCGGAGGTCGAACAGGAAGTTCGCCGCCTCGTGGTACTCCATACCCTAGGGAGTTCCGGCGGCCGCTTTAGCGTGTCGAACACGGGCGGGAGGTCCCTCTATGGCCGGCGGTGGCGGAACGCGCCGAGAACCGGATGCTTATACATGGGAGCGCGCAACGGACCGCCATGAACACGGAAGTCGGACACCTCATGACCGCGCCCGTATTGACGGCTGACCCCGAAACACCGGTCGAAGAAATCGCGGACTCGATGCTCGGAGAGGGCATCAAATCCGTCGTCGCCGTCGACGACGAGGGCCGCCCAATCGGCATTCTCACGTCGACGGACTTCGTCCGCATCGTCGCCGAGGGAACACCCAAATCGACCACCACCGTCGGCGACCACATGACCGAGGACATCGCGACGACGCAACCCGACGTAGCGATTCCGGAAATCGCCGAACGGATGGTCGAGTACGAAATCAGTCACTTCCCGGTCGTCGACGAGGACGGCGAGGCCATCGGCATCATCTCGGCGACGGACCTCACCGAGTACATCTCCGGAATGGCAGTCCGAGATCCGAGCGAATGAGAGAACTCAGTAGTACGACCGCTCTACGTCCCGAACCGCTTCGATGCGCTTCTCGATGGGCGGGTGGGTGGCGAACAGTTTCGCCAGCGCCGAGCGCTCGCCGCCGAAGATACACAGCGCGCTGACGTTGTCGTCCAACTCGGCGTTGCCGCGCTGGCCGGCCGAACTGATTTTCTGGAGCGCACGAGCCATCGCATCGCCGCCGACGTGTTCTGCCGCATCGGAGTCGGCGACGTACTCCCGGTATCGGGAGATGGCCAACACGAACACCATCGCAACCGACTGGACGAGGATGGAGGCGATGTAGCCGAGGATGATGCCCGCGATGCCGTCCTCGCCGGCGAAGGCGACGACGAAGTACGCCGCTAACCCGAGCATCGAGGCGATGGACTGCCCCATCACCATCGTAATCACGTCGCGGTTGTCGATGTGGGCGAGTTCGTGAGCGAGGACGGCTTCGAGTTCCTCGTGGCTCAAGAGGTGCATCAACTCCGTGGAGACGACGACCACGCCGGCGCTGCGGCGGCCGACCGCGAAGGCGTTGGGGACGCCCATGTCGGCGACCATCAGGCGCGGCTTTTCGAGGTCCATCTCCTCGCTGATGCGCTCGACGGAGCGGTGAACCTCGGGGTAGCGGTCTTCGGGCATGTCCTCGGCGCCGGTACTCCACAGCGCCATCTTCTTGCCGACGACGTACTGGAAGCCGGCGAAGGCGACCGTCCCCAGCAGGATGACGGGAATGCCGACCCCGAACACCTCGAAGGCGACGATGGCGAGCATCGCATAGAAGGCGAAGAGAATGCTCCCCACGACCGCCATGCGGGCTTTGAGTCCTACGTGTCTCATGTACCCCGAGTTGGGAGTTTACGCTGAAATGGCTTCTGGCGTGGATGGTAACACACGGCACGGTAGTGTGTCGGACTCAAAACGCCTAAGTCCGTCCGCGAAAGTCTCTGATGTATGCGAGATGGCGTACTCGTCGGTCGGCCACGGACGAACCCCACCGAGTCCGCCGTCTCAGTCGCTTTCTCCAAAGGCAAACGTTCCTAGACCGGTCTCCGGCGGGTCTGGCACCCCCGTCGAAGGTCGAAACCGAACGCACAGCCTCTGAACATACGACACCCAAGACACCATGACACACGACACATTCGACGGCGTCTTCCCTGCGATGACGACGCCGTTCCACGACGACGAGAGCATCGACCACGACACCCTCCGGGCCCACGCCCAGCGACTCGAAGCCGCCGGCGTCGACGGCCTCGTGCCGGTCGGCACGACCGGCGAATCGGCGACGATGACCCACGACGAACACATCGAGGTCGTCGAGACGGTCGTCGACGCGGTCGATGACGTGCCGGTCATCGCCGGCAGCGGCTCGAACAACACCCGCGAGGCATTGGACCTCTCCGAACGGGCCGCCGCCGCGGGCGCCGACGGTCTGCTCCTCATCTCGCCGTACTACAACATCCCCGAACCGGACGGGATGGAACACCACTTCCGGCAAATCGCAGATGCGGTCGACCTCCCACAGATTATCTACAACGTCCCCGGCCGCACCGGCCGGAACATCGCCGTCGAGACCGCCGTCTCGCTTGCCGAACACGAGAACGTCGTCGGGTATAAGGCCGCAAGCGGCGACCTCAACCGGACCAACGAGGTCATCGAGCGCACCCGCGAGGAGAATTTCTCGGTGCTGTCGGGCGATGATGCCCTGACGCTGCCCATCATCGCACAGGGTGGCACCGGCTGTATCAGCGTGGCGGCGAACGTCGAACCCGAGCGCACCGTCGCCCTCGTCGGCGCCGCCCTCGAGAACGACTTCGACCGCGCCCGCGAACTCCAATACGAGTTAGGGGACCTCTTCCGGACGCTGTTCGTCGAGACCAACCCCATCCCCATCAACGAGGCGATGGCGATGCGGGGCATCCACTCCGATACGATGCGCTCGCCGCTCAACCCGCTGCAGCCCGAGAATCGCGACCGACTGCGCCGCGTGCTCGACGACCTCGAATGAACCTGCTCGTCATCGGTGCGACCGGACGGACCGGCAGCGAAATCGTCGCCGAGGCCAGCGGCCGCGGCCACGACGTAACCGGCGTCGCCACCTCGTCGGACACCATCGAGGACGTCCGCGTCTACCCTGACGACGAACTGCCGGAACTGCTGGCAGACGCCGACGTCGCCATCGACTTTACCGTCCCGTCGGCCAGCCACGAGTACGCCGCCCTCGCCGCCGAGGCCGGCGTCCCCTACGTCGTCGGAACGACGGGGTTCGACGAGGACGGCCTCGATGTGCTCCGTGCGGCCAGCGAGTCGACGCCGGTGCTGAAGGCGTCGAACTTCGCCCGCGGCGTGCAGGCGCTGCTCCGGGTCGTCGAGGCCGGCGCCGAGGCGCTGCCGGACTACGACATCGAACTCACCGAGACGCATCACAACGGCAAACGCGACGCCCCCAGCGGAACGGCGAAGACCCTCCTCGATGTCATCGATTCCGCCCGCGAGGACGCCCTCGACCGCGTCCACGGCCGGGAAGGCGAACACGAGCGAGAAGACAGCGAGGTCGGCGTCCACGTCCGCCGGGCCGGCAACGTCCGCGGGGAACACGAGGTGCTGCTCGCCGACAACGATGAGGTGCTGACGCTGACCCACCGTGCGGAATCGCGTCGGGTGTTTGCGGCCGGCGCCGTCGACGCCGCCGAGTGGCTCCTCGGTCGGGAGGCCGGCTGGTACGACTTCGAGGACGTGCTGTAGGGCGCGAGCGTCGCCGAGTTGGCCGACTATTTTAACCGGATTCCAACAGAGCCAAGTCCCGCGTTTCCGTCCGTCGGGGTAATGAGCGTACTCCGAGACGACATCGAGGACCTACAGCAGCGGAAGGACGAGGGACTGACTGCCGACGATGCCACCGCCGAGGACATCGCCGTCTTAGAGGAGTTCCTCGCGGCGCTGGAGGCCGGCGAGGTCCGGGCCGCAGAGAAAAACGACGGCGAGTGGGAGGCCAACGAGTGGGTCAAACAGGGCATCCTGCTGAACTTCGGCCTGCGGAACATCGAGACTCACACCTATGGCGGCGTCGACTACCACGACGTGTTGCCGCTGCGGGAGACCGACGACCTCCCCGAGCGCGGCACCCGGAACACGCCCGACGGCACCGTCGTCCGCCGCGGCGCCTACATCGGGTCGGACGCGATTCTGATGAGTCCCGCGTTCGTCAACATCGGCGCCCACGTCGGCGACGGCACGCTCGTCGACTCCTGTGACACGGTCGGGTCGGCGGCCCAAATCGGTGACAACGTGAAGTTGGGCGCGAACACGCTCATCGGCGGTGTCCTCGAACCCGTCGAGGCCGCCCCCGTCGTCGTCGAGGACGACGTCTCCCTCGGCGCTGGCTGTCGAGTCACGAGTGGGTTCGTCGTCGGCGAAGGAAGTATCGTCGGCGAGAACACGCTGTTGACGCCCCGCATCCCGGTGTACGACCTCGTCAAGGAGGAGGTCATCTACGGCGAGTTGCCGCCCGAGCGGCGCGCATTCACCCGGTTCGTCGAATCCAGCGTCGGCGACCACGACCTCTTCGAGGGCGGCGCCTACAAGCCCGCTGTCGTCGCCACCGACGTAGAGGAAGAGACCCTGGAGGCGACCCAACGCGAGGACGCCCTGCGCGATAACTGAAGGCGAGAAAACGGTGCTTCTGTAACCGTCAGTCGTCGGCTTCGGTGGGGTCGTCGTTGCTCGACTCCGCGCCGTCTTCGGTCTCTTCGAGTGTTTCCTCGTCTGCGTTTTCGATGTCGATGGTCGCGGCGTTGTCCTCGTCGAAGCCGTCATCGGCATCGTCATTGGCGCCCGCGCCGACGGCGAGTTTGAACGCGAAGCGGTTCTCGCTGACGACGCTGCCGACGGCGGCGCTGAACGGACCGAGCGTCGAACCGATGGCGATGCCGACGGGGTTCGAGCGGTCGGTGCGGCGGCGTGGCGTCTCGTCTGTCATACCCTTCGGTTCGTTGTCGAGTATGCCAAGCCTTTCGGTCGAAGCGGAACCCTTGTTATCGGTCGACCCTCCCTTGTGATAATGAGTCTCGCCGCCTCGCCGCTCGTCAAGCGCCTCGCCGACTGGGACGCCGACCGCCTCGGACGGGTGGCCGACGAACACGGTACGCCGTTGTACGTGATGGACCACGACCGCATCCGGGAGAACTTCGCGCGGTTCGATGCCGCGTTCGACTTTGCCCATGTCATGTACGCTGCGAAGGCAAACACCGGCCGAGCGGTCATACGGACGCTGTACGATGCCGGGGCAGATATCGAGTGTGCTGCCGCCGGCGAACTCGACCGCGCGCTGAAAGCCGGCGTCGCACCCGAAGACCTCCAGTACACCGCCGTCAATCCGCCCGACGGCGACCTCGATTATGCCGTCGACCTCTGGGAGGATACCCCCGAGTTGACGATTACGGCAGGCGCCGAGATGACGCTGGACCGCCTCGAAGAACGCGGCTTCGACGGCCGTCTCGCCTTGCGTGTCAACCCCGGTATCGGCACCGGCCACCACGAGAAGGTCGCCACCGGCAAGGACGCGAAGTTCGGACTGCCGTACGACGAGGTCGAACGCGTCGCCGAGGATGCTCGGGACCAGTTCGACTTCGTTGGGCTTCACGCCCACGTCGGCAGTGGCGTTCTCTCCGACGACCTGGCCGACCACCAACGGGCGCTCGGGAAGGTCGCCGACCTCGCCGAACGCGTGGGCGACATCGAATTCCTCGATTTGGGTGGTGGCTTCGGCGTCCCCTACCGACCCGAGGAACCGCCGCTGGACATCGAGGCCGCCGCCGAGATGGTCCGGAAGGTGACGGAGGACGTCGATGCGACCATCGCCCTGGAACCCGGGCGGTATCTCGTCGCCGACGCCGGGGCGCTTCTCACGCGGGTCAACACCATCAAACAGACCCCCGAGACGCGCGTCGTCGGCGTCGATGCCGGCCTGACGGCGATGATTCGTCCCGCGATGTTCGACTCCTATCACCACATCCGCAACGTCACCGGCGACGACCGCGAGGCCGTCGAATCGAGCGTCGGCGGACCGCTGTGTACCAGCGCCGACGTGTTCTGTACCGACCGGCCGATCCCGCGACCCGAGGCCGAGGACTTGCTGGCCATCGGCAACGTCGGCGCCTACGGCATCAATCTCGCCAGTCAGTTCCACTCCCAGCCCAAGCCCGCCGAAGTCGCAATCGAGGGCGACGACGTTCGCCTGACGCGCCGCCGCGAGACGTTCGACGACCTGACGCGACTGGAAGACGAGACCCCCGGCACCGAGTAACGCTTGGGGCTTCTTTCGCCGCCGACGGGGGCATCGACGCTCGTGGCCACTCCAAACTGAATCGCTCAGTGTACCGGTGGCGAATCGCGAAGTCCGCTGGTGTTACTGTGGAGCGGTCGTTCGGTCTTGGAGTTCGATATCCAGCGGGTCTTCGATTTCACCCATCACCGCCTCGAAGGCGTCCGTCGCGGTAATCAATCCCACGACGGTTCCGTCTGTGTCGTCAGTCACGAGCGCGAGTTCCTGATGTTCGTCCTGAAACAAATCGACGGCGTCGCTGATGGGGGTGTCTGTGGAAAGCGTCATCGGCGGGGCGGCGATGTCCTCGAACGAACTCTCGCCGCGTCTGAGGTCGTCGAGTTGGTCGACGACTGTGGGGACGTAGACGATTCCTCGATAATCGGAGGGGTCGTCACCAATCAACGGAAATCGTGTGTGTGGACTCGTTCCGATTCGGTCGAGGTTCTCTTGTGCAGAGACGGCCGTCGAGAGGAACACGATGTCCGACCGATGGGTCATGACCTCACTCACCGGCAGTTCGCCCACGCTGAACGCGTTGATAACCTCCTCTTTGCGTTCGTTGGTGAGGTCTCCGTTGTCGAGTAACGCCCCGAGTCGGTGACGGAGGTCTGCCCGCGATTCGACACGGTCGGTTTCGGTTTCGAGCCAGGCACCGGTCATCTCGATACCGAAAAGCCCGAGCGTCCATTTGGCGACGCTGTCGCCGAGTACGATAACCGGATAGAGCAGTTTGGCAAACCAGTAGAGGGGAGTCGCACCGTACCGAGCGACGAACTTCGTCCGTTCGACCCCGAGATAGGTCGGTGTCTGTTCGCCGTGGGTCAGGTGGAGCAGATTGATGATGACGAACGCGAGAATGCCCCCCGCCCCAATCGCTGTAAGGAGCGTATTTTCGAAAATCGGATTGATTAACGCAGCCAACGCTGGCTCTGCGACGATGCCGACAGCGATACTGGTCGCGGAAATGCCGACCTGACAACTCGTGAGATAGATTTCGAGGTCCTCCGTCATCTCCCAAGCCCGCCGGAGACCCGGGGTGTCGAATTCGGCGTGTGGATACTGACGGACACGGGTCAGCGCGAACTCGATTGCAACGAAAAAGCCGTTCGCCAAAATGAGCAAGACCCCCGCGAGCAGGCGAAGCGTTAGTTCCACCCCGTTCATATGCTGATGTTTTCCCCCGTGTTGTCAAGCGTTACGCTCCTTTCCATCCGTGATGAGCGGCCGGATGTCAAACCTCCTCGACCAACTCGCTTCCCAGTCCGGTGTAGCCGGCGGGAGTGAGGTCGTGCAGTTCCTCGCGAACGGACTCCTCGACGTCGAGTTCGTCGAACAACTCACGGAAGTCTTCCAGCGTCGCCCGCTGGCCGCGTGTGAGTGCCTTGATGCGCTCGTAGGCCTCGGTGTCGCCCTCCCGACGGAGGATGGTCTGGACGGCTTCGCCGATGATTTCGGGGTTGGCTTCCAGTTCCTCCCGCATCACCGCCTCGTTCGGTTCGACCTTCGAGAGCCCTTTGACGGTCTTGCCGTAGCCGATGAGACAGTGAGCGAATGCCGCGCCGATGTTGCGCTTGACGGTCGAATCCGAGAGATCCCGCTGGAGGCGTGAGGTGGTGACGTAGTCGGCAAGGAACGTCAAATCAGAGTTGGCCTTCGTGAGGTTGCCCTCGCTGTTCTCGAAGTCGATGGGATTGACCTTGTGTGGCATCGTCGAGGACCCAGTTTCGCCCTCAATGGTTTCCTGGCCGAGATAGCGGTCCGAAACGTACAGCCACATGTCCAAATCGAGGTCTCGGAGGACGTTGTTGACCCCACGCAGCGCGTCGAACACCGCTGCGAGGTCGTCACAGGGGTTGACCTGCGTCGACAGTTCGGTGTGTTCGAGACCGAGGGACTCGACGAAGGATTTCGAGAACGCTCGCCAGTCGACGTCGGGGTAGGCAACGTGGTGGGCGGCGTAGGTGCCGGAGGCGCCGGCGAGTTTCCCCGAGAGGTCGGCGGCGGCCGCCTCGACGCGTCCGAGCGTCCGGCCGAGTCGCGAGGCATACACCGCCAACTCCTTGCCGTAGGTGGTCGGCGTCGCCGGCTGGCCGTGGGTGCGTGCGAGCATCGGCAACTCGCGGTACTGCCGGGCCTCGACGGCCAGGGTGTCTCGCAGGTCTCGAATCTCGGGAATCAACACCTCCTCGACGGCGGGTTTCACGAGCAGGCGGTGGGCGAGGTTGTTCACGTCCTCGCTCGTGAGACCGAAGTGGACCCATGGCCCCTGTTCGTCCTCCTGCGGTAGGGCCATCCGGACGAAGTACTCGATGGCCTTCACGTCGTGGTTCGTCGCGCTGTAGCCGGCGTACCCCTCGGTTTCGAGCTGTTTGACGACGGCGGCGTCGTCGGCGTCGAAGGATTCGTATCGGTTCCGGAGCGTCTCGCGTGTCTCTTCGTCCAGCGACAGCGGCGTCGCCTCGAGGTCGGCCAGGGCGATGAGGTACTCGACTTCGACCTCGACGCGGGCACGCATGAGCGCGGCCTCGCTGACGTACTCTGTGAGCGGTTCGGTGTAACGGGCGTAGCGGCCGTCCAGCGGCGAGACGGCGTACAGCGGGCCCCGATCGGTCATGGTCGTACCTGCGACGAGGCGTTGAAAAAGGGTGTCGATAATCGAACCGCCGGCGGAGAAAATGAACACGTACGTGTATCGATAGGAGTCGGTGAACCGTTATGCGCGGAAGTATTTTCCCACTGCTCTTCGTGCCGCGGAGCGTGATGCCAACACGCAGACGCCTCCTCCGGAGTGTCGGTGCCGCTGCCGTCGGCGGGGTCCTGGCGGGATGTACGGGCCTCGACGAACTCGGCGGCGCCAACGACGGAGTTCTGGCGGCCGTCGATGCCTCTGACGGCACCGAGCGATGGACCTTCGAAGCCAACGACTGGATACGCTCCTCGCCGGCGTTCGCCGACGGGACCGTCTACGTCGGGAGCGACGACACCTACTGCTATGCGGTCGACGCCGGCGACGGGACAGAGCGGTGGCGAGCCTCCCTCGGAGCGGGGTCCGAAGACTGGGTCCGCTCGGCGCCGACGGTCGTAGACGGGACGGTGTACGTCGGCAGCGACAGCAGTCACCTGTACGCACTGGATGCGGCGGACGGAACCGAACAGTGGTCAATCGAGACGGCGGATTGGGTCCGTTCGTCGCCGACGGTCGCCGACGGAACGGTGTACGTCGGCGACGAATCCGGCGTGCTGTATGCGGTCGGGGCCGATTCCGGGACGGTCCGCTGGCGGTACCGAACGGACGATGCTATCGAGGGCCCACCGGTCGTCGCCGACGCAACCGTCTACATCGGGTCCCGAGAGAGCGGCATTCACGCTGTCGACATCGAATCCGGGACTGACCGATGGCGGGCGGCCACCGGCGAAGAGTTCGTCGCTGGCCCGGTCGTCGCCGACGGAACGGTGTACATCAGCAACACCGACGGACGGCTGTACGCCCTCGGAACCGCCGGCGGTTCGGTCGAGTGGGACCGGAGCCTCGGTGGCGGCGTGTACCGGCGGGCCACGCTCGCCGAGGGGGCGCTCTACGTGAGTACCGCCGACGGCACCCTGTACGCGATGGATGCCCCGGATGGGTCCCCGCGATGGGAAGTCAGCCTCGACGGCGAATGTTACTCCGCGCCCGCCGTCGCAGAGGGGACGGTGTACGTCGGCAGCGACGACAAGACGCTGTACGCCTTCGACACCGATGGCGTACGCCAGTGGACGTACTCGATGCCGGATTGGATTCGGACCGACCCGCTCGTGGTCGACGGGACGGTGTACGCCGGGTCGGACTGAGACGCCCGCCGCCACCGCGAGGATTTTGCCGGAGCGACGCCTACTGAAACCGTGACCTACAGCGCCGTCCTGTTCGACCTCGACGGAACCCTCTGTGAGCAGGCTCAATCGCCGGAGGCAGTGTACCGTGGAGCCTTCGAGGCGGCCGGCATCGAACCGTTCGGTGACCCCGACGACCTGTGGGCGGCGCTCGGTGACTCGCCGCCACCGGACGACCAAGCGAGTTATCTGGCGGCCGGATTCACGAAGGTAGCTGCCCAACACGGCCGGGCGCCGGTCGACGCGACAGCCCTCGGTGAGGGGTTTTTGGAGGTCGTGGACTACGCCCGAGTGACGCCGTCGCCGGGTGCGCAGACAGCCGTCGAGACGGCCCGGAACCACGCTCGGGTCGGCGTCGTCACCAACGGCCCCGAATCGAGGCAGGCCCAGAAACTGGACGCGCTCGCGTTCGGCGACCGCTTCGAGACGGTCGTTTACGCGGGCGACCTTCCGCGCCGGAAACCGCATCGCGACCCCTTTGATGCCGCACTCAATGCGCTCGATGCCGTGCCGAGCGATGCGCTCTACGTCGGTGATTCACTGGAGTACGACGTTGCCGGCGCACAGAACGCGGGGCTGGCGAGCGCGTGGTACTCGCCGACGGAGGTCGACCCCGAACCGTACCGACCCGAACACGTCCTCGGTTCGCTGTCCGACCTCGCCAGTGTGGTCGAACCGTGACTGACTCGCCGCAGACCGTCCTCGCGGAGGCGTTTCCGGGGGTATCCGTCCAGTCGGTCACGACGCCGCCAGAGGGGAACCGAAAGCGAACGGCTGTCGTCGACCTTGACGACGGCCGCACGGTCGTCGTCCAACAGTCGCCCGACGCCGAGACACTCCGGACGGAGATGCGGGTGACACAGGAAGTCGCGACTCGAACGACGATTCCGGTCCCCGCCGTCCTCGATGTCGGCCGCATCGACGTGCGGGGCTACTGCGTCACCGAGTACATCGAGGGAGACAACCTCCACGAGCGGTTCGTGTCTCTCTCACCTGGCCAGCAAGCGCGAATCGCACGGCGGTTCGGCCACGCGCTCGCCGAGTTACACGAGGCGTTCTCCTTCGAGGAGTTCGGCACCGTCCGTGCCGAAAACGGAACGCTACGGGCGAACGGACCGGACGAATACGAACCGTGGCTGGTCGGTCACGGCGAGGCCGGCGTTCGTGCCTTACCGGCCGCGTTTGCCGACCTCGAAGCGCCGCTACGTGAAGCGATACGGGAGACAACGGGCCGGAAGAATCCCCGGCCTCGACTGTATCCGTGGGACCTGCGCCCCGGCAACGCACTCGTCGAGTCGGGAGAACTGGTTGCCGTCCTCGATTGGGGTGAACCGCTCGCGGCGACAGCCGGCCTCTCGGTTGCCAAGACCGAACGCCTCGTCGCCGACTGGTACGTCGATGACCCGACACGGATTCGGGCGGCGTTCCGAGAGGGCTACAGTTCCGTTCGGCCGGTTCCGGAACCGACGCGACGGGAGCGACTGATAGCCGTTCTCCGCTCGGCGGTCGACGCCGACGGCGAAGTCACGCGGCCGGGGTATCCCGAACGTACCGGCGACGACGCCGTCGCCTTCCACCGAAACCGACTGGAGGCGTTGTTGTAACGGTCACCACTACCACGGATTGATTGCGTGTTTCTTCGGCGGCCACTCCTCTTCGCGGGGTTCGTCGTAGCGATTCAACGCGCGTTTCACCCAGCCGTAGGTTTCGGTGGGTTCGATGACGGCGTCCATCCCGACGCCCTCGACCGACCGGATGGCGTCGGTGCGGTCCTTGTAGAACTCGACGAGTTCCCGCCGTTTGGTCTCGGGGTCGTCGGCCGCCTCGATTTCCCGTCCGTGGACGACGTCGACGGCGCCCTCGATACCCATCGCGGCGACCTCCGCGGTCGGCCAGACGGCCGTGAGGACGTTCTGGACGGATTCGCCGCCGCCCATGGCGACGTGGCCGAAGCCGTAACCGCGCCGGAGAACGAGATTGACGACCGGCACCGTCGCGCGATTGAGTTCGAAGGGGAGTTTGCCGGCCGCGCGGGCGACACCGTCGCGTTCGGAATCCGGCCCGGGGAGGATGCCGGGCACGTCTTCGAGGGCGACGATGGGGAGGCCGAAAGCATCACACAGCGAGACGAACCGCGCGGCCGCGGTGGAGGCGTCGGCGTCGATGGTCCCGGCCATCACCCGGGGGTTGTTGGCGACGACGCCGACCGGTCGGCCGTCGATGCGGGCGAACCCGGTGACGACGTTGCGGGCGAACTCCGGTTTCGTCTCGAAGAACGTCCCCTCGTCGGTGACGCCCTCGACGATGGCGTAGATGTCGTAGCCCTTCTTCGGGTCGGCGGGCATCACATCCAACAGGCGTTCGCGGGCGGTCTCGGAGGGCGGACGCGCGTCGGCAGTCGGCGGGTCGCGACGAGCGTTCCGCGGTAGATACGAGAGGAACTCACGAATACCGTCGAGACAGGCCTCGTCGTCTTCGTATGCTCGGTCGGCCATGCCCGTCTCGGCCGTCTGGAACCCAGCGCCGCCCAACTCCTCCTTCGAGAGGTCGACGCCGAGGGCGGCTTTCACCAGCGAGGGGCCGGCAACGCCGAGCGTCGACCCTTCGACCATCGGCACGAAGTCGGCCATCGCCGAGAAGTTCGTCGGTGCGGCGAAACCCGGACCCATCATCGCCGAGACGATGGGCACCCACCCGGAGAGTTTCGTCTGCAACCGAAAGATGCCGCCGTCGCCCTGTGCCGTGGGGCGGGCGTCCAGTCCCTCCTGAATGCGGTGGCCGCCGCCGTCGTGGAGGAGGACGGTGGGGAAGCCGCGTTCGAGCGCCAACTCCATGACTCGCTTCAGTTTCTCGCCGCCGGTGTGGCCGATGGAGCCACCTTTAACCGTGAAGTCGGTGGCGGCGATGGCGACGGGGCGGCCGTCGATGTCGCCGACGCCAGCGACGACGCCGTCGGCGGGGGCATCCTCCCGGTCCCAGTCGGCGGTCTCGGGCGTCGTCGGCGCCGGGGCGGCGAGTTGGCCGATTTCGTCGAACTCCTCACAGAGGTACTCGACGCGCTCGCGGGCAGTGAGTTTGTCCTGTGCGTGCTGGCTCTCGACGGCATCCGGCCGCCCCTCGTCGGCGACGGCCCGTTTTGCCTCCCGCAGTTCTTCGAGAAGGTCCTCCATTCGCGTTTCCTCCGACATGGGACGACGCTCTCTCCGCGTGCTGTTAACATTGTTCGTCGAACAGCGAACACATACTCAACGCGTTAAATTGGGTTTTGTAGGCACGAATGTGTATAACAACGGCAGTCGGAGCCGCTGCTGTTGACATTATATACGTATATGTGTATATTCGAGGGAACTGCAACCGCAACTACTTTGCCCGCGCGGCAGTCCGTTTCAACCATGAAAATAGCCGGTATGGCCTCGAACCGCGGCCGAAACCTGCTTCACATCGCGGACACCGAACCGGGCGGTGCCGAGTTCTCGGTCGTCCTCACGAACGAGGAGGGCGCCCCCGTCATCGAGGGCGCCGCCGAACGCGGCATCCCGACGGAAGTCGTCCCCAAATCCGACGACGAGACGCGCGAGGAACACGAACGTCGCGTCCTCCAGCGCTTGGAGGGGTACGACGTGGACTTGGTCTGTCTCGACGGCTACATGCGCATCCTCACCGACGAGTTCCTCGATTCTGCGCCGACCACCCTCAACGTCCACCCCTCGCTCCTTCCGTCGTTCCCGGGGATGGACGCCCACGAGCAGGTACTCGACGCCGGCGTCTCCGTCACCGGATGTACCGTCCACGTCGTCGACGAAACCGTCGACGGCGGCCCCATCGTCACGCAAGAACCGGTTCCCGTCTACGACGGCGACGACGCCGCCGAGTTGAAGGCGCGCGTCCTCAACGACGCGGAGTTCGCCGCCTATCCGCGCGCTGTCAAGTGGTTCGCTGAGGACCGCGTCACAGTCGACGACGGCGAAGTCTCCGTCGACGGCGACGACGGCGGACAGTTCCCCGCCCGCCGGGTCGTCTCCGACGACCGGGGTCGGGAACTCCGCTACGGCGAGAACCCCCATCAGGACGCCGCGGTGTACGTCGACGGCGCCTGCGAGGAGGCCAGCGTCGTCGACGCCGACCAACTGAACGAGGGCGCGAAGGCGCTGTCGTACAACAACTACAACGACGCCGACGGCGCCTTGGACCTCATCAAGGAGTTCGACGAGCCAGCGGCGGCGGTCATCAAACACACCAACCCCGCCGGCTGTGCGACCGCCGGAACGCTCGCCGACGCCTACGAGCGGGCGCTGTCGACGGACCCGATGAGCGCCTTCGGCGGCATCGTCGCGCTGAACCGCGAGTGCGACGCCGCCACCGCCGAGGCAATCACCGACTCCTTCAAGGAAGTCGTCGTCGCGCCGGCGTACACGGAGGCGGCGCTGGATGTCCTCTTCGAGAAGGACAACCTCCGAATCCTCGAGGTGGGTGACCTCTCCGAGCGAAGCGAACGGCTCACCGAACAGCACCTCGTCGGCGGTCGCCTCGTCCAAGAGCGGGACTTTCAGTCGCCCTCGGCCGACGACCTCGAAATCGTCACCGAGCGAGACCCCACCGACGAGCAAATCGAGACGATGCTGTTTGCGTGGCGAACCATCAAACACGTCAAGTCCAACGCCATCCTCTTTGCGAAAGGCACCGAGACGGTCGGCGTCGGGATGGGGCAGGTCTCCCGGGTCGACGCCGTCCGACTCGCCGCGATGAAGGCAGAGGAACACGCCGAAGGCAAAGACGCAGAGGGCGCCGTGATGGCCTCCGACGCCTTCTTCCCGTTCCCCGACGGCATCGAAGAGGCCGCCGACGCCGGCATCGAGGCGGTCATCCAGCCCGGTGGCTCGGTCAACGACGAGGACGTCATCGCCGCCGCCGACGAACACGACATCGCGATGGCGTTCACTGGTCAACGCGCTTTCCAGCACTAACAGCGAGTCGTCCGCCCGCTACTGTATCGTAAACGCCGGTTCGGTCACGTTCTCGCTTTTGCACTCCGGACACCGCGAGGGGCGGTTCGTCAGGTCGTCGAACGACGAGAAGCCACAGTCGCGACACTCCGGCGGCGCTGCGAGCAACTGCTCGTCGGTGTCGTCGAGCGACCGCGCGATGTGTTCGACGTGTGACAACGCCGCGGCGGTGGTAATTTCGAATTCGTTCGCCAGCGCGCCCGCTTCGGCGCTGTCGGTTCGGAGGAACTCGGCGATGCGCTGCCGGGTGGTCTGCTCTGCACCCTGCATACCGCTACTCTGGGTCCCGAAGGCTAAAACTTACTCCCCGGAACCGTTCGTGAGTCGGGTGTGGGCGCCGATGAGCGCGCCCGCAAGGTCGACGTTCTCGATGTGCGTGCCTTCGTCGATGATGGTCTCGTGGATTTCACAGTCCGAGACGGTTGCGTCACCGAAGACGACCGAGCGGTCCAGCGTCGAGTCGACGATTTTCGCCCCCGGCATGACGTGGACGTTCTCGCCGATAGTGGAGTTCTCGACGGTCGCCGATTCGGCGATGACGCTGTCGCCGTCCAGCGACCACGCGATTGCCTCCAGATACGACTCCGGCGTGCCGATGTCGAACCACGGCTCCTCGAAGACGAAGGCGTGGACCGCCTCCCTCGATTGTAGCCACTGCAGGAACCATCCCGGTTCGTCGGGGTTGTTGCCGCCTTCGAGGTACTCCTCGAACCGCAGCGACTCCGCGGGGAAGGCATAACAGGCGATGGAGACGAGCGTACTCTTCGGCTCGTCGGGTTTCTCCTGGAAGTCGACGATTCGCTCGCCGTCCAACTCGACGAGGCCGTACGATTTGGCCTTCTCGCGGTCGCCGACGTCGTAGGCGGCGAGGGCGGCCGTTCCTTTCTCCTCGAAGTAGTCGACGAAGTCGGTGAGGTCGAAACCGATGAGGTTGTCGCCGGCGACGACGACCAAGTCGTCGTCGATGCCCTCGCGGTCGACCAACTGCCCGAGTGCGCCGACGACACCGAACTTCTCCGATTCCTCGGTGGTGTCCTCGACGGAGAGCGTCGGCTTCTCGAAGTCGCTCTCGGCGATGTAGCGTTCGAACTCCTCGGCGAAGCGCTCGTTCGTCGAGACGTACACCTCTTCGATTCGGTCGTCGCCTTCCAGCGCTTCGAAAATCCGGTCGATAACGGTGGATTCACCCACCGGGAGGAACATCTTCGGACGGTGTTTCGTGATGGGCCACAGACGCGTCGCGTACCCGCCAGCGAGAACGACGGCTTTCATTGTCCGATGACGACAGATGCCGCGGACAAGTGTCTTTTGTTACGGCGAACGGGCCGACCGAAGCGACCCGCTACTCGCCGAGCCACGCATCGGTAACCCGCAGGGAGCCACGCGAACCGTCGAAGGACGTCTCGTATGCCAACTCGATGGGACGCTCCATGTGGGGGCCGTCGGTGACGAGCGTCTCGAACTCTCCGCCCTCCCCGAGGATGTGGACGCCGTACTCGTCGTTGAGCGCTTCGAGGTCGGCGAGGGCATCGGCATCCAGCGTCCGTCCGAGCCACGACTCGTCGAGTCCGTACGCCGCCACGCGGACGATTTTGATTTCGAAGCCGGCGTCCAACATCGCGTCGGCCAACTCGCGGGGCTCTTCCTGCCACAGCGGGGCGAACAACTCGGCATCGAGGCGCTCACACATCGCCTCGATGCGGTCGGTCTGATAACTACTTTCGACGGCGCCCGCGGTGACGCCGTCGATGCCGCCGAGGTCGTCGGCCAACTCGGCCAGCGCCGCCTCCAGCGGTTCCAACTCCCGGTCGCCGCGCTCGCCGCTGTCTTCGGTCGGGTCGGCACCTGCCTCGAAGTCCTCGGGGCGAACGTCGACGAGCGGAATCCCGATGCTCTCGGCGGCCAGCGACGCCAACTCGGTCGCGGGAACGTGGTACATGAAGGAGTCGCCCTCGGGGTGGACCGTCACCAGTCGCTCGACCGGCAAACCGCGTTCGAGCGCTCGATACAGCGCCCACGAGGAGTCCTTCCCGCCCGAAAAGAGGCTCACCCACGGATTCATACCCGGAGTAACCGAGCGGCGGCTAAATGGGCGTCGGTTCCGCTACTCGGGGACCTCTTCGAGCGGCGAATCACCCTCGCTCATCCGCGAGGCGAAGGCGACCCCGAGGAAACTCGCGAGGATGCCGGCGGCGACGTACAGCGCGAGTCGCCCCCAGATTCCGAGAACGAACCCCTCGATACTCACGGGACCGAGTTCGGTCGCTGGCACGTTGAAGGGGCCGAGCACGTCGGCGCGTTCGAGGAAATACCCCGTGAAGCCACGGACGACCAAACCGACGGCAACGACGCCGAACGGGAGGTTCATCAGCGCCGCGGAGACACCCTCTTCGGCCAGCAACTCGTCGATGAGGCGGCCGGTCGCGGCCGCCAGTGCCGCCGCCGCGAACCACGGAACGCTGTCGAAAATGAACCGCAAGCCGACCAGCAGTTCGCTCGTCACGGTCATGTTCGTCGCGCTGATGCCGCCGGCGAAGATGCCGACGAACGCCAACCCGGTTCCGACGACGTAGGTGACGAGCGACACCTGTCCGGAGTAGAAGGCGTCCCGAACCCGCCGAGGAAGCGTCGCCACGAAGTCGTCGATGCCGAGACCCTTGTACAGAAGGAACGTCCCGATGACTGCGGCGATGGCCGACAGCGCGATGGCCACGTCGTCGGCCAACAGCAACAACACCGGAAACGCGAGCAATGCGGCGCCGATGGGGACCAACACCGTTCCGCGTAACTCCTCGTCGCCGAGGAACTGCTTCAGGAGGTAGTACGTCGATTGGATGTCGTGGGACTGTCGGACGACTACACGGTCGACCGCATCGACTTGGACGCGACTCTCGATGATGGGGACGAGTCGCTCGTCGCTGGCTGAATCCGTGACGACGATTGCGGCCTCGATGTCGTTGTCCGCGACGAGAGTGTCGATACCGCGGGCGACGGCGCGGTCGCCGTTGATGCCGTCGCCGCCACCGCCGGAAATGACGGCGACGAGGGGGTCTTCGCCCTCGTCGCGGAGGTCCCGGGCGACGCTGAGCGTCTCCAACAGGCAGTTGACACGGCTATCCTCGGGGTCGTCGATGCCCACGTCGGTGACGAGCGCCTGGACGGCCTCCCAGCCAACGATTGGGCCGTTCGGCCCGAGGGTCCCGTCGCGGTCGACGCACACGACCAGCGTGCTCACGGTGGTCCGTTGCCAGTGGGCGGACAAAAGCTTTCAGGACGAACTTTTTCCGCCTCGGGTCGCGCTCCGCGCGACCGCTCGGCGCAAAAACTTCGATGAAAAAGGTGGCGACTCGGCGCTTCGCGCCTCGTCGCCGTGAACCGCTCGCTCACTCCGTTCGCTCGCGGATACCTGAACAAACGGGTGGACTCACACCCGAAACCGGAACTCGCCGCTGGCGTCGGTGAACTGACTGGCGATACCGGCGCCGACGGCGTAGGCGACGGATTCGGCACCGCCGCGGAGCCGTTCGGCGACGCCAAGTCGTGGCTCCAGTTCCGTCGTCGACACCTCCTCGTCGAGGAGGCCCTCGAGGCGCTCCTCTACGTCTTTGCGGGTGCCGATGGAGTCGACCAGCCCCATCTCGTGGGCCTCGCTTCCGAGAAAGACCTTCGCTTCGGTGTCGCGAATCTCGGTTTCGTCCATCCCTCTGCCCTCGGCGACCGTCTCGACGAACTGGTCGTAGTAGTCGTCGATGATGCCCTGCAGGTACTCCCGTTCCTCCGGTTCGAGGTCATCGAAGGGGACGCCGGCCTCTTTGAACTCCCCGGCAGTGAGCTGTTCGTATTCGAGGCCAGCCTTCTCCAAGAGGTCGGCGGCGGTCATCCGCGACCCACGGACACCGATGGAGCCGACGACGCTACCGTTTCGGGCCCACAACTCGTCACAGCCGGAGGCAATCCAGTAGCCGCCGCTGGCACACACGTCGGTCGCGTAGGCGACGGTGGGCCCGTCGAAGCGCTTCGCCGCCAGCCGGATGTCGTCGCTCGGGACGACGGCGCCGCCGGGCGTGTTCAACCGCAACAACAACGCTTCCGCGTTGTCGTCTGTGTCAGCGTTCTCGATGAGGTCGACGATTTCGTCCGCGCCGGGAGTGCCTGGAGTTGATGGGGGGAACCCACCGCCGCCGTCACGGGTAATCGGTCCCTCGACGGCTACCTCCGCGACGTTGTACGCCGGAAACACGTTAGCAGCGATGTTGCTTCCGACGCGGAGTCCAGCGGCGACGGTCGCGACGACGAGCAACACACCAATCAGTTCGGCCGTATCCGCGGGTGTTGCGACGAACAGCAACCACGCGGCGACGGCGGCGACGGCGGCGACGAAGAGTCCGATGACGACCCGTCCGAGCCTCTCGAATCCGTTCATGCCCGGAGTGAGGGCCGTCTGACTGTTAAGTGTGGGTGAGAAGGGTATCGACGGTTCAGACGGCGGCGTCCTTCTCGGAGAGTCCGACGAGAAGGGTTCCGACGACCATTCCCAGCGTGGCGACTGCGGCGACGCCCGGGGCGTACGGAATCGGCGTGTCGAGGAACCCTGCGACGAGGACGACGATACTGCAGACGACGAGGAGCGCGGCGCCGACGACGAGCCTGCCCGTGTTGGTTGCCATACCTGTCGGTATGTGAACCCGGCAGTTAAAACTCACCGATTGTCCTGAGCGGGGGGGGGGGTTCCGTCGTCGATGACCGACTCACAGGGGTTTTGCGGGTGCGGCACCCAGCGATGGTATGGGTAGCAGTCTCGATTCGTTGCGGACCGTCGCGGACTACCAGTTCGGGGCGGGCGCCGGCGCCGCGCTGTTCGACGGCGACATCACCGTCCAGCGAACCAGTTCCGGCCGGCCACAGCAGATTCTCGCCGACGACGAACGGATACTCTCCTACGGCGTCGACGGCCGGTTCACGCTCGGCGCGGCCGGCGGACGGCGGTTGCAGGCCGCCC